>Ga0190273_10000987_pt1 | contig 10232 bp, 9 predicted proteins | sample Popmic504IS_FD_134513 | JGI IMG/M metagenome (GOLD analysis project Ga0190273, IMG submission 134513) | Populus adjacent soil microbial communities from riparian zone of Shoshone River, Wyoming, USA - 504 IS | ecosystem: Environmental > Terrestrial > Soil > Riparian zone > Trees stand | place...
CACCTCAGGATCGTGTCCGACCAGTACGGGGTGCCGACACCCGCCTCGTTCATCGCGGACACGACCGCGCTGCTGATCGCCCGGCGTCAGTCGGACACCGCCTTGAAGGAGTGGTCCGGCGTGCTCAACCTCGTGCCCGCCGGCAGGACGAGCTGGTTCGACTACGCGGCCCTCGGCCTGTCGATCCTGCACCGCGCCACGCAGGAAGGCGCGCAGCAGTCACCGGCAACGGTGCCGCGGCCGGAATGGCGGGTCGCGCGCATGCCGACACTCGAGCCGATTCCTGCTTCCTCCTACCCCACGCCCGCCCGTCGACCGGCGAACTCCTGCCTCGATCTTTCGCGCATCGAGAACACGTGGGGCCTGAAGATGCCGGAGTGGGACGCGCTCCTGGCCACCGTTCTGCGCGACGCTTAAGTCTGCAGCGTCGCGCGCAACCCCTGCTCGAGGGTGAACGGCGGGCTCCAGCCGAAGCTGCAGCAGAAGTGCCGATTGCTGACCTCGAGCGAGCCCGCGAGACGGCTGAAGTGTCCTTGCCGTCCGGCCGCAACGGCGCCGAGACGCAGCCAGCTCACCGGCAGGTTCACCATCCTCGCGGTGCGGTTCTGCGCCGCGGCGATCGCCTGGGCAAGCTCGGGGGTCGACACGGCGATGCCGTCGCTAAGGTGGAAAGTGCCGCCCGGCACGTCACGCATCTGCAGGCATCGCACCACTGCCGCGGCCAGGTTGCCGACGTAGATCAGGCTGCGGCGGTTGCGGATGCCGGCAAACGGCAAGGGCAGGCCAAGTCCGACGATCCGGGCGAAGGCCTTGAAGTTTGCGCGCACGCCTGGTCCGTAGACCAGCGGCGGGCGCAGGATCAGGATCCTCATCGACGGTGCGTCGCGGCCGGTACGACCCAGCCGGCGCTCTGCGGCGAGCTTGGCCATTCCGTAGCAGTCCTCCGGCCTGGGTCGGCTCGACTCCGTCAACGGCGCGTCATCGGAATGGTCGGCAACGGCCTTGATGGAACTCATGAAGATGAAGGTCGTGATGCCCGTCGCGGCTGCCGCCTGCGCCAGGCGCTGCGTCGCCAAGACGTTGATCGTGCGCAGACGACGGCGCATGTCACGGGTCTGCAGCGGCATGTGCGCCATCCCGGCCAGATGCACGACCGAATCGGCGCCGTCGAGTGCCGGCCGCCAGTCGGCATCGGCATCGGTGCCCGGATGAGGAACCTCGCCCTCACCGGCGTTACGCGTGATGGCCCTGACGCTGTAGCCGGCGTCGCGCAGCGCGCGGACCACGTGAACGCCGATGAAGCCGTTGGCCCCGGTCACGGCGACCACCCTCCCGGCAACTACCGGCACGGCCTCCGGGGAGGTCGCTCGAGCGTCAATGCCGGTACCATCCATGACGTGATTGTATAAACAAGCCCTACGGTGACTTCCATGACATCAGCAAACGACTCCGCTGCAGGCCTGCCCACCGACGCGTCGCGGACGGCACCTTCGATCTCCGCCGGCATCTTCAAGGCCTATGACATCCGCGGCATCGTCGACGACACGCTGACCGAGGACGCAGTCCGCGCCATCGGCCTGGTGCTGGGCTCGCGCGCACGAGAAGAGGGCGTGGCCAGCATCGTGGTCGGCCGCGACGGTCGGCTGTCCGGGCCGCGGCTGGTTGCGGCGCTGTCCGCCGGCATCTGTGCAGCCGGTGTCGATGTGGTCGACATCGGCATGGTGCCCACGCCGCTGGTCTATTTTGCAACCGTCCTGACCGGAAGCGGCACGGGTGTCGCGGTCACCGGCAGCCACAACCCCCCCGAGTACAACGGTCTCAAGATGATGATGGCCGGGCGCACTCTGTATGGCGACGAGATCACCGGCATCGGTGCCGCGATCCGTGACCCGGAGTCCTGGTCGAAGCTCGGCGCACCCACCGCCGGCACGATCTCGCAGCGGGACGTCCTCCCGGAGTACGTCGCCAAGATCACCGGCGACATCCATCTCGCGCGGCCGATGAAGGTCGTGGTCGACGCCGGCAACGGTGTCGCCGGCGCGGTGGCACCGGACCTGCTGCGCGCGATCGGCTGCGGCGAAGTGACCGAACTGTTCTGCGACGTGGACGGCAATTTCCCGAACCATCATCCCGACCCTGCGCATATCGAGAATCTCCAGGACCTCATCGCGACCGTGGCGGCGGGCGACGCGGAACTCGGCCTGGCCTTCGACGGTGACGGCGACCGGCTCGGCGTGGTGACCAAGTCGGGCAAGGTCATCTTTCCGGACCGGCAGCTGATGCTCTACGCGCAGGACGTGCTCGCCCATAACCCGGGCGCCCAGATCATCTACGACGTCAAGTGCACCCGCAACCTCGCGCCCTGGGTGCGCAAGCACGGCGGCGAGCCGCTGATGTGGCGCACCGGGCATTCGCTCATCAAGGCCAAGCTCAAGGAAACCGGCGCCAAGCTCGCCGGCGAGATGAGCGGCCATGTGTTCTTCAACGATCGCTGGTACGGCTTCGACGACGGCGTCTACGCGGCCGCGCGCCTGCTGGAGATACTGGCACGCCATCCGGACCCGAGCGCCGTGCTGGAGGCGCTGCCCGACTCGCCGACCACACCCGAGTTGCAGCTGAAGATGGCCGAGGGAGAGAACTTCAAGCTGATCGCCGCCTTGCAGAAGAATGCGAACTTCGAAGGCGCCTCCGAAGTGGTCACCATCGATGGGGTGCGGGTGGAATACCCCGACGGGTTCGGCCTGGCGCGGGCGTCCAACACGACGCCGGTGGTCGTGCTCCGGTTCGAGGCGGACACCGATACCGCGCTCGCGCGCATACAGCAGAGCCTCAAGCAGGCAATCCTGGCCGTCGCACCGGATTCGAAGCTGCCGTTCTGAACCCGCGGTTCTGAACCCGCTGGTCTGACCGCAGCCCTGCGGCGGCAAGTGCGTGTTGCGCACCCTCTATTCGCTTGGCTGGACCCTCGGGCTTCCAGCGGCGTTCGTTTACCTCCTCTACCGCAGCCTCAGGCAGCCGGAGTACCGGCTTCACTGGCGCGAGCGCCTCGGCGGCGGCGAACGGTCAACTGCAGGACGGCGGCCGCTCTGGATCCACGCGGTGTCGGTCGGGGAAACGGCAGCGGCGGCTCCCCTGGTCCGGCGGCTGGCGGCGATGCATCCGCAACTCACGCTTCTGCTCACTCACGCGACGCCCACCGGCCGCGCGGCCGGCAGGGAGCTGTTCCGTGAGCTCGGGCCGAGGTTGCGCCAGTGCTATCTTCCCTACGACCTGCCGTTCGCCGTGAACCGGTTCCTGGAACGCCAGCAGCCGCTCTGCGGCCTGATCATGGAAACGGAGGTCTGGCCCAACCTGATGCATGCCACGCGCGCCGGGAAGATCCCGATGGCGGTGGTGAACGCGCGCCTGTCGGAGAAGTCGCTTGCGCGCGGCCTCAAGTACCGGGGGCTTATCGCGCCGGCGGTCGCGGCGTTCGACGTGATCATCGCGCAGTCACCCGCCGACTCGTCCCGGATCGCCCGGCTGGCCCGGCCGGCTGATGCGGTAGTCGGCAATCTCAAGTTCGACCAGCCGGTCTCCGAAGCGGCTCGTCGAACCGGCGCCATGTGGCGCAGCCGGCTCGCGCCTCGACGCATCATCGTGGCGGCCAGCACGCGCGACGGCGAAGAGGCCTTGCTCCTCCAGAGCTGGCGCAGCCGGCATGGACGACCGGTCGGGGCGCAGGCGCCGGCTGAACGCATTCCGGAGGGACCACAGGAGCTGCTCGTGATCGTGCCCCGGCATCCGAACCGGTTCGAGACGGTTGCGGCACTGATTGCAGAGGCCACGCCGGGAGGGCGTCTGATGCGCCGGGCGGACCTGGACCGGGCCGAGGGCGATATCGGCGACTGCCAGTTCCTGCTCGGCGATTCGATGGGCGAGATGCAGAGCTGGTACGCCTGCGCGGACGTGGTGATCATGGGCGGATCGCTGCTGCCTTTCGGCTCGCAGAACCTGATCGAGGCGAACGCACTGGGGTGCCCCGTGGTTCTCGGCCCGTCGGTGTTCAACTTCGAGCAGGCAGCAACGGAATCGATCGCGGCGGGCGCCGCAGTGCAGGTGGCAAACAGCAATGCGGCCGTCGATGCGGCCAGGGCACTCGCGGTAGACGGCGGACGACGTGCAGCCATGTCCAAGGCTGCCCTGGCCTTCGCCGAGGCCCATCGCGGCGCCACCGACCGCACCCTTGAAGCTCTGGAGCCTCTCCTGCGGCGCAGCTTCGAGGCGCAGTCGAAGACGGCTCGCGATCCCGCCGGGGATCAGCGCGGCGGCTGACCACCCGGCGGGGAAGGTTGCGACGACCGCTGAGGCAGGCGGCTGCCGGGTGCTCCGGGGGCGACTGGCTTGGTGGTGCGACCACCGAAGTCACGCGGCAGGACCGGCGGGGTTCCGGCTGCACCCCGGGTGGCGCCCGGCGCCGCTCCGGAGCCGCGCACCGCGCCGGGTCCGGTCACCGAGGGGAAGTTGCGCTCGGTCGGCGGCGACAGCAACGCGTTGACGGCCGCCACGTCCTCCGGCACCAGGGATCCGGCGATCGCCCTGAGGCGCAGGTCGTTCTGCAGGACGTCGTATCGTGCCCGCGCCAGGTCGCGCAGCGTCGAGAACAGCTGCTGCTGGGCGTTCAGCACGTCGACGTTGATGCGCACGCCGACCTGGTAGCCGAGGAGGTTGGACTCGAGCGCGAGTCGGCTGGAGGAGACCGCCGCTTCGAGAGCCCGCGCCTGCTCGGCGCTGCTCTTGAGCCCGAGGAAGGCCTGGCGGGCGTTCTGCTCCGAGATTCGGCGGGCATTCTCCAGGTCCGACTCCGAGGCCTGCAGCGCTGCGACCGTCTCCCTTTCACGCGCCTGGAGGCCGCCGCCGCTGTAGAGCGGTACGGTCAGCTGGATTCCGGCGCTGAGTGTCGTCGAGCGATCGACCAGGGTGTTGAGCCCCTGCGCCGTCTTGCCCTTCAGCAGCGTCGCCTGGGAGACCAGGTCGACCACCGGCCGCTGCGCATACCGGGCGCGATCGATGTCGATCCTTGCGATCGCCGCGGACAGTTCCGCCTGCTGAACGGAGTAGCTTGCACCGCGCGCACGCGCCGTCCAGGTCTCGATGTCGTTAGGCCTCGCACCCGGCAACGGAACTTCCAGCTTCAGCGTGTTCAGCGCGTCCGGTCGCAGGCCGGTCAGTTGCGCAAGCGCCGCGATCCTGACCGTGAGATCGTTGCGGGCGGCGGCGAGCTGTGCGGCATTCAGGTCGAGGCGTGCCTGTGCCTCCTGCTGGTCGGTGACCGTGGCAGTGCCGACCTCGAAGTTGCGCTTGGCCGATTCGAACTGCTCGGAGATGGCGCGCCGCTGCGCATCGGCCACCTCGACCGCGTCCTGCGCCGACAGGACGTCGAAGTACGCCGTCGCAACCCGCGTGACGAGATCCTGTCCGGCAAGCCCGAGCTGGGCCTCGGCCAGTCTCACGCCGATCCGGCTCTGGTCGACGAGGGCCGAATCTGCAGGACTGTAGAGCGGATAGCTGAGGCTGATGCCGCCGTTCACGTTGTCGAAGCTGCGCGCCGTCGTCACATCCGTGTCGTATCGTCCTGCATTCGCAGCCGCCGTTCCGCCGATGGCGGGCCTCAGCGCCGCAAGTGCCTGCGGCAGGCGCTCGCGCGCCGCGGCAAGTTGCAGCCGCGCGGTGTTCAACTGGGCATCGTGACGCTGGGCGGCCTCGAACGACTGCAGCAGATCGAGAGCCAGCGCCTGCCCAGGCGCCAGCAGCACTGCGCATGCCGCGACCCGTGCCGAGCTCACGGCCAGTTGCAGCAGGCGCGGCAGGTTCAGGCGCGGCAGGTTCAGGCGCGGCAGGCGTCCCACGCAAACGGGTGGCTCCCCGACGTCCGCCCGGGGGCGCGCCCGGGCTCGGGCCGCGTGATCGGCAGGCATTGGCAAAGCTCCGGTGCGCGGGGAGTATCGGAGAGCCGGCGTCAATACGTTCTGACTGCAGGATCGACCTGAGCGGACCAGGCATCGATGCCGCCGGTCAGGTTGACGACGTCGCTGAATCCCTGGTGTTCCAGGTACAGCGCCACCTGCATGCTGCGGGCGCCGTGATGGCAGACACAGACGGTGCTGCGCTGCGGATCGAGCCGGTCCAGCGAACGGGGGATCGAACCCATCGGGATCGCAACGGTACCGGGGAGGCTGGCGACTTCGAGCTCCCACGGCTCCCGCACATCCAGCAGGACGGGAGCAGTCTCGGGAGATTCGGCGAGCCAGCGGGCGAGTTCCGGCGCAGTGATCGTCCTCACGCGGTCAGAACCTGAACCGCTTGCCGGCCGGGAATCCCCGCAGCCGCGGCGCGACCGTCTCGAAGAGGTCGACCGACGTCCAGGCCTTGCCGACTCGGGTGAACAGGCGGCCATGCATGGTCGGCGCTTCCCCTACGATGGTGACCAGCCGGCCGCCTTCGTGCAGGCGCGACAGAAGGGCTTCGGGCGCCTGCGCGACCGACCCCGACAGGATGATGGCATCGAACTGCTCGTCGCCCGCCAGTTGCGAGCCGTCGCCGAGGTTGAGGCGGATGTCGGTCACGCCCGCACGGCGCAGGTTGTCCGCGGCGAAGTCGTGCAGCGCGGGATCGATCTCCCACGACTGCACCTTGCGTGTGCGTTGCGCGAGCAAGGCCGTTCCGTAACCGGAGCCGGTGCCGATCTCCAGCGCCGATTCATGCTTGTGCACGCCGAGCGACTGCAGCAGGCGGGCCTCCAGCTTGGGACTGAACATGAACTCTCCGGTGCGCTGCCCGTCGATCTGGAGAGGAATCTCGACGTCGGCAAACGCCAGATCCCGGTAGACGGGCGGCACGAAGTCCTCGCGCCTGATCACGGCCAGCGATTCGAGGATGTCGGGATCCAGCACGTCCCACGGGCGGACCTGCTGCTCGATCATGTTGAACCTTGCCTGCTCGATATTCATGACGTGTTACGGCTCGCTTGCATTGGTTGTCCGCCCCTCGGGCGCTTCGCGCAGCGCCCGCAGCAGCATGTCGAGATGATGGGCGATGAAACGTTGCGGGTCCATGGCTCCGGCGCCGCCGCAACATGGCTCGATCGAATTCACCCAGATCGATCGCAGCACGAGCGGCGCCATCACATGATGGGCAACCGCATCGACGTCGATCTCGCGGAACTCCCCTCTTGCCACGCCCCGCCTCAGGATCATCGTGATCAGCTCGTGGTTCCCGCTGACCACCTCGCCATTATAGAAGCGGGCCATCTCCGGAAAGTTGCCCGACTCGCCGATCACGAGCTTGGTGATGCCCGCGAGCCGGGTGCCGCCGTAGCGCGTCCACCAGGTGTGCAGGAACTGCGCGAGCAGCGCTTCGGTGTCCTTGTCGAAGCGTTCGATCATCTCGCGCGTTTCGGCGATCAGCGGCGCGATGGAACGTCTCACCACGGCCTTGAACAGTTCTTCCTTGTTGTCGTAGTACAGGTACAGGGTGCCCTTCGAGACCCCCGCCTTGGCGGCGACATCCTCCAGCCTCGCAGCCGCATAACCCCGTTCGACGAAGATTTCCAGCGCCGCATCCAGCAATTCGCTCGGGCGGCTGCCCTTGCGCCGCTCCCAGCGCGGACCTCGGGGCCGCCGCTTGGCAACTGCGGATGGGCCAGCAGGGTCGGCAGGGTGGGTGGGCGCGTAGGCTGAAGGCATGGGAACGATACCGGGCCCGAGGAGAGGCCGCTCGCATTGAGTTGTCGTATGACTGATTTACTGACTGGTCAGTCAGTAATGTACCTCTGCAGCCTGGGCGGCGTCAACGACGAGCCGATGGCGTCAATGACCGGCGGCATGGAGCCGCGCCGCGCGCATCGCCTGCAATTTTCGGAAGAGCCAGCCTCGGGGGGTCTGCACACCGGTGCGGACGTAGTCGAAGACACCGGGTTCGTTCAGGAACCTCAACTGCCGGATCCGCGCGCGCTCGCGGCCGATGAAGAGGATCCGGTCTCCCGGCTTGAGCTCGGTGTCGATGGGCGGCAATATCAGGTTCTGGCCCTTGCGCACCAGGTAGACGGCAGCGGCCGAGAGCGTCTGGTCGCGGTCCGTCGGGTCGATCAACAGGTGGCGGATCTGCAGGGGATCCTGGTAGGTCTGGAAGAACGCGCCGAACATCCCCGGCTGCAGGGTGTCGCAGCGGAACTCCCAGTTGCGCGGAGAGGCATTGCCGACTGTGGCCATGATCAGTTCGATCGCCTTGCTGGCCTGCGTGCTGCCGCCGGTGCGTATGCGGTTGATGAAGTCGCCGAGCATCGGCGTCTTGAGGATCTGCAGGCATTCCCGCACGATCAGGTCGGACTGGACGAAGCGCAGGTTGGCGCGGGCCGCGTCGATGAGGACGCGGTCGGCCGCGTCGTTCTGGCGAACGACCACGAAGATGTCGGGATTCAGTCGTCGCGCCAACGTGGTGACGCCCAGGTTCACCGTATCGTTGTCGGTGCCCGCGACGAGAACGCCGGCCTTCAGGATACCGGCCGCCCTGAGAGCGGATTCGGTGTTGTCGGCAGCCAGGATCCGTGCCTCCCGGGCGACTGCGGCACCCGGGTCGATGGCCCGCCAGTCGATATGCGCCTCGTCCAGCACTTCGGTGATCGATTGCCCGAAGCGCCCGTAGCCGACCAGCACCCAGGGACCCTTCGGAACGTTGACCCGGCTCGGGCAGGGCGTGCCCGGCGCGTCGGTGAGCCAATCTTCCAGCCTGAGCACCTCCGGCGCCGCAATGTCCAGCCCGATGTTGGTCGCGAGCACCTGAAACGGATTGATGATGTGAACCCCACCGAAGGCGCTCAGGTTGTTGAACTCGACCGTGTCCTTGACGCGAGCGATCACCAGCATGTCCTTGCGGAGCACCTTGGCGCCGATCGAGATCGTCTGGTTGGCGCTGTCGAGACTCGTGAGCGCAATGACGCCTTTGCATTCAGGCTTGTGGATGCCGGCGTCGGTCAGAACTTCGGGGTTGCGCGCGTCCGCCACGAGCACCACCGGCGGCATGGTGAACTCGGCAATCGTGATTCGCGCCGCCCGGTCGGGACGTTCCTCCAGGATCACGACCCGGTAGTGCATACGGTCCAGCGCGCTCGCCAGCGCCGCACCGCTCTGTCCGCAACCGCAGACGATGAAGAACGAGTCGGTCAGTCCCTTGGCGCGCCAGCGGAAGATGCTCCTGGCCACCGTGCTGCGGAAGGTGGGATCCGTCGTCAGCGCGAAGATCGAACCGAGGGCATAGGTCCAGCCGATCACGGACAGGTAGATGGACAGGATCAGCCAGGCGCGCTGGGCATCGCTGAAAGGGTAGGGAAGTTCGCCGAAACCGATCGTCGTCGCCGTGTAGCTCATCACGTAGAACGCATGGAAGAAGCCGAGCCGCCAGGGGTTGCCCTCGGGATCGACGCCCGGCATTGTCGCCAGGCCCATCACCGAGATGGCATAGACCACGATCAGGGTGATCAGCGGCATCCTCAGCCGCTTCAGGATCATGAAGAGGACTTCGTTCATGCGGTCAACATCTCTCGGTTGCGACGCCTGAGTGCGATGCGGTCCCTGCTCAGCGCCCCTGCCGCAGCGTTTCGCCGATCAGCAGCGTGATCGAGACCAGGTTGGCGAGAAGCGCGCCGCCCGACATCGAGACGATCACGGACATCTCCGCCGCTCCCATCGCCTGACCCTGCAACTGCACGGTCCAGAGCCAGACGAGCGACGCGGCCAGCAGCTGAAGAGTGGCCACGAGGCTGGTTGCAAGGTGGGTGGCTCCCAACTGCGTGCGGTCGCCGAACTTGATCACCAGCGCGATCAGGTTGACGATGATGGCAGCAAACAGTTCGGACGGGTGATGCAGCTCGGGCCGATCCATATCGCCCAGAAAGAACCCGAAGTTGAGGGTGCAGGCAAAGATCGTGAAAAAACCGAAGATCACTTTTTCCAGATTCACTCGTCACTCCAGGAGCACCGCGAGCGGGACCACGCAATGGTATAGCGCCGCCGGGCCGGCGCGCTGCCTGCCGTCGCCCGGCAGCAGGAACGTCGTGATCGGACACGCTAGAATCGCACCCAACCGCCCGCGGCACGGTGCTGCGGCGTAATGGCGCGGCGCTGTTCGGGCAAGGGAATCGATCGACAATGAGCAACGAAACGCGATCGCCGGAGCGGGGCGAGGGTGACAAGGCA
>Ga0190273_10000988_pt1 | contig 10229 bp, 7 predicted proteins | sample Popmic504IS_FD_134513 | JGI IMG/M metagenome (GOLD analysis project Ga0190273, IMG submission 134513) | Populus adjacent soil microbial communities from riparian zone of Shoshone River, Wyoming, USA - 504 IS | ecosystem: Environmental > Terrestrial > Soil > Riparian zone > Trees stand | place...
GCGGCTCGCCGGGGAGGGGGCGGAGGGCGCCTCCTCGCTGGAGGAGATGGCCGCGAAGCTGAGCGCTCCGCGCTCGGTCTGGATCATGGTCCCGGCCGGCGAGATCACCGAGCAGACGGTCGACTCCGTCGCCGCCGTGCTGGAGTCCGGCGACGCGATCGTCGACGGCGGCAACTCCTATTACCGCGACGACATCCGCCGGGCCGAGAAGGTTGGTGAGCGGGGGATCGACTACGTCGACTGCGGCACCAGCGGCGGCGTCTTCGGCTTGGAGCGCGGCTACTGCCTGATGATCGGCGGCCCCGACCGGGCGGTGGAGCGGCTCGACCCGATCTTCGCCAGCCTGGCGCCGGGCGTCGCGGCGGCGGAGCGGACGCCGGGCCGCGACGGCGAGGTCTCGCCCTCCGAGAACGGCTACCTGCACTGCGGCCCCAACGGGGCTGGGCACTTCGTGAAGATGGTCCACAACGGGATCGAGTACGGCGTCATGGCCGCCTACGCCGAGGGGCTGAACATCCTCAAGAACGCCAACGCCGGCAAGGTCAAGCGCGAGGCCGACGCCGAGACGGCGCCGCTCGACCACCCCGAGTACTACCAGTACGACCTCGACCTGCCCGAGGTCGCCGAGGTCTGGCGCCGCGGCAGCGTGATCGGCTCCTGGCTGCTCGACCTGACCGCGGCGGCGCTGCGGGAATCGGGCGACCTGGAGGAGTTCACCGGCCGCGTCTCCGACTCCGGCGAGGGCCGCTGGACGGCGATCGCGGCGATCGACGAGGGGGTGCCGACGCCGGTGCTGACCACGGCCCTGCACGAGCGCTTCTACTCGCGCGGGCTCGGCGACTTCGGCGACAAGGTCCTCTCGGCGATGCGCAAGCAGTTCGGCGGCCACGACGAGAAGAAGGACTGAGCGGTGCCGATCGAGCTCGAGGTGGCCGGGGACGAAAAGGCCGCCTCGCGGCGAGCGGCGGAGCTGATCGCCGCCGCCGGCGCCGAGGCCGCGGCCGAGCGCGGCCGCTTCGCCTTCGCGATGAGCGGCGGCCGCTCGCCCTGGGCGATGCTGGCGATCCTCGGCGAATCCGAGCAGATGCCCTGGGACCGGACCGAGCTCTTCCAGGTCGACGAGCGCGTCGCCGCCCCCGGCGACGAGGCCCGCAACCTCACCCACATGGTCCTCGGCCTCTCGATGGACCACCAGGCGACGCTGCGGCCGATGCCGGTCACCCAGCGCGACCTCGAGGCAGCCGCCCGCGACTACGAAGCTCAGCTGCCCGACCGCTTCGACCTCATCCACCTGGGTCTCGGCCCCGACGGCCACACCGCTTCCCTCGTCCCAGGCGATCTCGTCCTCGACGTCACCGACCGCCGCGTAGCGATGACCGCGACCGCCTACCAGGACCACCACCGTATGACCCTTACCTATCCGGCCCTCAACGACGCCCGCCGCATTGTCTGGCTCGTCACCGGCCTCGACAAGCCCGAAGCGCTGCAAAAGCTCCTGGCCGGCGACGAATCGATCCCCGCCGGTCGGGTGCGCAACGACCACATGGTCGTAGTCGCCGACGAAGCCGCCGCTGGTTAGCTACCGAGTGCCGGCTTCCTCTCGGTATGCGAGAGGAAGTCGACAGGCCGCTTACGCCGCCGCGTCGAGCGAGACCGCGTGGTTGCCGAAGATGCGGCCGTCGGGGTCCCACCTGCGCTTGACATCGACGAGGCGGGAGCAGACGTCGGGAGGGAGGATCGCGTCGGTGTCGCAGGGACGGTCGGCGAAGTTGAAGTAGCCGCCGTCGGCCCGCCAGGGCTGCATCGTCTCGAGGAGGCGGTCTTGACCGGCGCTGACGGCTTCGCCCATCTCGGGGCTCATCACCATGCCGATCGCGAACAGGGTGAAGGCGGCGTCGAGGTGGGAAAGGGCGCCGCCGTCGGGGTCGGGATGACCGATGGCGCCGCCGAGGTGGCGCAGCTCTGCCAGCAACAGAGGTGAACCCGAGCCGGCGCCGGCGACGCCGACGAAGGCCTCGATCGCCTCGTCGGAGAGCTCGCTGAGGACGCTGTGGTGGCCGAAACCCGGCACCGGGTTCTCCGGGTCCATGTGGATCCGGCAGAGGCCGGCCGCGGGGATCTGGCCGAAGCTGTCGAGGATCGGCTCGCCGATCTCGCGCAGTGGCGCGATCGCCGCTTCGCCCGCGGCCTGGTCGCCGATGCAGGCGGCGTCGATCACCAGCAGCTCTTTGCCTCGCAGCGGCTCCGGCACATCGGGGATGTCGGGCGGGCGCAGGAAGCGGAGGATCGAGGTGACGTCCTCCGAGACTCCGGCCGTCCAGTCGCGCCAGGCGCGGACGCCCTGGACCCCGACCTCGGCCGGGAACAGCAGCGCGCCGGCGTAGGCCTCCGCGACCGGGACCAGGTCCAGGTGCAGCGCCGTGACGATCGCGAAGTCGCCGCCGCCGCCGCGCAGCGCCCAGAAGAGGTCGGGCTCGTTATCAGCGTGGACCGTCCCCTGCTCGCCGTCGGCACTGACCAGCTCGATCGCCCGCACCCGATTGCAGGCGAGCCCGTAGCGGCGGCTGAGCCAGCTCAGCCCGCCGCCGAGCGTGAAGCCGGTGACGCAGACGTCGGGGGAGGTGCCAGGCAGGGACGCCAGCCCTTTCTCCTGCGCCGCCTCGGCCAGTTCCAGCGAGAGGACGCCGGCCTCGACCCGGGCCGTCTGCGCCTCGGCGTCGACCTCGATCCCGCGCATGCGCTCGGTCTTGATCAGGATCGTGCCGTCCAGCGCGGGCAGCGAGAGCGCCCCGTGGCCGCTGCCCTGCGCGGTCACCCGCAGGTCGCTCTCGCCCGCGAAGCGCACCACCTCGGCGACGTCGTCGGCGCTCTCGACCGAGGCGACGGCCTCGGGGTGCTGGTCGGCGGCGAGGTTCCAGGCCATCCGCGCCTGGTCCCAGTCGGGGTCCTCGGGGGTGGCGATGCGGCCGGCGATCGCCAGCCCGCTGAAGTCGGTCATGCGGTCCTCCTCGGGGTCAGGTGAAGCTGATGCGGTCCACGGCGTCTCCCCTTGCCACGAAAACCGCGCTCACCATATCCGGAGGAAAAAGGCCGTGGGCGGCAACGCCGGGATCGGCCTCCAGCCGCGCCGCCAGCGCTGCTGGGTCGTCCAGTCCCGGGCCGCGGTAGTCGGCGATCAGGCCACCGTCGGGGGAGGGGGGTGCGTCGCGCAGCTCGACGTCGCCGCCCAGCCGCGCCAGGGTCGAGGCGGCGCCGAAGCCGAACAGCTCGAGCGGCACCGGACCGCGCAGGGCATCCACCGGCTTGCTCGAGTCGCAGACGACGACGAAGCGCCCGGCCGCCGCGGCGACGATCTTCTCGCGCAGGTGGGCGCCGCCGCCGCCCTTGATCAGCCAGCCGTCGGGCGTCACCTCGTCGGTCCCGTCGATCGCGATGTCCAGGCGCTCGAGGCGGTCGAACTCCTCGATCGGAATCCCCAGCTCCCGCGCCTGATTCTCCGTCGCCACCGAGGTGGCGACGCAGCGGATGTCGGCGAGGCCGCGGCGGGCGATCGCCGGCAGCAGGTGAGCGACCGTGGAGCCGGTGCCGAGGCCGACCGTCATCCCGCTCTCGACCAGCTCGGCGGCGGCCTCGGCGGCGAGCCGCTTCTCGGCGTCAGGCGTGTTCACGAGCGGCACGCTACATTGATCCGATGACTTCAAGCACTGCTCCCGTCACCGCAAATCAGGACTACAAGGTCGCCGATATCGGCCTCGCCGAGTTCGGTCGCAAGGAGATCTCCCTCGCCGAGGTCGAGATGCCCGGCCTGATGCAGATGCGCGAGGAGTTCGGCGCCTCGCAGCCCCTGAAGGGGGCCCGCATCACCGGCTCCCTCCACATGACGATCCAGACCGCGGTCCTGATCGAGACCCTGGTCGCCCTCGGCGCCGAGGTCCGCTGGGCCAGCTGCAACATCTTCAGCACCCAGGACCACGCCGCCGCCGCGATCGCCGCCGCCGGCATCCCCGTCTACGCCTGGAAAGGCGAGACCCTCGAGGAGTACTGGTGGTGCACCGAGCAGGCGCTCGACTGGCCCGACGGCGAGGGCCCGAACATGATCCTCGACGACGGTGGCGACGCGACGCTGCTGGTCCACAAGGGCGTCGAGTTCGAGAAGGCGGGCTTGGTCCCGGACCCCGACTCCGCCGAGTCGGAGGAGTTCAAGATCGTCCTGCAGACGCTGCAGCGCTCGCTCTCGGAGGACCCGCAGCGCTGGACCAAGATCGCGGCCAACATCAAGGGCGTCACCGAGGAGACGACCACCGGCGTTCACCGGCTCTACCAGCTGGCCGAGACCGGCGACCTGCTCTTCCCGGCGATCAACGTCAACGACTCGGTCACCAAGTCGAAGTTCGACAACCTCTACGGCTGCCGCCACTCGCTGGTCGACGGCATCAATCGCGCCACCGACGTGATGATCGGCGGCAAGGTCGCGGTCGTCTGCGGTTACGGCGACGTCGGCAAGGGCTGCGCCGATTCGCTGCGCGGCCAGGGCGCCCGCGTCATCGTCACCGAGATCGACCCGATCTGCGCGCTGCAGGCGGCAATGGAGGGCTACGAGGTGCGCAAGCTCGACGAAGTCGTCGAGTACGCCGACATCTTCGTCACCGCCACCGGCAACAAGGACATCATCACCCTCGACCACATGCGGCGGATGAAGCACAACGCAATCGTCGGCAACATCGGCCACTTCGACAACGAGATCGAGATGGCGACGCTGGAAGAGTCCGAGGCCGAGCGGATCAACATCAAGCCGCAGGTCGACGAGTGGAAGTTCTCCGAGGGTCGCTCGATCCTCGTTCTCTCCGAAGGGCGGCTGCTGAACCTCGGCAACGCGACCGGGCACCCCAGCTTCGTGATGTCGAACTCCTTCACCAACCAGGTGATCGCCCAGATCGAGCTCTTCGGCAAGCGCGACGAGCAGTACGCGGGAGAGCCCGCGGTCTACGTCCTGCCGAAGCACCTCGACGAGAAGGTCGCCCGGCTGCACCTGGCGGCCCTGGGCGTAGAGCTCACCGAGCTCACCCCCGAGCAGTCCGCCTACCTCGGCGTTCCGGTCGACGGTCCCTTCAAGCCCGACCACTACCGCTACTGAGCATCCCCCGGCCGTTCTAATCTCGGCCGATGGAACCCCGGCTCTGGATCTCCTCCAGCGGTGAGGCGCCGCACTCCGTTGCGCTGAGCGGCGAGCGCACGGTGGTCGGACGCTCCCCCGAGGCAAACGTGACGCTCGAGGACGAGGCGGTCTCCTGGAACCACCTGGAGATCGAACGCAAGGGCGACGTGCTGATGGCGACCGACCTCGACAGCCGCAACGGCACGGCCCTGAACGGCGAGCCGCTCGACCGGCCGCGGCGCCTGCGCGACGGCGACACGCTGATCGTCGGCGATCACCGCCTCGAAGTGAAGACCGGCGACATCACCCCGGTGGGCGCCACCGTCGCCGCCTCCGAGCCGGCGGTGGCCCTGAGCGAGGAGGAGCGGGCGACCGCCGCCGCCCTCGTCGCCCCCTACCGCAGCGAGGGAGCCTTCGCCGGCCGCCCCGCCACCCGCGCCGAGATCGCCGCCGAGCTCCACGTCTCCGAGCGCACCGCCCAGCGACGCCTCGACACCCTTGCCGCCAAGCTCGACGTCCCCGGCGATGCCGGCCGCGACCGCCCCCGCCAGATCGCCGCCCGCGTCATCGAACTGGGCCTCGACCGCCCACGCTGATCGCTCTTCACCGAGTCTGTGAAAAGGCAGCTTCAGGCCGCCTTTTCACAGACTCGCGCCTGACCCGCACCGAGCCGTTCCTGGCCCGATCGGTGAAGCGGGTGTCATTGGGGGGTACGGCTCGGGGCCCGAGCATCGGTGTACGCAATCACCGATAGCTCGAAAGGAGCATCCGATGTTCAAGAACTTCTGCAAGAACAGCATCCTCACCATGTTCGTCGCACTCTTGGCGCTGGTCGTGCCCGCGGGTGCCTCTGCCGCCGGCGGCGCGATCGTCTTCTCGAAGGTCACCGAAGACCACCGCGAATACAAAGAAGGCGACAAAGTACTGCCGCCGAAAGCGCCGGAAGGCGGGCTGTTCGCGGTCAAAGACCGGCACCTCAACCAGCTGACCGAAAACCCGGGGGACACGGAACCGTCGTTCTCGGCCGATGGCCGCACGATCGCCTTCGTCCGCGCCGGGGACGTGTTCACGATCCGGGCCGACGGCTCGGGCGAGAAACGGCTGACCAGCGGCGGGGAGCTGGACTCGCGCCCGCTGATCTCGCCCACCGCACGGATCGTCGTCTTCGAGCGACGAACCGCCGCGGGCGGGCCGCGCGACCTCTACACGGTCAGCGTCAACGGCGGCTCGCCGCACAAGATCGCCGCCTCGGCCGGAGACGAGCACGAAGCCTCGTTTTCTCCCGACGGCCGCGTGGTCGCCTTCGTTCGCACCTTCGCGGTGGGAACCGGCAGCAACGACGACATCTACAGCGTGAGTCCAAGCGGGGCGAAGCTGCGGCGCCTGACCAAGACCGCCGGGCTCGACGAGTACGCCCCCAACGTGCTGCCCAAGACCATCGTCTTCAGCCGCGGCAAGAACGCCGAAGGGCCGAGCGCCTACGCCGACGTCTACAAGATGAGCCTCGACGGTAAGAAGATGAGCAAACTGATCGCCGGTGCCGGCTCGGCCTACGTCGAGGACGTGACCGCCAACGGCCGCACGATCCTCTTCCGCCGCGATCAGGGCCTCTGGGTCAAACAGCTCGGCGGCAAGGGCCGCAAGCTCTCCGAGCTGCCCGACAACGCCGAGGTGAACAGCGTCTTCTCCTCCGACGGCAAGCAGGTCGCCACCTTCACCGAAGCCGACGAAGAACAGTCGCTCTCGGTGATCGACGTCTCCACCGGGCACCGCAGCTACGCGGAAGTGGTGGGCTTCTCCGGCGGCGAAGTGACCACGAAGATCGGTCCGATCGTCACCTGGCAGCCGGTGCCTCACCGGCGCTAAGCCGCGGGACCAGTCAGCGATCCCGTCCCCCATCCGGCTATAACGGCCGGGTGGGGGACTTCTCTATCGGCAGCGAGGTCGCCGGCTACCGCATCGAGGGACTGATCGCGCGCGGCGGCATGGGCGTCGTCTACCGCGCGCTTCATCTCGGCCTGGAACGACCGGTGGCGTTGAAGGTGATCGCCCGTGAGCTCGCCGACCGCGAGGGCTTCCGCGAGCGCTTCCTCCGCGAGTCCCGCCTCGCCGCCAGCCTCGACCATCCCTCGCTGGTGCCGATCTACGACTCGCGTGAAGTAAACGGCGAGCTGATCGTGGCGATGCGGCTGATCAAGGGCGGCGACCTGCGTGGGCTGATCGATCGCGAGGGGCCGCTGGAGCCGCACCGCGCCGTCGCCCTCCTCGCCCAGGTCGCCGACGCGCTCGATGCCGCCCACGCCGCCGGCATCGTCCATCGCGACGTCAAGCCGCACAACATCCTGGTCGAAGGCGACCACGCCTACCTTTCGGACTTCGGCCTCGCCAAGGCGTTCGACGAGAGCGGCTCCGCCGGCGGGACCTCCGTCGTCGGCACCGCGCACTACATGTCGCCGGAGCAGTGGCGCGGCGACTCGATCGGCCCCGCCGCCGACGTCTACTCGCTCGGCTGCGTCCTCTACGAGGCGATCACCGGCATCGCCCCCTTCGCCCGGGCCGAAGCCGACACCGAGCCGGAGATGCCGCAGGGGGTCGAGGAAGCGATCCGGCGGGCGACCGCGAAAGACCCGCTCGACCGCTACCGCAGCGCCGGCGAGCTGATCGCCGCCGCCCGCACCGGCGCCGGCTCGGAGATTCGGCCGACCGCCGTCCTCTCACACGACCGCAGCGAGCGGACCACGGTGCCGAACGCCTCGCAGCGCTGGTTCGGCCTGAGGGGCCGGCGGGCGGCGCTCTGGATCTTCAGCGGCTTCGCCGTGATCGCAATCGCGATCGCGGCAGCCGCCCTGCTGTTGCTGCTCGGGGACGAAGGCCCGAGCGTCTCCGCTCCGATCGCGGTCGGAACTCCGCCCCTGCGGATTACCGCCGACGGCCAGGGCGCCTGGGTGACGAGCGAGCGGGACGGCACGGTGACCTGGCTCGATCCGGACAGCGGCAAGCAGTTGCGCCAGGTGACTCTGCGGCGCGGCATCTCCGGGATCGCGATCGGCAGTAAGTGGCTCTGGGTGACCGATCCGCGCCGCCACGAGCTCCTGCGCCTCGATGCGAAGACGCTGCGGCAAGAGCAGGCGATCGAGATCCCCGGCGCGCCCGGGCCGATCGCCCTCAGCGCCGATCCGCCCCGCGTCTGGGTCGCCGACGAAGACGGCAATGGCATCGCGGTGGTCAACGCCGAGAGCGACCGCCGCATCCGCACCCAGCTGCCCCCGCTGACGGCGCCGTTGCGGCTGGCGGTGGGCGCCGGCGGCCTCTGGGCCTCGAGCTCCTCGACCGCGAGCGTGCGCCGGATCGACCTCGGCTCGCTGGAGCCCGGGGATCCGATCCTGGCGGGGCCGCGCCCGGCCGGCATCACCGTCGCCCAGGGCGCCGTCTGGGTCACCAATCCCCCGCAGGGAACGGTGACCGAGATCGACCCCTCCCTGCGCGAAGTCCGAGCTCAGGTCGACGTCGGCAGCAAGCCGGGAGGGATCGACGCCGGAACCAGCGCCGTCTGGGTCGCCAACGCCGCCGACGGCACCGTCAGCAAGATCGACGTCGACTCGGGCGAAGTCGCAGGAGATCCGATCGAGGTCGGGCCCGAACCGGGCGCCGTCGCGATCGGCGGCGAAGCGGTTTGGGTCGCAAATAACGGAGACGGCACCGTCACCCGGATCGAGCCCTGACCGCGGCACGGAGGGCAGGGCGGCCGAACATCTAGGATCGGGTCAATGACTCAGGACATCGATCAGCTCGCAATCAACACGATCCGCACCCTCTCGATGGACGCCGTCCAGAAGGCGAACTCGGGCCACCCGGGGACGCCGATGTCGCTGGCGCCCGTCGCCTACGAGCTCTGGCAGAACCACCTGCGCTACGACCCGGCCAACCCCGTCTGGCCGAACCGCGACCGCTTCGTGCTCTCGGCCGGCCACGCCTCGATGCTCCTGTACTCGATGCTCTTCCTCGCCGGCGTCCGCAAGGTCGACGAGAACTACAACGTCACCGACGAACCCGCCTGCGGCCTCGAGGAGATCGAAAACTTCCGCCAGCTGCACTCGCGCACGCCGGGCCACCCCGAGTACCGCTGGACGACCGGCGTCGAGACCACGACCGGCCCGCTCGGCCAGGGCGTCGGCACCTCGGTCGGGATGGCGATGGCCTCGAAATGGCTCGGCGCCCATTACGGGACCGAGCTCTTCGACTTCGACACCTACGCGGTCGCCGGCGACGGCTGCCTGCAGGAGGGGATCTCCCACGAAGCCGCCTCGCTTGCCGGGCACTTGAAGCTCGACAACCTCTGCTGGATCTTCGACAACAACCACATCTCGATCGACGGCGACACCGCCCTGGCCTTCTCAGACGACGTCCTCAGCCGCTTCGAGGGCTACGGCTGGAACGTGCTGCGGGTCGGCGACGCCAACGACACGCAACTGCTCGGGCGCGCCTTCGAGGAGTTCAAGGCCGAGACCGGCCGCCCGACCCTGATCGTCGTCGACAGCCACATCGGCTGGGGCTCGCCGAACAAGCAGGACACCGAGTCCGCCCACGGCGAACCGCTCGGGGAAGACGAGATCAAGTTGACCAAGGGGGTCTACGGCTGGCCGAAGGACGCCAAGTTCCTCGTCCCCGACGGCGTTCGCGAGCGCTTCGACGAGGTGATCGGCAAGCGCGGCGGCGAAGCCCACAGCGCCTGGGTCGACTCCTTCGAGAGCTTCAAGCAGGACAAGCCGGAGCTCGCGAGCGAGCTGGAGATGATGCAGCGGCGCGGCCTGCCCGACGGCTGGGACGCCGGCCTGCCGAGCTTCGAGGCCGACGAAGAGAAGGGACTCGCCACCCGCAAGGCCTCGAACAAGGTCCAGAACGCGATTGCCGAGCGGGTGCCGTGGCTGATCGCCGGCTCCTGCGACCTCACCGACTCGACCTCCGTTCGGCTCAGCGACGCCGACCAGTACGAGCCCGGCAGCTACGACGGCCGCCAGGTCCACTTCGGGATCCGCGAACACGGCGCCGCCGCGGCCTGCAACGGGATGTCGAC
>Ga0190273_10000989_pt1 | contig 10224 bp, 11 predicted proteins | sample Popmic504IS_FD_134513 | JGI IMG/M metagenome (GOLD analysis project Ga0190273, IMG submission 134513) | Populus adjacent soil microbial communities from riparian zone of Shoshone River, Wyoming, USA - 504 IS | ecosystem: Environmental > Terrestrial > Soil > Riparian zone > Trees stand | place...
AGGCAAGAGCAAGATGAGTGTCATCTGCGCGGTGATGAGGAAGCTGGTGCATGTCGCTTACGGAGTGTTGAAGACGGGCAAGGAGTTCGACCCACAGTGGGCGAAAACAGCTTGACTTGCAACACAGTATCTAACCCGCGCCGGGCGAGCAGCATTCGATATTATGGCAAGGCACAAGGATAAAAGGAATGCTCCCGCGGGGTCGGGTTCGATGAGACGTTAGACTGCGCCGTCGAAGGTGGTAATCTAACGCCCGAACTTAACCCGCGAGTGCGAATCAACCTGGGACGTAGGATGAAGGCGGCGCTACACGCGAGCCTGATTTGACGAGGCGTGACATTGCCCACGAGAGGAACAATTTAATGTCAGATTATCAGTTCGCTTCGGAGTACAGACGGCAGAACGACCTGCCTCTGCGAATCGCGGAAGCGGCCAAAGAGTGGCGGCTCGCCGCGCTCGATTACGACAAGACGCTTGAAGAATGGAATGCCGAAGCTGACCCGCAAAAGAAAGATGCCCTGTGGGATCAATTACAGCAGTACGAGATGATTCGAGACGGGGCGCAAGCAAAGGTGGCGATGCTCGCGGACCGTTACATCAGCGAAGCCATCTAACGCCCGCATCGGGCCGGGCGCGCAGGCACGTCGCCCCTTTGAAGCCTTGCGAGATGACTGACTAATCACCTCCAATCTGCCACACGTGAGTTTGCGGGGGGGAGAATTTTGGTAGCCGGCCGACCAGGATTTTGCCTGCGTCGAGGAAGATTTTGCCGATGTCGATGAAGGTCGAGGCGACGGTCGATTCGAGCCACTCCCCGTCGAGGCCCGTGAGGGCTAAGAGCTTCCCGTCGGGGGACAGGGCGGCGTGCATCAGCGCGTTACCGCTGAGTTCCTGCACCAGCTCGCCGCGGTTGTCCCAGAGCTTCACGGAGGCGCCGGCGGTGATCAGGGAGTTGCCCGCCGGGCTCCAGAAATATTTGTCGTACACGTAGACGTGCGCGCCGCGGGGCTCGGTGTCGCGCAGGGAGTTGATGAGGGCGCCCGTCCCGGCGTCCCACAGGTGCGCAATCAGTTTGGGCTTCCCTTTCTTGACCCCCAAGTTGTACCAGAAGCTGGCGGTGTTGCGCGCCTGCGTCAGCAGAATTTTGCCGTCGGGGCTGTAGACGAAGGTCAAGTTCTTGTCGAACTTTTCCTTCACTGCCTTCCCGTCGAGCTTGGCAACGAGAGCTCCCGTCTCCGCGTTCCAGATGTCCACTTCCCACTGGCTCGTCTTCGTGACGAAGGTGTTGTTCCGCGGGTTCCACGCGGCGAAGTAGTGGCGGTCTTTCGGCGCCCCGATGGTGTGCAGCAGCTTCCCTGTGGCCGCCTCCCAGAGTTTCACGACGCCGCCGTCGGCGAAAGTCGTCGTCGCCACGAATTTGCCGTCGTGGCTGAACCGCGCGCCGATAACGATACCGGGCTGCGGCGTCAGGTTCGCCACAAGGGCGCCCGTCTCCGCGTTCCACAGGCGCGGGGTGCTGTTGCGGTGCGTGGTGAGGATGAGTCTGCCGTCCGGGCTGAATTCGCCGAGCGCATCCCCGAAGCCCTTCCACCCTTTTCCGGGCCTCGTGTCGGGGATGGGCTCGAGCGTGAACTTCAAGCCGCCCGTGCCGATGTCGAAGACCTGCGCCCTCCCCTCTTTGGCTCGCGCCAGGAGGAGTTTCCCGTCGGGGGAGACGACGCGGTCGCTCAGATACCGTGTGGGCAGTTCCATCAGCTCCTCCTCGTCGCTCGGCGATTCCCACTCGGTCGTGGTCGTGCCGGTGTCGGAGTCGTAGTTGGACTTCTCCACCGGCTTGAAGAACTTTTCGTAAGAGTTGATGGGAGTCGTGCCCTCTGCGAACTCCCGCAGCGCACGGCCGTCGGCGGCGTCGTAGAGTGACACGCGGTCAGCGTGGATGATGAGCGCGCGGCCGTCGGGCGTGAAGAAGATGCCCGCCTTCTGCGTCGGCGGCCCGTGGTGTTTGATCTCGGCCAGGACCTTGCCGGCCGCCGCGTCGTAGAGCATAAATCCCCTGCCCGACACGACCACGGCGAGAGTCCGGCTGTCGGGACTCCATGAGTGAGAAACGCTGTCGGCGATGGTGTGGCGCAGCCGTGCCCTCACGTTCGCCTGTCGCGCGCGGCCCGCCGGGTGTAGCCACGCGAACTGCGAAACTGCAAAACAAACACAAACCGCCAGCGAGACTGTTCTGAGCATAACCCCCTCCCTATCTGAGTGAGAGCATGGTCCCCGAATTAACAGCAGCTTAACGAGCGGCCTGACGCCCGGCATCACCCGCCGCACATTCAACATCACAAGCACGGCGTCTCGCGCAGGCAAGCAACGCTATTCGCGGTCGGGCGCACGGCGTTGTCAGGCGGCGCGTTTGCGTCACTTAGACAGCGATAAGACTTCGCCCTGCTTTATTCGCATGTCGATCTTCTTAACGTTCATAAAGTCTCGTACGGGGTCGCCGGCCAAGACCAGGAAGCTGGCCTCGTAGCCGTCCTTCAAGTGCCCTATTCTCCGGTTCGGGAAAATCGTCTTGGGGGTGGCCTCACACCACATCTTCAACAGAGTGAGGTTGTCAAAGATTCCCAGCCCGTGCAGACTCATCGCCTCCGGCAGAGAGGTCTGTGGGAAGCGGTCGCTGCCGATGGCAATCGGGACACGATGCTTGGCTAGTAGCCGGAGATTACGGGTGAGAAGGTTGCGGACGGCCTTAGCCGTCGGCGCCTGCGGGCTATTACCGTCAATCTTGTCGATGACTTCGAGGACTTCGCCAATCGTCGTGACGACGACGACCCGACTGCGCGCCGCGAGGCGGGCGTCGGCCTCCGAAATCTCATAGCGGGAGAGGTCTTGATAATTGGCCGGGTCGTTCTTCTCCGGTCTGAACCCCGGAAGGTGATTTATTTCATCCGCGCCGGCCGCCAGCGCCTGGTGAAAGTCGGCCGCCGTCTCCACGTGGGTGGAGACTCGCAGTCCCGCCCCGTGTGCCCGGCGAACAATCTCAGGCAGGAGTGCCGGGTCTAGCCCCCTCCAATCATAATACGCGTCCGCGTTCTTACGCCTCGCGTACTCCTCCGAATACAGAAGGTACGTCTTAATGAAATCGGGCCGCCCGGCGATGATCGACTCCCACTTCCGGTCGAGGTCGGCCCGGTTGTCGATGACGAAGTAGAAGGCGCCCTCCCCGTCGGCCTTATCCCAAGACCCTCTGGCGATGTTGCGCTCGGCCAGCCCGACGGGGTGCCCGCCGGAGGCGGTCAGCCCCCCGTTGGCGAACACCACGTCAACGCTCCGGGGGGTGTTAATCTTGCCGACCAGCGGCGCCGTCGATCTGGGAAAGCTGTTCGGATTCTTGACGTAGAAGATTCCCGCTTCGAGATACATGCGGATGGTGGCGTCGAGCCGCGATGACTGTGCCACGTTATGGTTATGCGCCTCCCCGAAAGGGGGGATCACGTACTTCCCGGAAAGGTCGATGGCCGAATCCACGCGGGCGGGCCTTCTCGAAGTCAGTATGCCGCCGACCGAGTAGAACTTTTTCAACACGAACTTCTGACCACCAAACCACCGCCCGTTAGCAAATTCGTAATTCTTACGTTCAGCCCCCACGCCGGCCACTTGCCCTTGCGCCATGACAATCGGCAATAGCAGAATCATGGCCATGATGAGTTTTCGCATCAGAAATTCTCCTCGACGACCTTTAAACGGAAGCGGCCTGACGCCTGAATTAACCCGCGCCGAGCGCAGGCATTCAACGCGAAAAGAATAAATCAATGATGAAGGAAATGCTATCGAGGCGGTCGGGTTGAACGAGCTGTTAGACAAGGATGGCGCACACTATTCGCTGCACACGAAAAATTTATATCGCGAGCTTAAATTACCCTCAACGTTGATCACATGAACTCGACTCCATACTTCTTAGCGTTTTCCTTTACCTGTTGCATGTCGGGTGGGCCGCCCTCTCCCAGTAAGCTCGTTTGTTCCACGAGTTTCTCGAATCCACCAGGTGAAGTAATGTGAATGAATCTTCCCGGCTCGTCCCCCAGATTTTGATAGCGATTGGGGATGCCCCTCGGAAGAAAAGCAAAGGTGCCCGGAGCCGCCCGGAACACTCGGTCGCCGCACTGAATTTCGTACTCTCCTTCAAGTATGTACATCGCCTCATCTTCGTGATGATGGACGTGTAGCGGCAGCCCACCGCGAGGAGCTGTTGTTTCCACCGCAAGCGAATAAGCTCCGCCAGTGTCCTCCACTGTAGCTTTGTATGTCATCATCGCGCCCATCACGTTGAAGTGACGGCCCTCGCCCGGCTGAACAACTTTGGGGTCTCGGATTTCCACGTTTAATCTCCTATGGGATTCTGCGATTACCTTGTCTAACGCCGGGCATCACCCGCCGCGTATTCAACCCCGAAGCCGTCCCAGTTCTGGATGATCTTCTCGCTAACTCGCGGTCTGGCGCATGCCGTTGTTAGGCCGCGGAACTTCTGATTTAAACTCCCTGTTCGGCACATACTTCTCATATTGTGTGCGGTAACCGAGGAGCCGCGCCGTCGGGCCGATGATAAAGTACACGGCCTTCTGTAGAGGGACTGGCGGGCCGGCGAGCCAGCTGTCGTACTCAGGGCTGAACCTCGACATCTGCAGCACAGCCTTCGGCGGTCGGCCGTTCGACTCCGACTCGTCGAAGAAGCCGTACGCCTGTGTGAGAAAGACAGTGAACCGCTCGGGCATCCCGTACTCCGGAGTCAACGGGCCTCTGATCACCACAGGCGAATCGGTCTCGTTAAAAGGCTTGTGCGGGGTTCCGGGAGTTACCAGCAGCGACTCCCTGGGGCGCAGGAGTTTCTTTTCGCCATTGACGAGCAGGCTTAATGTGCCCTCGGCGACGATGAAATTCTCGGCGAAGGAGGTGTGGATGTGCTCCGGCGGCCCGGGGGCGCGGGGCTCCAGCACCAGTTCAACCCAGGCGAGACCGCCCTCGCGTTTAAGAACCGTCTGGCGAAAACCTTCGGTCCTGCTGACAAACACCTGGCCCTGCCGCGGGTAGTAGTCCGGGCCAGGTTCAGCCTCCGGGAAGATGACTCTGTCGAGCAGAGCGCCGATGAGCACGTATGCCAGAGCGAAGCCGAGAATCCCCCGAAGCAGCCTTTTCATCTTCCCTCCTCAATGGGACGAGGTTGATAAAGCGGCCTAACGCCCGGCATCTCCCGCCGCGCATTCAACTAAGTGACGGCCAAGTTAACGTTGCGAAGCCTGCTGATTCGCAGTCGGTTGCACGGCGTTGTTAGGTTGCGCTCTATTCGATGCGGGCGGCGGACATTACATTCTGGATGACCTGGTCTTAGTCAATCAGCTCGATTGAATCGCCAGTCGTTAATATTCCTTCAATCAAAACTGCACCATAGACGCCGGCATAGGCGTCGTGCGCCCCGGCGACTCGGCGTAAAATTTCCGGGTTATGTTCGCCCGTGTCAGGGTCGAGAGAAATCATCTTACAGCGCGGGTCGCGCTCCAGAACCACAATTACGGCGCTCGAACCAATACGCAGTTTGCGGCCCACAAGCTGGTCCTCGTCAAAGCCACGATCCGACGCCAGGTCGAGGTAGATGTTCGTCCGAAAGCGCCGCTTATCGACCGGGATGCCCAATTCCCCTTCGATCTGCCGGACGGTCTGCAAGCTAATCAACGACACCGGACGACAGTCAGTCAGCGCGCGGTCTGAGCGCACGAGCGTGAGCCTGTTCTTTTCGCCGATCCCTTCGCCGAGCATGACCACGAGCGCGGGGTCGTCAACGGCGACGACGGCACCTGTCGGCGTGACGACATCTAAAATCATGTCTTGCGGGTCGCCGTTCGCCGGTGTGACGCCGGGCGTGATGCTCATCGCTTCGGTCAAATTCGGCGGCATCACCGCCCGTTCGGGATAACGGAATCGGGGGCGGTAGCGCAACATCTGTTGCTGCAACCCTGCGCTCAGATAAGGAAACCCTTTGCGTGCTTCTGAATTTTTGAAGGCGTAACAGCGATCACCGTAGAAGCCGGGGAATGCCATAAACGCTTCGGCCATCTGCTCTCCGCTCATGCTTTTGACCGGGTAACGCCACAGACTTTCGATAGTTCCAATAGTTGTCATGTCACTGTCCTCTTGTATGAGCTCCTCCCCTTACCCGAAGCAACCTAACGCCCGGCACCAGCCGCCGCGGACACGACGACGCCCGCGGCATGTCTTGCATGAGCGACTTGCTGATTAGCGGTCGGCTGCGCGGCGTTGTTAGCCCGCCCGTGATGTTCACCCCTCAGCCCCCGACCAAGCGTCGGCGCGCATACCGTGCGACCCGAGCACCGAAAGTCTGGCAGCGGTACACAATTTGCCGAATTCGATTGCTTAACGAGGGCCGATCCGCCCCGGCTATTGATAACCACGTCTGAATCTTCTGCCTGAGACAGCCACCATGTTTTAATTCGATGTCTACGTAGTTCCCATACCCACACTCCTCAAGGCGACGTTTGATCGCTCTCTCCCGACCGCGTTGGGAGGGTATTTTCTTGACATCAAATGCAACACCAAGAGAGGTGATCTTACGATACTCGTTCGAGTCGAGTAGGTCTTCAATAATATCGACCTCACAGCCTTCACAATTTAATTTGACGTAAACCTCATCGGTATCAGACAGGTGTTCCCGGAACCAGTCGCTGGCCTGAACGAACTTACATATGCAGCTATGCTGAGGGTCAACATTTACCTTGTCTGCGAAGATCGAACCACTCTGCGAACCGGGGCTAAAAATCGGCATTTCGCATGTCTGATTCCACAACCCCACTTCGTTAATAACGATTCGTGGATCACGGTATTGCTTTGCGATAACTTGCTGCAGTTCAGGAACGGGTTCGAAACAATAAATGCGATCAAACTCATACTTAGGCTCCAGAATAGCACTAACGGTCTGCCCTCTATTGCTCCCTACATCCAGGAAAACCTTCATGTTCACAACCTCGCAATAAGAGAAGGGAAGCTGCTGTTATCCGGCGCAGTGCCCTGAGTGTTAATCTCTGCCTCTCGTTCACGTTTCAGTCTGTTCCTTGACAACGAATGAGCCGCACCGGCGTTGTGCGCGAGCAGCACAACTATGTATTCGATAGTCAGTAGCGGCATAACGCCGGGCATCACCCGCCGCGCACACAACTCCGAATCCACCCAAGTTTTCGATGAGAGGCACGCTGATTCGCGGTCGGGTGCATGCCGTTGTTAGATGCCGTGGCCTGTATCACGCCGCCTTCGCCGCCCGATGCCACGCGAGGAGGCGGCGGCGTAGATTGTGATGGCTCCCGCGAGGGCGAGCTGCACGAACACTTGCGACTGCATGAGCCACGTAAGCTGGAGCCACCGGCGCGCCACCTCGGTACTGAGCAGCGGGATATCGTGCGCGTTCGAGACGCCGCGCAGCCCCAGGTAGCCCAGGAAGTAAAGCAGCCACAGGCTCACGGAGAAGCCGATCAGGCGTCCCCACCAAGTCCCAAGCAACAGCATACCGGCTGAGGATAGCAGTAGGAACGGCTCGATGAGGAAGGCACCGGGGTCCCAACCGCCCGCATAGGGATTGTCCGCGTACTCCTGCCGCAACCGCAGCACCCTGGTGTAGGTGTAGACGAAATGCAGAAGCGCGACACCGAAGATGATGGCCGGCGGCTTCGCTACAGAGCGGAAGTGACCGGCGAGTCGGCTCGCGCCCTTTCGCATACCCTTACGTCTCCATCCGCCAGGCATCTAACGCCGGGCATCAGCGGCGCGCACGAACCTTTGGTGATAAGAAAGCCGCTGTGTTGCGCGTCCGCTGCATGCCGTTGTTAGGCCGCTGGCTCATTAGGGGCTTCAGCGTTTTCTTTATCAGTAGGCTGAGCTTCATCCTGTACAGTGAACTGCCGCAGCCCAGCCTTCAATCGCTGTTGCACTATCCATCCTAAATCCGTGAACTCGTATGCGGTATTGCCATTTGAAAATTCGCCAGCAATACGGATGATCTGCTTGTCCAGAAGGCGAGAGGTCGCAATTGAATTCCACGATGCTATTCCCATCACAGCGCGTCCCCAAACTGTACTGCGAGTATATTCAAAAGTCTGCTTAAGATGCGCCATTTCTTCCGCTGTCAATTGAGAAATTGCCATGTTGATACGTGCATCACGAAAGTAATTTCTTTCGCGTAGCCTAGCTATGATTTCTTCTTGCAATTGTTGTCTAGCTTGCTCGGCATTAGCGAAGTTTAGATGCATGTGGGGTATGGTGCTTACGTCAAATAGGAATTTCTCTCTGTCGTCGCGTACTAAAAGTACTTCCTGAGTTTGGCGACATGCTAATGCGAGTCCAATCTCATACATTACGTTACCATTTCGATAGGCGTCTCCCGTGATGGAATCCCGGCCAACTGCAGAAACGTCAGCAAGTATCATTTGAGAGTGAGCAACTCCATCCAAAATGTCAGTTAGGATTGAGTCCCCGGTCTTTGAGTTATCAACACGATATGCTGACAGCCTAATTCTATCAACTGTGAGCGCTTCTATCGCCGGCTTGAATACTTTCTGAAATCGCTGTTCGTAAGCTGGTGCGAAGTTCATCGCAACAAACACTTGGGGTCGCAGGTCAAGTCGCCAGTATGTTTTTAGGAATGCATTTGGATGCATACGTTTATCCTCTACCACTTTTGCGGCCTAACGCCCGGCATCAGCGGCGCGCACGGGCCTGTGAAGATAAGAGGCTTGCTAATTGCGCGTCCGCTGCATGCCGCTGTTAGGCGCGGCATGGAATTAACGACCCAACGCGAATCCCGAATCACTCTGGCGGAAGCAGCAACAACTTCTTTATCCTTCCCCTTCGATCAAGGTCAACTACTAGTGAGTATTCCTCGCTACGCCATTGAACCATCACACCGTGCGTCTTAAGTTCGGGTATGTTGCGCACTTTAAATCGTCGCCCATATATACGCCTCAGATCAGCCAAATTGTCCCCTAGCCTTAATCCTGCTCCCGTGCGCCCAATCGTCCCGGAATCAAGTGAGCCTTCAACTTCAATTAAAGAGATATGTTCACCAATGCCAAAGCCTCTCTCCACCACTAGATGAAGCTTAGCTTTCGGTTTATTCCAGTAATAATCATACATGTCAAAATCGGGAGGGGAGGGCTGCTTCTCAATCTTAGTCGGCTTGCCATACATTTTAATAACGTCAGCAAGCTTACTACGCTCAAGATGGATTCCGGCTAATCTTTTCTCCGGCTTACCTCTCGCCTGTAGCTCCGATGGAAGGTGATCGGCACGACAAACTGGAGCGAGTAAAATCGAACTCAACAGCACGATTTCCCAAACTTTAGATATCAGTTTCAATCTCATATTTACCTACAGGGGAGCGCCTAACGCATATTAGACGTACCAAGAGGCGTATTGTTTTACGCCCATGTGGGCGCATAATAATCCCTGTGCATCAATTCCACTAGAGTTTCCGTGGCGTTCCGGCGTGTCATGCGGATTCGTCGCGGCCGTGTTAGACGGCTGGCCTCAGCCTTTACCTTGAGAGCCGTGCTGCGCCCGCCGGCCTTCTCATCGAGCGCGTTTGTTTGTAAGCTGGCGGGCGCGAGGTTGGGGAGGGGGATTTTTGTGGGCTACGGATGGGAGGGCGAGAGGGTGCGTCTGGTGCCGCTCGACAAGGCGCGGCACATGGAGAACGCGCTCGCCTGGTTTAACGACCCCGACGTGACTGAGTTGACGCTGACGGGCGACTTCCCGCTCGCCCGCCTCGCCGAGGAGGCGTGGTTCGACCGGACGTGCGCCGAGATGTCGCCGACGCCCACGGACATCGTCTTCGCCGTCGAGACGCTCGCGGGCGAGCACGTCGGGTCGGCGGGGCTGCACCGCATCGACTGGCGGCACGGCTCGGCCCTCACCGGCACGCTCATCGGCCCCCGCGAGGCCCGCGGCCAGGGCTACGGGACGGACGCGGCGCGCGTGCGCACGCGCTACGCCTTCGAGGTGCTGGGCCTGCGCCTCCTGCTCTCGGAGGTGATGGCCGAAAACGCCGCCTCGCTGCGGATGCTGGAGCGGGTCGGCTACCGGGAGGTCGGGCGCATCCCGCGCCGCTACTGGCGCCGCGGCGCCTACCGCGAGGCGGTGCTGCTCGCGGCCGAGCGCGAGAGTTGACTTGGG
>Ga0190273_10000990_pt1 | contig 10224 bp, 9 predicted proteins | sample Popmic504IS_FD_134513 | JGI IMG/M metagenome (GOLD analysis project Ga0190273, IMG submission 134513) | Populus adjacent soil microbial communities from riparian zone of Shoshone River, Wyoming, USA - 504 IS | ecosystem: Environmental > Terrestrial > Soil > Riparian zone > Trees stand | place...
GCCGCGCAGCTCACCGTGCTCGCCGCGCTGGGCGCCACCGCTGGCCTCGGCCCCTTGGGATGGCTGGTGGGGACCGCCTACATGGGGGCGCTGTGGATCCTGCTTGCCGGCGCCGCCCGCCGGGCCGGGTCGACGACCCTGGGTCCTGCGGACCTGATCACCCTGGCGCGGTCGGTGCTCGTCGGCGGGGTGGCCGCGCTCGTCGCCCAGGGGATCGCCGGCGGCGTCACACCCGTGGTCACCCTGGTCGTGCTCGCCGCGGTGGCGCTGGCCCTCGACGGCGTCGATGGCCAGGTGGCCCGGCGAACCAAGACGGTGTCGGCGCTCGGCGCCCGGTTCGACATGGAGGTCGACTCGTTCCTGGTGCTCGTGCTGAGCATCCACGTGACCGCCTCGGTGACTCCGTGGGCGCTGGCGATCGGCGCCATGCGCTACGTGTACGTCGCCGCGAGCTGGATGCGGCCGTGGCTGCGCGGAGCCCTGCCGACGCGGTACTCGGCGAAGGTCGTGGCGGCATCCGCGGGAGTCAACCTCGTCGTCGTCGCGGCCGGGCTGCTGCCGCACACCGTGGCGGTGGTGCTGGTGCTCGCCACGCTGGGCGCGGTGAGCTGGTCGTTCGGGTACGGCGTGGCTTGGCTGTGGCGGGCACGCGGTGTGCGCGCCGGCGACGGCGCCGTCGCACCGGTCGCGTTGTCCGGCCCCCTGCCCGCACCGCGGTCCGAGCCGGCCCGATGACCGCCGTCCACATCGAGGACCCCCCGGCTCCACCGGACGGACCGAGGAACCGCGGGACGCGGCTCCTCGAGCGCCTGCATGCGCTGCGCGTCGCGACCCTGCGTCGCGTCGGGGGCCGCGTGCTCACCGTCCTGGCCGCGCTGGTCGTGTTCGTCGCGCTCGTCATCCCTCGCGAGCTCGCGATGATCACACCGTGGGCCCTGCTACGCATCCCGGTCGAGGCGATCGTCGGCGTCGTCCTCGTGCTCGCGCTGCCCCGGCGCCTGCGGTCCTGGGTCGCCGGCGCCTGCGGCGCCGTGCTCGGCGTGCTGCTGATCCTCAAGGCGCTCGACGTGGGCTTCCTGTCCGTGCTCGGGCGACCGTTCGACCCGGTCCTCGACTGGGTGCTGCTCGACAACGCCCGGGAGTTCCTCCACGGCTCCTTCGGCCCGGCCGGGGCGATCGGCGCCACCGTCGCCGCCGTGCTGCTGGCCGTCCTCGCCGTCGCGCTCATGGCGCTGGCCGCACGACGGCTGAGCCGGGTCGTCGTGCGGTACCGCAGCGGCGCGACCCGCGCGGCCGCCGTGCTGTCCGTCGTCTGGCTCGCCGCGTTCGCGCTGAGCCTGCAGATCGTCGAGCCGGTCCCGGTGGCATCCCGCAGCGCGGCGGCGCTGGCGTACGAGAAGGCGAAGCAGGTCCCCGTGAGCCTGCGCGACGAGCGCGAGTTCGCCGCGCAGGCGGCGAGCGACTCGCTGGCCCCCGCCGCCGTCGCTGCGCAGGAGGAGATGCTGGCGGGGCTGCGCGGCAAGGACGTCCTGCTGGCGTTCATCGAGAGCTACGGCCGCAACGCCGTGGAGGACCCGCGCTACGCCCCGCAGGTCGACGCCACGCTGCAGGCCGGCATGGCGCGTCTGGCCGCGGGCGGGTACGCGGCGCGCAGCGGCTGGCTCACCTCCCCGGTCTACGGGGGCAGCAGCTGGCTGGCCCACGCGACGCTGGTGTCCGGCTTGCGGATCGACAACCAGCAGCGCTACCGCAGCCTGGTGTCCAGTGACCGCCTCACGCTGTCCAAGGCGTTCCAGAGCTCCGGCTGGGAGACCGCCAACGTCATGCCGGGCACGGACCGGGCGTGGCCCGAGGCCGCCTACTTCGGCTTCGACCGCGTGCACGACGGGCCGGGCCTGGGCTACCAGGGCCTCGACTTCGCCTGGTCGCCGATGCCCGACCAGTACGCGCTGGCCCAGTTCCAGCGCCGGGAGCACGGGCGCACCGACCGCGGCCCGCTGATGGCGCAGCTCGAGCTGACCTCGAGCCACGTGCCGTGGTGGCCGTACCCGAAGCTCATCGACTGGGACGCCATCGGCGACGGCTCGATCTTCCGCGCGCAGGTCGAGGGCGGCGAGCCGCCCGAGAAGATCTGGAAGAACGACGACCGGATGCGTGAGGCCTACCGCGACTCCACCGTGTACTCGCTGGAGACGGTGCTCTCCTACGTCGAGCGCTACGGGGACGACCGGCTCGTCATGGTGTTCCTCGGCGACCACCAGCCGGCGTCGATCATCACCGGGGAGAACCCGAGCCACGACGTACCGATCACGATCGTCACCCGCGACCGTGCGGTGCTGGACCGGATCGCGGACTGGCGATGGGCCGAGGGCCTCAAGCCCGGCCCCCAGACCCCGGTCTGGCCGATGGATGCGTTCCGTGACCGGTTCATGTCGGCGTTCGGTGCGGCCCCGACGCCGCGGTAGTCGGCAGCGGTCTTCAGCTTGGCGACGGCGGGCTGGTTGCCCGCGCCGAGGACGGCGGTGACAACGGCGGCGGCGAGGACGGTCCTGGGAACGTGGACGGCATCCGACGCAGCGGGACGTTGGCCGTCGTCCGCCGCGGGAAGGATTCGCGCCCATCCTCCGGCAGGGCGGTCGCCCGACGGTCAGTCGGTGCGGCGCTCGAAGCGCAGCAGCCGGTACTGGAGCAGCCCGGCGCGGTGACAGTGCTGCAGCGCGTCCCCGCCGACCAGCGACTGCGCCCACATCGACCGGCCACCTACGAGGCCCAGAGACCACGCTCGATGGGGCTACCGCGGCTACGTGCGCCGAACCATCGAGCCGGCTCTTGGGCACATTCTCGCTGACAAGAATCTCCGCGCAGGTGCTTGGTGTGGTGGGCGGAGTAGGGCGCCGACGGCGACCGTGAGGCGGAGCTGAACACCACGTTCGCCGACGGCGTGTACGCCGGGGGATCGCCGGGCTGCGGACGGCGCTCAGCTTGTAGGGCTCAGCATCAGCAGGAACTCGATCTCGCCCGTCGGGTCCACCCGCACGACGTTGCCGAAGTTCGGCGGCTCGATCCCGAAGTCGGTGAACGTCACCGGGACCGCGCCGCTGACGTCGATGGTGTCGCCGTCCCGTAAGGCGGTGAGGGGGAAGGTGACCTCCCGGGTCACGTCCTTCACCGTGAGCGTGCCCGTCGCGTCCACCGTGACCAGGGCGCCGCGCACGAACTCCGCGCCCAGGTCGACGGGCCGCGTAAGGGTGAACACCGCGTTCGGGTACCGGGTGGTCTCCATGATGTTCGCGGTGAAGTAGTCGTCCCGGCGGCTCTGGTCGCTGGTCACGGTGCGAATGTCGACGGTGATCTCCCCGGCCGTGACCCGGGTGTCCGCGAGCTGGACCGAGCCGGTCACGTCCGGTGTGCGGCCGACGGCGTCGACCCGCTGCCCGCTCAGCAGCTCGCCGACCCGGTACCCGGCCTCCGAGCCCGGCCCCACGGTGAAGGCGTTCGCCGGGGTGTCGACCGGCGCGGCGGTCGACACCCCGGTCGGGGGCGGGCCCACCGACAGCGGTGCCGCCGCCTCCGGGGCGATCCAGCGGGCGTAGACGAAGGGGCCGCCGATCGCCAGCACGGCGACCAGCACCACCGCACCGACGAGATAGGCCTTCCAGTGAGCGCGCAGCTTCATGGTCTTCCTGATTCGTCGACCGTTCAACGGTGAAGGCTACTGGCACGGACCGAACGGGGCAGATCCTCATACGAGGTAGGCGACGCTCAGCGACGCCACACTCTCCCCGAGCGTGTCAGCGTCAACTGCGTCCGGCTGGGCGGCGGCAAGTATCTCCTCGGAGTCCTTGACCGACAGGGCGAGAAGCGAAGCGAGCGCGTCCGCTTCTCCATCTCGCGTTCCTGGTTGCCGCGATCCCAGGCCGCGAGCAGTCGACCGCGAGCATCGAGCGCCTTGTCGGCTCGTTCCGTCCATGAGCGGTCAGGTCACCGGGCGCAGCTCGCCACGTACGAGGCCACTCTCGCCGAGGGGCAGCGGGACCAGTGGGTTCGGGCGGGACGGCGACCGGCAGATCTCGACGCCGCCGGAGGCGAGCCGCGGCACCAGCCACTGCCAGGCCGGCCACCAATCTCATCGTCGGTATCGCGCACGCCACCGAGCTGCGGCATGCCCGTAGAGCGTCAGACCAGCGGGCTCGCCGAGCGCCTCGGTGAGCACCGCCCGCAGTTCGTTTGGCCCCGATCAGCGTCTGCCGGGTCGCCGGTGGTGGTCGTGATCGGAGGCGGCCAGGCCGGGCTCGCTGCACCCGCGCGTCCATGCCACCACGCCCATCACGGTACGCCCCACGTCCTCCTCCGCCAGCCAGCTGCGACCGACGGTCGTGACCCGGTCTCTCCGCGTCAGACGGTGAGTTGGCGTCGATGGTGGTCGAAGTGCTGGGTGCCGAAGTGGTAGACGTCGATCACACTCATGATGGGCTGGAAGTAGGGATCCCACGTCGCCGGGAAGTGCATGGTGAGCGCCAGCTCCGAGTCGCTCTCTCGAACAAGGTCGCGCTGGAGGACGTGGATCGTCCGGTCGAGCAGCGCCGCCATCGCGCGGGTGCTGAGGATCTGGCCACCCGCACAGGAGCCCAGATAGTTGATGAGGTGGAAGGGGTAGTGGCCCGCGTTGAGAACGGCGGCGAAGCCGCGGCTGTGGCCGAGCCGGCCGAGGGCGTGGACCAGGGGCAGGAGGGTTCGGACGACGGCGTAGCCGAGCACGATATGGAACAGCAGCTGCCGGTTCGTCCAACGAGTGCCGTCGGAGCGGCGCCGCAGGTCCTGAGCCGACGCTACTTCGACGATCTCGTGGAACTCGGCTTGGGCCCGCCGCATCTCCTCGCTGATCTCGACACGGTTCACTGACCGCCTCCCGGAGGGCGATACGGACGCCGGACGCTCGTCGTCCCGTCGCGGGTGCGAGTCCAGGATGGCCCCATCGCCACCGGATCCATCAGCTTTAATGCGGGCCCTTCTCCTGCAGGCGTGACGCTGCGAACGCCGCCCGGCTGCGTCTTTCCGGGGCTACCGTCGTCAGTCAAGCGAGAGCGTCCGTATCGACGGTCGGCGGTGAGAGGAGCGGCGGCAGTGATGAACGCGAACTCGATCAGCACCACCCGGGCAGTCGCGGCCGACGCGCTCACCGAGCAGATGTGGCGTGAGGTCATCGCCCAGCTGCGCGCGTTCGTGGGCCGCCGGATCGCCGACCCGGAACGGGCCGAGGACCTCGTCGGAGAGATCCTGCTGCGGATCCATCAGAACCTGGGATCGATCGACGACCGGGAACGGCTGACCCACTGGGTGGGCCGGGTCGCGCGCAATGCGGTCATCGACGAGTACCGCCGCGCCGCCCGGGCTCGGGAACACCTCGTGCCGGCACCCGAGGACACCGTTGCTGTCGACGATCCGCATGACGTGGATGAGTCGGCCGTGCTGACCGACCTAGCGCGGTGCCTGCACCCGCTGCTCAACGGTCTCCCAGCCGAGCAGCACAGGGCCGTGCGAATGATCGATCTCGACGGGCTTCCGCAGGCCTCGGTGGCGCGAATCGAGGGGGTGTCGCTGTCGGGCATGAAGTCGCGGGTGCAGCGGGGTCGCCGCCGGCTGGCCGAGCTGCTCGAGCAGTGCTGCACGCTCACCCTCGACGCCCGCGGCGTCCCCATGGACTACGCACGCTCCTCGGACTGCGGCGGCAGCTGCGGCTGCAGCTGACCCGCCCCCGCCGGCATGACCGTGAACCGCGCGCGGCGTATCGCCGACGGCGGACCCGAGCGGTGGCCCCGACTCAGGCTGTCAGTCGGGGCCACCGGCCGAGCCGTGGACCCTCAGCTGCAGCAGGCAACCTCGGCGGCGGCGCCTGTGCAGCCCGGTCCGCACGCGAGCGTCGCCGCGTGATCCGTTTCCGCGGGGTTGTCGTCGGTGACCGTGTAGTACTCCCACCAACCCAGCGGCACGTCCGGGGCGGTGACGAAGACCTTGTCCTGTACGGCGTGGCAGCAGACGTCCTGCTCGGCGAACCGCGGCGGCATGGAACCGGGCCAGCGCCTCGGACACGTGCTGCGCTGTCGGCGCCTCGATACCGAGGTGGTTGAGTCGCTCACCGGCGCCCGGGCTCTGGAACAGCACCAGCTTCAACGGCGGGTCCTCGACCACGAAGTTGGCGTAGCCGTCGCGCTGCTTGTGCGGGGGCACCCCGAACAGCCGCTGGTAGAACGCCGTCGCTTCGGTGATGTCCTCGACGTTGAGCGCGAGCTGAATGCGTGTGGTCGACATGTCGTCTCCTTGCTGGTGGGACCGGTACATCCCTGACTGACGTGCACCACGTCGCCGGGACGCACCTGCGCCCCACGCTGCGTCCTTCGGGTAGCCGGCACGTCGTAGAGAGCACCCGAGTCGAGGAGCCCTCATGAACACGCCACTCATCCCGATGCCCGACGACTGGAAGCAGGCCCTGGCGGTCGTCGCCCACCCGACGACCTGAAGTACGGAGCGGCAAGCGCGATCGCCCGCTGGACCGGCGAGGGCCGGACGGTCGCCTACGTCATGGTCACCGACGGAGAAGCCGGCATCGACCGTCTGCCTCCGACCGAGGCGGCCGTGCTGCGCCGCCAGGAGCAGATCACCAGCGCGGCCATCGTCGGCGTCGACGACGTGACCTTCCTCGGCTACCCCGACGGCGTGGTGGAGTACGGCCTCGACCTGCGGGGCCATCGCCCGCGAGATCCGCCGGGTGCGCCCCGACATCCTCATCACCGCCACACCCGCACTGACGGTTCGGATGGGCGGCGGCCGGCGGTTCCTCAACCAGGCCGACCACCGGGCCGTCGGCGTCGCCGTCCTCGACGCGGCACGCGACGCCGCCAACCGATGGATCTTCCCCCAACTGCTCGTCGAGGGGCTCGACCCGTGGCCGGGTGCCACCGACGTTTACCTCATGGGCGCCGAAGAGCCCACCCACGGCGTGGACGTCACCGACAGCCTCCCCCTCGGGATCGCCTCACTGCGGGCCCACCGCGCCTACCTCGACGGCCTCGGCCGCGACTTCGACCCCGAGGCATTCCTGCAGGCCATCACCTCCCGTGCTGGCGCCGCGCTCGGCGTCTCGAACGCCGTCCCTTTCGGACGAATCCAGATGCAGGGCGTTTGACCCGATCAACAAGCCCGCATGGCAGGGTGGTGGTCCAGTTTCCCTGGGCGGGGCGGCACGCGTGCCGTCGCGGGGTGGCCGAGGCATGGAAGTGCCGGTTTGGACTGCATAGGCCCGTGCGGCGTCACGCAGTACGTGGTGTCGCTCTTTGTCAAGCAGCGCATCGTGGACGCTCTTGGGGGTGTGCTTGGACGCCGGGGCCCTGGCTGACCGCAGTACCGGCTGGCCGTTAGTCAGGTGCTGCAGCCGAACCTTTGTCGATCGTCCCGTACGACCATCTCCTTCGTGCTCACTACCGGGATGCCGCACGAGCCCGCCGGGGCGCGGAGGACGCGGGTGGGATGGCGTGCAATTAACGTGCACCTAATGAGGGTTGCGGTCGGTGAACGAGTGCACTTCTCCGCACCTCGCGGCCCAGGTCGGAGCCGAGTGCGTGCAGGCCGGGGCAGACTTCCAAGTTGATGACGGCGGTGGCCAACGACGTGAGCTTCCCCGATAGCTCGAAGACCCTCGGAGCTATCGGGAAAGCTCAGCGCGACGGCCTTCGGCCGTTCGTGACGGCATGGTCCGCGCCGGGTTGGATGGGTCTCCATTAAGACCGGCGCGGGACAGTCCGACGCTCAAGGTTGGGGGCGCAGTGGAACTCGGGTCCATAGCGGAGTTCCTGTCCGCGTTCGGCACGCTTGCCGCACTGGTTGCCGCCAGTATCGCAGCCTGGGCGGCGATCCGTACCAACAATCAGCAGGCCGAGCAGCTGCGCCAGCTCGAGGCCGCTGAACGGCGCCGCCAGACGGAGCAGGAGCGCCACGCGCGGGCCTGCCGTGTCGGGACGGTCCAGCGTCAGACGGACGCGCCGTCTCAGTTCCATTCAGTTCGGGTCGTACCTGAACGGTGCGAGAGGTGCTGTGAGCAGGCCAGCAGACGGGCCGGAACCTCTCGGAACGTTCGATCGTCGACCTTGTAAGCGGTAGGTCGTCGGTTCGGGTCCGACCCCCGGCTCGAGGCGTGACCAGCACGAAGCGGTCAGTAGGAGAAGTCACGAAGGTGCCCCAGTCCGGGTCGCGCCAGACGGGCACGGTCACCAGCACGCCCACGACGACGTCCGGTAGCTCCGCCTTCACTGCTCAAGTGTTGACAAGAACGGCAAGACTGCGACGGAACTACGGCACCTACAGGTGCGGGAGCACCTTCGTGGAGAACAACTCCATGCTGTCCAGCACGGACTGATGTGGAATCACGCCGAAGAAGTTGAACCAGCAGATCATCCGGCCTGGGGCGAACTCGCGTTCCATCTGTGTGATTCGCTCGACGCAGCGGTCTGGCGTGTCGAATATCGCCATGTCGGTGTTGACCGTGTCGAAGGTGGTGGCGCGCAGTCTCTCCAGGAGGGCGGTCATGCGCGCTCCCTCGGCCGCAGAGGCCCAGTCCCCGGCCGCGGAGGCCAGCAGCGACGAGGCCACGCGCACGAACTGTTCGACGGCCGGCTGCGCATCGTCCCGGACTCGCGCGGCGGAGTCGCCGACGTAGAACGGCGTGAGAATCGTCAGGTCGTCGGGCAGCGCGGCCGGGTGTTTGGCCGCGGCCCGGGCGCCGTGGTAGATCCCGAGAAGCTCTCGTAGCTTCGGCAGCGGGTTGATGTGGGTCGCGACGAGAATCGGGTACCCGAGCCTGCCCGCGAGTTCGAAGGAATCCGGGCTGTTGGCGGCGATCCGGATGGGCGGGTGGGGTTTTTGCACCGGCTTGGGTACGAGGCAGATGTCGTTGGCCTGGTAGAAGCGGCCGTCGAAGGAGAACTGGTCGTGGGTGAACGCGACGTGCAGATAGTCGAGTGCCTCGATCATGCGGTCCCTGCTCTCGGACAGGGGGACACCGAAACCGGCGAAGTGCTTCGGTTGTGAGCCTCGGCCGACGCCGAACTCGACCCTCCCTCCGCTGAGCACGTCGAGCGTGGCGATCTCCTCCGCGGTTCGCAGTGGGTGCGCGAGGGGCAGCTGCACGATCGCCGTACCGAGCCGCAGGGTCGTGGTGCGCGACGCTATCGCCGCAAGCAGCAGCGTCGGGCACGGTAGGGCAGATTGGATCTGGTTGAAGTGTTGCTCGACCGGCCACACCGATTCGAACCCCAGTCCTTCGGCGCGTATCGCCTGTTCCACGGTGTCCCGGTAGCGCTGCAAGGGCGACTGTGACTCCGAGACCGACATCAAGTAGTGAAGGCCGAATTTCATGCCGACGCTCCTGCTCCCAGGCATGGCGGTGAGAAGTGCACGCCGCGGATATCCGCCGGGCGGAAAGAGCACGATGATCGTGAATCTGTCGAGACGGAGGACCTGCTGAGCATGGAGGGGTCTTGCCCGCGTGCGGGCCGGACCGGCCGATCCCCGGCATTCGTGCCGGTCACTGGGGTGAACCGCTGCGGACCGGCAGGCTGTAGCAGCGGCGCACGCTGGTGCCGCGCTGCCGCAGGTCGGCGCCGTACACGTGTAGCGACGCCGCGACTGCGGTGCCGTCGTTGACCACGGCGTGGATGTCGCCGGGCGGGGTCAGCACCGTCACCTCGCCGCACGGGCCGACGGTGTGGCCGTCCTCCACCAGGTGGCCGTCGACCAACCGGTACCGGACCTCGTGCTCCTCGCCGCGGTGCACGCCGACGACGCACCAGGCGATGTGGTCGTGCACCGCGGTGCGTTGCCCGGGCCGCCACACCGCGGCGACGAGTGAGTACGCGCCGTTGTCGGGGACGTGCAGCAGGTGGGTGCGGTACCGGTCGGCGTCGCCGGCCTCCTGCTCCGGTGTCAGCAGGCCGGGAAGGCCGAGGAACGGGCGCAGTGCCTCGCCGACGGTGTGCGGGACGTCGAGGCCGGGCCCTGGAGTGCGGACGGCGTCGTCGAGCCGGTCGACCAGCTCGGCGAGCGTCCGGGCGAGGGTCGGGGCGAGGGTGGGGATGGCGGTGGTGGTCATGGCCGGGGCTCCTTGCGGGCCGGGTGGCGGAACCCAACAGGAATGCCCCCGGCAACCGCGATGTCGCCTGGGGGGCACATGCC
>Ga0190273_10000991_pt1 | contig 10222 bp, 11 predicted proteins | sample Popmic504IS_FD_134513 | JGI IMG/M metagenome (GOLD analysis project Ga0190273, IMG submission 134513) | Populus adjacent soil microbial communities from riparian zone of Shoshone River, Wyoming, USA - 504 IS | ecosystem: Environmental > Terrestrial > Soil > Riparian zone > Trees stand | place...
ATGCGGACCTTGTCGCGCAGGACGCGCTCGCGGACGACGGCCTTGGTGACCGAGCGGACGGCCGCACCGATCTCCTTCTCGCGACCCTCGAAGTCGGCGCCGAGCTTGTCGATGACGTCGGCCTTGATCTCGGACTCGCGCTCCTCGCGATCGGCCTTGCTGACGATCGTCAGGGCCTGGGCGAGATCGGACTTGGCGACACCCTCGACCGCGGCGTACACGTCGTCCTCGTAGTCGAGGAAGATCGGGAAGTCGCGCACCGGCTTGGCGGCGACCTGGGCGAGCTCGGCCTGAGCGTCGCACAGCTGCTTGATGAAGACCTTGGCGGCGTCGAGACCACCGGCGACGATCTCCTCGGTCGGCGCCTGGACGCCGCTCTGGACGAGATCCCACGTGGACTCGGTCGACTCGGCCTCGACCATCATGATCGCGACGTCGTCGCCTGCGACCCGGCCGGCGACGACCATGTCGAAGACGGCGTTCTCGAGCTGGCTGTGCGTCGGGAAGCCGACCCACTGGCCGTCGATCAGGGCGACGCGGGTCGCGCCGACCGGACCGGTGAACGGCAGGCCCGAGATCTGCGTCGACGCGGAGGCCGCGTTGATCGCGAGCACGTCGTACGGCGTGTCGGGGTTGAGCGCCAGGACCGTGATGACGACCTGGACCTCGTTGCGCAGACCCTTCTTGAAGGTCGGGCGCAACGGGCGGTCGATCAGGCGGCACGTGAGGATCGCGTCCTCGGAGGGGCGACCCTCGCGACGGAAGAACGAGCCCGGGATGCGACCGGCGGCGTACATCCGCTCCTCGACGTCGATCGTCAGGGGGAAGAAGTCGAAGTGGTCCTTGGGGTGCTTGCCGGCCGTGGTGGCCGACAGCAGCATGGTGTCGTCGTCGAGGAAGGCGGCGACGGAGCCGGCGGCCTGCTGGGCGAGGACGCCCGTCTCGAAACGGATGGTGCGGGTGCCGAAGGCACCGTTGTCGATGACTGTCTCGACGGAGTGGAGTTCGGACATAGATGTCCCTTCCGCAGACGATTGTCTGCCTGTAGGGACGAGAGGCCGGGCGGTGAAACCGTGCCGGTCTTCGATCGAGGCCTGCGGGACCGTCTCTGACAGGTCCCGAGGGCCACTACCGAGGACCGAGCACTTCGGATGCCGACTGGCGTGCCGAGCGCTCTCGTCTGGAGTGTTCCGGTATGAAGTTGTGGCGTCGCAGCACCTGCCCCCGTGGGGCGGGGCGGCCACTTCACCAGAAGTGACCGCCCCGTGGGTACTAGCGGCGCAGGCCGAGCCGCTCGATGAGCGAGCGGTAGCGCTCGATGTCGTTGTTCTGCAGGTAGTTGAGCAGACGACGACGCTGTCCGACGAGGAGCAGCAGACCACGACGGCTGTGGTGGTCGTGCTTGTGCTCCTGCAGGTGGCCGGTCAGGTGCGAGATACGAGCCGTCAGCAGTGCGATCTGGACCTCAGGAGATCCGGTGTCGCCGTCGCTGAGTGCGTACTGCTTGATGATGTCTTCCTTGGCGACGCCCGCAACTGTGGGCGCAGCAGTCTTCTTCGACACTTTTCTCCTAGAGGTTCGTTGCACGGCGCGCCCGGGCACATCCACCGGGGCACTATCGATCCGTGGCCGATCACACGGCAACGTCCAGACTATCAGCGGCGGTGTTCGCAGGGCTAATCGGCGCTTGGGGCGCGGGCTAGCCTCCCTGCATGGGAGCGCACGGACACCTCGGGGCCACGACCGTCATGATCGCACTTCTGGTGGCCCTCTCGGCGTGCACCTCCGGGTCCGCACCGGACGATGTCCCCGCCGCGACGACGACCGCCACGCAGCCGGCGCCGACCAGGACGCCCGGAGTCACGACGCCGTCGTACGTCGCACTCGGCGACTCGTTCACGGCAGGCCCCGGCATCGATCCCGAACAGCCGGATACCGGCTTCTGCCAGCGCTCGCAGCAGAACTGGCCCAGCCTGCTGGCCGCCTCCCTGGACCTCGACCTCACGGACGTCAGCTGCTCGGGCGCCACCACCGCCGACCTGGTGGCCACAGTCGCCTCCGGAGCCGTCCCGGCCGACGCGGGTGTCGTCACGGTGAGCGCCGGGGGCAACGACGGCGGCCTGTTCCTGTCGCTGATCAGGGCCTGCACGGCGGGCACGGACGCCTGCGAGGTGTTCGTCGACCAGCAGGCGCCGCCGATCCTCGAGCGCACGACGACCGACCTCGTCTCGCTGCTGGCCTCGGTGAGGTCCGAGGCACCCGACGCGACCGTCACCCTCGTCGGCTACCCGCGCATCATGCCGGCGACCGGCACCTGCGCAGCTGTGGGCATCGCCGAGGCGGACGTCGCATCCGTCGTGTCGGCCGAGGCCACGCTCGACGACGCGCTGGCCGATGCGGCCGAGCGGGCGGGCGTCACGTACGTGTCGCCGCTCGAGCGCTCGACGGGACACGACGCCTGCGCCGGCGACGAGGCGTGGACCAACGGCACGTCGCCGACGTCCGGCGACGGGATCTTCTTCCACCCCAACCACCGGGGCATGAAGGCCGTCGCCGCTCTCGTCGCCGCGACGATCGGCCGCTAGGACCCGAGCATCTCCCGCGTGCGGGCGACGTCGTCGTGCATCTGCGCGATCAGCGGGTCGATGCCGTCGTACGCGACCATGCCGCGAATGCGGTCGACGAACTCGACCCGGATCGCCTCCCCGTACAGATCGAGGTCGGTGCGGTCCAGCACGTACGACTCCACGCGTCGCTCGACGCCGTTGAAGGTCGGGTTGGTGCCCACGGAGATCGCGGCGGGGAGCCGTTCGCCGTCGGCGCGGACGACGCGCCCGGCGTACACACCGTCCGGCGGGACGGCGTAGGTCTCGTCGACGGGCACGTTGGCCGTCGGGAAACCGAGCTCTCGTCCGCGCTGGTCACCCTTGCGGACGACACCCGTGATCTCGTGCGGTCGACCGAGCACCTCGGCGGCCTCCCGCATGCGTCCGGCCGCGACGTGTGCCCTGACCAGGGTCGACGAGTAGGGCTCGACGCCGCCGTCGAGGTCGAGGGCGTCGACCGTGAACCCGGCTCGCTCGCCCGCCTGCCGCAAGAACGACGTGTCGCCGCTCGCCCGGTGCCCGAAGCGGAAGTTCTCGCCGACGGCGACCAACGCGGCCTTCAGATCGTCGCGGAGCACCCGGTCGACGAACTCCTGCGGCGTCCACGCGGCCATGTCGCGGGTGAAGTCGAGGATGCGGATCTCGTCGGCACCCGCGGCGAGCAGCAGCTCGACCCGGCGCTCGGTGGTCGCCAGGCGCTTGGGCGCGCGATCGGGCGAGACGACCGCCAGCGGGTGCGGCTCGAACGTGACGGCGATGACCGGCAGGCCCCGCGACAGCTCACGCGTGCGCTCGATGACGCGCTGGTGGCCGCGGTGGACGCCGTCGAAGTTGCCGACCGTGACCGCGGCGGGATCGGTGCGAGCCGTCGTCGAGGCCCCGGGGAAGTCGCGCCAGATCGTCACGGGAAAACTGTGCCACACCCGATCGGCAGTCCTGCGGCGAGTCGAGCCTAAGAACACTCTCATCGGTTCCTCATCGACGCTGCGGGATCGGTACGGCAGGCTGGCACCCATGAACACGAGCCGACGGATCCCGGGCGTCCTGCTCGCCGTCGTGGCGATCGCCCTGACGGCCGTGATCGCCGGCCGGATCTCCGCCGATGCCGACCCCGCGCCGCAGGAGACGACCCCGATCGTCATCACGTCGCCGGCGTCCCCCTCCCCCGCCGTGCCCGCCTCCCCCGCGACGGTGCCCGCACCCGGCGTTGATGACGACGGTGATGACGATGACGACTTCGATCGCACCGTCCCCGCCCCGCGCGACTACGACGACGATGACGACGAACGTGCCGACGACGATGACGACGACTGAGCCGGGATGCCAGCCACCTCCGCCCTGTCGCGCCTGTCGGTGCGTCACCGTCTCACCGCCACGATCGCGCTGCTGACGACCCTCGCTCTCGTCGCCGTCGGGCTGACCCTGTACGTCCTGGAGTCCCGCCGCATCGACCGCTCGATCGAGTCGAGCCTGACGCAGGAGATCGGGGAGTTCCGGGCGCTCCAGAAGGAGAACGACCCGGCGACCCGCCAACCGTTCGACTCCGCCGACCGCCTGCTCCAGGTCTCCTCTCGCGCAACCTGCCCGAGGCCAACGAGCAGCTGTTCGGTTTCCCCGACCGGGGCAAGCCGACGTACCAGGGTGAGCCCGATCGGGCGCTGCAACGCTCGACCGCCTTCCCCGAGCTCGTTGCGACGCTGTCGACCGAGGGCGGATCGCGCACGCTCGAGGTGGCCGGCCGCGAGTACCGCGTCGCGGTGCTGCCGATCAGGGCCGGCGGCGAGTCCGCCTCGTTCGTCGTGGTGCACGACGTCAGCGGAAGCCGCAGCGACCTGCGCGAGCTGATGACGACCTACGCACTTCTCGCCGCGCTCTCGGTCATCGCGATCGCCGGGATCGCGTCGTGGAGCGCCGGTCGTCTCCTGAGACCCGTCCGCCGGCTCCGCGAGACGGCCCAGGGCATCAGCGACGGCGACCTCGGCGGGCGACTCGAGGTGACGGGTCATGACGATCTCTCGGACCTGCAGCGCACGTTCAACGACATGCTCGACCGGCTGGAGGCGGCTTTCGTGGCCCAACGACAGCTGCTCGACGACGCCGGCCACGAGCTGCGCACCCCGCTCACGGTCCTGCAGGGCCACCTGGAGGTGCTCGACCTGGACGATCCTGACGACGTCCGGGCGACACGGGCGCTCCTGCTCGACGAGATCCAGCGGATGACCCGGCTCGTGAACGACCTGCTCATGCTGGCCAAGGCCCAGCGCCCCGACTTCGTCCGGCTGCAGCTCACCGACGTCGAGGCGCTCACGCACGGTGCCCTCGAACGGGCCCGCGCCCTCGCCGACCGCAGGTGGGTGCTCGACGGCGCGTCCCGGGCGATGCTGCCGATGGACGGCCAGCGCATCACCCAGGCCCTGCTGCAGCTCTCGGACAACGCGGCTCGTCACACGCAGCCCGGCGACGAGATCGGGATCGGATCGCGCCTGCACGAGGGCCGGCTCGAGCTCTGGGTGCGCGACACCGGGAGCGGCGTCGACCCCGACCTCGCGCCGGAGATCTTCCAGCGCTTCGCCCGTGGCGACGACTCCGACGAGCGTTTCGGTCTGGGCCTGTCGATCGTCGGCGCCATCGCGGAGGCACACCACGGCGACGTCGTGCTCGACCCGCCGGCTGCCGAAGGACCCGTCGGCGCCACCTTCCGCATCCGCCTCGACCAGGGAGTCGCTGAATGAACCGGATCCTGATCGTCGAGGACGAGGACCGCATCTCCTCGTTCGTCGCCAAGGGCCTGAAGGCCGAGGGATTCACCCCGACCGTTGTCGCCGACGGCATCACGGGCCTCGACTACGCCCTGACCGGGGAGTTCGACCTGATGATCCTCGACATCGGCCTGCCCGGCCTCGACGGCTTCCGCATCCTCGAGCGCGTCAGCGTCGAGCGCGCGGCCCTGCCGGTCATCGTGCTGACGGCCCGCGACTCCGTCACCGACACGATCACCGCGCTCGAGGGCGGTGCCGCCGACTACATGTCGAAGCCGTTCCGCTTCGGCGAGCTGTTGGCCCGGGTACGGTTGCGCCTGCGCACACCCGGCGAGGCGCCGCCCGACGACGAGCTCGTCGCCGGTGACGTGCGGCTCGACCTGCGCCGTCGCCGCGCGTTCGTCGCCGACCGGGAGGTCGAGCTGTCGGCGCGCGAGTTCGCCCTGGCCGAGGTGCTGATGCGCAACCGGGGCCTCGTGCTCTCGCGGGAGCAGCTGTTGTCACAGGTGTGGGGCTACGACTTCGACCCGGGCTCCAACGTCGTCGACGTGTACGTCGGCTACCTGCGCAAGAAGCTCGGCGCCGACCTGGTCTCGACCGTCCGCGGGATGGGCTACCGCGTCACCTGACGCGATGCTCAGCGCGTCAGCGCGACGTGTTGCCCCGGGCCCGCGCCTTCGCGACGGCGGACTTGATCCTGGCCTGGTTCTCGGGCTTGCGGGCCTCGGTGTAGACCTTCTTGGCGATTCCGACGGCGGCGACCCCGCGTAGCAGCTTCATACCGGTCCTGTACCCCCGCCGCACCGATTCACGCAAGCCCGTCGAGCCAGCCTCCGTGGTCAGAGCAGAGGTGCCAACGGCTTCAGGATGGCCTCGTAGACGCGCGCCACGACCGGTCGTCGCATCCACTCGTCGAGGCTCAGCTGCTCGCACTTCGCGCAGTCGTCGGCGAAGACCTTCTCCATGCCCGCGGCCAGGCCACGATCGAGGATCTCCAGGTTGATCTCGTAGTTGCCCAGCAGGCTCAGGCGGTCGATGTTCGCGGTGCCGATCGTGGTCCACTCACCGTCGATCGTCGCGGTCTTCGCGTGCACCATGTGATCGGTGTAGCGATGGATCTCGACCCCGGCGCGCAGCAGCCTGCCGTAGAACCCCCGCGACAGCCAGTCGGTGACGACATGGTTCGACACCTTCGGCACGATGATGCGGACGGTCACGCCGCGCAGCCGTGCCTCGAGGATCGCGTCGAGGATGTCACGGTCGGGGATGAAGTACGCCGCCGTGATGCTGATGCTCCGATGTGCGCGGTCGATGGCCTCGAGGTACATGCCACGGATCGGGTACATCAGCTGCCGGGGGACGTTGCGGTGGGCGCGGATCTCCGGGCGCCAGCCCGCCGGCGGCATCTGGGCCAGCCGGTCGGTCGTCCGCTTCGGGTGGGTGTTCCAGAAGTCGACGAACGCGTTGTCGAGGTCCCACACCGCGGGGCCCTCGATCCTGAGATGGGTGTCGCGCCACTCCGTCGCGTACGCCGAGCCGATGTTGTAGCCGCCGACGTAGGCCACCTCGTCGTCGACGACCAGGATCTTGCGGTGATCACGCCCCAGGTGTCGGGGCCCGAAGATCTTCCACGAGGAGATCAACGGGTAGCGCAGCACGTGCACCGGAGCGGGGAACCTCAGGAAGCTCGGCCGGACGACGAGGTTCGCGAACTGGTCGTAGACGACGTAGACCTCGACACCCCGCTCGGCGGCATCGATCAGCGCCTGCTTGAACCGGCGACCCATCGCATCGCCCTTGATGATGTACGTCTCCAGCAGGATGCGCTTGCGGGCACCGGTGATCGCAGCCAGCATGTCGTCGAACAGCACCTCGCCGTACGTGTACGTCGTGGCGACGCTGCCGTCGTTAATGCGGTGCGAGACCGGCTGGGCCGACTCCAGCGCCGGGATCTTGCGCCCGCGCAGGAGACGTCGCAGGCGGTCGGCGCCCATGAGTGACGCGACGGCGGCGACCTGGGCCGCGAGCACCGTCAAGACGCCCCGCCGGACCAGGTGACGAGACGATCGTCCGAACGACATGGCCCGACCCTAGACGAACACGGCGACGGGCTTGGCCACTCCGCCACGCTGCTCGTAGAGCGCGAGAAACTCCCCCGTCGGGTCGAACACGGCCACGGGCCCCGGCGCGCCGAGCTGGATCCCCGTCAGCGCGCGCCCGAACCGCACGTCGGCGGCCTCGCGCTCGGCCAGGTCGTACGATGCGAAGCTCGCCCGCGCGACGTCGTCGAGGCCGATGACGTGGAGCTCGGCCTCGAGCTGCTCGAGCGTGCGGGCGAGGCTGAGCGGGAACCCGCCGACCCGCGTGCGCCGCAACATCGACAGGTGACCCCCGACGCCCAGCTCGCTGCCGATGTCGCGGGCGAGCGCACGGATGTACGTGCCGCTCGAGCAGACGACGCGGACGTCGACGTCGACGACATCGCCCTCGGTCCGCAGCGCGTCGAGCTCGAACGTCGACACCGTGACCGGCCGCGCCGGCAGCGCCACCTCCTCGCCCGCCCGTACCTTGGCGTACGACCGCACGCCGTCGACCTTGATGGCCGAGACCGAGGACGGCACCTGCTGGATGTCGCCGGTGTAGGCCGGCAGGACGGCACGGACGGCCGCCTCGTCGACGTGGGAGGCGGAGGTGGAACCCGTCACCTCACCCTCGGCGTCGTCCGTGACGGTCGACTGCCCGAGCCGGATCGTGGCGACGTACTCCTTGTCGGCCAGCGTCAGGTGTCCCAGCAGCCGGGTCGCACGGTTGATGCCGAGCACCAGGACGCCCGTGGCCATGGGGTCGAGCGTGCCGGCGTGGCCGACCTTCTTGGTCGAGGCCAGACGACGCACGCGCCCGACGACGTCGTGTGACGTCCAGCCGGCCGCCTTGTCGACGACGACGAGCCCTGACGGCAGGTCGGTCACTCGTCGTCGTCCTCGTCGGCCACGGGCTTCTTGTACGGATCGGGGTCGCCGGCGTACTGCGCCCCCACCGTGCGGGAGGCGACCTCGTCGTCGGAGGCCTTGACCTTCGCGAGCAGGTCCTCGATCTCCTTGGCCGTCTCGGGGACGGAGTCGAGGAAGAACGTGATCGACGGCGTGATGCGTGTGCCGAGCTGCTTGCCGACCTCGGAGCGGATGAGCCCCGTCGCGCTGCGCAGGGCCGCCGCGGTGTCTTGACGCTGCACCTCATCACCCATCACGGTGTAGAACACCGACGCCTGCTGGCCGTCACCGGTCATGCGGACGTCCGTGATCGTGACGAACCCCAGCCGCGGGTCCTTGACCCGGCGCTCGAGCATCTGTGCCACGACGACCTTGATGCGGTCGCCGACCTTGGCGTTGCGGGGTCCTGCCATGAGCCACTCCCAGAATCAGGGGGACGTCATACCGGACGTGGCCGATGAGCCACGCACGGTATGACGTCCCGGGTGCTGAGCTACGCGCGAGCCTTCTCGCGCAGCTCGAACGTCTCGACGACGTCGCCGACCTTGATGTCGTTGAAGCCCCTGAGCACGAGACCGCACTCGAAGCCTTCGCGGACCTCCGACACATCGTCCTTCTCGCGCCGCAGGCTGCTGAAGTCGAGGTTGTCCGCGACCACGGAGCCGTCGCGCAGCAGACGCGCCTTGGCGTTGCGCTTGATCGTGCCGCTCGTGACCATGCAACCGGCGATGTTGCCGATCTTGCTGGAGCGGAAGATGTCGCGGATCTCGGCGGTGCCGAGCTGCGCCTCCTCGAACTCCGGCTTGAGCAGGCCCTTGAGCGATGCCTCGATCTCCTCGATCGCGTTGTAGATGACCGAGTAGTACTTGATCTCCACACCCTCACGGTCGGCCAGCTCCGTCGCCTTGCCCTGCGGGCGGACGTTGAAGCCGATGATCACGGCGTTGGACGCCGCGGCCAGCATGACGTTGGTCTCGGTGATGGCACCGACACCGCGGTCGATGACCCGCAGCGCGACCTCGTCGCCGACATCGATCTGCGCCAGCGCGTCCTCCAGGGCCTCGACCGAACCGGATCCGTCACCCTTGAGGATGAGGAGCAGCTCGTCGGTCTCGCCCTTCTCCATCGAGGACATGAAGTCCTCGAGCGTGCGGCGACCCGTGCGCTGGGCCAGGAGCGCGTTGCGCTCGCGCGCCTCGCGCTTCTCGGCGATCTGACGCGCCAGGCGGTCGTCAGCGACCACCATGAAGTTGTCACCCGCACCGGGCACGGCCGTGAGGCCGAGCACCAGGGCCGGACGCGACGGGGTCGCCTCCTCGATGTTCTCGCCGTGCTCGTCGAGCATGGCGCGGACACGACCGAAGGCCGGTCCGGCGACGATCGAGTCGCCGACCTTGAGCGTTCCACGGTGCACCAGGACGGTCGCGACCGGGCCGCGGCCGCGATCGAGGTGCGCCTCGATGACGAGACCCTCGGCGTTCTGCTTCGGGTTGGCACGCAGGTCGAGCGACGCGTCAGCGGTCAGGATGACCGCCTCCAGCAGCTCGTCCAGACCGGTGCCGGCCTTGGCCGAGACGTCGACGAACATCGTGTCTCCGCCGTACTCCTCGGGCACGAGTCCGTACTCGGTGAGCTGACCGCGGACGGTGACGGTCGTCTCGAGGTGACGTTCGACCTCCCGATGCCGGCGATGTCGTTCGTGAGCGTGCGCTCGCCGGAGAGACCCGCGAACCGCACCTTGCGGGAGTCGTAGACGAGAGCCGGCCGCTCGTCGTTGCCCGGGTCGCCCTCGGTGGTGTCGGTGACCAGGTACCTCCAGGAGTAGCCCAGCAGGTGCTGATGATCTCGGCGATGTAGGAGTCGGGGA
>Ga0190273_10000992_pt1 | contig 10221 bp, 4 predicted proteins | sample Popmic504IS_FD_134513 | JGI IMG/M metagenome (GOLD analysis project Ga0190273, IMG submission 134513) | Populus adjacent soil microbial communities from riparian zone of Shoshone River, Wyoming, USA - 504 IS | ecosystem: Environmental > Terrestrial > Soil > Riparian zone > Trees stand | place...
ATTTCCGTTAGACTGAGAGTAGAATACGCCCTTCGAGCCTAGTGTGATGATAACTGTGCTAATGCTCAGCAGTTCGTGAAATTCCTTTCCAATTTGTTGCAGAACTTCTTCTGTTAGATCTTCTTCCTTCTTCACAGCCGCCATTCTTGATCCATCTGATGCCATGGACTTGGTAAGCAGCAAGCATTCTGTCTCGTTCACGATCAATGCGGCAAGACCCTTCAGCGTTTTGCCAGGAATGCCTTGCGGCCAGACCGGTGCAGGGTTGAACACGACTTGCGTCCGCTCCGATGCGTTATAGTGCTCTACAATAGAGAGGACTGTGTGACGAGGAATTTCGCCTTGCAACACGACCACGTCCGGCGTCTTACCGCTGCGTCCGAGAACCTCTTCTGCGTTGTCCATGCCTTTGAAGCCGGCTCCAGGCACAAACAATATTCTGTTCTCGCCGCCTGCACCTTCGTCCACAATGATGGTAGCGGAGCCTGTGGTAGTTCCTACGACTTCTCGTACGTTCGTCGTATCTACACCTGACTTGTGTAAAGTAGATTGGAGTAATGAAGCATAATAAGGATCATCTTTGCCCACCGCACCTATAATCTCGACTAGCACATCTTGTTCGCTCTTGTTGATGAAGGCGGCACGACCACATGCTGCCGCCTGGTTTGCGCCTTTGCCACCGGCACCGATATCAAATCGTGTCGCCTGTAGAGTTTCTCCTGCTGAAGGACATCGTGGCGTGGTCGTTACAAAGTCCAAATGGAGAGATCCAATAACCTGGATCAGTGGTTTCCTCATGGCTCTGGAGCTTCAAATGTTTAAGAAGAAAAGTGGTCAGAATGGAGGAGCAGAGTAGTTTTGCAATGAGGGGCTACAGAAACGAGTTTTCTTGTGTATCAAAACAGTTCTGGCAGAGCCTCGCACCATCACATAAGACTCTTGATCATACGACGCAAAGCATGACAAAAATTGGCGTAGTACTACTGCGTTCTCTTGACCGCTCGCTCGTCATCAAGAGGAAACTCATAGAGAAACAATCTGACAGGGAAGTGAGCTTGGGCAGGTCGGGCTTGGTGTGTTGAAACTGCTGCCTTGATGCCTGATCTTGAGCTCGGCGGCAAAACTGCGGAACATAACGTGACGCGACTGCCTCACGAGGTGGGAGTTTCGTGTTAATCTGGTTGCGATCCTTCCATCTTCCTACCAACAACTTCTTCTACCTGTTCGGCTTTCGCGAAGAACCTCATCAACCAAGCTCCCGAAGAGGTTGTTGCCACAGCACCTGGGACGACTTGCGACAACCGCCGCCATTCCTCCTCCAGCAATTGACTGCGCAACTATCTCAACTTTTCCCCTCCGCTGAGAGGCAGCGCAGGCTGCAGTCATGGCCGATGCAATCCAAATCGACGCCAAAGTCTTCTTTGAGCGACTGGGGGTTTTCCTGAATGCATGGAAGGCAGACAAGAGGTCGGGCGATCCACATTTTGGTGGTGCAGACTCAATTGTGATCCTGACGGGCAAGTCTGAACCAGAGAACAGTTTCGTCAAGAATAATGCATTGCACTTCTGGTTGTTGGGCTACGAGTTTCCAGCAACATTGCTGGTCTTCACCACTGGCATGATGTACGTGGTCACAACAGAAAAGAAGGCAAAGCACTTGCAAAATCTCAAAGATGGCAAAATTCCTGTCGAGATCCTGCCGATTGACGCCAAAAAGCCAGAAACTCGGTCGGAAGCCTTCCAAAAGTGCCTAGACATCATCAAAGGAGCAGGCAAGAAAGTTGGAGCACTACCTAAAATCGAGACCACCGGACCGTTCGCCGACGAGTGGAAAAAACTCTTTGGCGAGGCATCCAAGGAAATCGAAGAGGTCGACGTCTCATCTGGTCTATCGCAATCAATGGCCATTAAGGATGAGGAAGAACTCAAGTCCATCAGAACAGGCGCAAGAGCTGCCAGCGCAGTCATGTCCGATTATTGGGTTGATGAAATGGCTGAGGTCCTTGATTCTGAAAAGAAGGTCACCCATGCCAGTCTTGCAGCCAAGATCAACGCAAAGATCGATGACCAGAAATTTTTTAAGAAATTGACGAAACTCGATCCTGGCTTTGACAACCAACATCTGGACTGGGGATTTGGACCTGTTGTGCAGAGTGGTGGACAGTATGACTTGAAGATGTCAGCTCAGGCCAACAACGACAACCTACACTCAGGCTGTATCATCGCGGGACTGGGGTTCAGATATCGAACTTACAGCTCTATTATTGCGAGGACATATCTTATCGATCCAAGCAAATCTCAGACAGCCAACTACAAGGTCCTGCTTGCTGCTCACGAAGCTGCAATTCGTGCAGCAAAAGAGGGGGCAGCATGTAAAGACGTCTACAACGCGGCTCTAGGCGTTATCAAGGCAAAGAAGCCTGAGCTCGAAAAGCACTTTCCAAAAAATGTTGGTGCCGCTATTGGTATTGAGTTGAAAGATAATAATCTCATGCTCAGTGGCAAGAATACGCGTCAACTTAAAGATGGCATGACCCTGTCCATCATGACGAGCTTATCTGACCTGACCAACGATAAGCCTCAAGACAAGCGCGGTGCAAATTACAGTCTCTTGCTTACGGACACTGTTCGCGTTGGGAGGGGCGACGCAGTGGTCTTCACCAAGGACGCCAGCACCGACCTTGACTCGATCGAATTCTACTTCAAGGACGAAGAAGACGTGAAGCCAAAGCAGGAAAAGAAGAAAGCTGGTGCCAGCGCGATTGTCACTAGTAATATCAAGTCGAGCAGGACCCGAGGCGCAAATCGTACTGACGGCCACAAGGAAGAAGACGATGCTCGGCGGAGAGGACATCAGAAAGAACTTGCCGAGAAGAGGCAGCGAGAAGGTCTTGAGCGGTTCTCAGAAGCAATAGGTGCTCTCAACGGCGAGGACGAAAAGAAGTTCAAGAAATTTGAGTCCTACAAGCGAGATACCCAGCTTCCTGCACGGGTTAAGGATATGATCGTTTGGGTGGATGTGAAGGCACTAACCGTCATTTTACCGATAATGGGCCGACCAGTACCATTCCACATAAATACCATCAAGAACGTCAGCAAGTCAGACGAAGGAGAATACACTCATCTGAGATTCAACTTCCTGTCTCCCGGTCAGGGCGTAGGACGCAAAGACGACCAGCCCTTCGAAGACCCCTCGGCACACTTCATCAGATCGCTTACCGTGCGATCTAAAGACCAAGACCGGCTCGCCGAAGTAACCTCCCAGATCACCGAGCTACGGAAGGCTGCAACCAGAAAAGACCAAGAAAAGAAAGAAATGGAAGACGTCGTAGAACAAGAAAAACTCATCGAAATCAGGAACCGACGACCACTTCGAATGGGCGAGGTCTACCTCCGCCCTGCCCAAGAAGGCAAACGTGTCTCTGGCGATGTCGAAATCCATCAGAACGGTCTCCGCTACACAACACCGAGCCGCTCCGAAAACGTCGATATCGTCTTCAGCAACGTCAAACACCTTTTTTTCCAGCCCTGTGTCGGCGAACTTATAGTTCTCATCCACGTACATCTCAAAGATCCAATCCTCGTCGGCAAACGCAAGACAAAAGATGTCCAATTCTACCGCGAAGCAACAGACATGGCATTCGACGAAACGGGCAACAGACGTAGAAAACACCGATATGGCGATGAAGAAGAATTTGAACAAGAACAAGAAGAGCGCCGCCGAAGAAATGAACTAGATAAGCAGTTCAAAGCTTTCGCAGAGAAAATCTCCGATGCGGGCAGAGAATGGAATATCACCGTCGACATTCCTTTCCGCGAACTCTCCTTCAACGGCGTTCCGCATCGCTCAAATGTCCTCATGGCGCCCGCCACCGACGCGCTCGTGCAACTCACTGAACCCCCCTTCACCGTCATTACTCTGGAAGAAATTGAAGTGTGCCATCTCGAACGCATCCAGTTCGGCCTCAAGAATTTTGATATGGTCTTCGTGTTCAAGGACTACAACCGTACGCCCATCCACATTAACACTATACCCGTTGACCAGCTGGACAGGGTGAAAGAATGGCTTGATAGCGTGGATATTGCCTTTACCGAAGGCCCGCTAAATCTGAACTGGAGTATGATCATGAAAACCGTGATTGCAGACCCGCATCAGTTCTTCAAGGATGGAGGCTGGTCGTTTTTGAACACGGACTCTGATGATGACAATGCAGAGGAGGAGAGCGAAGAGGAGAGTGCGTTCGAGATGAGTGAGGAGGAGTTGGCGGCGAGTGCGAGTGAATCGGAAGATGAGAGTGAGTTTGATGATGATGCGTCGGCGAGTGATGATGAGGGGGATGTGGAGAGTGAGCTTAGTGAGGAGGGGGAGGACTGGGATGCTATGGAGCAGAAAGCGGCAAAGGCGGACAGGAATGGAGGGGGGGTAAAGGATGAGGATGATGGCGCAAAGAAGAGGAAGAGACGTTGAGGACGCGTTCGGATGAGGCTGTTTCTGCTCTAGTCGGTTCACTTTGGACTCGGCATGGTGCTGTAATACTACGAGTGATTATCTGGTTGGCTGCTTCATGCAGGCGTCACGAGGTCATGCTATGGGTCACACAGTAGCTTCGCTTGGGCTTGGTGTAGCATGCAATATCTGCACTTCTTCGCAATACCCTTGCCCGACAACATCTTACTGGAAGCTTAAAGTCCGGAAATATAATCATCTTGTTTTATCGAAGGAAAATATAACTGAAAGACAGCCAAACCATGTACTAACTGGACGCCCCTAATTGACTGCTGGCCTCGAACGCACCATCTAGCCTGCCCCTAGCCTGCTAACCCTTTCCGTCTTGTTCGGATCTGCGTGCCTTGTCAAATGCAACTCTAGCGGAGGCGATAGCTTGCATCCGAGATGATCGTGCCAACCGCGTCGCGAAACCCTCTCGTTTGACATCTCTACAGTCGACGTCACTCCACACTACTTGCCTGCCATTACCATCACTCCATGTTGTTCGCCTGTTGGGGCCAGTGCCCACCCACGTGAATGGTATCGACTTGCTTGCTTTCGATGCAAACTTCGTGGGCTTGGTATCATTTTGCCCGGCGTTGGTGTTACTCAGCCTTAAGGGGCCACCAGGTATGTAATCTATCGGCGCTGAGTAGTCTGTCTTCGGGTGTGCTTGTTAGTGGTCATGTCTATAAAATCCAGGTTCTCCTTTCCTATCGCACTGTTCATGTTTGCAATCAATTATTGCATCGCTGTGCACTAATTTTATCAAGAGTTCTTCGATCCCAGTGCTTTCTCAGAGACGGCAATTGATCGCATATACATCGGCTCTGCCTTTCCCAGCTTGCCTTGATTCCAGCACGGTTTGCCAAGATCATTTTGGATCACGGGAGAGTCGAGGATGGAGAAGTGGCGACGCGCAACGTTGCGATGGATGCTTCAGGACCATGTTTCCTTGGCCTGGGGGGGGTCACCAGTATTGGGGACAGCAACAGATAGCTGCTTACCTAGGTCTTGAGAAATACCCTATTTACAAAGTCTACAGATCAAGTTTGAGTGCAGGATGAGTTTCAAACGGCTAAAGAAGGTATTCGGATGATACTGAATGAGTCTTTATCTAAGATTTACGTTAATATCAAAATTGGCAAGCAGGTTTTGTAACTTACACATTTCTTTATGTGAATGCGCATTCTGCGTGTTGGCAACCAGATAACAGCTTAACCACCAACATGATCTTGCCCATGATACAGCCTCCCATCTTATCGATCTCTATCATCAATCCTGGAATTTTAACCTGGCGTGCCCCCCAAGTAGAAACAATCAACTAATAGAACGATATGTTCTTGCACCAGTAATGGGGCCAATTGGTCGGATCTTCATTTCGTATGAGCAGTGGCTTAATTTAGCGTGCGCCAGGTTAAAATCCCAGGTTTCAATTTACAGTAACGGCCCTTTCGCCTGCAGATCTGAGCCCGATTACTTGCTTGAGTTGTTCGTGTTGAGGTATTACTATAACCTTTACAAGTGTAAGGACTCAACACCATGAATTTATATTCAAAATTGTGTAAACAGGGGCTCTCGATTGTATTGTAGTGAGGTGAGGCTGCTTCGTTCAGCATGATATGTACCTACCATGGGCGTCAACGTGGACGTGCTTCTATGTTACTTACAATACTTTATCTTCTGATAGTTGCCTGATGTCCATTCAAGTACTTTACGCTGCTAACAGAAATAGTGCAGCAGTTTTTCCTGTGCTTGAAATCCAGACGCAACATGTTAGGACCACCACTTGTTAACCTTGCGCACAAAAATGCACAAAGCTTTTTAATTGATACAAGACAACTTTCCACCAATATCAAAGGCCCTGGAGGGTACCATTGAATTTCAACGTTAAGACAATGCGACTGTTCTGTAGTGCTGATGCTACAATGGCACAATACAAAGATGCAGTTGTATCGTATGCAGCATCATATCCTTAAATACTGGGTCCTTCGCACGACATGATATCCTGTGGTATCGCATCCAACACGGTTAAAGGTAGGTCTAAAAGACCATCCAATACTGCTCACAAGATCTCATGCGTACTAATCGGCATGTAGAGACGCTGGACGCAAGATATCAAACTTACCAGTTAAGATGCCCGGATGTCGATCTAGCACGGGTCATTCCGACCCCTATTCTCGACACGAAGCAGAACTAGAGGGCTGGCTCCCACAAGACTATGCGTACGGCCGCCGACCCAGCGTCCATAATCGCCAGCGACAAAGTTCCACCTCAGGTATGTACTACGACCCTTTCAACTCATCCTACCACCAAGATCCATCTCCCTACTCTCTCCCCCCACACCATGGCCACTCCTCACGAAGCCGCAGTTCCCGCCGCTCCACAAGCCACCGAAGGGACTCACACAGCCACGCCACACCCCAGCGTCGCTCCTCGAGCTTACGCCGTATTCCCTCCATAAGCTATAGACCAGTCAGCCCCATAGAAATCTCCGACGACGAGTGCCCAGATCCATCCGTCGGAAGGTACAAGAAACGCACGGCATCAGAGAGCTTCCTTTTTGGGCCAGCGAGCAGGTCAAAGGAGGTGCGGAGTGAAGCCAATAAGAGGTACTATGCGAAGAAAGTGGACAGTGACCCGGACTTCAGAAAGCGAGAGGTGGCACGGCAGCCAGAGTCGAAGAGTGAAGCAAATAAGAAGTACTATGCGAAGAAATTGGATAGTGATCCAGAGTTCAGAGCGAAGATGAACGCATCGCATCGGGAATGGCGACGAGCGAACCCGGACAAAATGGATGCAAAGAATGCGCGGAGGAGGGAGAAGAAAAAGGAAGAGGCTGATAGGAAATGGCTTGAGAAGTGGAAAGATTGGTTGTAGAGATATTTTGTAGATGGTCCCGAATAGAGGTTGGGAATAAACAAAGAAATACAGCAGCTGGTCTGCCAGGAATTCGAATTCAAGTTAATTTGCCCTTTATAATCGATCCCTAAGTTAAACAACTCCCAGGAAAATTCGGCACGCCCACTTTTCCTACGGTGCCCCTCGAATGCTCCATATAGTTATCCCACTGACGAAAACCGTCAATTCCACTTCAACACTTGACATACTTACAACCGATACGAGGCATTCCACGCAGAAGGCACATGTCTCCTGAAATCTGATACGTCGTAGGGAGGGTTATAGTCCCTATAACGGTAGTTTTACCTCCGAATTAAGTTCATCCTCTTCACGAAGTTCATGACGTAGTAGTCCTCGGTAGTACCAAAAGTGCCGGAGCACAATTTGTTCTCCAAAACTCATGAGCTTGACGCAAGCAGCTGGCCTTAGAGCAGTCTTCGCGTTCCGCCATATTAACTGTTTTGTCACACGGCTGCACATAATTGAGCTTAAGGATGGCAGCATCGGCCGCGATGGCAGCTCTACGAGCCGTCCGCAGCGTTCCCAGATCCTCGCACCGCGCCATTCGGCCGATATCGTTCACACGCGTCCCAGTCAAACCTGTCCGAGCTTTCAGCATCTCAGCTAGGCGACGTGACGACGCGAGCGACAACAGCGAGCCCGGCCATAACGTGAGGTACACCACAGACCTCTACCCCGAGCTCAAACGAAATCCTCGCTTCACCGAGCTCAAGCAGGAACACGTCGACTTCTTCAAGAAGACCCTGGAGGACGAGTCTGCGGTCATTGACGGCCTAAGCAAGGATGCAACTGATGATCTTGAGCCCTTCAACCGCGATTGGATGAAGAAGTATCGTGGTCACACAAAGGTAGTGCTGAAACCGAAGAGTACCGAGGAGGTGAGCAAGGTGCTGAAATACTGCAATGACAATATGCTGGCTGTTGTGCCTCAGGGTGGGAATTCGGGGTTGGTAGGCGGCAGTGTGCCTGTCTTTGACGAGGTGGTGATCAACTTGACCAGAATGAATAGGATCAGGAGTTTCGACGATATTAGTGGCATACTCGTTGTAGATGGTGGTGTCATCATGGAGGTTGCTGATAACTTTCTGAAGGAGCATGGACATACCTATCCGCTTGACCTCGGAGCGAAAGGGAGTGCTCAGGTTGGAGGGAATGTTGCTGCGAACGCGGGCGGTCTCAGATTCTTGAGATATGGCTCCTTGCATGGTAATGTACTTGGCATTGAGGTAGTCCTGCCGGATGGCACGATCTTGAACGACCTGAGCAAGTTGAGGAAGAACAACACTGGCTATGATCTGAAGCAGCTTTTTATTGGTGGAGAAGGCACTATAGGTATCATTACGGGCGTGTCGATACACTGCCCACAGCGCTCGAAAGCAGTGAACGTGGCATACTTCGGTCTAGAATCCTATGAGCAAGTTCTCAAGGCGTTCAAAGAGGCGAAACTCCAGCTTGGCGAGATCTTATCTGCGTTTGAGCTGATGGATGCCGAGTCACAGCGTTTCGTGCACGACAAGACTGAAAACAAGCGGCCTCTTGAGGGCCAACATCCATTCTACTGCTTGATCGAAACAAGTGGGTCGAACGGCGAGCACGACAACGAGAAGCTAGAGACATTCCTCGAGCACGTTATGGGAGAAGAGATCGTGGCTGATGGTGTAGTGGCACAAGATGATACCCAAATTGCGGAGCTTTGGGGATGGAGAGAAGGTATCACTGAGGCCATCGGCCACCACGGTGGCACATACAAATACGATCTGTCGATCCCAATCAAGGACCTTTATTCGCTGGTGGAGGATACCAGAGAGCGACTGAACTCGAAGCAGCTCATTGGCGACGACAAAGCCGCAATGGCCGTTGTTGGTTTCGGACATATTGGGGACTCTAATTTGCACCTTAACGTGCCTGTCAGGCGGTATGACAAGGAAGTAGAGGCTGCTATCGAGCCATGGGTCTACGAATGGATTCAGAAGAAGGGCGGCAGCATCAGTGCCGAACACGGTCTAGGCATTGCGAAAGCGAAGTACATCGGCTATCAAAGAGACGAAACCATGCTCAAGCTGATGAGACAGATCAAACAGCTTTATGATCCCAATGGTATCATGATGCCATACAAGTACCTCGAAGGAGTTCCGGAGCACACCGGAGCGGCCACAAGCTAGAAAGCTCGAGCACAGTATGGGCAATAGCCGAAAAGCTTCACCGGAATTGGCAGCTGAAAGCTCCAGAGCCTCCATTCCCCGCATGTTGGAGCGAGGCAAAATGTGCTTCTCCAACAGTCTTTGACGGCATCAAGCAAGGCTTCGAGCTACCGCAGTAATGTGGCCATATATGTACTCCCCGGTAGATGTTGCACAGTTAGAGACGTGTCTGCTCCTCATACCCGGACATCATTACTTATGAGGATTTGCTGCTAACATGTCGCCATCCGTCTCAGAGCTGAAAGACATTCAGATACCATTGGTAGACCAGCCTGCCTACAAACCAAACAAACTTCGAGTTGTGACCATCGGAGCGGGCTACTCTGGACTGCTCTTCGCACACAAGTATCAACATGAGCAACCGGATCTACAAGACTTCATCGAACACACGATCTTCGAGGCCAACGATGGTGTTGGGGGTACCTGGAAAGTAAACACATACCCCGGCGTCCAGAATGATGTACCGGCACATCTTTATGCTTTTCCTTTTGACCCAAACCCGAGTTGGTCAAAATTCTATGCCGACGGCCATGAGATTCTTGAATACGTCGAAAGAATATGCGATAAGTGGAATTTGAGACGAGACATCAAATTCAACCACAAAGTCAC
>Ga0190273_10000993_pt1 | contig 10217 bp, 11 predicted proteins | sample Popmic504IS_FD_134513 | JGI IMG/M metagenome (GOLD analysis project Ga0190273, IMG submission 134513) | Populus adjacent soil microbial communities from riparian zone of Shoshone River, Wyoming, USA - 504 IS | ecosystem: Environmental > Terrestrial > Soil > Riparian zone > Trees stand | place...
GCTGAGCTGGGGGGCTCTCAGCTTGAGCCTCTCAAGACAGTGAATGTGCAGAACATGCGATGTATGACCACCTGGTGTCTACGCAAAGCCACGTCTTAACAAGCCCTCATTCACCTCACACATGCCTCCAGAGCGCGCCGACGTTCTCTTTATCATCTTTCTTCAACGCGCCCGCTTAGACTGTAAGCGAGCAGTCGATCATCTTTAGAAGTGTAAAGCAGGCTTGTAGTCTCGTCCGCGATAAAGCGGTCGTCCGGGTCGCTTAATCGAACCTCGCGCTCGGTCGCCCCTGTATTGAGGTTGACGCCCGCCAGCCCGCGACCGCTCCTTAAATCCGTATAGTAATACATCCACTCGCCACGCAGTGTGGCGAGACGACGCCGTCGCCACAGGAAACGCGAGAGCCGCTCAAGCTGGTGCGCAGGGTCCAGTCGATCCAGCAGACGCTCCTGAACATCATCGCGCGAAGGCACGGGGATGCGCGGCGCTTTTATCGTCGGGACTGAGGGCACTGAAGGTCTTTGGCCAAGACGTGCTGCCGCTCCGACGCGCGCGGCGAGGCCGAAGGGCACAAAGCGCTCTGTCACGTAATCGCGTGCACGATCCGTCGCCATTGTGGTTAGATTTGGCACGACGACACGCGAGGCTAGACCAGACCAGCGCAGCGTGCTGAGAGTTCTGGCGAGTTGAACGCCGCGAAAGGCCGTCGTCGCCGCTCCGCCGTAACGAAAATAGAGCGAAGCTGCGCGGGCAGCGATGGCTGCCAGAGTGCGCAGCACTCCGCGCCCAGGCGGCTCGTGTCGCGCACGCCAGCGTTCTTTGCCGCTCGCTATGTCGAATCCGGCAATCTCATCGCGGCCACCGACGACCGCTTCGCCTCTCTCGTTAATCAGGACGAAAGCGGCGCGCTCGACATGATGCGAAGTGCGCGCGCGTCGCTTGCCCGTCTGCGCGTCGATTGTAATCAGGTCGTCGCGGTCGGCGATGATGATGGTGGATTGATCGGGGAGCGCGATGTTGGTAATCCCTTTGTCGGCTCCCTTGTAACGCCAGAGCGTCTTGCCCGTCGAAATATCCAAAGCGCTCACGCCGAAGGGGCCGCGCTCGACGGTTTCGCCGTCTTTGAGGCGCGTGAACTGCCCGCCCGTGCGCACATAAAGTATCTCGCGTACGAGAACCATTTCCGGTGTGAGACCGAGGTCTTTGGCCTCCCAGATTTCTTCGCCGCTGGTGCGCGACAGTGCACGCACTCTGCCACGCCCGGAAGTGTAGATGTAACGCTCGTCCAGCGCAGCGTCCGCTTCTGTCAGCGCCAATCCTTCTTCGTTGACGCGAAACTTTTCGCGTCGACGTTCCTTGCCGGTGCGCGCGTCGAGCGAGGTCACGCCTTCATAAAAAAGGTATAGACGAGAGTCCAGAAAAGCGGGCGCGCGATAGTTGTCCAGCGTGTAGGGCGTATCATGATCCTGATCCTCGCGCCATTCGACGGGCATCATCTCGACTTCGCTCTCAAGCTCGCGATGCCAAAGCTCGCGCCCGTCCGCCAGATCGAACATGTGTACGACGGGGCGACGCTTGAATCCCTCGCGCGCACGCCCTTTTGGATCGCGCACGAGGACGACCGCCAGCAGGTTGGCGGACTGGTCTACGGCCATCTGCATGCAAGCCCCGCGCGCTTTATCGCTCTGCCAGATCACATCACCCGTCAACAGGTCTGTCGCCTCGACGCGCGTTTTATCTCCGTGCTCCAGGCTTAGCAGGACAAGGTCTGTGCCGGGCACGGGCGCAACATCCGTTTCATCCAGCCGAAGATTTTTGCGCCGCCATAGAATGTCGCCCGTTTCGTTGTCCACTCCATACAGCGAGCGCTCCGTCCCTGCAACGATGACGCCAAGCTCCGTCGCCTGATAAAAGCGCACGCGCCCGTCGAGTTTAGTAGACCAACTGGACGCAGCAGTAGTAGCAGTGACTGAGTATGCGCTGCCGATAAAAAGCAGGGCCAGAAGAGAGGTAAAAAGGGCTCGGCCCACAATAAAGGAGCGAGCGCGCCCTTGGCTTGATCTAAAGTAGAGCATGTATGATTCCCCAAACGAGTTCGATCAGGCTTACTACCATTTATATGACGTTTTTTTATGTCCGGTGGTTGACTGCGATCCGTAAACAGTGTGAACTGATCTTCAACGGGCGAGCACATGTTGTCCCGCGCGTTTTATTCTAAACTGTCGGCTGGCTAATTGGTAATATGAGCACGATCTCTGAAAAGGATTTCAAAAAGCTCTGCGACGATATTTACATGGATCGCTTTCAGGTTTATGCGTTTAATCCGAACGTGAGCCGCAGAGAGGTGCTCCTATGGATGCTGCTCGGCTGTCTGGTCAGCCTGCTCAGTATTCCCATCCTCGAACAGCCGAGCGTCTTCAATGGTTCAAGCGCAGACCCTTACGGAGACGCCATCCGTGAAGTAGTGCTGGCCCATACGGACATGGGCTTTGATCCGGATGAGTATCTGCTTGAGCTGTCGCGGAAAATAGAATCTGAATAACAGGAAAGAGAAGAGAGCAGTTGATTTAGTAGTTGGTCAGTTTGAGTATGAGGCGCATTGAGGCTCACCACCGCAGACACAGAGAGCACGGAGGAAGCACGGAGGAAGGAGTGATATTCAACTCTCCGTGTAACCTCTGTGTGCTCTGTGCCTCTGTGGTGAATGCCTTTTCCCAGCACTCTCAATCTAAAATTAACTCACTACTGTCGATTTCATCGTGCGAAAATGGTCAATGAGGCGTGGGCTCTGGTGGTAGAGAATGACGATTCCGTTGTATAAATAATAAAAATCGTTCTACAGGAAAAGCGCACTTCTGAAGAAGAGGTCTGTCTGAAATGAAATACTATGAAAACGTTCTGGGGCTGATCGGTCATACGCCGCTCGTCCGGCTCAACCGTATTTCGCAGGGGATCAAGGCGACCGTGCTCGCCAAGATGGAGAATCTTAATCCGGGTTTCTCCGTCAAGGATCGCATAGGCCGCGCGATGATCGAAGCCGCCGAGAAAGAGGGAACACTCAAACCCGGCGGGACGGTCGTTGAAGCGACCTCCGGCAACACAGGTATAGGGCTGGCGATTGCGGCGGCAGTCAAGGGCTATCGCTGTATCTTCGTCATGACGGACAAAGCTTCTACGGAAAAGGTGCGTTACCTGAAAGCGCTGGGCGCAGATGTGGTCGTGACGCCCGCTGCGGCTAAGCCGGGCTCGCCGGATCACTACGTCTCCACGGCACAGCGCATCGCGTCGGAGACGCCGAACTCTTTTTATCCGGATCAGTATTCACACCCGGCGAACCCCCTGGCGCATTACCAGACGACGGGGCCGGAGATTTGGGAACAGACCGAAGGACAGATTACACACTTCGTCTCAGGCATCGGGACGGGCGGAACGATTTCCGGGACGGGCCGCTTTCTCAAGGAGAAAAACCCGAACATCCGTGTCATCGGCGCAGACCCGTACGGCTCGATCTTCAAGACCTTCAAGGAGACGGGCCGTGTCATAGAGGCCACGCCTTACCTTGTCGAAGGCATAGGCCAGCAGACGCTGCCGGATAACGTGCACATCAAATACGTGGACGAGGTCATCAACATCACAGACCGCGAATCCTTTGAGCTGTCAAGACAACTGGGCCGCATGGAGGGAATATTCTGCGGAGGCTCTACGGGAACAAACGTCGCGGCTGCGCTGCGCGTGGCACGCAATCTTGATGAGAGTGCAGTCGTCGTCTTTATCGTCTGCGACACGGGCGAGCATTACCTGACCAAGTTCCATTCCGACGAGTGGATGAAGGAGAAGCGACTGCTTGAGCCGCAGAAGATCACAGCCGGGCTGATTAACGAGACGAAGGGACAAAACTCTCCACGCAGTCTGATTACCGTCACGCCGACAGAGCGCGTCGCGGATGCTCTGGCTAAGATGAACGAATATGATTTGACGCAGCTGCCCGTGTTGGAAGAGGGGCGCGCGGTCGGCTCTCTTCGCGAAAATCGCGTGCTGGCAAAAGCGCTGGGCAATCGCGAGCTGCTGGAATCACCCGTCAGCGAATTGATGGAAGCAAGCTTTCCAGTGCTCGACGTGGATGCCAGCTCAGCCGAAGTGATACACCAACTGCAATCGAGCCCGGCGGTGCTGGTCGAAGAGTACGGGCGCATCACCGGCATCATCACACGTCACGACGTACTGGACACGACGCCGACCGGCAACACGCGCGGCTGACGCGTTCGTCAGAGAGGGGCTTTTGTTTAAATATACAGCTTAAGGAGCGCGATGTTTCTTCTGCCGGTGCGGGATTTTCTTGCGGGCTGGCCTTACGGGGGCTTTGATGAGCCAGTTCAAATGATGATGAAAGAAATGCTACCGATGCGTCGGGTTCAATGAGTTGTTTGGAGCAGCATTACTGAAACTTTTCAAATTTAGTTAACGGCTTAGAGAAAGCCGTCCTCTCCATCTACCATGATTCCAAGTAGCGCCCCCTAATGATCTGTTATCTTCTGCAAGAACCAACCTGTATTTATCCAGGGTAATGATGTCGTTCGGGTCATCTTTTCCATAGCCTTCCATCGTTAGCATATGTGTTTCTGGATTATAACTTCCCTTAATATACTCTACAGCCGTAAGACCGATTTTAGATTGCTTCGATTCTTGAGGCGTACTTTTCATAGTCCAATTAATATTCCCTCGGACACCATTACCTGCGCCAGTTGCTTCTAAGTACACGTTGGCAGCGAAGATCGTCCCGAAAGGTGAACTCCATTGGCCTTGCCATCTGCCGATCAATCCCGCTGGGATTGAGGACACGCTCGGATTAGTTGGATTGCTTATCGTCTCCGTAGGAGTAGGTGACTCTTTCGCCTGAGCGTTTACCGTTTGACGTGATTGAGTATTTGACGTTTCGTTGATGGGTTTGTCGTTGGTGCCAGTCGTCTGATTTACATTTTCACTCTCTTTGTGGTTTGAAAGCATTGGAACAACAATAATGCTGCCAAGAGCTATAATTAGAGCGGCCATTACTCCAAAAATAGCATAGACAGATTTGGGCTTGCCTTTCTGTTGTGTCGGCTGAGAGTACGCCGGAGAGGGAAGTATCTCTGTGGGAGGGGGATTAGTGGAACGTGGAAAAGGAATTCGCTGCGTTGCTTGTGGGTCATACGGAGCGGATAAGAGCGCACCATCAGCGAGGCAAAAGGTGATGGCTTCATCAGCATATGTGCGATTACATTGAGGACATTCTTTCATCGCAAATCTCCAAAAGAAGGTGAATCGGAACACTTTATTGCTAAGAATCAAACTGTCTCACGCTCATGATTAATGACTCGTTCGATTCCTTCTCTAATGACCGCCACAACCCATCACTCCAAAATTTTCAAAAAGCCAACGTCCATCACGAAACGTAAACAGCATTGAATAATCCTTCTTACAATTTGGCTTTGGCAACGTGATTGATTTTGCCGGGTCTGCCGGAAAAGTATAGACAACTCCCCTGGTCACAAGGTCATTCAGTCTATTCCACCCCTGATTATTGTTTTTACTCCAGCTTATGAAAACTGAATCAGGCGTGTATTTTTTGTTTTTGTCGGACTCTATGAGATTTCCGTCTTTACGATAGCTGCAAATTTCAAAATACCAGCAGTGAAATTCAGCCGGCATAAAACTTTTCAAGGCTTTCTGGTCACGTTTTCTAACCGCAACTTTGAATTTGGTGAAGAACGGCTCCCAATTTGTTCGCGCGGTTCTTAATTCTGCTTCGCCTGTAAAGCCAACTTGCGCGAAGGAACAAACCGAACTCGTTAGAATCAGCGCCAAACATATTAATAGCCTGTTCAGTATTACCTTTGTCATTTCGTCTCCTATGGAGAAATAGATCGAGGATTAAGGTGAATGCGAGGAGCGAATTCTACTACTAACAGTTTAAATGGCAAGAACTTTTTATCATAGGCGAAGCGCCCAACGCTGAGAAGGTTGCGAGGCTCAGCAAGATGCTCTCATGAGCAGCAATAGCGAGATTATGACTATCTCATCAAAACCCTCAGTTGATGAAATAGTCGTGTTTTCATTGAGGTTGATTATGTCCCTTAATCATCCGTTCGGGGACGATGGCCGCGACGTTCTTTCGTAGAACGTGACCTTGAGGTCTTCTTCGAGCGAGAGGGAATCTGCCGCTTTGAAGCCCTGCAAATAATCCTCCGGCATAAATGTATCAGCGCCCTCAACTATGAGCGGAACTTGTGTCACGATCCAGCGCTCTATGTCGTTTTGAAAGGCGCGAAAGATTTGCGCGCCGCCGATGACAAAAAGATCGCAGGCGAGATACGGTTTGAGTGAAAGCACGGACTCGCGGTCTCTGAGCACAATCACGGACTCTTGCGGCTCAACATCCGACGATCTGCTCAGGACGATGTTGAGTCTTTCTTTCAGAGGTTTTTTTAGCGAGCGCCAGGTCCTTTGGCCCATCACGCAGGCATTGTGAATGGTCTGCGCCTTGAAGAATCTCAAATCCGCAGAGTAATGCCAGGGCAGTGTTCCACCTTTGCCGATCGCTCCGTTTTTATCCACCGCGACAATGCCTATGATCGCCATCTATGCTCCCAATCCTTTTGAGAAGATCGCTCGATCTTAAACCGCGACCGGTGCTGCTATCTTGCCGTGTGATTTGTAGCCGACCAGCTTCAGATGCTCAAAGCGTACGGCCAGCAGCCCGTCCAGCCCGCGAAGCTTTGCGCCCTCGTCCACGATCTCAAGTCTGGGCTGTGGCAGCGGCTCTCTGGAGAGAAGCTCTTGCACCTGCTCCAGATGGTTTTGGTAGATGTGATAATCGCCTAGCGTATAGACGAACTCGCCGACCTCAAGCTCGCAGACGTGTGCTACAAGGTGCAGGAGCAGCGCGTAGGAGCTGATATTAAAAGGCACGCCGAGAAATGCATCCGCCGAACGTTGATAAAGCTGGCAATGCAATGTGCGTCCATCTTCGACCTTGAATTGAAAGAGCGTGTGGCAAGGCGGAAGGTCGACCAGCTCGCTCTGTGCAGGGTCCCAGCCCGTGACGATCAGGCGGCGCGAGTTCGGATTGCTCTGAATATTTTCGATGAGGCGCGCGATTTGATCCACGCCGTCTCTGGCGGGATAGTTACCGCCAAACGATCGCCAGAGATAACCGTATATGGGCCCAAGGTCGCCCGGTTCGCGACCGAAGCGGCGAGTGTGAGGTGCGTCCGCCCACTCGGCCCAAATATCAACGCCTCGCGCGCGCAGATTCGCCTCGTTGGTATCACCGGAAAGAAACCAGAACAACTCCTCCGCAATCCAGCGGAAGGGGATTCGTTTGGTCGTGACGATGGGAAAGCCCGCGCGCAGGTCGAAGCGCGTTTGATAACCGAAATGGCTGATCGTGCCCACACCTGTGCGGTCACGATGCTCTTTGCCGTGTTCTAGAATTGATCTGAGCAAATCCTGATACTGTTTCATGTGGTCCAGATAGTCACGCGCAGGCTTCTAATTTTAAAGCTCGCCCTAAAGTTAACCTTTTTCCGGAGCTTTTTCCACTTTCATCTTATGTACGGAGTTTGGAAAGCTGAGACGTTTGGCCCAATCTATGATAAATTGCTCTGTCTACTCTTCGTTCGTATCAAACGTCTGTCTAAAAAAAGCCCGTTAATTCCTGGACTGCTGGCACGGACGAAGCTTGCCACACTAAACTGAGGATAAGGATGATGCTCAAAAGAACTCTCAGCCTGATTGTTTTACTGGCCCTGACGGCTGCTGTTGCCTACGCGCAGCAACAGCCCGCGCCGCCCAAGACACAACTCAAGGTCGGAGACCGCGCGCCGGACTTTACGCTCACGGACACGGAAGGCAAGCCCGTCAAGCTCTCGGATTATCGCGGCAAGAAAAGCGTCGTGCTGGCCTTTTACGTGCTCGCTTTTACCGGCGGTTGAACGAAGGAATTGCAAGCGTATCAGTCTGATATTGCTAAATTCGACGCCACCGAAACGCAGATACTGGGCATCAGCATGGACAGCTTTGCCGCCAACAAACGGTTCGCAGAGGATATCAAAGTGACCTTTCCTCTCCTGAGCGATTGGAAGCGGCAGGTGGTCAAAGACTACGGCCTGCTAGATGAACAGAGCGGCTACTCCGCGCGCGCCACCTTCGTCATAGACAAAGAGGGAATCATACGCCACGTAGAGCAGGGCAGAACAGCCATTGACCCGAGCGGCGCTTACCAGGCGTGCAGCATCTTTAGCAGAAAGAAGGCTTGAGGTTGAAACCCTAAGGCAAAAGCGAAGGGCGTTTACCTTCGCTTTTGTCTTTCATTATCTTTGCACGCCTGCGCCGCGTTCCAGCCGCTCGATCTCTCTGTGCAGAGTTCTTCGCTCCAGCAGTAGTCGCAGGAAGAGGCCGCGCCGCCTGAGCAAGGTGAGCACGGCCCTGTACCAGCCGCGCATATCATAAATCTCTTCGATGGCGCGCATCGCCACATACCCGCACACGATCACAGACGGAAAAGCCAGAAAGGCCGCGCGCCATCCGAGCCACAGATAAGCGAGCGCTGTGACGACAATCCACGTCAACGGCATCAACACTATTGCCGCCAGAATCTTGACGGTCGAGATGATGTCGTCCACGCCGTGTGTGCGATTGAGTCGCGCCAGCAGCTCGCACAGCAGATAGGCCGGAAGATGAATCAGCGTGCCCGTGATTATCAACGGCAAAAGCAGCAGCAGCAGTATGATCCTCAATAAGAAATGGCGAAAGACATACCAGCCGGAATGTCTCGAGAGCGAGAGATGCTCCGGCGTCATGCCTATCTCTCTCAACTCCGTTTCGTACGCGATGATCCTTTGCCTGAGCGCGTCTAGCTTGTCGGGCGTGCGCGCTCTGTGAAGCCTGCGACCGGCGGCAAAGCGGCGCACGAAATCAAACCTGGCGGAGATCGTGCGCTCAATATCTATCCCGGCGTAAAGGGAAGAGAAAAGCTGTTCGGCCTTGGTCACTACTTCCAGTTCGCGGTCGTCCTCGACGTTGAGCGTCACATCTTGCAGCGCCGCCTCTATACGCTGCGACAACTCCTTAACCTCTTCGCGGGGCGGTTGACCGTCCGCCTCCATCTCGACTCTTTCGACTTCCATGTGAGGCCCGAAGCGCAGCAGCGCCTCGCTGCGAAAGGATGTCTTCGACGTGTAGTAAAGACCGACGGGCACGATGCGCAGCGCGGGCATGCTGGATAAACTGCGCCCCGCGTCCGGGACGGAGAGCGAGCCCAGGGCTATGCGCGCCGCGCCTGTCTTGACAGGCAACAGCTTGGTCGAGCTATGCGACATGCCTTCTGGAAACAGGGCTATGCATCGACCCTGCCGCAGCAACTCGTGACAGGCGGCGAAGGTGCGTTGATTCTGCGCGACATCTTCGCCCTGATCGGCGCGCCTGTAGAGGGGCAGCGCCTCCATCGTGCGCATCAGAAAACTGATGACGGGCAGGCGAAAGAGCGTCGACTTGGCTAGGAAGGAGACGCGGCGCGGCAGCGCGCAAAAAACGAGCGCCGGATCAATCAGGCCGTTCGGGTGATTGAGGACAAAGATCAAAGGGCCCGTCATCGGCACAAGCTCGACGCCGCTCGTTTCAATGCGCCGGAAAAAGAGGCGCAGAGAGATACTGAAGACGGCGTGGAAAGCGCGCCGCGTGAAAGAGCCCTTCTGGCGAAACAGCATCTCTCCAAAACGCAGAACTCTCGTTTCCGGCATTGGACGATTATAGAGGATGAGGACTGTTTCCTCTTACTTTATCCACACGGCAAATCGGACAGTGAAAGAGTAATGAGCCGTTTCAGTAAAACAGTAAGCCGTTGGCCCAAGGCGGTCGTCCACACGTGAGCAGCATAAGTGAGTTTAGTAGAAAAGCGCTGTGAGAGTCGCTCATACAATCTTGTCGTACTTCTTGCGCGACTCTCACAGCGCTTTTCACAGTTGCTCTGAACTCGTCTTCGCGATTCTCCCTTAGATACCGGGCATCGCTTTCTTTAACGGGCGCAGCAGGAAGAGCAGCACGACGGCCATGACGATGGCGCAGGCGCTCAGGAAAATCCAGAACGTCGAGTGCAGCCAGTCGTCCCACAACTCGCCGATCTGCGTCAGCTTGTTGCCGATGGCCGTGGCGACGAACCACCCGCCCATCATCAGCCC
>Ga0190273_10000994_pt1 | contig 10208 bp, 10 predicted proteins | sample Popmic504IS_FD_134513 | JGI IMG/M metagenome (GOLD analysis project Ga0190273, IMG submission 134513) | Populus adjacent soil microbial communities from riparian zone of Shoshone River, Wyoming, USA - 504 IS | ecosystem: Environmental > Terrestrial > Soil > Riparian zone > Trees stand | place...
AACTCGTCTGCTTCTGTCTCTCCAATATAGATATACTTGTTGCTGACAAGCATATGGATGTGGATACCAATTCTATAACTATTAAAAACAAATTTTTTTGTATAACAATTAAAAGTATTTTATTTTCTGCATAATTTTTCATGTATAATGACCCATTCATCTAATATTTAAGATAAATAAGTTCTGTAATCAAGAATTATTCATTAAATGGTACACTTAATCTGGACGAATTCACCAGAAATAGACTTGTGCAATATTTTGATGAACTTAGAGACGCCGCGGATGACGACTGAACTTTCCAATACAAAAACAATAATCCTCACAAACTTCTAATCTATTCTAATTTGTATAGGGATAACATGCTTATTGATAAAAAATTATGGAGTATTTATCCTAGATGGTTATTCAATCACTTTGTTATCTTGATGTTTACCAACAGAAGCCTGTCATAATGGCCAATTATTGCATTGTAAAGGATTTATAAAACATAGAGTTTTTAAAAATTGCCTAATCACTAAGCATTATTGCCAGTATATCATCCCTTCTTAAACTTCACTAGCAGTATAAGGCTTCCCGAATATGGATATGTTGGGATTACTGATATAGAGGAAAACATAATCAATACAAGATATTTTCAACGCCTCCGAAGAATAAAACAAAGTTCCAATCTCTTTATGGCTTTTCCAGGAGCGTCTCATTCAAGATTTGAACACTCTTTGGGTGCCATGCATATTGCTGGCGAGGCTTCCACCCATATTATCTTGAATTCCAATAACAAGATCGATTCTACATCTATAATTGACTTGATGGATTCAATTAACTGCAAAACTGAAATCAAAAAACAAATTCAACTGACAAGACTGGCAGCACTATTACATGACATAGGACATGCTCCATTTTCTCATACCTTTGAAGAATTTCTAAAACTAGTCAACCCATCTTTAGATTGGAAACACGAATACCTGAGTTTGGAAATAATATACAAGAAATTTACCAATTTACTTAAAGAATCTTCTGAAAACAAAATTGAGTCTTATGAAATAATGGCGTTATTATGCGATCTATCTCCTAATTTCAGAATTATCGAAAATACAAAGAGGATTCTAGAAGGCATAGGCGTCAGTAAAGAGATTATTGCCAGGATGGATACCTTCTTAGAGTCAAATTGGTATTTGAATCATCTTATAAAAGAGGATCCGTACAATGTTGACAGATTTAACTACCTGATATTGGATTCTAATAGAACTGGGGCAAAAGAGTATGGTTTTGTAGATGTAGGGAGAATTGTTCAAAATTTATACTTCTTAAGAGAAGATAGAATTGTAACTGTTTCAACCCAAGCAAGAGAGGCAGCAATGAGATTCTTTGAAGCCTATGCCCAAATGCACAGCTCGATTTACTTGCATAAAATATCCCAAGGTGCTGATGTCCATTTGTCTTATATAATGAAGGAGGCTGCAAAAGAATCCAACTCCGCCTTTCAGAAACTATCTAATCCAGAGATGGAATCTATATTAGAATTATCTGATGATGTCTTGATACATGAATTAACAAAAGTAGAAAATGAAAAAACAAGGACACTTGTAGATGATTACTTGAACAGGAATATTTTATCACTTGTTCACGAATTTGATCTGAGTGATAATAATAAAATTACAAGGATAATGGATTCAAAAGGATTAAAGGGATTACAAGATGAAATTAGAAAGGAAGCAGGGTTGCCCGATGATGGGGTAGTATTGGTAATAAATATTACAAGTAAGAAGGTAACAAAACCGCCTGTTGATGAGACTACATTGAAAAGGCTAATGTTTTATAATACTAAATCTAAAAAATTAGAACCATTGGATCTCGATTTTATCAAACAATTTTACCCTAACAAAAAGTATAGAATATTTACCGAAAAAGGATACAAGGAAAAAATTAAAAGTATTATTTCAGCGTGGGTGGAGACAAACATTTGAGATTTTTATTGTGTGATCTAACCAATATTTGGACAACTAAAGAGTTATGAAAAGTCAATTTGACTATTAGATTATCTGTCCATAAACTTGAAACTTGACTAATTTTTTTGAGGATTGGACATCAGAATAATGGTGAAGAAATGAAATTTAAAATGAATTGATTAAGAGCAATGAATAATTACTATTAATCAAAGCTAAAATCTATTCCACTATCATTTATGGTGTCTTCTACATCATTCATTATACTGTCGCTACCACCATCGTTGTCGTCATTATTATTGTCGTCATTATTATTGTCGTCATTATTATTGTCGTCATTATTTTCCTCCTCAACTTCCTCCTCTTCATTCCTGTTGCTGTCCTCCTCATTATTTTCCTCCTCAACTTCCTCCTCTTCATTTGTGGTAGCAACATCTTCTGTATCATCTTCAGTTATTGGGGGGACGGCTGTAGTGTCAGTAACTGCGTTTACCTGTCCTGGACTACTTCCTGCTATCTTACAACAGATTGGACCATTTCCTGTATCTTGGTTAAATTGTTGAATTTGTGCAAAAGGTTGTTGTAATCCACTTGAAACCTGACTCATATTACCACCGTTAGCTGTTGAATTTGAAGATTCTAGCATCATGGTATAGGTAGATAACTGTGCTTGTGTAAAGTTAGTAGCAGTAATGTTTACCGAGTAATAGGCTTGTAATGTTTGAGGACCACCTAAACATAAGATTTTAGATGTTATTTTGTTATTTCCTTCATTGATGTTTGTATAATTGCTTGATACTGTGTATTGCCAGTTAGAATAGTCATTTGCTCCTTGAGCACCTGTGGGTTGAACATTCTGATATGGCTTTACATTATTTATGATAACAGAAACATCACAATCTGATGTTGCATTATCCTTTGAAATGCCATGAATTACAAGTGATTTGTTTGAATTTAATGGCACTAGATCTCCTTTATCTGGAGACATTATCTTTACTCCGCCTGTAAGCTTTGTAATATTCGAAACTACATCTGGGGTCATAGGAGCTGAAGTATTTGTGCTAACCGAAGCATTTTGCTGTGCTAATACTTGGATTTTTGCATTATAATTTACGCTGGATAACAATAGAACTATCAATAGTCCTGCAAGAATAACACCAAGTCTTTTTACCATAATTTATTTTGCTATTAATATATATATTAAAGTTTGAATAGATTTTTCTATATGATAAAACTACAAAACTGCTAAACTACTGATGCAGTCTTGTGAAAGTGAGTTTTTGCATATCTCTCAAGTTCTTTTTTTACAGAATAAACCATAAACTTTAACAATTCCGAAATAACATTATCGACGTGGAAGAAAATACTGACAGAAATCAAAAGACTCTGCTTACATTCTCAAACATTCAATACTTGGTTGAGGGTTTAGACGTATTACTTCATACAAATCTAGATGGTGATAAAAGAACAAAAGTAATAAAATTAAGAGACGATCTTAACGATTACATCCATAATTTCTTCAATGAATATTCTTAGAATATTGTTTAATTCATTCATTCTTAAAATAATGAGAAAGAGAAAACTTGAGAATATGAAGTAATGGTAATAGTATTTTGAAAATAATACTTTCTGGAACCCCCGGTGTTGGCAAACACACCATCGCTACTACGCTCTCCTCTTTGTTTGATAAAGTAACAATTGTTGATATAAATAAGATAATTTTATCTGAAGATCTTTTGATTCCTTCCCAAAGAGGAAATCATGATGTAGATATTCAAAAGTCATTGGATTTTTTGACTTTGTTGCTTTCTAAGAAAGAATATCAGGATAGTATCATCGTTGGACATCTTGCACCTTATGTAATAGATCCGTTGTTAGTAGACCTTGCAGTAATATTGAGAAGGTCTCCATACGAGTTAATAAAAATATATGAAGACAGATCATATTCACAAACTAAAATTAGTGACAATATAGTTGCTGAGATTCTGGGTATAATATCTTATGATGCATTAAAAAACTTTGAATTTTCTAAACTTTCTGAATTGGAGATTGCAACTGGTGTTTTACCGTCCTTATCTGCTCAAAAGATTGTCAATATGTATATGGATAAGAAGCAAAGATCTTTCGGAAACATCGATTGGTTACCACTTATTCAAAATGATCCGGAAATGTTGAAATTTTTGAAATAAATCTAGATTGAACTAACTTCATATATATATACCTTAAGACATTATCCTCTTGGATTATGGCTGCTTTAATTTCAAGAAGATTTGCTGAAGAAAGTGTACAATTTTTAGGAAAAAAGGTTTCAATTGAGACTTCCGACAATAAAACTTATTCTGGTATTTTAACTGGTTTAAATGAAAAATTTGATTTAATATTGGACCATGTAGACTCTCAACAAATCCAAAAACTAATGATAAACGGTTTATTCGTAAAAGAGGTAAAGCTCTTAGAGAGGCCATTTGATTTGAAAGCTCTTTCTGAAAGATTGTCAAGAGTATTCCCTGGATTAGTTAAGATTCGAGAGGATGTAGGTGCAATCATTGTGATGGATAAAATTAAAGTGACCGAGTCTGGAGTCGAAGAAGGATCTGGATTGTCTGCATCACGTGTAAAAGCTATTTATGATGAATTCCTTAGGGAGCCAAAGAATTAATCTTGGTATTTGAGGTGAAATGCACTGATTTAGCTGCTCGTATCGGTAAATTAACCACTCCTCATGGTTCTTTTGAAACTCCATCGTTTATACCTGTAATTCATCCAGTCAAACAACAAATCAGCCCAAGTTTTTTAAAAAGCCTTGGGTTTGAATGTATCATAACAAATGCCTATATAGCATTCAAATTTTATGGTGAAAAGGCCGAAAAACAGGGAATTCATAAAATCGTTAATTTTGACGGGCCCATCATGACCGATTCAGGTGGTTACCAAGTGCTAGAATATGGTAAAGTCAATGTAACCCCCTCGATAATGGCCCAATTTGAACTTGATATTGGTAGTGACATTCCAGTTCCATTAGATAAGCCAACAGGCTATGGTTTGCCTTATAATACGGCCAAATCCTATGTGAATGAAACTCTATCAAATATAGATGAGACAATCGATGTCATAAGAAAAAATAGAACTGATCAGAATGATGATAGTAGTAACAATGATGATATTTTATCATCAAAAGGTGAAATATGGACCGGAACAATCCAGGGAGCTGAGCATTTTGATCTCGTAAGGTATTCCGCATCCATGTTAGATAAAAAGGGCTTTTCATTTTTTGCAATTGGTAGCCCAGTGGAACTGATGGAAGCCTATGAGTTTTCTACACTTGCTCGCCTTATAGAAGCTACTAAATTAACCATACCAAACAAGCCTATTCATTTATTTGGTGCAGGTCATCCATTAACAATCCCTCTTGCTGTTGCATTAGGTTGTGATACATTTGATTCCGCATCGTATATTTTGTATGCCAAAGCTAATCGTTATATGAGTTCTTCAGGGACGCTGAGGTTAGAAGATCTTTCATATTTACCGTGTTGCTGCCCTGTTTGCTCTTATTATTCAGTTAAAGAATTTATCGATGAAACCCCTCAAACCAGAATTATTAATCTTGCTAAACATAATTTGTACGTTCTAAAACAGGAGATGTCTGCAGTAAGGCAATCGATTTACGACGGTAGGCTTTGGGAATACGTACTGCAAAAAGCAAGGTCTCATCCCAAATTAATGGATGCGATTCATGCAATTAAAAATTTTGAATATATTCAACAAAATACTCCTGTCTTCAAGCAAAAAGCAATCTATTTGTTTGAACCAATAGATCAGTTTAGACCAGAGCTAAAAAATTATCGACGTATGCTGATTGAAAACTACAAATCACCCAATAATAATGTCCTGCTTTTATATCCAGATCAGGGGATAAGACCATTCTATTCCTCCTCTATATTGCGAAAACTTTCCAGTGCATTTCCTGACGCTTCAATTTGTCTTTATAATGCTTTTTTCGGGTTGATTCCCGTTGAAATATCGGATATTTATCCTACATCTCATAATGTCTTTACAAAACATTTTGACGAATATGATCCTAAAAGTTATACTGAATTCCTGAAATTATTAAACTCATTCTTAAAAAATAATACCTTTAAATCAATTCATATAATTGCTAATAAGTTCATTAAAAAATTGCTCCCTATTATTGAACTCCCTAAGGAAACAGAGGTAGTAATTGAAGATTTTATTGGTTATAAATTAGACTAAGGTGTATAAAGTTAAAATGATTTCTTTTTCTATTTCTATTTTTATTTAGTGATTATCTGATTGGATAAAAATAGTTAAAAATTAAAATTTAGCGCCTACACTATCTTTAATTTCTTTAGATAATTCTGTATATCCATTTTTATCTATTATCACTGCATTTATACTGTCTCCAGTACCTGCATTTCTTCTAATTGCTGCAGCAATGGCTTGAATTGCTACTTTATAAGCTTCATTTACGCTCATTCCTTCTTTAAATTCCGATTCTAAATATCCGTATGCAACAGGGGACCCACTACCAGTTGAAATAAAGCTTTCTGTGGTCATAGAACCAAATAAATCTATATTATAAATTTGTCCTTTTTGCTGACGAAAATCAAATCCTCCCATGATAATTTGAACATAAAATGGAAAGTATCTTTGATTAAATAGAATGTTGGAACATAATCTAGCAGCAGAACTGACTGGAATGGGCTCTTTTTTAGATAATCTGTATATATTTGCGTTATATCTCATTGTATCAACTAGATTTTGGGCATCTGCAACACCGCCTGCAATTGTCATACCTAAATGATTATCAACCTTTTGTATTTTCATTACATGCCTATCTGCAATAAATAATCCTGCACTTGCTCTTGTATCTGCAGCTAATACTACACCATCACTACATGTAAGAGCACAAGTAGTTGTTCCTTTTTTAATTTGATCTAAAATTTGCTGAGGATATCGATCATCATTAACATGCATTTATATCAAATGATAAAAGACTACATTTAAGCATTGTTAATTCTCAATTAATTATAAAATAATTATTATTATAGTCGTTTTGTTATTATATATTATAGTTGGCACAAACTCTATACGATAAGATCTGGGATAATCACGTAGTATATTCTGATGAAAGTAGTGATTTGTCGCTTTTATACATTGATAGACATTATGTGCATGAAGTAACCTCACCCCAAGCTTTTGATGGTCTTAGGATCAACAAAAGAAGTGTTAGAAGACCAGATCTTACCTTTGCTACTGTAGATCATAACGTTCCTACCACTAATAGGTCCTTGCCTATTGTGGATCAAATCTCATCATTACAGATAAAAACATTGGAAAATAATTGTAAAGAATTTGGAATAAGACTTTTTGATATTCATGATAAGTATCAAGGGATAGTTCATGTAATTGGCCCAGAATTGGGATTGACACTTCCTGGTAGTACGATTGTTTGTGGTGATAGCCATACATCTACTCACGGGGCGTTTGGATCTCTGGCTTTTGGTATAGGTACCAGTGAAGTAGAACACGTATTGGCGACGCAGTGTCTATGGTTGAAAAAGTCAAAAAATTTTGAAATAGTTTTGAATGGTGGTTTGAAGCAAAAGCATCCAATTTCATCTAAAGATGTTATATTAAACATCATTAGAAAAATAGGTACATCTGGCGGTTCAGGATCGGTGATTGAATATAAGGGAAACTATATTTCATCCCTCTCGATGGAAAAACGCATGACTATTTGTAATATGTCTATCGAAGCAGGTGCTCGAGCTGGTCTTGTTGTTCCAGATGATGTTACTTTTGAATATTTAAGGGGAAGAGTCTTTTCTCCCAAAAGTGAATTATTTGATCAACAAGTAGACAATTGGAAGGATCTCAGGTCTGATAACGGAGCGCAATACGACAAGACTTTCTCTATTGATATCGATAATCTTGCTCCTCAAGTTACTTGGGGCACCAATCCAGCTATGACTATTGATGTGGACTCTGCAATTCCCTCTCCTGATGAATATTCTATGGGAAATGATGATGAAAAAAAATCGGCTATTAAAGCCCTCGAATACATGAATTTGAAACCTGGTTTACCAATTACTGATATTTCAGTGGATCGAGTTTTTATCGGTTCTTGTACAAATGCAAGATTAGAAGATCTAATCGAAGCTTCCAATGCAGTAAAAGGAAAAAAAGTATCTTCTAATGTTAAAGCCATGGTCGTTCCCGGATCACAGCAGGTAAAAATTGCTGCCGAAAAGTTGGGATTGGATAAGATTTTCATAAATGCTGGTTTTGAATGGAGAGAGCCCGGGTGCAGTATGTGTTTGGGTATGAATCCTGACATACTTCAAGCAGGTGAAAGGTGTGCTAGCACTTCAAATAGAAATTTCGAAGGACGCCAAGGTACAGGAGGACGTACTCACCTTGTTAGTCCTTTAATGGCTGCAGCCGCCGCAATAGCCGGAAAATTTGTTGATGTTAGAGAATGGGTCTAAGTTTGATTTATTACAGATAAAAATTACAGGTGTAATTATGGAACCGTTTAAAAATCTTACAAGCAAAGTAGTTCCGCTTGATATTGCAAATATTGATACAGATCAGATCATTCCAAAACAGTTCCTAAAGCTTTTGGGAAAAACTGGATACGGTGAATATCTATTTTTTAATTGGCGTTATGATAATCAAGGTACACCATTAGAGAATTTTGTATTGAACTCGCCTCTATATAGTGGAAGACAGATTCTCTTAACCCGTGAAAATTTTGGTATCGGAAGCTCACGAGAGCATGCGGTATGGGCCCTGAAGGATTATGGATTTAAAGTAATTCTTGGGGTATCTTTTGCAGATATTTTTTACAATAATTGTTTTAAAAATGGTATTTTGGTCATCAAGATGGACAAAAATATAATCGAAGATTTCTTTACCACCACGATAAACGAAAACTTTGAAATTGATTTAATACGACAACAAGTGAGGATAAATTCTAAAGCCTTCGGTTTTGATATCGATCCTACGTTAAAGAGTTACTTGGTAAATGGATTAGATGAAATTTCCAAAACTCTGGAACTAGCAAGTCATATCAAGAAATATGAGGATAAAAATAAAGTTTCTGTGGAATCTAAAAGTATGATATAAACATTAAGATAAAATACTATAGAAAAAAAAATAGTTGATTTTACAAGGGGTAAATCTAATTAAATTTATTACTGTAACGAATGAAGAGTTTCTTATAAGATATATTACTACTATTTTTTCAGATATGAAAATAATTACATCAAAATTGACTCTGTTAATTGTACTGTCGACAATTATTGTTGTTGTTGGTAATTTAACTATTTCACAAACTAGTATGGCTGATAATATTGATAAAAGTTTTACATCTTCATCTTCATCTTCATCTTTACACCCTATTTCTGTACAAAATCTTGATACTACAGCTGATTCTGATCAATATCATGACTCTTTTGTTTGGTCCCATTCAAGTGCCTCTAAAATGACTGATGTTTTGACTGCTAGCTTTACAAATATCCTTGATACACAAATTTACACCGGTTTGGACAAGGTTGCAAACTAGCAAAACATCCCCTTTTTAGATTGATAGCAGATAAACGTTCCTAAGCATCTGGTCAAAAATCAATTCATACTTGTCAAATTCCTTTTGCTCAGCTAAAAGGGAAAAAATATAGATATTGTTGTTAATAGTCAAAAAAACTTGTTTAGTTTTAAACAAAAGACCAGCATTTTCAAAGCTGTATATTATACTTTCAGCAGGTTTGTTTATACTATCAATATGTATAGTAGATGTGTTGTCAAACCTAAATCCCTCATTCTGAATCCCAAGTTTTTGAACTATATCTTGTGTATTGATGCTTTCATTTATTGTAAGATCATTTTTTGGTCTCAAAATATTCACGACAATATTTTCTTGAAAGAGATCTTCCGTGTTTTCTTTTGGTGATAGAAATACTATTATATCATTGGTTTGATTTTTGTCATTCTTTTTATCTTCAACAATCTCCCAATCTGTGGGATATATTATGCTTAGAGTGCTTTCATCGGTTGTGTAATTTGACCAAGTAGTTTCTTGAGCTAATACTCTATTCACTGTATAAAAAGGAAGGTTCTGCATAGTGTCGGTTAGGCTATTATGACCGAACCAACTAGAAAAAAATAACAAGAGTAATACACAGGGTAATGCGAAAATTATTAAGTTAACTTTCCTGATATACATACTACATTCTATTACCATAT
>Ga0190273_10000995_pt1 | contig 10206 bp, 5 predicted proteins | sample Popmic504IS_FD_134513 | JGI IMG/M metagenome (GOLD analysis project Ga0190273, IMG submission 134513) | Populus adjacent soil microbial communities from riparian zone of Shoshone River, Wyoming, USA - 504 IS | ecosystem: Environmental > Terrestrial > Soil > Riparian zone > Trees stand | place...
AGCCAGACGCCGTGCGCGAACGGCACCATCAAGTCCAATGAGCCCTGCCAGATGGCGGTCGGGATGCTGATCTCGTCGAGCTCGAAGCCCCACGGCTTCACGAACGCCAGGTCGTCGTCGAGCCAGCCGTCCACCCCCACCCGCAGTGCCTCGTGCATGCCGGCAGCACTGTCCTCGGCGTACTCGTCGGTCAACACGGCCCGGTCCACGTCCGGGAGCAGGCTCGCCAACGCTTCGATGATCTGGTCCGGGCGGACCTCGACCAGAGTCAAGCGTTGCCCGTCGAGATAGCGGCGAAGGGGCCCCGGCCCCTCGAGCGCGGCGCCGAACTCGTTGATGTTGTCCTGACCCATCCCGGCGAGGAAGTCCAGACCGTCGGCCGCGTACGGGGCGGCGCCGGCGATCACCAGGGCGGCGGCCGCGCGGTCGAGCCGGGCGGCACAGGCTAGGGCGTGCGGTCCGCCGCCGGACCGACCGCCGACCACGCAGCGCTCGGCTCCCAAAGCATCGAGCACGGCATTGGCGTCGTCGACGACGTCGACCACGGCCCGCCCTTCCAGCCGCGTCGAGTCGCCGTAGCCCGGCCGCGACCACTGCACCATCCGCATCCCGTGGGCGTGTACGCGACGCTCCAGCGCTCGTCCCGGCCGGGCGGCGCCGGGCGTGCCGTGGTGCATCAGGAACGGCAGCCCGGCCTCGGGACCACTCACGTACAGATCGAGACGTCGGCCGTCCGGCAGGGTCAACGGCTGGATCGTCGGAACGCTGTTGGGCATGGCCTCATCCTGGCAGCCGGTCATTCTGCGGCGGGTAGTTCTCGCGGCCGCCTGGTGGGAAGTCGATCTTCGGCGCACCCAGAGCGGCAACCACCCGGGCGTAGCTGATCCGCTCCTGCTCCAGCCGTACGTGGTGGCCGAAGCGACCTTCGACCAGGTCGCGATAGAGGGCGACCTCGGTCTCGTTCAGGTTCGTCAGATCATGGTTGGTCGGTCGCTCCTCGACCACCCACTGGTCGGAATGGGCGAGGAGGGTCTCGGTGTCCATCAGCACCGACTCGACCCTCGGGTAGATAGCCAGCAACCGGTCCAAGATCGCAAATCCGTACGTGTCGATGTCACCCCAGTAGATGACCGTCTTGGTCGACAACCAGGTGAGACCGGCGACGGAGCCGAGCGCGAAGCCGGACCCGAAGATCGCCACGGTGTCGGGCCGGTCGGGCAGGGCGAGATAGCTGACTTCGTTCTCGACGATGATCACGTGCGCGGCCGGCGGGTCGAGCAGGGTCAGCTCGGCGGTCCGCACGGTCACCTCGGACAGCCCGTCGGGCAGCTGGTCCGGGTCGCCCAGGCTCCGGATGCGGGTGTAGTCCGGCCGCCGCCGGAAGCGGTAGCGCGCCGCGAAGTCACTGGCGGTGAAGCGGTCGTCAATGCGCCGCGGCGGCAGGACCTGGTCGAGCAGTCGACCGAGCAGCACCCGGTTCGACTCGATGAACTTGGTGTCGATCCCCGGGACATCGACCTGCCGCAGGTAGAGATATTGATCATGGTCAGCGATCCAGGCCACCGCGGCCAAGATGCGTGGCCAGACCGCAGCGTTCTCCAGGATCACCCGGGGATGCCCGGCACACCAGTCGGCCAGCTCCGGGACGGCGGACCGGGTCAGCGCCAGCAACTCGTCCAGCCGTGCCACCTCGGCGGACACCCCGAGCCAGCCGAACAGCACCGCGTACGTGTCGATCCAGACCCGCCGCGGCAGCTCGTTGTGGCCCACTCGGGCACGACTCGGCACGGGCGTGAGCTCGACTCGCAGTCCCGGCCGCCGCGCGGTCGGTGCGCAGTCCGCCATCAGCCGCTGCAGCCAGGCGTCGACCTCGTTCCGGCGCTCCAGCAGGTCGACATCTCGCGGTCGGCGAACCGGCAGCGAGATCGCCACCCAGGGCTGGCCCGCCGCGTACGCCTTCAAGATCGAGCCGGACCGCCATCGACGCTCCAAGATCAGCCGAAGATCGGCCGCAGTGGTCCAGTCACTCATCCAGCCGACCCCGGGGCCAGGGCGGACCGCCACGGGCGACCCGTACGCGATCAGCCATGGTCTGCCGGAACTCGGCGATGGTCAGACCCTGCAAGCGGGAATGGGCGCCGCTCAGGTTGTCGACGAAGCCGACGGCGGCGACGTGCGGCTCGATCACGTGGATCTTCTGCAGCGGGGTGACGATCATCAGCTGCAGCCCGAGCTTGGTGAACAGCCGGAGCGCGTAGCGGGCGGACTCCTCCGAGCCCCGGCTGAACGCCTCGTCGATGACCACGAACCGGAACGCCCGCGACTTTCTGGCCCCCCAGTCGAGCCGGAACTGGTACGCCAACGAGGCCGCCAGAATCGTGTAGGCCAGCTTCTCCTTCTGCCCGCCCGACTTGCCGCTGGAGTCGGAGTAGCTCTCATGCTCGGAGTCGTCGGCCCGCCAGCGCTCCGAAGCCGAGAAGACGAACCAGTTGCGGACGTCGGTCACCCGTCTCGTCCACGCCCGGTCGACCTCGGTCAGCCCCTCCCGGCCGCGGAACCGGTCGACCAGCCGCTTCACCTGGAGGAACTTCTGTTCCGAGTACTGCTCAGCCGGCACGCCGACCAGATTGTCCGTGCAGGCGAGCAGGTCGGTCCGAAAGTCGCGGATCTCGGTGTTGGGGCTGCGCTCAGCCACCAAGGCGATGTAGCGGTCGCGGTTGAAGTCGATCCCCGTCAGCGACTCGTTGATCTTGTCGACGCGGTCGCCGATGAGCTGCCGGTGTTTGTTGAGCTGGGCGGCGAAGGTGGCGATGTCGTTGATCGTGTTCTCGTTGAGGTACTCCTTGAACTTCTTCTCGAAGCGCGGCAGGTCGTCGCGCCGGACCAGCTCGTAGAGCTCGCGGTACTCCGGGCCGGCCGCGAGCGAGTCGTCCAGCTCGGCGGTCTCGGCCGGGTACAGGCTGTGGAACTCGCCCATGCGTTTCACGGCCCGCTGCTCGCTGCTGTGCTGACGGGCGCTCAGCTGCTCGATGCTCTTCGTCCACTCCTGGCTGAGGGCGGTATCAAGCCGGTCGACCTGAGCCGCCGTCGGCGCCGCCGCGAGCGTGTCGGCTGCCCGCTCGGCGATCGCGTCGAACCACGGCCGGGCGGTAGCGAGCGCGACCTGGTCGTTCAGCAAGTTCGAGATGTCGGCCAGCGTGTCCCCCGCCTGCTCGCCGACCACCTCCAACCGGCTGATCGCCCGGTCGATGCCGGTGAGCCGGTCCCGGGCCTTGTGCAGAGTGACCACCGCGGCCTCGTGCTGCACGGTCAGCGTCCGCAGGATGTCGGACGAGGCCCGGATTGCCTTGAGCTCCGCCTGACGGGCGGCAACCTGGGCGACCAGCGCCGCCCAGTCCAAGTCGACCGGCTGCGCGTACTCGGCCAACAAGCTCAAGGCCCGGAGCCGGATCTCGGCCTGGTCGAGCCGGGACTTGTGCAGCGCGATGGTGGCCACCACGGCTTCGATGCGCTGCTTCAACCGGTTTTCCTCGTCCAGCAGCGCATCGATCTTGGCCTGGTTGGACCAGCCGAGAACGTAGTGGCGGCGGTCGTCGACCCGCTGGCGGTCGTCCTTCTCGTGCCGGTCGCCGTCTTTCAGCTGCCCGGCGCGGGTGACGGCGCGCAGGGTGCTGCGAAACTCCGACACGTCGTCGACGCAGGCGTAGCCCGCTCGCCGGTCCAGCTCGCTGCGCAGCCATGCCGCGTACGGGGTGCCGGCGTCGACCTCAAGGCAGTCCACCAGCCACAGACCGGGTCCGCGGGCCGCCGACGGTCGCGGTGCCAGTCGCTCCGGCACCCGGAAGTAGACGAACTTGCCCTTCAGCTCGTGGTCGTCGACCCACCGGGTGACGGAGGCGTAGGCGTCGTTCGGCACGAGCACCGCCAGACCGAATCCGTGCAGCACCCGCTCGGCCGCGCCCTCCCACTCCGCGTGCGCCTCGGCGACCTGGATCAGCTCGCCGGCGAAAGGCAGCTCCTCCGGCGTGCGCCGCAGGTCGCGACACAGCTGCTCCCGCAGCTCGAACGAGCGGCCGGTGATCTTGGTCTTCCGGTCGCCGAGGCTGCGCAGATCCCGTTCGACCTCACCCTTCTCCTGCTGCACGGTCCGCAGGTCGAAGCGCAGCTCGTTCAGCGCGTTCTGCTCGTCGGTCTGCACCGCGGCGGCCGCGGCCGCCGCCTCGTCGGTCGTCCGCCGGGCCTGGCCGAACTGCCCGACATCGCTGATCCGGTCGCAGCCGGCCTCCGCGAGCAGCTCGTTGAAGCGATCGAAGCGGGCGCGTCGTTCGTCACGCTGGAGCTCGAGTCGGGCCGACTCCGCCTCCAGCGAGGCAATGCGGTCGCCGCCGTGGCCGGCGATCTGCAGACCGAGCTCACGCTCCGCCGCCGCGAGCTGTTCACTCTCGGTCTTGGCCGCGGCGCGCTCGGCCCGCAGCTGGGCAAGCTGCTCCTCCAGCAGAGCGAGCTCGGCCTCCAGCAGTCCGCGGCGTCGCTCGGCCAGGAAGAACGGCAACGCGTCGCGCTGTGCGATGAGCCGGGCCAGCTCTGCGGTCAGCTCCGCGTGTAGGTCGAGCTCGGCCGTCAACGGCTGGAGCAGCTCGAGCTGGGCCCGGGCCCGGAGCACCGCCTCATGGGCCTGAGCCAGATCGTCGAAGTGGCTGACCAGGGCATCAAGCCGGGTGCGGACGTCTGACGGCTCCAGCATGTGCTGCCGGACGAAGTCGTTGAGGTTGTCGACCGCCTTCATCGAGACCGTCTGCCCGAACAGTTCCATCGCCTGCTCGGACTCGATGCCCAGTCGGCGGCGGAAGGCGCGGCCGTACTCGGGGAAGCCGTCCGATACCTCGACCCCCTGCGCTCGGAGCCGCTTGCGCAGCGCCGCCATGTCGGAGCCGAAGTCGGCGAAATGCTCGGTCACCGACAAGGCACCGTCGGCCACCGCGTAGAACCGCTGCGGCTGACCTCGCTGGACGTCCTTGGTCCAGAAGACCTGGGCGAGCGTGACGGTGGTGTCGTAGTCCGTGTTGGCGAAGACGCCGAGCACCACCGAATAGTCGCTCTCGTCGCGCAATGCGACGGGCTTGGTTGCGCCGGTGACCTCGTTGCGCTCGGACTTGTAGAAGCCGAGCACGTACGAGCGCAGGTCCCGTTCCCGGTTGTCGGCGCCGGCCGCCTTGTTGTAGGCGATCTTGTTCGCCGGCAGCAGCAGCGTGGTCAAGGCGTCGACCAGGGTGGACTTGCCGGACCCGATGTCGCCGGTCAGGAGAGTGTTGCGGCCACCCACGTCGAGCGCCCAGACCCGGCTCCCGAACGTCCCCCAGTTCCAGACCTCGACCCGCTGCAGCCGGGTGCCCGGCAGCCGCTCGCTCGCGGGATCGTCCAGCTCGGTCGCCGAGAACAGCCCCTCCATCACCGATCCTCGGAAAGCTGGTCGCGGTACTCCTGCAGCCGCACCGCGAAGTCGGCCAGCCACTGGCCATCGACGAACGCCTTGATGATCCGCCGCACCTCGTACTGGTCGTCGGTCCCGCGCAGCCGGCGGAGAAAGCCGAGATCGATGATCTTGGCCAGGTTGGCGTCGATGGTCGCGATCAGCCGGGTCTCGTTGCTCGTGTCGGGCAGGAAGACCCGGAGCATCTCCACGATCTGGTCGCGGCTGAGCACCAGCCGGGTCTCGGCGCTGACGGCGTCGAACTCGGCCAGCTTCTTGCGCAACAGAGCGAGGAGCAGGCTGACGTGGAAGGACAGCGAGCGGCGCGCGACCAGCCGCGGCAGCTCGGGCTGGTCGGGGTCGTCGCGGCTGCGCAGGTAGGCGTAACCCTCCGCCTCGTCGATGACCAGGCTCAGGCCGAGCACGGCGACGTAGTCGCTCACCTGGAGCCGAAGGGCCAGCAGCTGCGGCCACAGCGCCTCGGCGGTGTCACGGTAGACGACTCCCTTGAGCAGGTTCACCAGCACCGGCGACAGCTCGGGCTGCTCGATCAGAGCACTGGTCATGCGTCTGTCTCCTGGCCGGAGCGGAGGAAGCTGACCGCTGGGGTATCGGCGACGCGGCGTACGTCGTCGGTCTCCCAGCCGATCTGCTCGCGCCGGGTCTCGTCGAAGACCACCGCGTACGCCGGGTCGACGAGCGAGAGGTAGCCGACCAGCTCGGCCAGCCCCTGCTCCAGCGGCCGCGCGTCGACCAGGTCGGCCAGTGCGACCTGGTCGTGGTCGAGCAGCCCGGCCCGGACCGTGCGGCTCAGCTCGTCGAGGTCGACGTGCACCTGCTCGTAGAGCACCGACGCGTCGAAGGCCGTCTCCCCGAGCTCGACGGCGGTGGAGTCGATCACGGTCTGCGGTTGCGGGCGGTAGAGCGGCCGCTCGAACGGCAACCCCACGTCGATCCCGGTGGCGTCGACCTCCATCCCGGGCCGGTCCTTGAGGTCGCTCCGGTCCCGCAGGGCAAGAGCGTGCGCCTCGATGTCACGGAGCAGCTCGAAGACCCGACGGTTGTCCAGCCAGACCTGGTCGTCGAGGAATCGTCGCAGCTGCTCGGAGAGCAGCCGGACCGTGTTCTGGGTCCGCTCGCCGGCTTCGATCCAGTCGAAGTGGACGGTGGCGAGCCGCTGGTCCTGACTGGCGATCGACGCGATCTGACCCAACCGGGACAGCAGGTGGGTGAACTCAGCCTGGCGCTGCTGAGAGAGCAGGAAGTCGATCAGCGCCTGGAAGCTCCGGCCCTGGTCCGACTCGCCGATCGAGCTCCGGTTGGTCACGATGTCGTCCAACAGCTCACCCTTCGACCCCGTCCAGCCCGCAATCTGCTCGCGCAGGCTGCGGTCCAGGGTGCGGAAGTTGGCTTCTACCTGGCGGAAGTCGGCCAGCAGCTCGCGGGCGTTGCGGGTGAACTGGTCGTAGCGGTCCCGCTGCTGCAGCGGGTCGAGCAGGTCGATCTCCCCCCGCTCGGCGCGGGCGATCTCGACGTCGAGCTCGGCCCGGCGACGGCGAAGGTCAGCGATCCGCAGCGCCGGGTCTTCCTCGGCGCCGAAGACCATCTGGCGCAGCAGCTCGAAGAGCGTGCTGAGCCGCGACTCGGTGCCAACCACGTCGCGGGCGCGCAGGTCCTGCACCCAGAGCAGCGCTCGTTCGACCGATGGAGAAAGGTCGAAATGCGGTTCGTCAGTGCCTGGCGGGTAGTACTTGCGCAGCCAGGCGCGCTCCGGAGCCGCCCAGTCGTCGAGATAGGCCCGGGCAGACCGCGGGAACCGGTCCGTACCCAGCCTTTGGTTCAGCGCGTACAACTCGTCGTCGAGCAGGCTCACCAGCTCTGCGGCCGGCCGCCCGCCGGAGTTGGACTCGACGAACACTCGACCGAAGAACGACAGCATCAACGCGGCGTGTGGCGAGCGCAGGAGGATCCAGGACGCGTGCTGCTCCTGCAGCTGAACGATCTCGTCGTAGTGCATGCTCTCCCCCCGCCTTGGTCGCACCATGCTAAATCGGGGCACTGACAACACCACGGCACAGCACGTCGAGCAGGAACTCGAAGAGAGAATCCATATCACCGACCGGCGGCGCCGTAGGTGCGTATCGTGTGATCCCGCCGCGGAAAATTCTTGCGCACGGCCAGTGAGGTCGGGCCGTCCTCGGTGATCCACCAACGGGCCGAAGACGGTCGGGATCCGGGTCGAGATGACGACTGGCAGACATTCCGAGGGGCTGGCCGGTCACCTGTCTTCGTTGCCTACGTTGCTCTTGAGCACCCCGGCGATCGAGGAGCTGCTGGACGAGCTGGCCCAGCTCGCGGTCGCCTCGGTGGACGCGGCGATGAGCTGCGGGATCATCGTCGGCTCCGACCATTCGCCCTACACCATGGCCACCAGCGACGACCGGGCCGCGATCGCGGACGAGCAGCAGTACGGGGCGGGCGCGGGTCCCTGCCTGGAGGCGCTGAGCCTCAGCCGGCCGGTGGTGGTCGACGACCAGGAGAGCGACGATCGTTGGCCGAAGTACCGAGAGGCCGCCACCGCATTGGGGGTGAAGAGCTCACTCAGCCTGCCGCTGGTGGTCGGCAACCGCACCCTCGGGGCCCTCAACCTGTACGCGTACGACCGGCCGGCGGCCTTCGACGAAGAGCAGTCGGCCATCGCCGAGCGTTTCGCCACGGAGGCAGCGGCCGCCTTGGCGCTGGCCGTTCGCCAGATCGAGCAGCAGGCCCTCGCTGACCAGCTCGAACGAGCGATCGCCTCCCGTTCGCTGATCGACCAGGCGATCGGTGTGCTGATGGGTCAACAGCGGTGCGATGCCGCGACGGCGTTCGACCTGCTCCGCCGTCATTCGCAGAACAGCAACCGCCGCCTCCGAGACGTGGCGTCGGACATCATCGAGCGCTATTCCGGGCACACCCCGACCCCGCCGACGCCGTTCGAGCACGGCACTGACCCGATTTCTCGCGACTGACGAACGAAATTGCTCAGACCCCTTGTGGCGTCTGCGCTGACCGACGTAATCTGGACCCTGGTTGGGAGGTTCAGCCAGCGGTTGACGCAACGGTGCTGTCCCGAGAGGTGAACTCCCATGGATGCCAGAGTTGTCGACCCCACGCCAAGACCACGTTCCCGGGTCCCCGGGCTCACCCGCGCCGGTCACTTCCAGGCCCGGGACCGACACCCGGTCGACGCCGACCCGGAACGAGTCAGCCGGCTCCCGGCCCAGTTACCGCCGCTACCTCCGACCAACCAGTCGGTGTCGGCCAACTTCCTCGGCTGACCACAGATTTCGCGCTGGGTTCGTCCCAGGGGGAGGCGAACCCAGCGCGTGAAACTTTGATCAAAGAGCCGCGACCGGCGGCGATGTGACGAGCTGGTTGGCGCTACGCAGCACCAGCGGACCGATCAGGTCGGCTTCGGTGAGAGCCGCCCCGGTCAGCACCGTGAAGCTGGCCGACTCACCGGGCAACAGGGTGACCAACAGCTCGTCGACCTCAGCGTCCGGGGCCAATCGATCGGCGAGCAGGGCCAGTTCCCGGACCAGGGTCCGAGCGGTCACCCGTACGCGGTAGCCGCCCTCGGTCTTCTCGACCGCGCTCTCGAGCTCCGCGCCGGACAACGGGGCGTCGCGGTCCTCGGCAAAGAACCACCAGGCCCGCTCACCGTCGCACTCGGCCAGGAGGAACTCGCTCGCCGAATCACCGGGTCGGGCCAGCGGGTCGTCCAAGGCCAGGGTCATCGTCGACCGGGACGCCAGGTCGAGCGGGAGCTCGAGCGAAGCCAGCACGTCGCCGTCGAACCCCCGCCGGGTGAGCCGCGCCGTTCCCGACCACGGGTCCGCGCTGTCGTTGACGGCGACCAGGGCCAGGCCGGCGTCCCGCGGCTGAACGGTGAGCAGCCGATCGGCGAAGGCCCGGCGGAGCGCGTACCACATCGGCTTGCGCCGCCCGTCGCCATCGACGGCCGCCCACGAGGTGACCGGCCAGCAGTCGTTGAGCTGCCAGACGACCGCACCCTGGCAGAGCGGACTCAGCGAGCGCAGATGCTCGACGCCGAGCTGGATCGCGCGCGCCTGGTTCAACGACATGGCCCAGTGCCAGTCCTCGAACGACGTCGGCGGCGGCAGGTGCGGCGCCAGACCGTTCGCTAGCTTGAGCTGCCCGTTCTCGGCCTTCTGGTGCGCCAGCATCGCCGGCGAGTCGGCGGTCCGCGGTTGGTCGTGGATCGCCCGGGTCAGGGTGGCCCAGGTCGGCGGTCCCTGCCAGCCGAACTCGGAGGCGAACCGCGGCCGCGCGTCGCGGTACGCGGTGTAGTCGAGCCGGTTCCACACCTCCCACAGGTGGGTGGTGCCGTGGGCCGGGTCGTTCGGCGGCCGGTCGGGCGTCATCGAGTACGGGCAGCCGGGGCTGTACGGCCGGCTCGGGTCCAGCTCGGCAACGATCCCCGGGAGCAGCTCGGTGTAGTAGCCCCACCCCCAGGTCCGGTCACCGACCTCGGGCGCCCAGCCCCACTCGTGGTAGCCCCAGATGTTCTCGTTGCAGCCGTTCCACAGCACCAGGCTGGGATGCTGACAGAGCCGGCTCACCGCCTCGCGGGCCTCGGCCACCACTTCGCTGCGCAGCGGCTCCTCCTCCGCGTAAGCGGCGCAGGCGAAGAGGAAGTCCTGCCAGACCAGCAGACCCAGCTCGTCGCAGAT
>Ga0190273_10000996_pt1 | contig 10196 bp, 11 predicted proteins | sample Popmic504IS_FD_134513 | JGI IMG/M metagenome (GOLD analysis project Ga0190273, IMG submission 134513) | Populus adjacent soil microbial communities from riparian zone of Shoshone River, Wyoming, USA - 504 IS | ecosystem: Environmental > Terrestrial > Soil > Riparian zone > Trees stand | place...
AGGGATTCGATATCGTCTACAATAGCACCGATGTTAACGCAGGTCCGGCAAATGCGCGGAATAAGGGATGGCAGATTGCGTCTGCCCGGCTCATTGCCTTTACTGATGACGATTGTTTGCCTGACCCGGCATGGCTCAGCAATTTCCAAAAGTCTGCAAGGGAGGTCAATATGAATGCGGTAATTACAGGCCGTGTGGTTGTGCCCGTAGCAGCGATACCGACTGATTACGAAAAAAATATTTCGGCTCTCGAAACAGCAGACTTCGTGACGGCCAACTGTTGTTGTCCTAAATCGTTACTTGAAACCGTAGGCGGGTTTGATACCAGCTATAGAATGGCATGGCGGGAGGACAGCGATCTCCATTTTAAATTTCTTCAGCATGCGATAGCGATTGAAAATGTGCCGGCAGCAGTTGTGGTCCATCCCGTACGTGCTGCCAGGTGGGGAATAAGCTTGAAGGAACAGCGCAAGTCGATGTATAATGCTCTTTTGTTCAAGAAGTATCCTGCTTACTACCGCCTGTTAATTTCAAAGGGGCCGGTCTGGAAGTATTACATAATGGTGTTTTGTTTTATTGCCGGATGCATAGCCGTCGCTACAGGCAACTTTCTTGCGGCCGCCCTGTTTATAGCTGCCTGGTTGATCGGCGTAGCCTTTTTTACGCTGCAAAGATTAAAAGGTACCAGTCGTACGATGCGGCACGTATCAGAAATGATTGTGACTTCGATTGTTATCCCCTTCACCTCTATCTACTGGACCCTCTACGGATCATTGAAGTATAAAGTGTTTTTTTTATGAACCTTTCACCTTCCAGAATTAAAAAGATAGGAATTTTTCGGGCACTCCAGTTAGGCGACATGCTTTGCATTATACCTGCGGCGCGTGCGCTGCGAAACGCTTACCCGGAAGCGGAAATCGATTTAATTGGATTGCCATGGGCGAGCACTTATGTTTCACGATTTCATAAATATTTTAATCGGTTCATTCATTTTCCAGGCTATCCCGGCTTGCCGGAACAGGAGTTTGATCAAAGCGCGTATACCGCATTTGAGAGAAACATTATTGGTGAATCATTTGATTTAATTATTCAAATGCAGGGCAACGGTACAATAGTCAATGATATGATGTCGACCTGGGGAACCCAACAACTCGCAGGCTTCATATTACCAGGAATGCCTGCCCCTTCTGATCTGTTCATTGAATATCCTGAAGGCATTCATGAGATACATCGTCATCTGAAACTAATGACGGCATTGGGCATACAATCACAAGATGATGAACTTGAGTTCCCTGTGAACGAAGAAGAAATAAAATCGTTGCGGAATCTAAACCTGCCGTATTCCGCCGGTGAATATGTAATCATTCACCCGGGCTCGAGAGGAAGTTACCGGCAGTGGCCTCCGCGCTACTTTGCTGAAGCTGCCCGGTTATGTCATGATCTCGGGTATAGTATTGTACTGACCGGGATCAATGGTGAAGAAGATATTGTTGATGAAGTCGCCGGGATTTTGACTTTTCCTTTCTTTAATGCCTGCGGTAAAACTACATTGGGCGCAGCCGCGGTGCTCATTAAAGAAGCCGCCTTTATTATTTGTAATTGCACTGGCGTGTCACATATTGCTGCTGCCATGCACACGCCGGGCATTATAATCAGTATGGATGGTGAGCCTGAAAGATGGGGTCCACTTAATAAAAACCTTCATTGCACGATTAATTGGCTAAAGGACCCGCGGCCGGACTTTGTCTTTAACGAACTAAAAAAGTTATTACAAGTTCCCAAAAGGACAATGGCAGGTTAACGAAGGTAATTGACAAACGGTCCGAAATGTCTCCGGCTTTATTTTGCGAAGGCTGATCAACGCCTTTTATGAGGCTGGGATGAGGGTATTATCGTCTAATTGCGGTGAATTTATCAGGCGCTGCATGCCGGAAACCAAACCGGATATAGTTGAGGTCTTTTGAAGAAAAGACGTAGCTCCACAGGAAATCAGTTCATGAGTGCTCAGATCAGCAATGCCATTTGAGTAAATTACAAGTTTTGTTTGGTCATGCCCCTGTTTTGCACGGATGCGTTTGACGCATTCGAGGCCACTTATATGTGGCATGTTACTATCGACAAACACTATATCGGGTTTGAGATAATTTAAAATTTCAAGCGCCTGCTCAGCGCTTTTAGCGTATGTACATTTACAAGGTACCGGAAGCTGGGAAAGTGCTTCCATAAATATTTCTAGTTCATCTTCATCATCGTCAATAAGGAAAAAGTGTTTGCACATAACAATATGTTTATAGTGAAAACAAAAGATTATTGTCAGGCTGCTTGCCACGGAAAACAGGTAACTAAGCAACAAAAAGTAAAAAGTAAAATTGAATATGTAAGGACAAACCGGAGGGAAGAATGTTTGTTCGCCAAAACTAATATAATTATGAATTCAGAGCCAAAAAATATTTTTAAATGTGGCCTGCAGTTTGTAAATTTAAATGACAGGTTTCGCGTCTCCTTCCTGGCCTTACATATACCCGCAACTCGGAATTTCACAGTTTATTGTTGATCGAACATCCCGGGAGTACTGTGCTTAAGTACTTCGCTGGCATAGCTGTGAATGGACGAGAAAATTCGGGAATTAATAAGTGTTGAAAAGGGGACTGTTTTTAGTCACTAATTTTTAAGTCTTAAAATGCAGATTATGGAGCGTTGTATAAGTGTAGCATTTGAACACAAAGGCAAGGAATATTTTGCCATTGTTCGTCACCTGGTAATGCAGGATAAAAGTTATTACAAAGTAAGAGTTATGAATAATCGTCTCGACGGTTTGCTAAACGCGCATGGTGCAAACATAATCGCAGAGAATGAGTGGTCAGCAGAGTTAATTAATGATGAAAATAATGAAGCGCTTGTTCTTCATAATAGTATAACCCGCCGGCTGGGACAACAGTTGACTGCGGAATCAAGGACCTCACCGATAACAAACGTTAAAAACTTTGACTTGCTTACGCCTTATTAATTGTGTGATTTGATTTCTACTTTAAGCAATAAAAAAGCGAAGAACTGATCTTCGCTTTTTTCTTGTAAGCAAGAAACAGACTTGCCAAAACTCGGTATTGTGTTATCAGGCATTTACAATTGAACCCCCGTTTGGATGTAAGGTTTGACCGGTTATGAATACACTTTCATCGGAAGCAAGAAACACATAACATCCGGCAATTTCGAATGGTTGCGCAGGTCTGCCCATGGCGGTATCTTCCCCAAACTTTCCAACTTTTTCAGCATCAAACGATGCCGGAATAAGTGGTGTCCATACGGGTCCCGGTGCAACTGCATTTACGCGAATCCCTTTGTCAACAATTGATTGAGATAAACTACGCGTAAAGGCCACAATCGCACCTTTTGTTGCGGAGTAATCCATAAGGGTTTCATTTCCTTTAAATGCAGTTACAGAAGCCGTGTTAATTATCACACTGCCTTTACGCAAATGAGGTGCTGCAAACTTGGCCATGTAGAAATAAGCAAAAATGTTGGTACTAAAAGTACGTTGTAATTGTTCCGCGCTTATATCTTCAATGCTTTTCTGCACAAACTGAACAGCAGCGTTATTTACAAGAATATCGATCTTACCGAATTTCTCCAAAGTCTGATTGATGATGTCCTCGCAATTACTTTCTACCGATACATCAGTGGGAATGAGGAGCGCTTGTTTACCATATTTCTGTATCTCGGAGGCGGTCTGTTCAGCGTCACTATGTTCGTCGAAATAAGCGATTACAACATCGGCGCCTTCCTTCGCGAAACTAATGGCCACTGCCCTACCGATACCGCTATCACCACCGGTAATAACAGCAACCTTGCCACTCAGACGTCCGAGTCCCGGTTTTCCATCATCATATACTGGTTGCGGAGTCATCTCACTTTCAATACCGGGCTGTTTGTCCTGCTTCTGCGCCGGGATATCTTTTGGTATTTTCTTTTCTGCTGTTTGCATAATTAAAATTTTAAAGTTTTACTTTTTTTTCTGATAAGCCTCATCCCACGACTTCATTGCCTCTTCAATAGTCGATCCCTCACCGGTGATAACATTTGGTTCGCTACCCAGCACACAAACAAAATTGTCACCATCCCTATATACATCAGGCATGAAGTTCTTGACCGAAGCGGGGACCTTGTCACCGACAAAATCCACTTTCAATTTCTCTTTGACAACAGACGCATCTTTCATATTCGCTTTATGAGCTCTACACAATTTATGTGCCCGGGAATGGGGAACCGTTTTGCCTCCCGCTTACATAATAGTATACTCCATCACGCGGGTTTGCGACGCAAGGGTTTTTGTGCAAGCATTCCAAGAAGTGTCTTTGCATTAAAAGCGGCATAACCTTCCTGGTCGTTATCAAAATATACAAAGACGCTTTTACCCGCACGCTTCCAGCGTTGGATTCGTGCCGCCCATTCCCCAAGCACTTCATCGGAATAGGAACCCTGGTACTTGGCCCCGGGGCCATGAAGCCTGATATACACCAGGTCGGCAGTTGTTATGATGGGCGATACATGTCCATCCAGTTCATATATACAAAATGCAACATTATATTTTTTCAAAACATCGTAAACTTCCTCGGTATACCAGGTCTGGTTTCGGAATTCGATGGTGTACTGATGGCCTTTCGGAAGCCCTTTAACGAAAGATTCAAGTCTTTCAATATTAACCTTCCAGTGGGGTGGCAACTGAAAAAGGATGGGGCCTAATTTTTCCTTTAACTGTCTTGCATGCGTGAAAAAGTTTTGAATTTCCTGGGGATCCACCTTCAGCTTTTTCATGTGCGTTATAAAACGGGAAGCCTTCACAGCATATAAGAAGTCTGGTGGTGAAGATTTGCGCCATTCTGCAAAAACGCTCTTAGGCGGCAAACGATAAAATGAATTGTTGATTTCAACGGTACTGAAATCTTCCGAATATTTATGAAATTGGTTAGCAGCCTTAATATCCTCCGGATAAAAAGTGCCTTTCCAGTGTTTATAATGCCACCCGGAAGTGCCTACAAAAATGCTCCCCTTGCTCATGCCTGCACAATCATAAATTTCGTTCCATTGAACTGAAACTCATGTGAATGACGGCATGGCATAAGCTTTGAACCAAACCTTATCTTATGTGTGGCTTCAGCAGTGGACACCGCTTTATACTGCAGGGTTCAAACTTCAGGGCAGGCACATGATTCACCTAAAAAATATTCAATGATTACAAGAGATAGCCGCCTTCCAAGCCTTTGGCAAGACACAGTCGATTCATTTAACAGCACCGTAACCAACTCTGATGCCGGCAACTATGATGTGTTGATAGTTGGTGGGGGCATAACCGGTATAACAACAGCGCTTATGTTGCAGCAAAGCGGTAAAAACTGCCTGTTGCTTGAGGCCGAAGAACTAGGTTATGGAACAACTGGCGGAACCACTGCTCACTTAAACACACTGTTGGATACGCCTTATACAACTATCTCGAAGAATTTTGGAAAAGAAGCCGCTAAAACCGTTGCCCGGGCAACAGCGGAGGCCATTCAGCTTGTAACATGGAATGTGGCAAAATATAATATCGATTGCGGCTTCGCTGACGCCGCTGCCTATTTGTATGCAGAGAATGAAGACCAGGACAAAGAACTCAGGGACATCTTTGAAGCCACAGTGGAAGCAGGCGTGTCCGCAAACATGATAAGCGAGCTGCCCATCCCGGCTATGTTTACAAGTGTTATGCGCGCCGAAGGCCAGGCAAAATTCCACCCCCTTAAATATATACTCGTTCTGGCTGCAGAGTTTGAGAAGGCAGGGGGTAAAATAATTCAGCATTGCCGGGTCACGAACGTCGAAGATGGCGCTAATGTAACAGTAGAGACCGCTGTGGGTAGTTTTTCTGCAAAAGACCTGATTTATGCCACCCATATCCCACCGGGAATTAATCTTTTACATCTGCGTTGTGCCCCATACAGAAGTTATGTGATGGCAGGCACCCTTGATGATGACAATTATCCGGAAGATCTCGTGTATGATATGTACGATCCTTATTTCTATTATCGTACCCATGAAGTTGATGGCCAAAAGATGCTTATTGTTGGCGGCAAGGATCATAAGACCGGGCATGAAGAAAATACTTTTCGGAACTATTTGCAACTGGAAGCAAAAATCAAATCGTTGTATCCATCATTTCATTTGACTCACCAGTGGTCGTCCGAGTTTTTTGAACCCGCCGACGGTCTGCCTTACATCGGTCATCTGCCTCAACATACCGGTCACATCCATGTTGCAACAGGGTTTGGTGGAAACGGAATGGTGTACAGCCATATATCTGCAATGATACTAACGGACATGCTCACTGGTAAAGAAAGTCGCTATGGAGATTTGTTTAATCCTAAAAGGATAAAACCGATTGCCGGCTTCACAAACTTCATTCGCCATAATGCCGATGTAACCAAAGAATTTCTTGGGAAACTGTTTTCTGCCGAGAAGCTCACTGAACTTAGCGATCTGGCAGCAGGTGAAGGCAAGCTAGTGTCCTTTGAAGGTAAAAAGCTCGGCATTTACAAAGCAGAAAGCGGTGAGATCACTGCTGTAAATCCCATTTGTACTCATATGAAATGCGATGTAAAATGGAACACTTCCGAAAGGTCCTGGGATTGCCCTTGTCATGGCGGCCGGTTTGACTGCTATGGAAAAGTTCTGACAGGCCCGCCATCTCATGACCTTGAGCAGATAAGCATTGAACAACTTATAAATAAATAGACCGGTTCGGTTAGGTCATCTCCGGGGTGTTAGTCATTATAGAACACCAACGCGACATGGCACAAAACTGGTGTTTAGCATTCACATAACATACAGAAACCCCCTTATTCCAAATAGCTTATCTCAGCTTTCAATTTTATATTCATGAAGAATCCATCCAAATTATTTATCGCGGGTTTTCTGATGGCGTCAACGCTTTTGTATTGTAGCAAAGACAGTGACTTCTGGGACTCGATGGTTCCAGAAACAGAAGAGCAGCCGACTACCTCACAGGTAAACGGCTATGTATTCAGACCAGCCCTTGTGCCTGCTACCGACGCGAACATCGCACAATTGAAAGTTCCTGCAGGCTTCGTTGTTAAAAAGTTTGCGGATAATCTCGGAAAACCCAGGATACTTACTGTTAATAGCAACGGTGATATTTACACCAGTGATCGCGAAGCAGGGATAGTTATGCTGCTGCAGGATGGAAACAATGATGGTGTAGCCGAAGTCAAAAAAACGGTTGCGACAGTAAAACAAGCACATGGTCTTGCTATCTATAATTCAAAATTATATATCGCTGCCGTGAATGAATTATATGTCGCTTCAATACAGCCCGACGGATCGCTCTCGCAGCCCACAATTTTGATTGACGGATTGCCTGATGGTGGCCAACATCCGAACCGCACACTGGCATTTGGGCCTGATGGAAAAATGTATCTTTCCATTGGCAGTACATGTAATGCCTGCAATGAACCAAATCCTCTAAACGCTACAATGCTACAGGCGAACCCGGATGGAACCGGCAGGAAAGTTTATGCGAGTGGACTGCGTAATACTATTGGATTTGGTTGGCACCCGCAAACAAAGGAGTTCTGGGGAATGGATCATGGTATTGACTGGCTTGGGGATGATGATCAGAAAGAAGAGCTGAACCAGATAAAAGAAAGTGCCCGCTATGGTTGGCCCTATATATTTGCAGACGGAAAATATAATCCGGGTACAGACCGGCCAAAAGGCGATACAACCTATAAACAATACCTCGATCTTACAACGCTGCCACAACTCTTGTATGATGCTCACGCTGCCCCAATGCAAATGACGTTTTATACAGGGTCAATGTTTGGAGCGGATTATCAGAACGATGCCTTTGTGGCCATGCGTGGATCATGGAACAGGAGTAAACCAAGCGGTTATAAAATTGTCAGAATCAAATTTGAAAATGGTAAACCGACCCGTGTAGACGATTTCCTGACTGGCTTCCTCGTTGATAATAACAAATCACATTTTGCCCGGCCGGTCGGAGTTGCCGTTTATAAAGATGGGTCCCTGCTTGTGTCAGATGATACAAATGGTGTGATCTACCGGGTGTCAAAATCGTAACCAACTTAAAAATATAATGAGTAGTGAATCTCAGGGTAAACAGAGTTTCTGGCATCGTAATAGTTTAAGTATTGTAGTACTCAGCCTTATGTTGATTTTCCTGTTCGGACAATCTTTTACGGGATGGAAAGAATATAACAACGAGAAAAAAGAGCACGGGCATTCAGAGATCAGTTTTTCTTCTTACTTCACTACAGGGCACTTTGTACAGGCAACATTTGAGAATTGGGAAAGTGAGTTTTTGCAGATGGCTCTTTATGTTTTATTCACCGTGTCTTTGCGGCAAAAAGGCTCGTCAGAATCTAAGAAACTTGATGAGAAAGAAGAAGTTGACCGGGAACCTATTCCGCATAAGAACGCTCCCTGGCCAGTAAAAAAGGGTGGATGGATACTGAAACTTTATCAAAATTCTTTAAGCCTTGTTTTCGTCATTTTATTTATAATATCATTCATTTTACATTTCTGTGGAAGTCTTACAGATTACAATGAACAACAAGCTGAAAAACATTTGCCCACTGAGCAATGGTCAGAGTACATCACGAATTCGAAATTCTGGTTTGAATCTTTTCAAAACTGGCAAAGTGAATTCCTTGCGGTGGCATCAATTGTGTTATTGTCAATATGGTTAAGACAAAAAGGCTCACCGGAATCAAAACCAGTTGACGCTCCTTATTCGGAAACAGGAAAATAAGTGAATTCAATACAGCAACGATAACAACAAAAACTTCGTTATGATAAAAACTGATAAGAAAGATAAGACACAACAACATGGCTACTTTGAAGTGGCTCCCGGGGTATGGGGCATGAAGGACATATTTGTAAACTTTTACATGATTAAGGATCAGGGGTCTGATAACTGGGTCCTGATCGATGCAGGACTAAAAACCTCGAAACCGAAAATACTAAAGATGGCCGCTGACCTTTTCGGCGGAAAGGCTCCTTCTGCGATCATCCTTACCCACGGACATTTTGATCATACCGGTTCAGTGGAATCACTGGCACATGAATGGAGAACCCAGGTTTACGCACATTACCTGGAATTTCCATACTTGTCCGGCATTTCTTCGTATCCCCCACCTGATCCAAGCGTAGGCGGTGGATTAATGTCGGCCTTATCGCCGTTATACAGAAAAGAGCCGATCGATATAACATCATACCTGACCGCATTACCTGAAAATGATCAGGTGCCTTTTCTGCCCGGATGGCGCTTTTTGCATACACCCGGCCATGCACCTGGTCATATAAGCCTGTTCCGCGATAGCGATAAGGTGCTGATTGCGGGCGACGCCTTTGTAACAACAAAACAAGAATCATTTTTTTCGACAATCACCCAAAGACAGCTTATTTCGGGACCACCAATGTACTTCACCTGTGATTGGGAGGCTGCTGAACAATCGGTAAAACAATTACAACAACTTGATCCGACAATCGTAGCCAGCGGACATGGCAAGCCTTTCAGCGGTCCTGAAATGAAAGAACAATTAAAAAACCTGGCTGAAAACTTCCGGTCTGCAGCTATTCCTGAGAAAGGACGGTACCGTGATGAACCCGCGATAGCAGACGCGTCCGGCGTATTGTATGTACCGCCAAAGGTTTCTGACAGTTCTTCGAAATGGCTGATAGTCGGTGGAATTATTCTTACCGGGATCGTGGCAATGGGGCTTGCAAAATATGCCAAAAGCAAAAAAAGATCTTAGTAGACTTTAATTCAATGGAAGACTGAGGACTGATATCACCAGTCTATAGGGTGTAAGAGAAAAATAGTTTTTATATAACGGCAATTTATAAACGCAGAGACAACAAAAGCGCTTGTAGATTGCCGTTATTTTTTGGTGTGTGCTTCACACATGCCGGAGATGCTGCCTTTTCCGGGCAGTTTTGATGTTTGACAATGCCTCATTCCGCGCAAGAAAATTGGTGATTGATAAAGAATCTTGGCTGCGATTTCAGTAGTCCTGTTGTTCACGAAGACAGCCTTTCAAGATTTGCCAACACCTTTTCCATCGCTATTCCTTTTCCGAGAACGGGTTTGAATATGTCCGGATCGCTTTGAATCCGCTCAAGGGCAT
>Ga0190273_10000997_pt1 | contig 10196 bp, 7 predicted proteins | sample Popmic504IS_FD_134513 | JGI IMG/M metagenome (GOLD analysis project Ga0190273, IMG submission 134513) | Populus adjacent soil microbial communities from riparian zone of Shoshone River, Wyoming, USA - 504 IS | ecosystem: Environmental > Terrestrial > Soil > Riparian zone > Trees stand | place...
ATCCAGTGTATGACGAAATATTTTTCCGGGATTTCAAGAAAATAGTCATGCCGCTGCGGGACTAAATATTCTGCGAAGAGGAGCGCGCCGAACTGGCCCGTGACATCCGTTTCGAGCAACTGGCTGGACTCCACATTGGCGACCTCGCCCCAACCCTCGTTCCTCAGTGAATACTGAAGCTGAAGAATAATAATCAGGGCCAGCGAGATCGCTGCCCAGCGCAACAGGCGACCGAAGGTCAGTCGCTGCTCGCTCCGCGACATCAGGATGAAAGCAGGGAAAGCCACGAAGAGCCAGAGATGTCGCGCGCCGCTCATAATAAAAGGGAGCGCGGCGATTGCGCCGAAGATTAAAGACCAGACTCGTTTTTTAGAGCGCACGAGGACAGCTTCGGCTAAAAGAATAGCCGCCCCGTACATTCCGAAGAAGGTCAGAAAGTGCAGCAGCCCGACATTATCCATCTCGACTTCTGCGCCCGTGCGCGCGGCCACCAGCACATCGAACATCGCGCTGAGATTGAATCTCAGCGCGAGCAACAACGGGAAGACGGCGCATCCGGCCAACACATACGGCATCACGCGGGCGCGCATCGATCTTGATTTGACGCGCGAACCGATCCACTCGAAGAGCCCGCGCATACGCGGTCGCAGGCTGTAACCGACCAGCAGCATCAATTGAAAGAGCGCGACATAAAGATAAGCCTGTTTGACAAGCTCCTCGCCGTATTGAGCCGAAGGATAAGGCAGACCGCCTGGTGTGGGGAACGGAGTTTCCTGAAGCGCCAGGCTTAAGGCTTCCAGCCAGAAAAAGAAGAGCGTCGAAGCCACCAGCAACAATTTTCCAAACGAGCGCGTGCGCAAAGCTTCTTTACAGAGAATGATAAGAAGCAACACATCCGCGAGGACGAAGAGTGCCGCGAGAGTGACCAGCGCTTCGTATGACGAAGTTAAAAAGCCAAGCCCTGCGAGCCCCAGCAGCAGGTACGATAAGACCCATTGGTGCGCCGTCACCTTTGGCGGCTCTTTGGGCCTATCGTCCTTTCTCAAAGTTGCTTCACTCATCGGCAAGCAGTCGCGACCCCTTCAGTCTCGCGGCATAGCAGCTCTTCATACACCGCCGCCATCTCCTCTGCCACATCACGCATCGTGCGTGGTTGTTTGACCCCGCTTTTGAGTGCTCTCAAACGATCACTATCTTCAGCGAGCGATCTTATTATCCCGGCAAGCTCCTCCGCGTCGCCCGGCGTAAAAAGCAGACCGTCAACGCCGTCGCTGATGAGTTCCGCGATCCCTCCCAGACGACTGCCTATGACCGGGACTCCGGCGGCAAAAGCCTCCAGCACCACCAGCGGGCCGGTCTCAAGCCAGATCGAAGGGACTATACAAAGATCAGCGTCCTTTAATGCGACGTTGACATCCGCGTTCGGAATCACTTTCGGCTCAAGAAAGCGCGCGTCTCCATGCATCATTTCGCGCAATCTTATTCCGTAATCGCGATCCCAGTACGGCCCCCAGAATGCCACTTCGACAGGACAATCCTTCGGAAGACTTTTGATGGCTTCGACTAAGACATGCACGCCTTTGACCCGATCACAACGGCCCAGATAGACGAGTCGTAACTTCTCGGATGTTGTTTCAGCGCGATGTAAGGGATCGCGTTTGTGCCAGGGGCCGCCGGTGCGCAGCATGACCAGCTTTTCAGGATCGACGCCGTTCGCAGCCATCATCTCTGCCACCCAGTCTGCGTAGATATGAATTTTATCCACACGCTCGACCATCTCTGACCATGCGCGCTGGAACTGTTCTGTCATGGCACGTGCGGTCAGCGCGCGGCTCAAAAAGTTCGTCGCTTCCGGTTTTAGAAACGGCAGCGAGATATTGGCCGCCAGCTCGCCGATGGTTTCCGGCATCCCCTGTACGCCGAGGCGACAGGCTGTGCAGCGCACAGGGCTTATCACGCCGTCACAGACCTCTCGCCCGCGATAGAGCAGTGATCGTTGCAGGCAGGATTGGCCAGGCGAATGATAAGTAAGGATCGTGCGCGCACCCGCGGCCTGCGCCAGACGCAGATGAAGCAGGTTAGCCCCTACGGAAAAATCATGAAAGTGAACGAGCTCAGGCTGAAACTCTTTTAAGAGAGACGCAAACCCCGGCACAGCGGAAGGGGCACATCCATAAACGGCACGCCGCGCATCCTGTCCGGGCAAGGGCGGCAGAACTGTGACCGGCACGCCTTCGTGCTCATGCTCGCCAGTGGGTTCATGTGTGTTTAGATTCCGGTGAATACAGACGCGAACATCCCAATCGCTCGCCAGTAGATTCTTGCTCAAGTGATGCGCGTAAACTTCTCTGCCGCCAATCGTCCACGGCAGATATGCGACGGGCAGATGCAGGACACGCGCTCTCTTACGCATCAAGGTACGTCTCCAGGTTTTCGACTGCGTGCTTGATCGAATAACGCGCGTGCGCCGTACGAAGAGCGCTTGCGGCCAGCCGCGTTCTCAATCCTGCATCCTCCCACAGAGTTTTCAAACCCTCTGCCAGCGCCTTTGGGTCTCCGGGCGAGACAAGCAGACCGGCGCGGCCATTGTCCAGAACTTCGGCGCAAGGGCCGCAGTCGGTCGCGACGATCGGCACACCTGCGGCCATCGCTTCGGCGAGCACAATCCCGAACCCTTCGTTCGCGGTCGTCGCGTAAACGAAGATGTCCAGTTGGCCCACCTGCTCCGGCACATCCGTCCTGGCCCCCGCAAACTCTACGCTTTCACACAGGCTCAGTTCTCGCGCCAAGGCTTCAAGCTTTGCGCGCGTTGGCCCATCACCGATCAGACGAAGACGCGCTCCACAGTATTCGTGACGAAACAGTTGGAAAGCGCGTAGCACGGTTGCGTGATCTTTGATCGGGTCAAGACGTGCGACAATGCCGATGATGGGCCCAACATCTGTCCTGGCTTCGCGCGCTCTTCCGGCACGCTCTCCTATTGCCTCCGTATCGCACCAGTTCCACAGCACACTGACGCGACGACGCGGCAAACGATACTGGCCCACGACTTTGTCCGAGACATAATTGCTGCAAGCCAGCTCGCGATCCACAAAGGGACGACTGAGCTGCGCGAGCAAGGCCGTTTTTCTACGCAGCGCAGCGCCGGGCGGCGGCGGATTCTGTACGCTGACCAGCACCCGTTTGACTCCGGCAAGGCGCGCGCCCATCGCCACAAACAGATGAAGCCCGAAGCTGTGCGTCAGAACAACGTCCGGTTTAGCGGCGCGACAGAGACGTGCGAAGCGGCGCACAAAGCTCAAACGATTGCGCCGTTCATACACGCAGACGTGAATGCTTGTTCCAAGCTCCTGCAAACGATCCCGCACGGGGCCGCCCTCTTCGGAGAGAAAGACCACCTCTGAATCCCAGCGTGCGGCGTCCAGATGTTTGACCAGATCAAGGCAGAGGCTTTCGCAGCCGCCCAATCCACCGTGGAAGAGCACATGCAGGACTCGTTTGCGCTTGCCCATACTCGCCTTCAAATGTTTCCAAGCAGCGCATCGTAGGCGCTAAACGTCCGGCGTATATCGTAACGAGAGAGCGAAGGTGCGGCCTCTGCCTTCGTACTTCTTGCGGCCATCAAGGATGCGGCCCAGTCGGTTGCGTTGCGGCGCGCGACGAGTTGGCCCAGCCTTCCGTCTTCGAGCACTTCACGGCACGCGCCCGTATCGGAAGCGACGACAGGCAGACCGCTCGCCAGCGCTTCAATGAGAGCAAGCCCGAGCCCCTCTTCTTCGCGCACCGCATAGGCGAAGACATCCAGTTGGCCCAACTCCGCCGGAATGTCTCTGGCCGCGCCTACCCATTCGACACGCTCCGCGATACCGAGTCTCTCTGCGCGCTCGCGCAAAGCAGAGCGGCGCGTCCCATCTCCGATCAGGCGCAGCCTGACATCGACATCCTTTTCCGTCAGAAGCCGCACGGCTTCCAGCAGCGTCTCCTGGTCTTTATGCGCCTCAAGGCTTCCCACCATCCCGATGGTCAATAGACCATTACCGTTCGGCTTCGCATACGTGCTTTGCGCGCGCGAAAACTTTTCAAGACGAATCCCGTTCGGCACCGTCACAACTTTTTCCGGAGAGAGACCATACGCGCTGATGCACTCGCGCCGCACATAATCCGAGCAGGCCGCATAGCGTTTGACGAAAGGCGCTCCGGCCAGCATCTGTAGACGTATCTTTGAACGCGCGACACGATCGGAGGCGGGCGGAGCATTGCCCAGATGAACGACCACCGGAATCTTCAAGCTGCTGGCCGCCATCGCGATTGAGACATGCAGGCCGACGGTGTAACAGATAACGCCTCGCGGCTGAATATCCTTGAAAGCGTGCCGCGCCGTTCGTGCCAGCCGGGCAAACCCGCGCCTGCTCCAATGAAGATGTATGAGAGGGATTTCAAGTCTTTCGGTTTCCGCGAGCAACTCTGTATTTTCTTTCGTCGCAATCGCAATTGTTCCGCGTCTTCCGGTTTGCGCCGTCTCTTCATGCAACAGATCGAGGGCAAGACGCGGGCATCCTTCAGCGCGCAGCGAATACAGAGCATGAAGAATACCCGTTGGGCCCAAGCAATCAGCCTTTCGCTTTCTCTATGATAAAGGTCGGCTCGACGCCAAAGCCTATACGTCGCACGACGCGCCCGAAGGGACGCACCAGGGCTTCGATCTCTTCCGCAGAAGTGTTCGGGTGAATCTCAAGCACGAAACGCTCGACGCGACCAATCCACGGCGCGCATGTGCGAAAGATTTCAAGTTCTGCTCCCTCTATGTCCATCTTCACAACATCCACGCTCGCCCAGCCCAGCTCGTCTAGAATACTTTCAACCGTCCGCACATTTACCCTGACTGATTCTTTATGCCCGTGAAGACCCGTGGAGATCAGCGAGCTGACGGCCATATGATCGTTGATGCCAAGCTCCGCCTCGCCCTCCACAGCGCCGACGGCGCACGCAAAGATACGCGCCCGCAAATTATTACGGCTCAGATTTTCAGTGAGCAGCGAAAGGTTTCTCGGATCAGCCTCGACACAGGCAAGCTCCATGTTCGGACTAAAGAGCGAAAACCAGAGCGCCGCCAGCCCAATGTTAGAGCCAAGATCGAGCAGGCGACCCATGGGAAAAAGCGCCGGGTCCCAGTATTCACGATCACCTATGAGTCCTGAAAAGACCGTCAGATCACCACCACCGCCGTTGATGCGTATCAAAGCCGAAGCCTTACGCGCTGCTTCCGCGTCTGAGAGTTGGACGGCGACCCTTTGCGTAGAGAATATCTTTGGAAAACGCGAGGCGAGTCTATATTTGTAAAACCAGCGCAGGTAATATCCGCCCGGCAATCCTGCGCGCTGCAATTTTTGATCGGTCGCCCAGACGCGTCGCAACTGATCTAATCTTTTATTCATCATGGCTCGGCCCAGTGTGCTGGCACAACGCGCTCTCCCGTCCACAGCCAGCGATAGACCTCCTCGAACTTATCGACCATACGTGCGACATCGAAACGCTCGACGGCCTCGCGCCGGCAGGTTTCGCGCGAAATGCTTTTGATATTCCTGACCGCTTCGATCATCTCCGATTGATCCCGGCACAGAAAGCCCGTCACGCCGTGGCGTATGACGACGGGTATCTCTCCTCTGGCAAAAGCGATTGACGGCGTGCCGCAGGCGAACGCTTCTATATTGACATTGCCGAATGGCTCGTCCCATTCAATCGGATTAAGCAACGCCATTGCTCCGCCAAGCAGGAGCTCCTTTCCAGCGTCGTCCACTTCACCGATGTATTCGACGTGCTCTTGATCTATAAATGGCGCGATGCGGCTCTCGTAATACTCGCGGTCGCCGTCGGCGTTACCGATATTGCCGCCTATGACGAGCTTGATCCCGACCTCGCGCGCCACACGGATGGCAGTATGCGCGCCTTTGTTCGGCGTCAGCCTGCCGAGAAAAGCAAGATAGGGCGGCGAGGACGCGAAAGGCTGATATTGAAAGCGGTCCGCCTCAATCGCATTATGAATCGGACGCCAGAGGCCGCGCGTCTTGAAAGATTCGATCATGCGCACGCCGCACCCGACCAGAACAGTTGGCCCACGCGCATGCCTTTCAATAAAATCCAGTTGATCCGTTGTGATCGGGTTCTGAAATTTTAAGACCTTCGGGATCGGGTATCTGAGCGCAGGCATGACGTAATCGAGTCTGGCAGCAGAGTGCAGCAGATCATGGCGCGGCAATTCACGCACGAGGCGCGCCCAGAAGTTCGCTTTCGCCAGACCGCGCGCGGGCTTTGAAGCAGCACGCGCATCCGAGAAAGTCACCAGCCGTCCGGGCGGCTGCGACCCGCGCGCGCCCATCAGCGTCGTTTGATAGCCACGCTCCGCCAGGCCCTTAAGCAGATAACCCAGCACTCGCTCCGTCCCGCCATACCCCTTTGGCGGAACCGGAATAGCAGAGTCCGCCACCACCAGAATCCTCTGCGGCTTTACGGAACCGTTGCCCCTCATTGTCTCAAGACTCGCGTTCTTCACCGATCAGGAAATTTCGTTCGATGCTCTTAGAACTTACCCGTCTTCCCTGCCCCCGCTGCAACGAGCGAGCGCAGTCGCGCGCGCTCAGTGCCCGTCGGAAAGAAGAGGTAAGTAAAGAGTGTCGTTATTAAAGTGACAGGCCCGACAAGAAATAATCGCCACCCTGTGGGACACGCCCAAGCCAGCAGGCACAACAGGCAAACCATCACGGTCGAGATAAACAGGATTCGTGTTCCCCTCGGAGTGATGGCGTTGAAACGTTGCAGAACCGGAACTGACCACGCGACCAGCAGCAGCACCGCGAGCAGGTGGGCCAACGCGAGCCCGGCTCCGCCTGACTTGCGCAGCAGAAAGGTTAACAACAACACAGAGACGCCGTAAGTCGCCTGCTGTAAAAAGCTGAACCACTGTTTGCCGTGGGCCAACAGGGCCGTGCCGATGGTCGAGCCAATTGCGCCCGCGCCCGCCCAGGCGATGATGGGAAGAAGGATGGCCCAGTTCGCCTGATAAGAACGTCCGAACAGGGACATGACCTCAGGCCCGCCGAATGCCAGCGCGGCGCTGAGCGGCAATACCAGAAGCGCCGTGCCGATCAGTCCAAGGTCGAGTGCTCTCGCGCTGTCCTCAGATTTTTTCTCTTCACTGCCAATCGTGCCCGCTAGAATCGGCAGCAGCGCAGTGCCTACGAAGCCCGCGACGAAGACCAAAATCAGCCTGAAGCGATCAGCCGCCGTGTAGTAAGCCAGTTCTATAAACCCATCCGGCCCCCGCGCAATCAGCATCACAGAGAGCCACGATGCAGGCATCACAAAAAAGCTTGCGAGCACGGACGGCAGACAAAAATTTAGCAGCGGCTTCCACTCTCTGCGCAGATGAGCATGCACACTTTGCGTATTGATGCCTCTGAAAATATCGCGTATGCACCACAGGCAAAGAATGAGCGAGAAGGCTATGCCCAGCACCTGGGCCCAGATTGCGCCCGACAATCTGAAGACCGGAATCAAAGCGACTGAGCCGATCAGGATCAGGACATTCTGGATAATATTCGCTATAGAGGTGACGCCGAATCGCTCTGCTCCGCTCAGGATACTGCTCGCCAACCCGAAGACGGAAAAGACGAACAATTGAACGGCGGCCCATTTGAGCGGCGCGACCAAAGACGGATTATGCAGTGAACGAACGGCCAGCCAGGGCGAGAGCGTAAACATCATCAATGCGGTCAATGCGCTGCTCGCTGTTCCTATAAGCAGGACGACCAGAGCGATACCCCGCGCACGTTCCTTTTCCCTGACACGGTAGAGCGCGATATAACGCGTCGCACCCAAACCGAGAGATAACCCGGCAGTGATACCGAAGAGATTGAGCGTGCTCTGAAGGACTCCGTAAGCGCCGAACTCAGCTTCGCTGAGCAATCGAGTGCTGACCACGGTAATAAGGAGCGCGATAAGGCGACTCGATATACTCCCAAACGCGATCAGGCTCGAAGCCTTGATAAGTCTGATCCCAATAGATTGACCGCCCCCGACCTGCGAACCTTGTGCTTCAGGTAACGGAGCAATGAGTTCAGGCAAAGACATACTCTTTTAATTGCCCTTTAGCTTCTCATACACCTCAAGCGCTCGTCGTTGATTGCGCATCAACGAACGCTCTGCGCTTTAGTAAACTCATCAGGCCCAAAACAAACAGGGGTATCAATAGAACACGTGATAATGTTAAGTGTCTATGGTCGACATACGCGACAATGCTTATACCAACCATGACTGCAAAGGGGATTGCGAGAAGAATTGTTTTTCTCCTGAGAGGTCGCAAAAGACCTGCAAGAACGATGCTAAAAAACACAGGGCCGTAAAGCAGCATCACAAGAAATCTGATGAGTAAAAGCGGCAAGCTCCTATGCGTCGAGTGAAATGACCAGGCACTATCAGTTCCCAGGATAAAACCTTCCAGCCCGTAGAGAAGCGACCTACCAAGGAACTTGACCTTCATGACAAAAAGCTTTACGGGCTGTGCCGACCATCTTTCGAGGTATGCGCGGCGGGCGCGAATAAGATAACTATCGCGCTCCTCTTGTGAGCTGTAACCGCGTATGTGTCTGAACGCTTCCAGGTAAAGAGGGTCATTCAATACAGGTGATATTCCCGCGATGAGGTTGCAGGCAGTCAGGGCGGGGTCGTTCACCGCGCCAAAGGCTCTATAGTTTCTGACCATCCACGGCGCAACCAGGAGCAATGCGCCGGCTATCAATGTGAGCGTCTGTCTGGGCTTCCATAGATAGATCGCGACCATCAAAAGAATAAAAAGATTTTCCGGCCTGCATAATACTGCCAGCCCGAATATGAGCCCCGCATAAAAAATATCTTTTCTGAGCAGTAGATAAAATGCCGTCACACACAGAAAAGCATTGACCACCTCCGTGGAGAGCGAGGGCGCATAGTAGATGAGTTGGAGGCTAAAGAGCAGGAGACAGAAAATCGTGATAGCAGGATTAGCATTGGGAGCTAGACGGCGAATGATTTTATAGATGATAAAGATGGTCAGCGTGTTGAGGATCGCCTGGAAAACAAAGATATACTTGTATGTCCCGAACAGCTTGATAAAGAGAGCCAGAACCGCAGGGTACACCGGCCCGCGAAATGCGGCAGGCAGAAAAGGCTCGTCAATACTCAGGGACAAACCCTTTCCATCGGCGAGATTAACGGCCAGCCTGAAATATTCTATCCCGTCAACATCTGTGCAACACAACGAGCGTAGGATCAAAATATTAAGAGCAAGGCTGACCCCCAGGAGCACCAAATATTCCTTTTTCACCATCGCACCGCGAACCCTGTCAAAGACTCTCTGCCCGTAAGCTTTCATAGTTGAATCTGATAGTGCGCCTGACGCTCCATCTCTAAGGATTGAGAATTGGAATCATCTTCTGCGCAGTTTGCCCGGATCGATTTGATTCGTCGCACCGTCTCGTCCCACAGGGCAAGGTGTCTTTGACGGCGGGCGCTCCTTCGCAGAGCTTGAAGGCGCGCGGTGTCTGTTTCCAATTCCAGTATGATGCAACTGATCTCTTCATCAATAGCGTCTGTTGAAACGATGATGGAAGCAGCTGGCAACATGTGGTCGGGAGCGCCGCCCGTGTCCGTGCCTATGACGGGCAGGCCGAGCGCGTGATATTCACGAAAGGCTATGCCGCCAGCTTCTGCGCGCGAAAGAAGACAGCCAATGTCGCATTCGCTAAGCGCGCGAAGAAAAGTGTGTGACTCATCACGCTTGTTTATAAAGCCGCTCCATTCGACGCCCTCTATATTCCTGAGCTGAACGGGCAAGGATTCTCGCTGGCATCCGATCACTCTTAAGGTCGCGAGCGAACCCTGGCGGCGGGCAAGGGCCAGCGCGCCGAGCAGACGGTCGAGCCCTTTCCTGTGCCAGTATTTTCCTACGAAGACCAGACGCAGAGGCCCTGGCTCATGATCGCGCTCTTCGGCGCGACGCTGCTCCTCCTCTTTTTCCCACACGGCGTAGGCGGTCGGGTCGATGTTTGCGCCGGGCACGACCGTGTGGACGCGTTCGGGCGAAACTCCGTAATCATTCACGACGCTGCGTGCGGCCCAGTGGCTGTGGACGATGATGCCCTTGGCCACATGATAGCCTTCGC
>Ga0190273_10000998_pt1 | contig 10195 bp, 11 predicted proteins | sample Popmic504IS_FD_134513 | JGI IMG/M metagenome (GOLD analysis project Ga0190273, IMG submission 134513) | Populus adjacent soil microbial communities from riparian zone of Shoshone River, Wyoming, USA - 504 IS | ecosystem: Environmental > Terrestrial > Soil > Riparian zone > Trees stand | place...
GGCCGCGCGCTCCTCGGCGAACTGGCGCAGCCGGCCGTTGGCGGCCACGCCCCCGCCGATGATGAGCGTCTTGACGTCGTGGTCGAGGCACGCGTCGATGGCCTTCTTGGTGAGCACGTCGCACACCGAGTCCTGGAACGACGCCGCGATGTCGGCGACCTCGAACGTACGGCCCATGCGGTCCTCGTGCTGCACGTGGCGGGCGACCGCGCTCTTGAGGCCGGAGAACGAGAAGTCGTAGCGATGCTTGTCGAGATCGCGCCCTCCCGTGAGGCCACGCGGGAAGGCGATCGTCGTTGGGTCGCCGTCGCGGGCGACCCGGTCGATGTGCGGCCCGCCGGGATAGGGCAGGCCGAGGAGGCGCGCGACCTTGTCGAACGCCTCACCCGCCGCATCGTCGATCGTCTGCCCGAGCAGCGTGATGCCGGTGACGATGTCGTCGACCAGGAGGATCTCGGTGTGCCCGCCGCTCACGAGCAGCGCGACAGCTCGTTCGTCGAACCGGCCGTGCTCGAGCTGGTCAACCGCGACGTGAGCAGCGAGATGATTGACGCCGTAGAGCGGCTTGTCGTGCGCCAGTGCCAGCGCCTTGGCGGCAGCGACACCCACCAGCAGCGCGCCGGTCAGTCCAGGTCCGCTTGTCACGGCGATCGCGTCGACGTCCTGCACGCGTACGCCTGACTCGGCGTAGGCCTGTTCGAGCGTCGGCACCATCGCCTCGAGGTGGGCGCGGCTGGCGACCTCGGGGACGACGCCGCCGAAGCGTACGTGCTGCTCCATGCTCGACGAGAGCGCGTGAGCCAAGAGCTCCGTGCCCCGCACGATGCCGACACCGGTCTCGTCGCAGGACGACTCGATGCCCATCACCAGAGGTTCGCTCACGCCGCCACCTCCGTTGAAAAACCCACGCTACGCAGGCGTCGGCGTGGCCCCTGCCTGATGGTTCGCTCGCTGCGCTCGCTCACGGAGCCATTGTGACAGGCCCGTGTGGCAGGCTCGCTTCATGACCAGACAAGACGATCCGGGACCCGACGGACCGTGGGACGAGCGCACGTTGCTCCTCACGATGCTGCGCTACGTCCAGGAGACCGCCGTGTTCAAGGTGCAGGGACTCGACGAGGACAAGGCGCGCCACGCCCCGATCGAGACCTCGCCGCTCACGACACCGGCGGCGCTGCTCAACCACCTGCGGTGGGTCGAGCGCTCGTGGGTCAATGCCGACCTGTTCGGCAGTGAGGACGACGGCCCGTGGACCGACGAAGACCCCGACGCGGAGCTCCGTCAGGGTCTCGAGCTGCCGCTGGATGAGGTCATCCGGCTCTACGAGGAGGAGGCGGCGCGCACCCGTGCGGTGTTCGAGACCGTCGACCTCGACATGACGATGAAGGGCGAGCATCGGCGCGGCATACCGCTGACCGCCCGGTGGATCCTGCTGCACCTGATCGAGGAGACCGCCCGGCACAACGGCCACCTCGACCTCTTGCGCGAGATGGCCGACGGCTCGGTCGGCGACTAGCTCTCGTACGGGAGGCCGCCGAGCTTGACCTTGCCGGTGCCACTGATCGGCAGGTCGATGCGATCGCACGTCCCGGTGGCGGGCTTGCACACGGTGAGCCGATCATTCTTGGCGTCGACCTCGAGAGTGTTGCCCCCTGGCGTCCAGCCCAACGGTCCACTGCGGTCGAGGCGCGTGATCTGGCCCGAGGCAACCGCGACGAACTGGAATGGACCTGGCCTCTCGATGATCTTGTCCTGCTCGTCGTAGCCCGTGTAGTGCGATGCGAGCCTGACGAATCTGCCGTCGGGCGAGATGACCGGTGACGGGACCGGATCCAGCTCGTCAGGATCTGCCGCGCGAACTCGCACGGTCCGCAGTGTCGCGCCGGTGCGGAAGTCACGCACGTCCCATTGGGTCTGGCCCTTCGGGGGTTCCTGCATGAACACGCCGTGCGCGGCTTCGAGGATGGCATTTCGCGTGCCCGGGACCATCCGCGTCGCGCCGGACTTCCAGTCGTACTCCATCCAGCCACCGTCGAACAGCGCCCACATGCGGTGGCCGGCCATCGTGACCGGCGGCGCCTCCCAGCCGCCCCACGTGAATACGCCGTCGACCGTCGTGCGGGCGACCTCCTTGCCGGTCACGAGATTGATCACGACGAATGACCAGCGCTTGCCGGCCGGTTCGGCGTACGCGACGTTGGGACTGTCGGGATCGGTCGCGACGACGCGGTCGCCCATGCGCAGGTCGATGCTCGTATGGCTGCCATCAGGCCGGATCAACGAGTAGTGCGAGGGCCGGTTGTCATCGGTGTAGTCGACCTTGCCCATCCGGACCAGCACGCCCGCAGACGTGTAGTACATCGCCTTGATCTTCTCGTCGAAGGTCACCTGGTGGTTGCCGATGTAGACGGTCTTCCCACTGGAGAACGCTCCGTAGGTGTCGTAGGCAGGTGCCGCGGCGGCGCTGGTGAATCGCTCCTGCGCAGCGCTTGCGGGTGAGGAGCCGCCCAGCGAGAGGCTCACACCGGCGGCGATGACCGCCAGGACGGCAGCGGCCGACGCGAGCCGGACGAGGGTACGGCGGCGGCGTACGCGGGGCAGGACCGTGACGTACGAACCGTCGGAGTCTGACATCGCGGTGTCGAGAACGGTCGCCCGCAGCCGACTGGCCTCCTCTCGCATCGCGGTCGGGTTGGGTGCGTGCTCCTTGAGCAGCTCGTCGACGTTCATGAGAGGGCCTCCTTCGAGGGCGGAAAGGTTGCGGTGGCAGCAAGCGCCGACTCCAGCTCTGTGGCGAGCCGGGCACGGGCGCGTGCCAGTCGGGCGCGAAATGCCCGTGGCGCGCAGCGCGCGACCTCGGCGGCGCCGCGTGGGTCGAGCCCGTCCCACGCCACGAGCAGCAACGCCTCGCGCTCGAGGTCGCTGAGCCGCTCGAGCGCCGCGATCAGGTGGGAACGCTCAGCGACAAGCTCGTCCGCACCCGCTGTCGCGGACTCATGGACCTTCGCCAGGTTGGCGGCGAGGGTCGATCGCCGTATGTCTGCGCGGCGCCGGTTGCGGATGACGTTGCCGGCAGTGACCAGCAGCCACGGCAGCGCGACATCGGGCACGATCTCGATGCGTCGCCACGCGGCGGCGAACGTCTCGGAGACGATGTCGTCGGCGTCGTCGGGACCGCAATGGCGCAGCGCATAGGCATAGACCCTGTGTGCGCACGAGTCGTACATCGACTCGAGGCGCTCCTGGTCCGTCATCGGGCTCACACTAGGTAATGTCGCGAGCCTTCAGGAATGCCACATGCGAAACGCGAACAGTTTTCGCGGAGCTACTCGGCCTTCTTGGCCGCCCGGCGCGCGGCGCGGGCGATCTGCTCTTCCTCGTCGAGCTTCTTGGCCTGCTCGGGCGTCGGTGCGGTGCCGCCGTGACGCGCCGGTGCCCACCACTGACCCTCGGGGCTGAGGGGATAGTCGGCGATCGCCTTGTCGAGCAGCTCGGTCATGGCCTCGCGGAGTCGCGCCGTCTCGGCGACCGGGTCGTCGCCATTGACCTCGAGCGGTGCGCCGACGTGCAGGCCGATGGTCTTGCCGCGACCCTTCAGGTCCGACGGGTGATCCTTGGTCTTGAGCAGCTGGGTCCCCCACGTCACCATCGGGATCAGCGGCACGCCCGCCTCGGCCGCCATACGTACGGCGCCGGTCTTGAGCTCCTTGATCTCGAACGAGCGACTGATCGTGGCCTCGGGGAAGATGCCGACGATCTCACCGTTGCGGGCGTAGTCGACAGCCTGCTCGTACGACGCCTGGCCGTTGTCACGGTCCACCGAGATGTGGTGGAGGGAGCGCATGATCGGCCCGGAGATCTTGTGGTCGAACGCGTCCTTCTTGGCCATGAAGCGGACGAGCCGCCCACTCGGGTGCGCCGCGAATCCGTCGAAGATGAAGTCGACGTAGCCAATGTGGTTGGCCGCCAGGATCGCGCCGCCGGTGCGCGGGATGTGCTCGGTGCCGGACATCTGAAACTTCATGCCGAGCGTCTTGAACAGCGTCTTGGCGGTCAGGATCACCGGGGGGTACGTGAAGTCGCGCATCAGATCAGCCTAGTGGACACGCGTGCACCGAAGCCATGATCGAGAGCAGGCTCACGCCCTGCCTCGCTCAGTCATCTTCGACGATGTGTACGGCCGCCTCTTCGGCGCTCGCTCCCGCGCCGTCGATGCCGACGTCCTCGCCGACGAGGTCTTTCTCGGAGTCCTCTCCGAAGCCTTCGTCGGGGTCGACCAGACGGCCCGCACGCGCCGTACCGACCTCACCGTCATCGATGTCCTCGCCCTGCTCGGCGTACGGATCGGTCTCGGGCTCTTCCTGCCGCAGGCGTTCGTCGAGGGACTCACCCTGCAGCGCTTCGTCCGCCGTCGTGCCGAATCCCTCACCGCGGTAGCTCTCCGGTGGCGAGTAGCCCGAGTCCAGCGTCTCGTCGGGATCGTCGAAGATCGCCTCTTGGTCAGGGCCGTCGCCGTCGTCGTCGAAGGTGTCTGGTGTCTCGGTCATGAACCCAAGCCTGACACGCCGCCCTCAGGATGCAATGTGTGCGTCGATCTCGACCTCCACGAGGTGCTCGGGCCGGGCGAGCGCAACGACCTGCACCATCGTGGCGACGGGTCGTACGGCGTCGAAGATCTCCTTGTGCGCCCGGCCGACCTCGTCGAAGTCCGCGATGTCGGTGACGTACATCCGCGTACGTACGACGTGCTGCGCCTCCATGCCCGACGCGGCAAGGGCCGCCAGCGCGATGCCGAACGCGACCCGGGTCTGTTCGTACGCATCGCCGACACCGACGACCTCGCCCTCGACCGTCGCCGTTGTGCCGGCGACCCAGGCGTTGTCGCCGATCCGGACGGCGCGGGAGTAGCCGACGACGTCCTCGAACGGTGACGGCGAGCTGATGTTCTCCCTCATCGGGCCTCCTCGAGCTCGAGCTGCATGACGATCGCATCGATGCCGCCGCGGTAGTAGCCGGCCCGCCGACTGATCGAGGTGAACCCGTACGCCTCGTAGAACCCGAGCGCTGCCTCGTTGTCGTCAGCGACCTCGAGCAGCATGCGGGTGGCGCCCTGGGCGCGGGCGGCGGCGCACAGTGCATCGAGGAGCTGCCGGGCGACGCCCTGACGGCGACGCGAGGGCATCACGGCGATGCGCTCGAGGTCCGCGACATCACCTGCAACCGCGGCCACCCCGTACGCCTCGAGGTCGTCGATCAGCACCGTACGGTGGTCGTCCTCGATCGCTGCGCCGACCAGCGTCTCGGTCCAGGCTTCCCGACCGAAGCATGCAAGATCGATCGCCGTGACAGCAGTGACCTCGGTGGGCAAGGCCGTGCGGATCATGCGCGCTTGGTCGTCGCCGAAGGTGTGGCGTCGGGGCGCCGTAGGTAGAGCGGCTCGAGCGGCAGCGCCTGCACCGTGCCGGCAACGACGATGCGGGCGAGCGCCGCGGCCCGCGGATCATGCGACTCGCCGGCGGCGCGCAGGACGCCGTCGTAGAGCTGGCCACCCCGACCGTACGTCGGGAGGTCGGGGTGACGCGTCGCGAGGTCGGCCGGAAAGTCGACATGTGGACCGTCGAGGCGTACGTGATCCGCGCCGTAACGGGCCCAGTAGACCTCCTTGCGCCGCGCATCGGTGGCGACCAGGAACTCACCCTCGACCTGGGTGTCGGCGGCGATGATGTCGAGCGTGCAGACGCCGTGCGTCGCCAGATTGAGTGTGGAGCCGAGCGTCAGGGCCGTGACGACGCCGACGCGGAGGCCGGTGAACGGCCCGGGTCCGACGCCGACGGCGACGTCCGTCAGGTCCGACATCGTCGCGCCCGCCTGGGCGAGTGCATCGCGGATCGCAGGTGCGAGCAGCTCCCCGTGCGCCATGGCGCCCTCACCGGCCGCCTCACCGACGACGCGCTCGCCGTCGTGGACGGCGACCGTGATGGCCGGGGTGGCGGTGTCGAACGCAAGCAGCAGCACGCCTGAACCCTAACGCTGAGGGGTCACTACTTGCCCCGTGACGGGTCACTTCCCGCCATTGAGAACGACCACAAGTGACCCGTCGCGGGTCAGAAAGTGACCCGTCGCGGGTCAGAAAGTGACCCGTCAGCGGGGTTAGGAGAGGAGGGTGGAGCGGAGGGGGACGCCGACCCAGCGGGAGCCGTGGGGCTTGACCGTGACGACACGCGGCTCGGCCTCTTCGACGAGATCCCCCTCGTGCGGGGTGCCGAGCGGATCGATCGGCCGGGCGCCGCGCACCTCGATGCGTACGTGCAGCCAGCTGTCCGCCAGCTGCTCGGCCATGCCGTCGCCCCACTCGACGACCGTGACGGCTTCCTCGGTCGTGGCGTCGAGATCAATGTCGTCGAGCTCGGCCGCGCTGCCGAGTCGATAGGCGTCGACATGCACCAGCGGCGGGCCGCCAGCGAGCGATGGATGCGTGCGAGCGATGACGAACGTAGGAGACGTGATGGGTCCGCGTACGCTCATCGCCTCGCCGAGGCCCTGCGTGAACGTCGTCTTGCCGGCACCGAGATCGCCCGACAGCACGAGCAGGTCACCGGGTCGCAGCAGCGTCGACAGCTTGGCCGCGAGGGCGTGCATCTCGTCGGGCGTCGGCACCTCGCGGGCCAGCCACAGCGTCTTGCCGAACTCGATGAACTGCCGGTCGCGGCCGACCGGGTAGTAGAGCCGGCGCGACCAGAACTGCACGGTCTCCGGCAGCTCCTCGCGCACGTCGAGCCAGATGCCGTCCTTGCCGCGCTCCTCGGCGGTGTCCTCGGCGACACCCAGCATCGCGGACGCGACGCCGCGGGCCTGGATGTCAGGGTCGACGCAGACCCGCTTGAGGCCGAGCTGCCCGGGGCGTGACTCGTCGAACAGCATCGCGCCCATCGGCAGGCCGCGTCGCTCGACCAACAAGCCTCCCGCCGTGGCGAGCACCTCGGCGACCGACTCGACCGTCTCCTCGGACGCGTCCGACGGCGGATCGAGCTTCGGACGAGCGCCGAACGATCGATGGATGATGTCCACGATCTGCGGAGCGTGCTCCGGCCCGGCATGTATGACATTCAGAGCTGTCATGCGATGTCCTCCAGGACGTCCTCGATGACTTTGGTGACCTTGGCGTGCTCCTCGAACATCACCATGTGGCCGACGTCCTCGAGCGCGACGAGCTTGGCGCCCGGGATCGCCTCCGCGAGGCGCCGGCTGTGCTTGATCGGCGTGATCAGGTCGGCCGTGCCGCCCATCACCACGGTCTTCGCGTTGCCCATGACCTTGAGGCCCGCCGTCAGGTCAAGCGTGACGAAGTTGGGATAGAAGTCCATCAGGACGTGGGTCGGTGACTTGAGGATCATCTCGTTGGTCATGTCGACGTGGCGCTCCTGCGCATTCGGGCCGAGACCCCAGCGCCGGACGATCGAATAGCTGTTGAACGTACGACCCCAGTCGAGCACGGGCGACGTGACCCGGAGCAGCGGGACCAGGTAGCGCAGGGCCGGGCTGCTGCGCATCAGCTTGCCCGAGCTCGTGCTGATCAGCACGACACCCTTGACCCGGCGGCCGAACTGCTTGGGCTCCGCCGCGGCGAGCTCCATGATCGCCATGCCGCCCATCGAGTGGCCGACGAGCACGATCGGCCCGCGCGGCGCCACGGCAGCGATGACGGTCCGCAGGTCGTCGGCGAGGTGCGGGATCGACGAGTTGTCGTGGGTCGAGCGCCCGGACTCCCCGTGCGAACGGAGATCGACGAACACCATGCGGACCTTGCCACGCATCGCGAGCCGCTGGTAGTGCCAGACATCGATCGACTCGACCCAGCCATGCACGAAGATGACCGTCGGGGTCTTGCGCTCAGCCTCGTCGATCTCGAGGCTGAGCTGGACACCATCGGTCGCCGTGACCTGCACGGGATCGCTGCGCACCGAGCCGAACTCGACGTCCTCACCCCGCCGCAACCGGCGCTGCTGCCGTTGCCTCCCGTTGAGCAATGACGCAACGACGCCGGCCGCCACGAAGGCTCCGGCGGTCGTCGCGACCCGCGCCGTCTTGCTCATGCCTCGACTCCGACATATGTACGTTCGATGCGGCCACCCAGCCTGGTCACGACCTCGTATGCGATGGTGCCCGCTGCCACGGCCCAGTCCTCCGCGGTCGGTTCACCGTCAGCGCCGGGTCCGAACACCGTGACGACATCCCCGCGTGCCGCCTCGGCGTCACCCAGGTCGACGACGAACTGGTCCATGCAGACCACGCCGACCTGCCGCGCACGGCCGCCGCCGAAGCCGACCTCCGCGCGGTTGGACGCCGTGCGCAGGATGCCCTCGCCGTAACCGATCGGCACGAGTCCGAGCGTCGTCTCCCGCTCAGCGGTCCAGGTGTGGCCGTACGACACGCTGGCCCCCGCCGGAACGCGCTTGACCGCGGCGAGCCGTGCCCGCAGCGTCATGACGGGAGTCAGCTCGGTCGCGTACGCCAGCTGCGGATCGGGCCGGATGCCGTACGCCGCGATGCCGACGCGGACGAGGTCGAGGTGCGCAGATGGCCTGGTCAGCGTCGCCGCAGAGTTGCTCAGGTGCCGCAGCGCGGGCTCGATCCCGGCTGCCCGCAGCTCGTCGACCGCCCTGCCGAACGCAGCCTCCTGCGCTCCGTTGGCGGGGTGGTCCGGTTGATCGGCGCAGGCAAAATGCGACCAGACGCCGGTGATCTCGACGGCGCCACCCATCTGCGCGACAGCCGCTGCCGCGACCAGCTCGGTCCACTGCTCCCCCAGCGCGCCGTTGCGCGACAGGCCCGTGTCGACCTTGAGCTGGACCTTGGGGCGTACGGACGCCGGGGCCGCGAGGATCTCGGCGAGCTGCTCGGCCGACGACGCGGTCACCTCGACGTCGGCGTCGATCGCCGCCGCGAAATCGGCTCCCGGCGCGGCCAGCCAGCAGAGCAGGTCACCCGTGTCGCCCAGCGTGCGCAGCGCGAGCGCCTCGTCGAGCGTTGCGACGCCGAGCCAGTCCGACCCGGCCTGCCGCGCGGCCCGCGCCATCTGCGCCACGCCGTGGCCATAGGCGCCGGCCTTGACCACGGTCATCAGCGCCGACTGCGGCGCGCATGCCTTGAGCGCGGCGACGTTGGCGCGGAACGCATCGAGGTCGATGACCGCCTCGGCCTGCGGCGCGGTCATGTCAGGCTCCCCTGCACGAAGGCCGCGACCGTCGCCGGCAGCTCGTACGCCACGTCGGTGGCGACGATCGGGCCATCCGGGTTGGCTCGGACGGAGGCCTCGCCGTGGAGGTAGGCCGCGATCGAGCCAGCGTCGCGCGGATCGAGGCCGGCGGCCAGCAGCGATCCAGCGAAGCCCGCGAGCACATCGCCGGCGCCGGCCGTGCCGAGCCAGGACGATCCGCTGAGGTTGACCCGCGTGGGCGCACCGGACTGGACGACGAGGGTGCGCCGACCCTTGAGCAGCACCGTGGCGTTCCAGCGCCGAGCAGCCGCGGTCGCATGGCCGAGTGGATCGGCTTCGACCGCATCGCGAGTCGTGTCGAGCATCGTGGCGAGCTCACCGGCGTGCGGAGTCAGCAACGCCGGCACGTCGAACGTCGTGGGTACGTGCTGCAGTGCGCTCGCGTCGACCACGACGGGCACCCCGTCTTCGAGCGCCATCGCCAGCTGCGACTCGGCATCGTCGCCGCTTCCGGGGCCGACGACCCACGCCTGCACGCGGCCCCGTCCCGCCACGACCTCGGGCGCGCGGTCGACCACACGCTGGCTGAGCGCCGTGTCGCCGACGAACCGGATCATCCCGGCCAGACCGGCCTGCGCACCTGCGACGCACAGGTGAGCCGCTCCGGCGTACGCGGTGGATCCGGCGGCGATCCCGAGGACGCCACGGGAGTACTTGTGCGAGGTCTCGCCGGGGAGCACCGCGTCGAGCAGGTGCCCGTCGGACGCCTCGATCACCTCGATCGCGGGCAGGGGGAGGTGTGGCGCGAGTCCGATGTCGACCAGCGACGTCGCGCCGGCAGCGGCGGCAGCCGGGTCGGCGAGCAGTGCCGCCTTGTAGGTCCCGAACGTCACCGTCGAGTCCGCCCGAACGTACGCCTCAGGCACTGTCGCGCCGTCGACGTCGACACCCGACGGCACATCGACCGCCCAGACGTAC
>Ga0190273_10000999_pt1 | contig 10190 bp, 4 predicted proteins | sample Popmic504IS_FD_134513 | JGI IMG/M metagenome (GOLD analysis project Ga0190273, IMG submission 134513) | Populus adjacent soil microbial communities from riparian zone of Shoshone River, Wyoming, USA - 504 IS | ecosystem: Environmental > Terrestrial > Soil > Riparian zone > Trees stand | place...
AGAAGTTAATAAAGCCTTCTACCCTAGCACCTTATCCCGAGCGACTTATAGCTTAATTAGTAGTAATAGATATAACTATTGATATTAATAATACTCCTAAGAGTACTAAGGATATAGGGCGGCTACCGGATCCAATCAGCCGGCTTAATATTACTAAGGATACTACTGTACAGCTAATAGTCCCTAAGAAGAAACGAGTAGTATAAGTCTCTCCCTAGGAATAGCTAGCTATACCTAACTATACTTAGTAAATATGCTTATTACTAGCTTAAGGGTATAAGGTGTAGATAAGGAAGTAAAAACCTATTCTACTTAGAAAAACATAAACTTTAACGAAGATGCTTCGGTAGAATAGCTAGTAGATCCTGCTTAGCGGCGTATTTAGTTTTTAAATGTATCTCTAGCTATCCGTAGTCCGTCTAGATTCTGTATGCGCTCGTAGTTGTTTCTAATCCTCTATAGTTTCTTATGTAATATGCAATACTGTTAGGAATGCCTAGTAATAAATAGGTAAAATAAAGCTGTTATAAGCTAACTAGTTCTGCCTAGGACGCTTAAGTATCTATTCTTATCTTAATACAACTAGTAACTGTCTTTGAAATTCATAAATTACACGATTACATAGCCCCACCGCGGCCTCCTAGTTTCCACTGTGGCGCACTCTTCGTTTGCTGCACTCCCTATTCAAAGTGGATTTTACTTCGAGCTTCCCTTCTGCATCCCTTTTCCGGCTTTCCTCCCATTACCAAGAAGCCCATCAGATCAAAAATCCGTCACAAGCTCTCTCAAATTCCATATTCCAAGGACTGCAACAAACCGCACGTCGTCACCGAGCTGGGGCCCAGGACTTACCTACACATCTATCCTCGCAGCCTGCATTGACCGGATGTTGTCGGAGCTGGATTTGACCGTCCTGCCAATGCACGATATCTCATCCTCCGCTTTTCCTCGTATCATCAAGATCCATTATGATCGTTCTCTAGACGATGCCGTCGACCTCATCCAAATACCAAAGCATGGCTGAGCCAGTTGTAACGGTGTTGACAACGAGGAAAACGAATACCATGTCCTCAGACGACCCCAGAAGGAATGAGAGAATGGCTAGAATTTGACCTCAGGAATCATTCCATTCAAACACCGCTGCTGCCTATGAGTAAGACATTCGCCTAGCAAGTCCCTTTCGAACACTATCGCCTATTGATGTAGCTCTTGCCTATCCGATACAAGTCTTGCGGATAAGCGCCTCAAAATCGTGCAGCAGATTATGTTACCACTCATCCACGACGTCAGTGCCCAGTCGAAGCCACGAATCTGAGTTTCGGAACATGTAAAAAGAAAATGCCAGCCGGTGTAGAGTTGGGCAATTTTGCAGAGATCTGCTCTACAATTTCCCCGTTCTCTCTTCATGCAAACGCTTGCTCATTGGGAAACTCAATTCAGACATGTTGTGGTTCCTTCGAAACCTGAGGTGTTCAAATCGAGTAAGATAGCAATCGCAAGACACTCATGAAGAGGATCACTAGCAATCCGATGCAAAGTATTCCAGAATGGTGCCAATAGAGTGAGCGTGATAGTTTGCTTCCTCTGATCAGACTCCCTGAGTTCCTGTAGTTGCCGCATTTTCAAACCAAGAATGAGCGTGCTGATTTGTTGTGCAGCTGAGAAAATCGAGGATAACAGCCTATAGCTATTGTCAATGTTGAGGTCACCAGCATCGATTAGGCCATCGATAAACTTCAAGAATAACTATCGACTCGATTATTCCTCTTACGGAGTCCATAATCTGCTATTCCAGTAGTTAGACGTTATCTTCGTGTCAGATTCAGAACTGCTTCTCCCACGTCCTTGAAACTATAAGCTTGACGTCGAGAAGGAACATCAGCTTACTTATGTAGCAGCGCAAGTTACCGTTTGCTCCAAGCTTGCTATCGCTAATTTTAGTTGATGGCGAAAAAGGTACCTTTCCCAGTAAGTCGACAGTACCCATGTGAGACGAGGTGTAAAGCATTCAAGAGGTCGAAGACAAATCGTATTTGCTTCTAATTTTATTTGTAGATCTTACAAAAGTAGTGCTTTTTGAAATCTGTAGATCCTAAGGTTAACGGAGTTATGTGAAAGGTCATAGCCTTTTAGCGAATTGACTTTGTTGGTCAAAAATTGCTATTGGATATGGAGATGCGAAGTCTGAATATCGAATAAGTTGTGAACGAGCTTTATGAAATTACAGTAGGCGATTACGCATATCTGCAGTAGTGTCAGAGCTATACTTGTCCGGTGTTTGCCACACTTTTACGGGAACATTTACCATTGTTGACGAAGCTATTGCGAAGTCAGCCAAAAAGTAAGAGAGCTGAGATTGACGCTCTTGCCACGAACCACTCCGCTAAGTACAGGGCTTCATTCCCGGTGACGCGGCCCAAAACTCATGCATCTGAACTCTCAGTTGTCCAGTTATGTTGAGAAAACGAATCTATTATATGTAGGTATACATTTCTCAATGCAACACCTAGATACGTGCGTGGATCAATCAATTTGGGTTATCATGTGCAGTTGTCCTACAAGTGTTCCAGTATCCATGGATATCTTTGCCTGTATTCATACCCTAATATCACTAATGCTGACTGTTCGTTCTTACAACATAATACCAAGAACTCCATAACATTGCTCTCCAGACAGCACATTAAGAAAACAGCTAGTAAAATCTTAGACCGTTGTTCAGTACTTGGCACATAACTCCCTTTCGAACGTCTTTCTCACGTCTGAAGAAGCTATGCAATTGAGGATATCACGGACGGAGCTGCGAAACCTCCGGTTCTTGTCTTGTTCATCGCAGATCATCTGCTTCAAGTTGAGTATTCCGGCTGGGTCGATGCCTTTCATGGCAGCAGGATCGGCGGAGATCACCTGAGTTTGAGTAGTAGTCTTGTTGCAACTGTCTGTTCTCGTGGTGATGTAGACGAGAGCAACAGGGCCCGTAGGGCCTGGAAGACCGTCCTTGCCTTGCGGTCCTGGCTGGCCTTGCGGTCCTGTCATACCGTTGCACCCGTCCTTTCCTGGTGGTCCTTGCACTCCTGGAATTCCCTGCACTCCAGGATCACCCTTCTTGCCCGTGCATCCCGTCTCTCCTTTAGGGCCCTGAGGCCCAACTGGACCGCAAAGTCCTTGCTCGCCCATGGGGCCTATTTCGCCTGCTAAACCTTGAGAACCCGGGGGTCCGGGAGGTCCTTGTAGGCCCTGTGGTCCTACGGGTCCCAAGTCACCTCTTTCGCCCTTTTGACAAGCTGAGCTACCAAGACACTGACCCCTTTCCCCTGCAGGTCCTCGGGGGCCTGCAGGACCTTGCGGACCCATGCAACCAGCACCTCCGTCCTTACCAGGAGGTCCTTGGCACCCACGTGGACCTGACTGACCTTGAAGTCCCTGGGCGCCGGGAGGTCCTTGGCTACCAGTAAGACCAATTGGACCTATTCCACCCGCGGGGCCCATTTCTCCCTGGGTCCCTTGAGGACCGGTCGCGCCGTTCTCCCCCTTCTCCCCCTGTACACCCGGAGACCCATCACGCCCACAGGGTCCTGTGGCCCCTTGTTCGCCAGCCGGTCCTGGGAGTCCAATAGGACCTTGATCCCCCTGCGGACCTTGTTCACCTGCCGGTCCGGGGGGTCCAATAGGACCTTGCTCTCCTTGCGGACCTTGCGCACCTCCCGGGCCGGGGGGTCCAATGGGACCTTGCTCTCCCTGCGGACCTCGTTCACCTGCCGGACCAGTGTCTCCTTGTGGACCCTTTTCACCTGCAGGTCCAGTATCGCCGGCAGGACCCTTTTCGCCTGCCGAGCCAGTGTCTCCTTGTGGACCCTTTTCACCTGCAGGTCCAGTATCGCCGGCAGGACCCTTTTCGCCTGCCGGGCCAGTGTCTCCTTGTGGACCCTTTTCACCTGCAGATCCGGTAGAGCCCGGCTTTCCTTCCGGAATTTGTTCGTTACCATTCTTACATCCACAATCCTCTCCGCCATTGGTTTCAGCTTCGATGGACATTGTGGACACTTCTGCGGCGATGTTAGCTACAATGTACGACGCATCGGCAAGCAGAGAAGCAGTGGATGCCATCACCTACCTGTCTGAAGAATTCTATGAAGGCTACAAGTGCCACAGAGCTTGCGTATGTCTGATCGATGGGAAGTTGGAGTGTTCAGAGACTTCTGTACTTTACGCAAAGACGTTGCCAAATGCAAGAGGAGAGCTGGAGTTATATACAGATTTGACGTTAACAGCCCTTGCTTCGCAGGTAGGTGCGTCTGGGAGCATTTTGTAACCACTCCTGCAAGTGTCGATTCAGCTTCAGTCAGACTTCAGCAGAGCACAAGCCACTGAGCTGAAATCTCTAAGCTTGGTCTAGACTATTCCTTCGAGAGGCTTCCCTTGTCTGGAACGCACTGAGCAGCCTATAGCTAGCAGAGATATCGTAAACTAGTAACTCAGCTGTATGCAGATTTAGCACAAAAAAAAGGTCAAGAGTTCGTCGACAGCTTTGGAAAATGCCATTCTGCACAGCTGTGTCTAATTTTTAGCAGCGTGATGGTGTGTGCTGACACGCAGCCTGGTCACATCTAACGAACATGAGCGACCAGAAGGACGAGCGGTCTAGACTCGTGCTCTCCTTTCAGGTGTCGTGCCACTCCGGTTTGGGACGCACCTGTAGATGCAGAAGCAGCTCATGGCTTACACCATACTGCGCAGTTGTCTTGTTTGGTTAGGTTTTGGAGTTCTTGAAACGCCACAAGAAGTCTAGACACTACAATGAGACAGGTTCGAGTCAATGAATTATGGTTGAAAATTGAAGGATGATGGCGCAGAACCGTAGCGAAATGCGTATGCACATCCCGCGTCGTCGGTAAAGGAGCTGATACAGCGCTGTATGAGCGGGATTTGCCAGCATTAAAGTGACACGCTTCGTGGTTAAAATTGAGTTCAGTGGTCAAAGCGGAGTATATCTTCAGCTCTGGCTCCACCCATCATTGCGAAGTGCAAGGGATTGGCTGATCTCCGAAGTTAAAGTATCTGGACTCGCTGCACATGTGCTTTAAGGCTTCATGCTTCATTATATGCATGAAGGACCCCGAGCTGGTTCGTCCGTCCAGAAGATCCTTCTCGGATGGCTGATGTACCAGGACCGTTCTACGCACATGGAGTGTCACAAAACAAGGTTTGAAACGGATCAGCGACACTGTGGTGGGTTTTGTAAATGCACCTGTGCGATAGACGATGATCATTATCTTCTCGAACTAAAGTTGAACTTCAGCTCGTGCTACTAGCCCAAAATTGAATGTCACAAAGCTACACTTGCGTTAATCCTGCTCTATTTTGTGTTTGGCTGTTCTTGCTTGAACTCACTCATTACCGTTATGAACAATAGGCAGGAACAGCAAGATGATAGCTATTTCTAACCCCAGGCTGGAAATGGACTAATCAGGTAACAGTAGCTCATGTCCTTGCCAGCCACTGTTCTAGGCTACTAGCCTTCTCTAATTGTATACCTATTATAGGTATATACATAAAGAGTGTAGACTCTTCATGGAGGGAAAACAAGTCACTTAACAATAGTGATTCCTACCGCTACTGGTACAATTCTCAACCACTACTATAGTTGTGGACGGGACAAGGGTTATATGATTGAGCTTCTGAGCGGTCGCTGCGGCTCGAATCGATTCATACCAGCGTCCTTAAGATCCAGAAGGGCAGAGGCAACATGCTGCTCATTGACCGCGGTTACTTAACGCCTTGTGACAGTGTAACAGCGAATAATATAAACAGAGGTGGTGAACTGAAAGGTGTCGCACTACCCGACTGTCGTACTATCCAGGGTGTGGAATTAGCGAAGTCTACTGCCGATGCAGTTCGCTTATGTTGGCAGCTAGCACAGAACTGGTCTCAAAGCCAGCCAAAACGGCACAGCTAGGATGGCCTGCAGTTCAGCCCTGCGCCTCCAGAAGCACGAAGCTCCTCCACTGGCTCAGCCGCTTTACGACTACTGCCAGGTGCACATGTGTAATCAAACATCTTGGTTCAACCTGATCCAGTTGAGGTACATCGTGCCGCCCCAATCTGTTCTTGAGGCTTTCAGCACGGTTCGCTCATGTATCAACTGAGCACCAATGACCACCTTCCTCTCCGAAAATGGAACCTCTAACTGTTGAAACTTCCGTTTCAGCACTAGTGATCACTACGGGTAAAGTTGTCATTCAGTTTCACGACCTACATGGCGCGATACAAGACGCACCACTGCTGTTATTGTCCATCGTGTCCGAATGTACGGTCGTGTACGCGTCCTTTGGTGTGATACAACACACCCAAACACGTAGAGGTATCGAAGCACAAAGTCTACATCCAGAGCAAGTATTCAACGTCTTCGGGGTAGCGCTTTCGGGTTGTGCCTTTATCATCTCAATACCAGAGAAGGTCGTAAGAGGCGTGTCTCGTAGCAAGAACCTGCTAGATTAGTGCCGTGCGACGTTGCAGGCTCGTCCTTGAGAAGGATCATCTACAAGATCTGGCCTTGCAGCTCTGCGGTCAAAAACAGGCCCTAACGCTTCTGTTGAGCAGTCTTCTAAGGTAAGATACTCACAATTCTACCAACTCTACAATTTCCACATCTGACCTACCTTCAGTCGGTCATTAGATGTAATCCAGACCAACATTCAGGATAATTGAGATCTGTTGTGTGGGGTTACAGCACGTAAGCCATGTCCCGATAGTGAGCGATCCTCATCTGTGTGGTCACGGTCTGTAGAAGATTATGCCTCGACGCTTGAGGAAGATTCGATTGCCAGCAGTACTAAATTTGATCTCGACACTAATCTCATTGCGTCCGCACTTATCGACGAGCACTTGGATACCTTCAGATACTGGGAGATCGACAAGCTGAATTGGGCAAGATTGTTTCCACCGATAAAGCAAGAGCTGAAGTTGTCGCCGTTGAGGTGTCAGCAGAAGAGATCTCCAGCTTTGAGCAATTGACCATAGCAGATGAAGCCTCTACAATACGAGGTTCGCTCTGCGCAGGGGAAACATCGAGCTCAGCAAGCCAACATTTCTTGACAATACCTCGGCCACCATTGTTTCGGCTGACCTCAGCTCTACCTCTGCCCGAGAAAGCTCAAAAGTCTGAGTTACTTCGCCAAAGAGTTCCACGAGATTTCTTCGATGGTCAAAAGTCTGATTCAAATCTGGTAGCTGGGCATGAGATTTCAGATGCTGTCTTATCGCGATCATTGACCACCTACAAGCTTGCGAACGTCCGCTTCTCGCTCGTGAGCAATATCAGATTTGGATAAGCACGTCATCAACTCTCTAGACCAGGATCGGAGGTAATTCCAAAATGGAAGAGATCTGTATTGCCTGTATCGGATTCTGCTATATCACTAGAAGATACGGAATGGAACCCCCAAGTCTCTGACGTGGCGCCAGCCAGTCCATCTAAGAAGTCGATAAATGTGGCAGAGGCGGGACAAAAGATTTCCAGCAATTTTGAAATATCACACAGTATGGCCAATCAAGGTTCATATTCGGGATATAAATGGGCGGATAGGTGAGTATTGATTCCTTGACATAGCTATTTGAACCGGTGACCAAGTGCTGTATACTATAGGATGCTGCGAAAGCCGGTATTGAGCAGAAGCATGGCCTGTTCAGTTTCAGGGGTAGTCGAAAGAAGACGACAAATCATGTCCTAAGCGTACCTGACCATTCCAAGTACGGAGTCTTGCAAACTATTGTCAAAGACGCAATCGTTTAGGCAATCCAAAAACTAGGGTTCACAATTATTCGAATGGAAAGACGTTATGAAATCCTGCAGGCAACCACGAAGGCCACGGTATGCTCGGGAATTTGCTATCTATCACGACCATTCGTAGGTCAGCTTATCCGTCTCCACATTTATTAGTCGCTACATGCCTCATCATGAACTTCGAGCGAAGCAGACCGTCCTTGAATATTCAATTTCTCGTGGCTGACCTGTAGTACCATGTGGTACAGGAATTGTACTTCCCATAAGGCGTTCTAGTCTTCATTGCGCCTTTCCTTGCGCCTTTCCTTGCTAGGGTATCATTTCCATTCTCTTGCTCTCCAACGCCGTTGACCTGTCGTCGTCATCACTGCCAAGCTTGAACGTCTTTCGGCTTCTGTCGAGCTGTATTCGTGCTTGATGCCAAGAAACCTACTATTCTTCGGGTTTCAAAGTGTGTCAAGCCAGCCCAACTAAATCACCTTCTCGTCGTCTTCGGCCTCGGCTTCACCTCATCCTGGCTCACCCCATGCAACATGACCTTGGTCTGAACACTAGGTGTGTTCTTCTGGTAACCCTGACTCCAGTCGTATCCCGTTGCATACGCGAATATGGTTCCCTGCCGGTTGAACCCCGTAGCCGTGATAGGTGCTCCCGCGCTCGGATATCCCTTCAATCTATGCTTCGCGTTTCCGTCCCAGAAGTGGAAGGTGCCATCACTGCCGGCCGTTGAGAAAGTGCCGTGTTCGGGATGGAACGATATAGCATTTACGCTGTAGACGTTGCTTACGTCCTTGTTGTTGGGAGGTGTGTCTCTGTGGCACTTGAAGCTGAAATTGCTGCTTGCGTCTTTCTCCTCCACATACTGAATTGCGCAGCGGCCCTCGATGCTGCCCACAGCAAAACCGTTTGCGTCTTTGAAACAGGAGACGACTCTGGTCTGGTACTTGAGTGGCGACTGCATCGTCTTGTAGAATTTGTCAGGGGAGTTCAGGTCGACTATGTTGATATACCGATCTGCAGTGCCGATGACGAGAAGTTTGTTCTTGACGTCCATTGTATATACTCGGTCTTGGTTTTCGATTGTTGCGACAGGGTTCTGTGACCGGAAGTCCCAGTATTTGACTTTGCGGTCCCAGCTGCCCGTTATGAGGTATGGGTTGCCCTGAACTGTGGTGAATTTGCAACAGCGGATGGGCTGCTCGTGAGCGAGGAGAGATTGTGGTGTAAGGCTGCCAGAGCCGAGATCGAGCATTCTGAAGTGTTTGTCTGCGCCGACGCCGACGACTTTCGTGCCATCCTAGGACTGTTAGTATATCTCATGTATGCAGACTTAGCTGGTGGACTCACCTCTGACCATGCGCAAGCTAATACTGGAGCTTCAAAATCTATGGCTGCCTTGCCTTCGCTTCTTCCCTGCTCATTCACTTCGTAGATTCGGACCTTCTTATCCCATGATGCGACTGCAAGGAAATCGGCAGCCGGAGAGAATTGGAGGTCTGATACAGTGTCCTCTGGTTGCGCACCAAGCGCAATATCTTTCGAGAGGTCGCCAGATGTGCTGGAAGAGGCTGCAGCGGCACTCCCACCACCGAAAAGTCCTGACATGTTGGCGTTTGCGTCCTGCGCTGGATGAATGAAATAGTGGTGAGTGATTCAGATGAGTCGAAGAGGAACCAAGCAGAGAGACCTCGCAGGCGCACGACAAGAAAGTTATATGCTCATTGACTAGCAGGCAGCAATTCGCAGATCTACCCAAGTGCTTTATTCGACGCGCCGTGACGCGAGCCACAACCAATTCTGAGTGGCTGCCTGGTTCGATGGGCTTTCGCACATCAGGCAGCAACCACTCACCGCATTCATTGCACATCTAACATTTAATCATTGCTCTATCTTTTCACGACTATTTGAACCTCGGTATATCACCAAGGAGACAGTCGCGGAGATACGCTTGCTTTCCACCAGTTGGACGCCATCAGGACGTGGGTATCGTAACTTGAGCAACACCATCAACCACGCCCTTGACAGCGGCATCCTCTCCTGGCTCCGTGGCAGCATTAGCAGCGTCTTTCCCCTCCTTGCCACCTTTGGCGCTGTCTTCTACTCCAGCTGCACCACCAGTCTTCTTCTGGGCTTTCTTCGCTTTGGCTTTTTCCTTTTGAGCTGCTTTCTTCGCCGCCGCCTCGACTTCGGCTTTTCTTTTCTTCTCTCGTGCCTCTTGATTTCCACCAAAATACTCTCGCCATTCTTCGGCTTTCTTTGGTTCTATCCTGCTGAACAGATAGGCAGGTTGTCCAACCTTATGTCCTGGCTTAATGTATGTTGGTTTCCATCCCTTTGCAATGTCATCTTCTGATGGTATTTGCAAGAATCCTGCGTTGACCTGTTCTCTTATCGATCTGCAAGTGGCTGG
>Ga0190273_10001000_pt1 | contig 10190 bp, 8 predicted proteins | sample Popmic504IS_FD_134513 | JGI IMG/M metagenome (GOLD analysis project Ga0190273, IMG submission 134513) | Populus adjacent soil microbial communities from riparian zone of Shoshone River, Wyoming, USA - 504 IS | ecosystem: Environmental > Terrestrial > Soil > Riparian zone > Trees stand | place...
AGATAGGTTTCGGAATCGGTCATCAGCAGCTCGGGGCTGTGCGTCAGCTTGGCCAGGCTGACACCGAGACGCGGCACGATGCCGATGCCGGAGGCCAGCACTTCGCCGCTGCCGCGAAACGCTTCGCTGGCGGCGACGATCATCAGCTCGGCGAGGGTCGCGGCGGTCATGACGGCGCTCGATTGCAGGTCCCCTCCCCCGCTTGCGGGGGAGGGTTAGGGTGGGGGCGGGACGTCGGGGAGCAGCTCTCTCGGCTCGCCCCCATCCCGGCCTTCCCCCGCTCGCGGGGGAAGGAGACAAGCAGAGATTGCATGATCACTTCCATCTCAAAACACCGGCCGTTTCAGCTTGGAAATGCGTGCTGCACCACCGGCTTTCTCGATGTACTGCGCCTCCGGGATCGACACGAATTCCTCGGCGTATTTCTGCCAGCCGCCTTCTTCACTGGCCGACGCGTTGTAGCGTTTCAGATGGTCCATGTCCCAGCCGTAATCGGGACTGCTGTAGGTCGGGTGCGCGCCGAACGGCGCGTGCACGACGCCGCGCACCAGGTAGCGCTCGAACAGATTGAGCTTGGCGGTCTCGGCATCGAGTTGCAGATGTTCGTGCAGCACCTCGGTGCTGACGTAGCAGGCGTCGGCGGCGCGTGCGAACAGGTGATCGAACAGCGGATCGTGCGAGCGGATCAGCGTGTTGCCGAGCCGGTCGGCCTCGTTGACGTGGATCAGCGCGGCGTCGAGCTTCAGCGCCGGCATCGCCACGTAGACTTCGCCGTCCTCATAAGGCGAGGCGATGGTCTTGAGCTGCGGATTGCGCGCCAGCACGTCGGTGGCCAGGCCGCAGCGCGTCGGCAGAAACGACATGCGCATGCCGGCCGCACGCAGGCCCCATTCGAACATGCCCTCGTCGAGTTCCATGACCTCGATCGCGCCGGCTTCACGGGCCTTGCGGAAGTAGGGTTCCAGCGGAATCGCATCCATCGTGACGAAGCCGTAGATCAGCTTCCTGATCTTGCCGGCCGCGCACAGCATGCCCACTTCGGGGCCGCCGTAGGACACGATGGTCAAGTCTTTCACGTCCGAACGCAGCAGCTCGCGCACCAGCGCCATCGGCTTGCGCCGCGGACCCCAGCCGCCGATGCCGACCGTCATGCCGCTGCGCAGTTGCGCGACCACGTCGGCTGCGCTCATCTGTTTGTTCAGCGCCATTAGCGGAAGCCCACCGAGAAATCGTGGCCCCAGATGCTGACCTGCTTGGTATTCGTGGTCTGCCAGCTTTCAGGCTCGATGATCAGGCCGCCGTAGCCGTATTCGATCGCGAAATTGCCGGGCGTCATCATGTAGAACGAGGTCATGCGGTCGTTCTCGTGCTCGCCCATCGTCGCCATCTCCTTGACGCCGTGCGCTCGCATGCGGTCGTAGGCGCGGCCGACTTCGGTGAGCTGGTCAACCTCGACCATCATGTGCACGCAGCCGGCGGGGTTGGGCATCTCGGCGAGGGCGACGCTGTGATGGCGGCCGCTGGCCGCGTGCAGGAAATAGATGCGCACCACCGGCGCGTCCGCGCCCATCTGGAAGTTGAAGACATCGGACAGGCCCATGCCGAGCGCGTCCCTGAACATCGCCAGCTCGGGTTCGAACGGAATCGACGGCAATACCGTGTGGCCGACACCGTAATCGCCGGTCTTGAAGCTGACGCCCAGCGGCGACACGAACGGCGTGCTGCCGCCGCTGTAGCCCCAGACCAGCTCATGCCGGTTGCCGGCGGGATCGGTGAAGCTCGACAACGCCTGCACACGGCGCGCAGCGATCGTCTCCGCACTGCCGGCTTCCACCGCGATGCCGGCCGCCTTCAGCGCGTCCACCGCGGAGCGGTACGCAGCCTCGCTCACCGCGAGCAGGCCCGAGGCCTGATAGCGGTCCTGCGCGCCGGGCACGATGGCGATGCGGAAATCGCGCTCGTCCATTTTCAGCAGCAGGCTGCCGTCGGCGGCATCCACCGCGGCCATGCCCAGGACCTGTTCGGCGTAACGGCGCCAGGCCTGCAAATCGGCGCTTTCGACGACGACATACGCCAGAGCCTGAATCTTGGACACACTGGACATGGGGTCTGGCCTTCCTGCCCGCGTTGGCGGGTTCTTTGAGTTTGTTTTGCTGACGGATGGATTATCGAAACGCGACCCCGAACTAGCTTCATCCATTGGGGGTAGTTCAGGGCGACACCGCTTCTCATCCACACGGACGGTTACGGCCCCGCGCGCGGCTTCTAGCCTTGGCGGAGCCGGCCAGCGAGTCCGGCAGGAGGAGCGCGCATGCTGAGCCTGCAAGAGATCTCGGACCGGCTGGAAATCCAGCAGCTGTTCACCGACTACGCCGACGCGATCGACACGCGCCAGTGGGAGCGGCTCGACCAGGTGTTCACGCCGGACGCGTATATCGACTATCGCGCGATGGGCGGCATCGACGGCCGCTACCCGCAGATCAAGGCCTGGCTGGCGCAGGCCCTCGCGCACTTTCCGGCGTACTACCACATGATCGGGAACATGTCGGTCAAGGTCGACGGCGACCGCGCCAGCAGCCGCATCGTCTGCTTCAACCCGATGGAGATGCCCCTCGGCGACGGCAAGACCCAGGTCGTTTTCCTCGGCCTGTGGTACCTCGACCAGTTCGTGCGCACGCCCCAGGGCTGGCGCATGTGCGAGCGCATCGAGGAACGCTGCTTCGACTACAACGTGCCGCAGGCGATGAAGGATGCGGTAGCGAAGAAATAAGGTTTCAGATCAGGAGCAAAACCCCGTTCGTCCCGAGTAGCCGCAAAGCGGCGTATCGAGGGAGCCGACCGATGCGTCCCTCGATACGGCCCTGCGGGCCTACTCGGGATGAACGGAGTGACCGAAAACTTGAGAGGAGAAGCAACATGGCGGGATCTGCAGCAGGAAGGGTCGAAGGCAAGATTGCAATCGTCACCGGCGCCGCCAGCGGCGTCGGCAAGGAAGACGCGCTGCTGCTGGCGGCGCAGGGCGCGCGCGTGGTGCTGACCGACGTCAACGAAGAAGCGGGCCGCGCGCTCGCCGCCGAGATCGGCGACGCGGCAATGTTCATCGCCCACGACATCGCCTCCGAAGACGGCTGGAAATCCGTGGTCGGCCAGACCGAGGAGAAATTCGGCGGCCTCGACATCCTGGTCAACAACGCCGCGATCCTGCTGTACGGCAACATCGAGAACACCGACCTCGCGACCTGGCAGAAGATCCAGCGCATCAATTCCGACGGCTATTTTCTCGGCTGCCATTACGGCTACGCGGCAATGAAGAAGCGCGGCGGCGGCTCGATCATCAACATGTCGTCGATGGCCGGCATCGGCGGCGTGTCCTCGTTCTGTGCCTACAGCGCCAGCAAGGGCGCAGTCGCGGCGATGACGCGCTCGATCGCCGCGCACGCGCGCACCACGCTGTCGAACATCCGCTGCAACTCGATCCACCCCGACGGCATCCGCACGCCGATGGTCGCCAACCTGCACGGCAGCATGCCCAAGGGCGCGCAGTCGTCGGTGCGGATGATGGACCAGAAGCAGCTGATGGCGCGCTTCGCCGACCCCAAGGAGATCGCCAACCTGGTGCTGTTCCTGGCCAGCGACGATTCCAAGTTCATCAACGGCGCCGAAATGCGCATCGACAACGGTTATCTGATGTGGGCGGATTGAGCGGGCTGATGGGCCGCAGTCGCGGGTATGACCCACTCCTACAACCGCGCCCTGTAGGAGCGGGTCATACCCGCGACTGTGCTCTCTGACATGAACACCGTCCCGTCCGCGTTCGCTGCCTCCGTCACCGCGCACCGCGACCGCATCGCGGTGCGCGGCGAAGACGGCCGCGAGCTGACTTATGCCGCGCTCGATGCTCAACGCATCACCGCCGCGCGCGCGCTGCTGGCCTGTGGCATCCAGCGCGGCGACCGCGTCGCAATCTGGGCGCCGAACGGCATCGAATGGATCATCGCCGGCCTCGCCATCCACAGCCTCGGCGCGGTGCTGGTGCCGGTGAATACGCGGATGAAGGGCAGCGAGGCCGGCTACGTGCTCGCCAAGAGCGGCGCGCGCCTGCTGTTCTGCGCCGGCGAATTCCTGGGCTCGCATTTTCCGACGCTGCTCGGCGCGCATCGGCCGCCGACGCTGCAGCATGTGATCGTCATCGGCGAGCCGCGTGACGGCGATCTGGCCTGGCCGCAGTTCCTGCAGCGCGCCGATGGGGTTCCGGCGCAGCGCGTCGACGCACACGGCAACGCCGTGCGGCCCGAAGACCACATGGACATCCTGTTCACCTCGGGCACCACCGGCGCGCCGAAAGGCGTGATCAGCGGCCACGGCCAGAACCTCGGCGTGATCGCCGAATGGTCGTCGCGCATGCAGCTCGTGCCCGGCGACCAGTATCTGGTGGCGATGCCGTTCTTCCATTCCTTCGGCTACAAGGTCGGCTGGCTCGGCGGCCTGATCAGCGGCTGCACCATCCTGCCGCATGCGGTGTTCGAGGCGAAGTCGGTGATGCGGCGCATCGCCGAAGAGCGCGTCAGTGTGCTGCCCGGGCCGCCGACGATCTTCATCAGCCTGCTCGACGATCCGGAGCGTGCACGCACCGACCTGTCCTCGCTGCGAGCGACCATCACCGGCGCCGCCGCGGTCGCGCCGGCGCTGATCGAACGCATACGCCGCGACCTCGGTTTCAAAATCGTGCTGACCGGCTACGGCCTGACCGAAACCTGCGGCGTGGCCTCGCTGGCCCGCGCCAGCGACAGCGCGCAGACCATCGCCACCACCTGCGGCCAGCCGATACCGGACACCGAAGTGCGCTGCGTCGACGAACACGGCAACGCGGTACCGGCAGGCACGGCCGGCGAAGTGCTGATCCGCGGCTACAACGTGATGCTCGGCTACTTCGACGACGAGGCCGCGACGCGCGAGGCCATCGACGCCGACGGCTGGCTGCATACCGGCGACGTCGGCGTTCTCGACGAGCGCGGCTACCTGCGCATCACCGACCGGCTCAAGGACATGTACATCGCCGGCGGCTTCAACTGCTATCCGGCCGAGATCGAAAAGCTGATCGCGGCGCATCCGGCGGTCGCGCAGGTGGCGGTGATCGGCGTGCCCGACGAGCGTCTCGGCGAAGTCGGCAAGGCCTGCCTGGTGTTGCGGCCCGGTCAGGCCATCGACGAGCGCGGGTTCATCGCCTGGTGCCGCGAGCAGATGGCCAATTACAAGGTGCCGCGCTATCTGCAGGTGATGCCGGCGCTGCCGACGAATGCGTCGGGCAAGGTGCTGAAGTTCGAGTTGCGCAAGCCCCTCTCCCGGCCCTGACGGGCCACCCTCTCCCAGGAGAGGGGAAAGCGGTTCCCTCTGCTGGGAGAGGGTGGCGCGCAGCGTCGGGAGAGGGAGAGGGGACACACATTCGCTGCAGGAGCCGCACATGACATCACTACACAACACCATCGCCGTCGTCACCGGCGCCTCGCGCGGCGCCGGCAAGGGCATCGCGCTGGCGCTCGGCGCGCAGGGCGCGACCGTCTACGTCACCGGCCGCTCGCTGAAGGAAGGCGATGCCGCGCTTCCGGGCACGGTCGGCGGCACCGCCGAGGCGGTCACGCGTGCCGGCGGGCGCGGTATCGCGGTCGCCTGCGACCACGCCGACGACGCGCAGGTGCAGGCGCTGTTCGAGCGCATCGCCGCCGAGCAGGGCCGCGTCGACATCCTGGTCAACAACGCCACTTTCCTGCACGACCAGCTGATCGAGAAAGGCCCGTTCTGGAAGAAGTCTCTGGACCTGGTCGGCATTCTCGACGTCGGCCTGCGCTCGGCCTACGTTGCCAGCTATTACGCAGCGCCGCTGATGGTGCGGCAGAAGAACGGCCTGATCGCATTCACCTCCAGCTTCGGCGCCAGCTGCTACATGCACGGCCCGGCCTACGGCGCGCAGAAAGTCGGCGTCGACAAGTTCGCCAAGGACATGGCGGTGGACCTGCGCGCCGACAACGTCGCTGCCGTGTCGATCTGGATGGGCATGCTGCGCACCGACCGCACCAAGCGCGTGATGGACAGCGAGCCGGAGAAATACGCGGGTTTCTGGGAGATCGCCGAGACGCCGGAGTTCACCGGCCGCGTGATCGGCGCGCTGTACCGCGATCCCAAGCGTGCCGAGAAATCCGGGCAGGTGCTGATCGGCGCCGAACTCGGTGCCGAATACGGGCTCGACGACGAAGGCCGCCAGCCGCCTTCGCACCGGCCGATGCTGGGCGGGCCGACGCAGGCGCATCCGGCGATCGTGGAGTAGTCGCAGCTGCGCGCGCCTGACGGCCGGCCACGCTAGCCGATCGCGTCCAGCTCGCGCCGCACCTGCGCCATCAGCGGCCGCGCTGCGGGCTGCACCTGCAGGCAGCGATCCCTGAGCGCCGACAGCGCGGCCATCGCGTCGCTGTGACGGTCCGGAACCTCGCAGTGCTGCAGCAGCTCTTCCAGCAGACAGCCGTAGGCGCGCACCTCGATACGCTGCAGCGCCAGCGAGACCGCGTGCTCGCCGGGCGGGAAGAACGAGGCGGCGCCGAAGTCGCCGAGCAGGCAGTCGCCCTGCCCGTTCCACAGCGTGTTGTGCGCGTACAGGTCGCCATGCAGGATGCCGCGCGCATGCAGGTGCGCGGTGGCCGCGGCCATGCCGCGCGCGATGCGCAGTGCAATCGCCGGCGACCAGCGCGACCCGGCCGGATAGACGTCGCGCGTGCATGAGGCCAGGCTCGGCGGCCCGGCGAGATTGGCGAACGCCGGCGCTATCAGCTGCATCACCAGCCCCGGCGTCGCCTGCGGGTGATCGGCGACGCGGCCTTCGATCGGAATCAGGTTCGGGTGCCGGCCGGCGGCAATGCAGGCATCCATCTCGCTGTGCGGCAGGCCGTCGCTGGTCACCGCGCCCTTGAACAGCTTGACCGCGACCGGCACCGGCACTGCTGCGGCATCGCGCTGCCACAGCGCGCGATGGATCACGCCCGACGCGCCCTCGCCCAGCTGCGCCTGCAGCGCCAGCTGCGTCCACGCGATCGACGCTGCCGGATGTTCGGCGACCGCGGCGGCCTCGCTGGCGTCGCTGAAGGCATTGCCGGCATAGGCCAGCCACGACAGCCGCGGCAGCTGCAGCAAGCACGGCGGCAGCGCGGGCAGGCGGTTGGCGGCGATGCGCAGCAGCTCCAGGCCGGTGCAGCCGGCCATGGCCTCGGGCAGCTGCGCCAGGCGATTGCCGGCGAGCATCAGCTTCTGCAGGCGCGTGCAACGGCCGATGGCGGACGGCAGCTCGGCGACGCGGTTGTCGGTCAGGATCAGCCAGCGCAGCCGCGGCGACAGCGCCGCCGCCGGCAGCCTTGCGACGCGGTTGGCCTTGAAGCCGGCCGTCTCCAGAGCCTCGCAGTCGCCGATGACTTCGGGCAGATCGGTGAATGCGTTGTCGGAGCAGAACAGCACGCGCAGCTTGCGCAGCCGCGTCAGCTCGTGCGGCAGGCACGCCAGCGCATTGCCCGAGAGGTTGAGCACTTCCAGCGTATCCGCCAGATCGAATATCTCGCGCGGGAACTCAGTGAGCCCGGCACTCAGGTCCAGCCGCTGGATACCGGCGAGTTCGCCGGAGCGCAGTTGCGCGAGGGTATGCATGCAGACGCCGCCGGATCAGGACGCACCAGAGTGCATGATCGCGGCAGGGCCGTCACGCCCGCCGCGATCCGATGACTCCGCCGGCCCGGCGCCGCGCGAAAGCTACCAGCGCACCGTCGCGCTGATACCGAACGTCCGCGGCTCGATGAAGTTCGCGACCGTCAGGTTGCCGAAACCGGGGCCGAAGTCGATGAAGTTCGACGCGATGTCGGTATCCGTCAGGTTGCGTCCCCACAGGAACAGATCGCCGGTCGCGGTCTCGCCGAGACGCACGTCGGCGATGCCGAGGCGCGCGTTGAGCATGCTGAAGGCGTCGACCTTGCTGCCTGCTGCAACCTGCGCGCCCGGGTTGTAGGCATTCGGGTCGCTCTCGTCCGGGCTCGACGCCAGCTGGTAGGGATAGGTGTAGATCGAGCTGGTGTAGGAATAGTCCAGCACGCCGCGCACATTGCCCCAGCCGGCGCGGTACAGCGTGCTGTCGACCACCGCGTTGAAGGTGTGCTTGGGCGCATGCACGAAGGCGCGATTGTCGGCCTGGTTGATGCCGGCGTCCTCGAAGCGATCGTATTCGGCGTCCAGGTAGGAGTAGCTCAGACGCAGCTGCGTGCCGCGCACCGGTATCAGCACGGCTTCCAGCTCGACGCCCTGCACCGTGGCTTCGCCGGCGTTGCGGATCACCGAGCCGGCAGCGCTGTCGGCGCCGCCGAGGAAGGTCGAGGTCTGCAGGTCTTCGAGCTTGTTGTGGAACAGTGCGACATTCAACAGCGCACGACCGTCGAGCAGCGTGCTCTTGGCGCCGAGTTCGATCGACTTCTGTTTCTCCGGCTTGAACGCGGTTTCGGTTTCCTCGATGTTGATATCCGGGCGATCTTCCGGCGGCGCGGTATTGCTGTACTCGCCGTTGAAGCCGCCGCTCTTGAAGCCCTCGGCATAGCGCGCGTAGACATTGAAGCGCTCGTTGAAGCGGTAGGCGGCCGACACCATCGGCGTGGTCGCACTGAAAGTCTTGCTCGGATGCGTGCCGCCTTCGGGGATCAGATAGGCAAAAGCTTCGCCGGCCGCCGGCGTGCAGTTCGGATTGCCGAACTGGTTGCAGCCAAGCACGCGATCGAGCTCCTTCTTCTCGCTGGTGTAGCGCAGGCCGGCGCTCAGCGTCATCGCATCGATCGGCTTGTAGTCGATCTGGCCATAGCCGGCATAGGCCTTGGACTTGGTCGCGTAGCGCGAATCGAAAGCCGAACCGCCGCCGAAGAAGCTCTGCGGATTGCTGGTATTGCCGTCGTCGCCGAAGTAGTAAACACCAGCGACGTAGTTGAAGCGGCCGGCAACACCGAGCAGCTGGAGGTCCTGCGAAATCTGGTCGTAGTCGGTGAAGCGCTGCGTGAACGCGATCGGGTACGGCGAGCCGTCGAGATCGAGCGAATCGTTCCATTCCAGCCGGCGATAGCCGGTGATCGACTTCAGCGTGTTGTTGTCGTCGAGGTGCCAGCTCAGCGTGAACGAATGGCCCATGACCTTGGACTCTTCATACGACGGCGAATTGATGTCGGCGTGTTCGAGCCGGTCGTGCGAGGCGTAGCCGGCATAGCCGGTGAAGCCGACGAAATCGAAGAACGCGGCGTCGGCGCGGTACAGCTGGTTCCAGTTGTTGGACTGGTCGACGTTGGAGCGGTCGAAGCGATACTCGCCCTTGAGGCTGTCGCTGAAGTCGAAGTCGACGGCCAGACGCAGCGCGTCGCTGTGGCGGTCGTTCAGGTCGTTGACCGGGCTGGTCGTGGAGGTCTTGACCCAGCCGTCGCGGCGCTCGCTGCGCACGCCCAGCGACACGCTGGCGATGCCCCACTTCGGCAGATCGATCGCGGCCTTGGTGACCTGCGAGTTGTAGTTGCCGATCTCCACGGTCGCGTTGCCGCCGAACACGCCGCTGGGCGCCTTGGTGCGCAGGTTGATCGCGCCGGCCATGGTGTTGCGGCCGTACAGCGTGCCTTGCGGGCCGCGCAGCACTTCCACCGCGGCCAGATCGACGACGTCGAAGATCGAACCCTGGGCCTTGCCGATGTAGACGCCGTCGACATAGACGCCGACCGCCGGATCCCAGTAGATCGCCGGGTTGATCTGGGTGACGCCGCGGATGCTGATCTGCGAGATCGTCGAGTTGCTCGGTGTCTTGCTGATCTGCAGGCCGGGCGACAGCGCCGACAGATCGGTGATGTTGGCGATGCCGCGCGATTCCAGCTGATCGGCGGAAAACGCGGTGACCGCCAGCGGCACTTCCTGCAGTTTTTCCTCGCGGCGCTGCGCGGTGACCACCACTTCTTCGACGCTGTCGACCTCGCTGGCATCGGCCCTGGTCTTGTCGATCGCCGCGGCATCCGGCTGCTGGAATCGTCATCTGGATACTCGCTGCCCTTTTTAGCGCAGCCGCGATTGCTGCTGCGGAACTCGCTCGCCGAAACGGGGCAACTGACAAGCTGCTGATTTTCGAGGGCATCAGCGTGCTCGCGCTC
>Ga0190273_10001001_pt1 | contig 10186 bp, 11 predicted proteins | sample Popmic504IS_FD_134513 | JGI IMG/M metagenome (GOLD analysis project Ga0190273, IMG submission 134513) | Populus adjacent soil microbial communities from riparian zone of Shoshone River, Wyoming, USA - 504 IS | ecosystem: Environmental > Terrestrial > Soil > Riparian zone > Trees stand | place...
GGCTCTGCGAGCGAGTCGGACGGGCGGAACTGGCTTCTGTAAACGTCGAGCGCATTCATCAGGTAATCAGGGGCGAAGTGCGAGGCGAAGGCGAAGGGCAGGCCGAGCGCGGCGGCGAGTTGTGCGCTGTAGAGACTTGAGCCCAGTAGCCAGATGGGCACGTTCAGATCGGTTCCGGGCACGGCACGCACACGTTGGCCCGGCTGAAGCGGCCCGAAGTAAGATTTTAATTCCAACACGTCCCGCGCGAAGTCGTCCTCGCCCGTGGTCAGGGTGCGGCGCAACGCGCGAGCCGTACGCTGATCCGTGCCTGGGGCGCGTCCAAGTCCAAGGTCTATTCGTCCGGGATAAAGCGACTCAAGTGTGCCGAACTGTTCTGCGATGACGAGAGGCGCATGATTGGGCAGCATCACGCCGCCTGATCCGACGCGTATGCTTTGAGTGCCGCCCGCGACATAACCTATGAGCACAGACGTAGCAGCGCTCGCGATGCCCGTCATGTTGTGGTGCTCTGCCAGCCAGTAGCGTCTATACCCTAAGGCTTCGGCACGCCTTGCCAGCTCTAGCGTGTTGCGGAAAGATTCATTGATCGTGCCTCCGGCCTTCACGGGAGCAAGATCGAGCACAGAAAATGGAATACCGCTTGGATCTTTCATAACTTACTTACATCGACCTTATTATGATCGATGCGCTGAGTAACGAGCGAGCGGACGAATGACTTTGATTGTCCGCTCGCAGGACTCTTTTGTTTGCCGGGAGGGGATGATCTACGCGACCAAAGGGCCTCCCTTTTCAAGCACCAGTTCGCCCGGTGCGTCTGTGTTGAAAATCTCGAACCCAGCCCGTCACCGTAGAGGTCACATCGCGAGGGCGCTCTCTCACGACCTCTTCCTTTCCCTTGCGAGGAATGATCGCTTGAGCGGCGCGTTCGCGCTCCGACCGCTTGATGATTTTGATCGAAGTCTTCTCAGACATCACTGTAACCTGCTCTCAGGCGCTCGCCACGTCGACGTGTTTGCCTATCAGGCGCGAGAGCGCTTCCTTTGAAGTCGCGCCCACGACGCGCTCTTCCTCTTTACCGCTGCGGAACAATATCAGTGTCGGGATGCCCTTGATGCCGTAACGCTGCGAAACGGAAGGATTCTCATCGACGTTGATTTTGACGACGCGTGCGCGCCCCGCATATTCCTTTGCCACTGCCTCGACCGACGGAGCGATCATGCGGCAAGGCCCGCACCAGGGAGCCCAGAAATCCACCAGCACCGGCTCGCTTGCGCCGACCACTTCCTGCTCAAAGCTCGCATCATTCACTTCGTTCACATGCTCTCCCATGACGTTCGTCCTCCTCTGTGTGATCGTTAATCTTGTTTGATGATTGTACAAATATCTAAATGATGGCCCGAGAGAATCGCCCTTGTAGTTGGATGAATGGTATCTCTCATGCCCTTTGCATTAAACCCGAAGGCCTTACCTTACCTGCTTAGATGTGCGACCGCTCTGGAAGCGGTGCGCGGCCTGGCCACATGCGGCTTGACGTTGATGCGCCGCGTCAGTTCCTCTATGTAACCGGCGAGCACCTCGCGGCGCGCCGTAAAGTACTTGAACTTTCCTTCGCTGCGCGCTTCGATGAGTCCGGCATCGGCCAGCTCCTTCAGGTGATGCGAGACGGTGGCCTGCGACACGGGGAAACAATCGGAGATCGAGCCGCAACACAGCTCATCGCCCGCCGCAATCGTCTCGTATATCTCGAAGCGCCTGGGGTCTGCCAGGGCCTTCGCTATTTTGTGAAATTGTGCGTCGCTCATCGGTAAGACAGTTATACCATCATCTATATGAGTTGTCAACGCTCTGAGAGTCTACAGCTTCTACTGCATCGGGGCGCTCGCTCTTCTGAGCGGTTTTGTCACAGTCGTCGGAGGCCCTCTTGAAGCTTCTGGTTATTTCTGTCACACGTCGATTGCTTCTCTGACAGACATCAGCAAACTTGCTGAATTTTTGCGTCGACATGGAAACCCACTCCGGGCCGGGTTTAAAGCATCATAGTGGTATGATAATTGATACGATTATCGTCCGGCATCTTTCAGCCACAGTGGTCTGTGTCTCTGCTTTGCGGGTGAAATAATGTTATCCAAGAGAGTAAGCATAGCATTCCTGTTGATCTCTGCCGTCACGCTCTTTGCAGCCGTTAATGCACGGGGGCAAACACTTGCCTCTGCGAGAATCCTCAGCAGCGACGGCCCTGTGGAGATTCATCGCCGCTCGCCTGTTAAGGGAATCCTCTCGACGGTCGCGTATCGCGTGAATGACGAGCTGTTCGCGGGTGATGTGATTCAAACGTCGAAGGGCGGGCGCCTTGTGCTGGGGCTGGTTGACGGCTCGCAGGCGATCATTGGCGAGCGGACTGTGCTTCAGATTATGGACACGTCCCGGTCTCCGCGCGCGATCTTTAACGTGCTGCGCGGCAAAACGCGCGTCAAGATAGAGAAGGTCGGAGGTCGTCCCAATCCTTATCGTGTTCATACGCCGACGACCGTCATCGCTGTGAGGGGCACGATGTTCGACGTGCTCGTGACGGAGAAAGAGACGCAGGTCTTTGTACACGAAGGCGAGGTGGCGGTTAGTAATGTTGTCAGGCCGGAAGCGTCGGTCGTCCTTTCGCCGGGACAAAGGACTCGCGTTTTGCAGGCGCAGCCGCCAGAGTCTCCATCGCGTTTCGAGCCCGGTCGTAACAACAATGAGTTTAATCGAGACAGGCGCGACGGAGACGCGGATAATGACGCGCGTCGTGGAAGAGACACTGGCTGGCATTTCCCGAACAAGACCGGCGAGCCTGACCCCGTGCGTGAGCCAGACCGTCCTTCGCCTTAGGACTCGGACAGCCCAACGCCGCCGCAGACGGTCAGCGCACTGATGTATAGATCATAGACTTACGTTTGGCGCACATGCCCGATAATCCGTCCAAAAAGATCAAGGTTCTTATTGCCGACGACGAAAGGGGCGCGCGGCTGGCGCTCGAAGTACCACTGCGGCTCAGCGGTTATGAGGTGGCGGCGGTCGCGAGCGGGCAAGAGGCGATCGAGCTTGGCAAACAGCAGCGCTTCGACGTAGTCCTCACGGATGTCTTTATGCCGGATGTCGGCGGCCTTGATGTCATACGCGAGTTTCGCCTGTGCAGTCCTGAGACGAAAGTCATAGCCATGACCGCGCAGGGCTCTCTGGAGATCGCCATGGAAGCTATCTCTGAGGGCGCGGTCGATTTTATCGCGAAGCCTTTTAATCTTGAGCAGGTGATGGCGGTCGTCGAACGCGCGGCCACACAGTCACACGCTCCGCTGGACGAGCCGGAAGCTGCTCTTTCCGGCTCCGGCCTGATCGGGCACAGCCCGCAGATGGTGCGCGTCTATAAGCTGACCGCATACGCCGCGCGCACGGACACGACCGTTTTGATAGAGGGCGAGTCAGGCACGGGGAAGGAGTTGGTCGCGCGCTCCATTCACAGGTATAGCAAACGTGCGGCGCGTCCCTTTACCGCCATCAATTGCAGCGCGCTTACAGAAACGCTCCTTGAGTCTGAGTTGTTCGGATACGCGAGGGGAAGTTTCACGGGCGCTTCCTCCGACCGTGCGGGTCTGTTCGAGAGCACGAACGGCGGAACTATCTTGCTCGACGAGCTTGGCACAACCGCGCGCTCCTTTCAGGCGAGCCTCTTGCGCGTGTTACAGGAGCAGGAGGTGCGGCGCATCGGCGAGCACGAGCCGCGCAAGGTCGATGTGCGCATCATCGGTGCGACCAATGCGAACCTTGAGCAGCTTGTCGAGCAGGGTGAGTTTCGCGCAGACCTCTTTTACAGGCTCGGCGTGCTGCGCATCAAGTTGCCGCCGCTGCGCGAGCGAGGGCTCGAAGACCTCAAGCTACTGGTCAGACATTTCCTGAAAAAGTACGGCGCAGGCATGCAGCTCAACGCTGAAGCGCTCGCTCTCCTTTCGCGTTACAACTGGCCCGGCAACGTGCGCGAGTTGGAGAATGCCATAGAGCATGCCGTGGCCGTCTGCGCTAATCATCATGTCCGTACGAGCGACCTGCCGGAACATATCGTCGAGCAAGTCCCGCCCGCCACGCCGACTTCAAAGCCAGATCGCACGCTCTCGCTAATCGACGACAGGCCCACGCTGGATGAACTGAGCCGCCGCTATATACAATTCATCCTGGCCGAGATGGAAGGCAACAAGTCGCGCGCTGCCGAAGCGCTGGGCATCAACCGGCGCACGCTCTATCGATATTTAGCTACGGGCGGCGAACTCTCTACGACGATAGAGGAGCAGGACGCCCAGGACTCCATTGGAGAGTCTTTTGAGAATTGAGCCCAAGTGCGCCGCCTCAGCTCACAAGTCACCGCGACCATCCTGATTCTGCTCGTCAGCCTGTCGGCGGCCATCCTTGTCACATGGCTTGTACCGTCGCTTTCCGCCGCCTCGCTCAACATGCTTTTCCGTTTTCGCGGAAGTGTGCCTGCACCCGACGACATAGTCATCGTCGCAGTTGACGACGCGAGCCTGCAAAGGGTCGGCAACTGGCCCTGGCCGCGCTCTCGTATGGCATCCGTCCTTGATCGTCTCTCGGAGGCGCACCCCCGAGTCGTCGGGCTGGACGTGATCTACGCTGAAACTTCCAATCCCGCTGAAGACAAACTTCTGGCCGAAGCGATCACTCGCAATGCTCGCGTCGTCTTACCGGCCCAGCTCACAGATGTTGAAACGGCAAAGCCGGACTCCGGCGGCTTCTCATCCGCGTGGCTGCTGCCGCTACAGGAAATAAGACGCGGGGCGGCGGCGACGGGCCACGCGCACGCCGCGCCGGATGTGGATGGAGTTCTGCGGACAGTTCAACTGAGCAAGGCGGACGCAAAGGGAGAGCGCCTGTGGGCCTTCGGGCTTGAGACGCTGAGAGTAGCCGAGCAGATTTCTCCTGAAGAGATTGAAGAACGGGCCGCAACGCTACGCGTCGGGCGCTATGAGATTCCCATTCATGATGAAGCGGAGAAGAGTTCTCTTCCCGGTGTGACGATCATCCGCTCGAATGAAATGCTCATCAATTACCTGGGCCCACCCGGAACATTTCCTTATTACAGCATCATGGATGTCCTGGACGGAAAAGTTCCGGCCTCGACCTTTAATAACAAGATCGTGCTCGTCGGTGCGGTGGCCCAGACTCTGGGCGACACACGCATCACGCCTTTCATTTCTTACGGAAGTGTTGAGCGCCAGTCCGGTACGGGTATGTCTGGCGTAGAGGTGCACGCGAACGTCATAGAGACGATCAGACGTGGCGCTTGGTTGAATCCGCGCCCGGACTGGACAGGGTTTATTATCACGCTGCTGGTTATTCTTGGTGCTGGTGTGATCGTGCGGCTACTTGATGGCTGGCGTGTGATCGCACTTCTCTGTGCGCTTCTTATTCTTATCATCGCCGGCAGTCTTTACGTTTTCAATCATTACTTTATCATCCCGCCTGTGGTTTCGATGCTGACGGGCTTTATGACGGTCGTGCCGCTGCTCCTGCTCAACAACTCGATTACGGCGAGCCATGACCTTGATCGTAAGCTCGATAGACTGGCGCGCATACAGAAAAGGTTTATGTCTCATCGCGCGCCGGAAGATTCCATCAGCACTCCGCTCTCCTTCCTCTGCTCTATCCTGAGAGCCGACACGGTCGCCCTCTTCAAAAAAGGTTCATCCGGTCAGGCCCTTAAACTCTTTGCCTTCGCGGGACGCGCGCCACGCGAGATCGAGTCGCTAACAGAGACGAACACGGGTTCTGCCAGCGAAGTTTTATCCCGCTCGCTTCGTGTGCCGCTGGTAGATGAAGCGGGGCTAACAGGGCTGCTCCTAGTCGAACGCATCGCCGGAGAACCGTTCTCGGAGAGCGAAGTCGAGTTGGCCCACGAATTCGCCGTCGGCCTGTCTGCAAGCCAAAGGGCCGCAGAGCAAAACGCTCAGCTTCAGAAGCCGACGCTTCCCCTTAGCCTTCCGCACAATCTCAACTGGAAGCTGCGCGCGGTCGATGAGATCGCTTCGCACCTGATCGCGCGGATAGGTTTTATGAGTCAGGTTTTTACCAGCATGACGGATGGTCTCCTGGTCGCAGACATCACAGGGCAGGTGGTTTTCGCCAACCCCGCGGCCCTTCGATTCTGGGACGGTCAACACGAGCGCGCAAACATTACAGGCAAGAGTCTCACAGAGCTTTTCGTCGAGCGCGGGATTATTGATGCAGATGGTTTGCTAGATACGATGCGCAACGTTATGCGCGGACAAAACGTGCTGATGGATATTGAACTAAGGGGTCTTGAGGGGCGTTTTTTCACTCTTCAGTTTTCGACCGTCACGGCGAGCGATGATCCGTACATGACGCTCTCTTCCGAAGATAACGGTTCTCACACTCCCGCCAGGAAGCAAGCGGGAATCATAGGGTTGATCGTCATCATCACGGACGTGACGAAGCGCCGCGAGCTTGAGCGCATCAGGGCGGAAACTTTGCAGCTTGTTTCGCATGAGCTGCGCACGCCTTTGACCTCCATACGCGGACTGAGCGAGCTGCTTCTTAAATATCCCGTGCCTGCGGACGCCTCGCCTGAGATTCTGGAGACGATCTATGCGGAAGCCGTGCGGATGAATGAGTTAATCAACCGCTATCTGGACGTGACCAGAATCGAAGCGGACGCACAGCTTCTGTCGCGCCAGCCCCTCAACGTAAACAAATTGATTACGGAGTGTGTGCGTGCGCTCAGCAGCCCGGCGGCGGAAAAAGGCATTCAGATAAATCTGAAACTTGAAGAGCCGTCAGTGATCGTCTTCGCAGACGGGCCGCTCCTGACACAGGCGATCAATAATCTTCTCAGCAACGCCATCAAGTACAGCCCCTCTGGTTCGCTGGTGGAGATCGGCGCAGGTTGTGATGAAGCGCGCGTCCTGATCTACGTACGCGATCATGGCTATGGGATTCCGCATGAGTTTCAAGATCGTGTCTTCGATAAGTTTTACAGGCTGGAACGCGATGCCCGATCAGAGACGGTCGGCACGGGCCTCGGCCTCCCGCTGGTCAAAGAGATAGTCGAAAGACACGGCGGACAAGTTACACTCGAAAGCGAGCCCGACACAGGCTCTACCTTTACCATTCACCTGCCGCTTCAAAGAGACTGAAGTTTCTACGACCCATTTTGAAAGCCCCGTCAGGGGCTTCGGGCTACTTTTTCAACTCGCCCTTAAGCCAAACCTTTTGCTCATTATTGTCACGCGGCTCGGTGAATCTCACCTCAACGATGATTAGTTTTGTCACAGCTGCCTGCCGCGACGAGTTGTTGGTTTTTGCTCTAAACAGTTGCGCCTCACGAGCTTAATCCTTATCGACCTGCCTTGATTCTTTATCACACGCGACGCGGAACGACGGTTGCCATAAGCCTTTACGGAATCTGAAAGGCTGATGAAGGAGGCTACTTTGAGCAACGACGAAGTCTCGAACCTATTCAACGTGCGCTCGCACAATCCGTCTTACTTTACTGTCAGGGACAGCGATGCCTACGAGGGAGAGCTGCTGGACTTTTGCATTCCGGTGAACCTGCACTTTCCACCAGCGGAATTGATCTTGATGATCCGCGAGCGGTTGGAGGAGATACTCAGATACTATCCGGACTACGCGGAGGTGCATCAGCGGCATATCGGCGAGCTGACGGGACTCGCGCCTGAAACAATCGTGCCCTGCAACGGCTCGACGGAGATCATCACGCTGCTCTGCCAGCAGGCAGAAGGCCCCGTCGTCACCTCCGTGCCTACTTTTAGTCGCTGGACAGACCTGCCGCTTGAGCTGCACGTGCCGCTGCATACGATCATGCGCAGGCGCGAGAACGCATTCAGGCTGGAGGTGGACGAGATCGTCAGACGAGTCCGCGAAACGCGCGCGCGTACACTCGTCATCTCCAATCCGAATAACCCTACGGGGGCGTGGCTCAGCCTCGACGAGATCAAAGCGATGGCCCATGCGCTCTCTGACCTCGACGCATTGATCGTCGACGAATCTTTTATAGATTTCTCGGATTTGGAAACCGCAGCACACCATGCGGCCTCGACGCCGAACCTTGTGGTCGTCAAGAGCATGGGCAAGTCGCTCGGCTGGCACGGCGTGCGGCTTGGATACGCTGCGGCAGAAGCCAGCCGTGCAGAGGCTCTGCGCGCGCGGCTTCCCTTCTGGAACATCAACGGACTGGCGGCCTTCGTGTTGAAAGCGGTGACGCAATTTAAGAGTGAGTATCGAGCGAGCTTCGCAAGCGTCGCGGAGGACAGAGTGTACATGACCGAAAAGCTTAAGACCGTACAGGGCCTGACGGTCTATCCCTCGCGGGCCAACTTTCTTTTCGTAGAGCTGCCGGACAGCGTGCGTGGGCGCAACCTGCGTGATCGGCTGCTCAAAGGTTACGGCGTGATGGTGCGCGAGTGCAGCAACAAGATCGGCTCGACGGAGCAGTACCTGCGCCTGGCCGTGCAAGGCCGTGCGGCGGTCGACGTGCTGGTCGCAGCCATGCATAAGGAGTTCTCGCGTATGACGGGCCGCGACACAGTTCTGGCGGCATAGCTAATCCTTTTTCGTCCGGTACTTGTTGACTCGTATGCGCCCAGGCCCGAAGAAAATTATATGAGCTGCTGAAAGGCGCAGACGAAGCTCAGAGCGGACAATAATCTTAGAGTTGTTTGAAGCAGAGAGGAAGTTTGCCGTGGATGAGCGCTCCTCCGAAACGGACGGCCAACAAAGCGTATGCAACTCTGGAGGCGCGGCGAGCCTAAGTCTGCTTTCAGGAGCAGTCGATCCCGATAGCAGAATGAAGCTCGCCGCCCGCCGGAGACATCAGCTGACGCTAATCAGATTATCAGCGAATGGAAACGGTCAGGGTGTAATTCGTGCTGCTTGCACCGCCATTGTAAAGATGCAGCTCGTAATCGCGCGTGCCGTCTGTATCAATCGTGTATGCGGTCATATCATTCTCGGCAAAAGCGACTTTGCCGTTGCCGGATGAAACGGTCGCCGAAATGGTTTGCCCAGCATTAGCGCGAATAACGTAGCTGCGATAGTTTGCGCCCGCCACGCCGCGATTAACGCCGATTCTTCCGCTCACGGTGGCAGAGCTTGAGCCGCGCTTAAAGCGAATACGCGATTGCGCCGCCAAATCCGCAACCGACAATAAAAGCGTCAGCGCCAACGCCAACGCTATCGAGACCTTTTTAATCATAGATAGTTTTCCCCCTTAAATGTATGACTGCCAGATTCAGACTCATGTATATTTCTTATCTCAGAAGGCGCGTCTCTGTAAACCGTGCGGCGGCGACTTGAGACTTTAGTCAAGACGCTATTCCAGACTTTGAACCTTATCGATCTTCCAACGACCGCCTTCCCGCACAAGCTGCACCTTTAGCTTTCTACTCATTTCCGGCCCTGTCAGCGCCACAGCCGCAACGGCCCTGCCATTTCTGACCTCTAACTCGTAGACGGAGATGTTCTTCTCCCACTGCTTATCCCAATCCTGCGCATCCAGAAAATAATCGCCGTCGAGCCCATCCGGCCCCTTTACCACCGTATCCAATTCTCTTAAGAGCCTCGCGCTGGCGAACTGTTTGAGCTTTGTTCTCTGCCGGGTCAAAGGGTCGCCGTCTTGATTCAACGCATGCACGTACCAGGCGTAAAAATTCTGTATGACGATCTCTGGACTCTCTTTATTTATGGCCCGTGGATTTTGGGCCGCCACGGCGGGTGCGATACACGCCCCGGCGAGCAAGAGCGTCAATGCTAAAAATAGAGTCTTCAACTTCTTTTCTTCCTTTCTTCAAGAGCGAACGACTTCGCCCTTAATAGACTTGCCGGGCGAAGAGTTTTGCCAATCGCAGCCAGCACATTCACTGACTTATCTTATCGAGCGCGCTGCCCAGCCTGTTCAGGCCCTCCTTTAAAATACCCGTGTCACCGCCGATACCGATTCTGAAATGCTGCGGCATCTCAAAGAATCTTCCGGGCACGACAGACGTTTCGTACCTCTCGGCCAGCAGCGCACATAAACGATCGACGCTTCCCTGCTTCAAACGTGGAAACGAAGTCGTGCCAAAGTCATGCGCCATCCATTCAAGCTCATTGCGCGAGGCGAAAA
>Ga0190273_10001002_pt1 | contig 10183 bp, 7 predicted proteins | sample Popmic504IS_FD_134513 | JGI IMG/M metagenome (GOLD analysis project Ga0190273, IMG submission 134513) | Populus adjacent soil microbial communities from riparian zone of Shoshone River, Wyoming, USA - 504 IS | ecosystem: Environmental > Terrestrial > Soil > Riparian zone > Trees stand | place...
AATTATACAGGTTTCGGGTGAACGTACCAATTCCACATTCTCTTGGCGGGTAACTCGCTATAAGTGCAATCATCATACTGGTATATTTAAGGACCGGGTAAAGCAGCATACAGCTGCCCGGATGAGCTAATCGTAGATGAGGAAGGAAGTCAGCAACGAATTGCAGACATCATTTAATGAACGATAAGATGTGATCAGGTAAGATGACCTGCGGCTTGAAGATGGGGGTCACAAATTAGCCCACGGGGACAATTATTTAACCTATGGGCAACAGAATCGATCGCTGGAAAAAATAAATCATCCATGGTTAACATGGACTGATACCCGGGATAAATAACTAATCCACGGAAATAGGGGGTTGATACAGGGACATTATGGCAAATCAATGTTCTAACCAGATCAGTAGCTCAGTGCCGCCCAATCCGGAGAGCTTGATGCCTGGCATTTGCTCTGCCAAAATCCGGCAGGACAATACAGGGCTATCTGCCCTAAGCACAAAACTAGTGACAGAACAAAATGCTACAAATCAGATTTTCTCTGTAGCAGCCAGCTTTAAACGGGTGAATTCCATCCCGCTGAAAATCCTCGCCAAATTGATATCTCCTGACTTCTTATAGCTTTCCATATTCGTTTCATTCACTATTCGCCAGAAATTTTTAGATTTCAACTCAGCGTAGTCGGCAGTCTTTATAAACATTCCAAGAATGGTGTTCCTGGTTTTAAAACTTATCTGAACCGGAGATTTGTCGAGCGTAACATCGGTGAGAAATTTCTCAATCTGGTCGTTTGTCATATAAAAAGCGTTTATTGATGAGGCTATTTCGGCATTTGATCTTGAATTTTGGTTTCCAATATCAGCCCGTCTACTGAAAATCAACAAGTTATGTTCCGTGGAACGCTCAAATATATGCTTTTCTAACCAGATTACCGCAAGAAAAGCTTTGATGCCGCTTCCTATCTGACCTGGCTCGTACCGAACAGGTATACTGCGAACGCTTTTCCTCCTGCCTATTCCTTGCAAGTACGTATTATTTTGAAGCTTTCTACGTTATTATGCTTAAATCCCAAACCCGTGAAAAAAGTCTACTCTTTTTTTCTCGCTGCCGCCTGTCTTCAAACGGCTGCAGCCCAACCTTCTGCACTGGACACCGGTGGACTACGTGAGCAAAAGGAAAAAGTTATTTCGGCTGCTACAATTCTTAAGATTGAAAATCTGGGGGAAAACATCAATTCGGATCTTCATGAATTGAGACCGACGATTTCTGCAGATGGAAACCTCTTGTTCTTCATTACCGAAAATCACCCGGCTAATACAAAGTACAACTCGATAAGCAACTCCCAGGATATCTGGTATTCAGAACGGGACAGCCTTGGCAAATGGAGTGAAGCCAGACATCTCAAGGATCCGATTAACACTGTATTTTATAATGCTGTTTACTGGATTTCGCCCGACAAAAACCGGATATTGATCAGGGGTGCTTTTACTGAAGGTGGTTTTGAAGGCAAAGGTGTAAGCATGAGTTACCGTAAAAGGAACGGCAGATGGAGCAATCCGCAAATGCTGCAGATCCGCGGATATCACAAATATGACCGCGGACTTCAGTCTGGCGCTTCGATGGCAAATGACGGACAAACGCTATTATTTTATATGACACCCGACCAGGGAAGTGCTTTTAATGACATGTTTGTAAGCTTTTTACTGGAAGATGGTACCTGGTCAGAGCCGAAAAGCCTTGGTAAGAAGTTAAACCTTCCCGGCAAAAATGAAATGACTCCCTATATTGCTTCGGATGGCGTAACGCTTTATTTCAGCAGCGACCGCCCCGGCGGCCTCGGTGATAATGATATCTGGATGACAAAGAGGCTGGATAAAACCTGGCAAAAATGGAGCGAACCTGTGAACCTCGGGAGCCCCATTAATACACCGGATTGGGATGCCTTTTTTACCCTCGATGCAGGTGGAGAATATGCGTATCTCACGACCAAGCTAGATGGGTTTGGGCAAAGCGATATCGTTCGTGTAAAGTTGTTAGAAAAAGAAAAACCAAACCCGGTTCTGCTCGTGAGCGGAAATGTCTATAATCAAAAGACAAGACAGCCGCTCAGTGCATCTCTTATTTACGAAACACTTCCTGATGGCCTTGAGGTCGGAAACGGTGTATCCAGTGAAGTAGATGGCTCATTCAAAATTGTATTACCATTCGATAAAAATTATAGCATAAGAGCCAGGGCAGATAAGTTCTTCGCTGTTTCGGAAAATTTAAACCTTGATTCACTTGTGAAAGCCGGTTACAGGGAGATACACAAAGACCTGTACCTGGTACCTATAGAAATCGGCCAGGTGGTGCGATTGAACAATGTGTTCTTTGATTTTGACAAAAGCTTTTTGCGTCCGGAATCATTTGTTGAACTTGACCGGGTAGTAACTTTGCTGAGTGAGAATCCGGCCATTGAAATCGAAATGAGTGCGCACACAGATAGCAAGGGTTCAGATGAATATAACTTCAAACTTTCTGATGACCGGGCCCGTTCAGTGCGCGAATACATTCTTTCAAAGGGTATCGCTGCCAGCCGGATAATTTCACAAGGTTATGGTGAAACCAGGCCGGAAGTACCGAATGACACGGATGAAAATCGCCAGTTAAACCGTCGGGTTGAATTTAAAATCCTGAAGAACTAGAGAAATTTACAAGAACTAAGAACCAGTTTCTATATAGGGTCCGGAGCAACCGCTTCGGACCTTTTGTATTATACCCTGATATTCGATGGGTCTATCAATTTATTGAGAAGAAATTTTTCATAACTTCTCCAAGCAAATTGTAAGTTATGAGCCACGCACTCGATCGAAGAAAGTTTATAAAATTAAGCGGCACCGCAGCGCTCGGATTTGCGATCATTCCGGGATTCGCAAAGACTCCACCAAGCGATAAAGTCAGGATTGCACATATAGGTTTAGGTGGCATGGGTAATAATCACCTTAAATGGTTCGCTGCGATTCCGGAAGTCGACATTGTTGCATTATGTGATGTTGACAAAGGACATCTCGATAGTACTATGAAAACTCTCAACGGATTCCGGCCGGCCGGCAAAGCAGATGCATATCCGGATTTCCGCAGGGTATTGGAACGTAAAGACATCGACGCAATTTCGTGCGCCACACCCGATCATTGGCATGCACAAATAGCAATGCTTGCCTTTGAAGCAGGTAAAGATGTGTATGGGGAAAAGCCGCTTTCCTATGATGTGAGGGAAGGACAAATGATGCTTAAACGTCTGAAGAAATATAACCGCATTTTCCAGTTGGGTAACCAGATCCATGCAACAGATAATTATCACCGGGTTGTAGAAATCATCAGATCAGGTGCCATCGGCAAAGTTCACACGGCGCGACTATGGAAAACTGGTTTCCCGCCCGACCTTGGGCCGGCAATAACTTCTGCACCACCTCCGGGATTTGATTGGGACATGTGGCTTGGCCCGGCACCCTATCGTGAATATGTTGCTCAACGATCACATTTTACTTACCGGTATTTCAAGGATTATTCAGGTGGAGTGTTCGCTGACTTTTGGTGTCATATTGCTGATATTGTGTTCTGGTCACTTGATCCAAAGGGCCTTAAATCAATATCAGCACGCGGCGAAGCGCAAACAGGGATTGGCGATGCGCCAAAATGGATTGATGTAGATTATGAATTTGAAAACCTGAAGCTGTATTGGACGCATTTGCCTCCTGATGTTCCGGGCGCAGCAAAACGTGCGATTGGTGCTTATTTTGAGGGAGATAAAGGAACGCTTATCTGCGATTACAATACACGTGAAATTACTATTAACGGAGTGACAGTGACTGACATCCCCGAACTACCGGTGACCCTTAACCGCTCACCGGGTCATCAGCAAAATTTCGTGAACGCAGTACGAACAAGGCAGCAGCCGGAATCAAGTCTGGAGTATGCCAGGAAGATGACCTTGCCCATGCATCTGGGTTTACTATCGTACCAGCTTAATCGAAAGCTTGAGTGGAACCCAAAACGAGAACGCTTCAGGCACGATAAGGAAGCAAACAACCTGTTGCACCGGGAATATCGTAAAAAATGGAACCTGATTTAATACATATCGGACGGTGATTGTATCGATACCGTACACGCTGCATTCTGCCAAATTTGTAACCCTCTGATTGATATACAATAGCGAAAAGGCATGCCCTTTGGTTGAGTAGATGGATACTTCAACTCAAACCATTTTTCATGTTCCAGAATTATCTGCTTACCGCTCTTCGGAATTTCAGACAGAATAAGGTTTTTGCTATCATTAATATACTCGGCCTGGCCATCGGAATCACTGCCTCGCTTGTGATATTTATGATTGTATATTATGAATTCAGTTTTGAAAAATTCGAGAAGGAAGGCGATCGGATCTTCCGGGTTGTAATCGACGCGAAATTCAATGGTACTGAAGGCCACAGTACCGGCGTACCTGCCCCACTAAGCACAGCAATGCGGAATGAAATTACCGGTGTGGAAGAATCTGTCCCTGTAATGCATTTCCAGGGCGATTCCAGGGTTGAAGTAAGAATAACTACCGATGCAGGTAAAGAAGTTATTATTAAAAAACAAGAGGGGGTAGTATTTACTAACACAGATTATTTTGATCTCCTGGACTATCGCTGGGTCGCAGGATCCAAAGCAGCAATGTCCGAGCCTTATAATGTTGTACTTACTACCAGAAGAGCAAAACTTTATTTCCCCGGTAAATCTTATAGCAGCATTCCTGGTTCCACTATCACTTATAACAAGGATATCATCGTAAAAGTATCGGGGATTGTTGAAGAGCTTAACGAAAACACCATCTTCACTTCGAACGAGTTTATTTCATTTCCAACCATTGCGAAAACACGTCTGCAGGAAAATTTTATGATGAACGTATGGGACGACTGGATGGCTTATTCCCAGCTTTATATAAAATTAGCGCCGGGTAATACGGTCGCAAAAACTGAAACACAGCTTGTTCAGCTCCTCAATAAGTATAATAAAAACGCCAACCGCGATTCAGCAAATTATATTACTCTAAAATTGCAGCATTTAAGTGATATTCACTTCAATCAATATTATCCCGCTATCGGCCAGAGGTTAGGTCATAAACCAACATTGTATGGTTTGCTTGCAATTGGTGGTTTTTTGCTGGTGCTTGGCTGTATCAATTTTATAAACCTGACGACGGCCCAGGCATCCAGGCGCGCGCGCGAGATTGGCATCAGGAAAACAATGGGAGGCATACGCAAGCAGCTGGTCCTTCAATTTCTCAGCGAGACATTTATACTTACTGTTATGGCAAGCGTGCTTGCCGTGCTGCTTCTCCCGGTTTTGCTAAATATGTTTGCTGACTTTACTCCACCCGGTCTTGAATTTTCCTTTTTCAACAAACCGGGAATTATAGTATTTTTTATAGCCATCGTTATCATTGTTACTGGTCTCTCGGGATTATATCCTGCCTTTGTTTTATCAGGATTCAAACCTGTTACGGTATTGAAAAATCAAATGGTGAGTGGCACTTCACAGAGCCGCAATACCTGGGTCAGAAAAACACTCACCGTTTCGCAGTTCATAATTGCGCAGTTTTTTATTATAGCGACTCTCATGGTCAGTAAACAGATCAATTATTCGCTTAACGCAGATATGGGCTTTGACAAAAATGCGGTTTTGAACTTTAGTACTCCAAGGGATACGGTCGCGACTCATGGTGTACAGCTGCTTGCCGGCATCCGCGCCCTGCCCGGAGTGGAAGTAGCAAGCACAGGATTCCTCGCACCCGCTGATGCGGGCATGTCGTTTACGCGTGTTACTGCATTAATCAATGATAAGGAAGTAACGCCTGATGAAAATGTGCAGATACGCTGGGGAACCCCTGAGTTCATCCAGGTCTACAAGCTAACGATTACTGCTGGTAGAAATGTAATGCCCAGCGATACAACAAACGAATTTCTTATCAATGAGACTTTTGCCCGCGCACTCGGATTCAAGCGTCCGGCAGATGCATTAAATCAATTTCTCAATTGGAATAATAAACATGTGCCGATTGTAGGTATTTTGAAAGACTTCCATCATAATTCAATGCATGGTCCCATCAGTGCAATGATTTTTGCGGGACAAAAAGGCCAGACATTTCATGTAAGACTAAAACCATCGGGTGAAAATGGATCAACCTGGGAAAGTACAATTGCCAGCATGAGCAAGCTATATAAAAGTATATACCCCGAGGAGGACTTCAGTTTTTCTTTTCTGGATGATACTATTGCAAAGTTTTATGAAAGGGAGCAAAACACCGCGAGATTATTAAAATGGGCGACAGGTTTAGCTATTTTCATTAGTTGTCTTGGTTTGGCTGGCCTCGTCATCTATACAACTAACAACCGACGAAAGGAAATCGGAATCCGAAAGGTACTTGGGGCATCAGTGGAGGGCATTGTATCAATCTTATCCAAAGATTTTTTGTCACTGGTGGTTGTTGCTTTTGTAATTGCAGTTCCTATGGCGTGGTGGGCGCTGGCGCGCTGGTTAGATAATTTTGTGTATCGCACAGAGATGAGCTGGTGGGTGTTTGCTGCAGCCGGAATAGGGATGCTTTTAATAGCGTTTATTACCGTTGCCTTACAAACCCTGAAAGCTGCAATGAGTAACCCGGTCGATAGTCTTCGGACCGAATAGGACCTTCATTATAAGATATAAGGACAGACATTACACCAGATCTGGTACCTGGAACGTTTGCAAAAGATTCTTTACTGAATCAGGACCATCCCGATTGGCGATATTGTATATTAGATGATGAAACGTAGTGCAGGTATTCTTTTATACCGAAAACTCAGTGAAGTAGAATTCTTTCTCGTTCATCCCGGCGGACCTTTTTTCGCAAAAAAAGATGATGGGGTCTGGACCATCCCGAAAGGTGAAGTGAACGCCGAAGAAGATCCGATTGCAGCTGCTAAACGCGAGTTTCTTGAAGAGACAGGTTCGCCGGTGAAAGGCTTGTTTTTGCCACTTGGAGAGGTTAAACAAAAAGCTGGGAAAATCGTAGAGGCATGGGCAGTTGAGGGTGATTTGGCAGCCGAACACATCAAAAGCAACACCTTCGAAATTGAGTGGCCGCCAAGGTCCGGGAAAAAGCGCTCATTCGCGGAAATCGATAAAGCCGGTTGGTTTAATTTAGAAAATGCTTTGCAAAAGATAAATCCGGCGCAGAAGGAACTGCTGACCCGGTTGCTTAGTCTGATTGGCGGGCCGACAAACAGCGCCTGAAAATAATAGATTTAAACCGGGATACTTTTGAGCCTGTTATCGGTTGCGAAAAAATTTTAAAGCGATTTCGAGGTTCATATCTTATTTATTATTCTGGCTGGCTTAATTTCGGGTCCTGATATGGCTAAAAACGTACTGTTGCGAAACAATGTAAAAATCTCAGGGAAAGGAACACAAATCATCATGTTTGCGCATGGATTTGGATGTGATCAAAACATGTGGCGCTATCTCACTCCGGATTTTGAAGAGAATTATAAGGTTATTTTATTTGATTATGTCGGAGCCGGGAAATCAGACAAGTCTGCGTATATCCCTGAACGTTACAGTTCGCTACATGGGTATGCTCAGGATGTGCTCGATATAATTGAGGCGATGAGTTTGCGTGATGTTGTATTTGTCGGGCATTCTGTAAGCAGTATGATTGGACTGCTTGCGGCGATCGAAAAGCCGGAGAATTTCAAGAGCTTAATTATGGTTGGACCTTCGGCGTGCTATATCAACAAAGAAGACTATATCGGCGGATTCGACCATAAAGACATTGATGGCCTCCTTGAAACGATGGAAAAAAATTATATTGGGTGGGCGAATTTTCTTGCGCCACAGATTATGAAAAATGATGACCGCCCTGAGCTCGCCGGTGAATTGACTGAAAGTTTTTGCAGTACTGATCCAAAGATTGCAAGCGACTTTGCCCGCGCAACCTTTCTATCCGATAATCGTGAAGATCTTCATAAACTAAGGACGCCGTCCTTGCTTCTTCAATGCTCGGATGATCTTATTGCTCCGCTGGCAGTTGGAAATTATCTGCACAAACATCTCCCTGGAAGTACCCTGCGGGTCATGAAAGCAAAGGGACATTGTCCTCATATGAGTGAACCACAAGAAACGCTTCAGCTTATTAAAGAATATTTGCTGTTAAGAGCATGACCCGTCATTTACTTGACAGTGCACCCTGTGGCTATTTTGCATTTTCAGACGATGGTATCATAAAATACGTCAATCAGACCCTTGCTGATTTATTAAAAAGGGATACAAACGAATTGATTGGTAACAACGTCGAATCAATTTTTACATTGGCTACGCGGATTTTTTTTCAAACACATTTTTTTCCATTAATTAAACTTCAGGGTTTTGCCGAGGAAATCTTTATAAGCATTCTCGGCAGTGACGGGCAACACCTGCCAGTGTTGTTAAATGCCCGGAGAGTAAACTTCATTGATCAAACCCTCACTTCCTGCGCGTTTATCGTTGTTCCGAACCGAAAGAAATTCGAGGACGAATTATTGCTTGCAAAGCGGCTTGCTGAAAAAGCGTTAGCTGAGAACACTGCGCTGATGCAGGCAAAGGCCGATCTTGGGTTGCAAGCAGAACAATTAGACCGGCAGATGCAGAATGTAAGCCGGCAGAACAATGAATTGAAACAGTTCAGTCATGTCATAACACATAGCCTGAAAGAACCATTGCGAAAGATTCTGCTGTTTACGGGCAAGTTAAATGATGAGGTTTCATCACCAACTATGAGCAAGCTATTGCGGTCTGCTGATCAGATGCGTGCTGTTATTACCGGACTTCAACAATATGTGTGGCTTAACGAAAAGGTGAATGAATTCAGCCAGGTTGATTTAAATGACATCGTGGTTAAAGCCTCGGCACAATTGTTTGACGAGATAGATCCCAAATTGTTATCGGTAAGTTATCAAAACCTTCACACCCTGGAGGGAGACGCCGATCAGCTTCGGCTATTGTTTTACCATGTATTGTTGAATGCCGTAAGGTTCCGCAAAGGGGACGCCTCAAGTGTTACAATCACATCAACCGTTTTAAAGCAAAACAAATTCCGGAGCATTGAAGACAGGTACAAGTACGAAAACTACCTACGGCTGGTTATAGAGGATAATGGGATTGGCTTTGATCCTAAATATAAAGAACATGTTTTTGAGTTATTCAGGAAGCTCGATGTTACAGGAGGCCAGGGCGTCGGACTTGCGCTTTGTCGCAAAATCGCAGATAATCATCATGGGTTTGCTGAAGCGGAAAGTGAAATAAATATGTTCACCAGGATTATAGTTTGGTTGCCATTATCCCAATAAAACGAGTTTTGAACATCGACTGGTCAGATCCATTTACCCAGTCAAACCTTACAACCGACTGGCTCAATCATTAAACTTTCAATTGCCTGTTGATTGCCTTTTACGAAAGCGGTTCGGGTCTCGGCGTGGTACCGGCCGGCCGCGATCTATCGTCAGGTAAGGGAATATACTCTTTGTTGTCGGATGGCGGTAACAGGATGCGACCCTGCTTCCAATCTTCCTTCGCCTGTTCGATCCTTTCTTTTCTTGAAGAAACAAAGTTCCACCAGATAAACCGCTCACCGAGTGGTTCACCCCCTAGCAGCATTAAGGTGGTAGATTCTTTAGCAAGAATCACCGGGTCAACACCTTTACTAAATACAAGCATCTGCCCATCTTTGTATGTTATTCCGGACACCTCCACACTTCCTTTGGCAATATAGAACCCACGCTCCGAATGTTCAGCTGGCAGGCCAAAAGAAGTTCCTTCCTGGAGTACTACATGCAGGTAAAATAAAGGCGAATTAGTTCTTACATTATTTCTAAGGCCGTATGCGTTGCCTGCAATCAGCCGCATCCATATTCCTTTGTCGGTAAACACGGGCAATTGCTCCGGGGTGTAATTGTCGAATGATGGATTTGATTCTTCATCTTTTTCAGGAAGGGCAACCCAGGTCTGCATCATCTCAAGGTTTGCTCCGGCAAGTGCTGATGGATCTTCAAACCGTTCCGAGTGTGCGATTCCCCGTCCCGCCGTCATCCAGTTTACTTCACCCGGACGGATTATCTGTTCCACCCCAAGACTATCACGATGTGTAACCTGCC
>Ga0190273_10001003_pt1 | contig 10180 bp, 12 predicted proteins | sample Popmic504IS_FD_134513 | JGI IMG/M metagenome (GOLD analysis project Ga0190273, IMG submission 134513) | Populus adjacent soil microbial communities from riparian zone of Shoshone River, Wyoming, USA - 504 IS | ecosystem: Environmental > Terrestrial > Soil > Riparian zone > Trees stand | place...
AAGCGAAAAGATAACCTTCAAAGTCTGGTCGTTCATGCTCAGTTGGCCAAGGAGATCCTCTTAGCATTAATACTATATAGTACATCTAAAATGGCGTTTGCAGGTGAAGCAAACGAGATCCAATTTCAACTCCAACATTGTTCCCAAGAAAAATTACCGTCAGCCACATCCGCCTCCTTCGCAACAGTAGTCCATATATTAATGAATGCTGATCGTCCGCCTGCTGTGCAATCCTCCAATGCTCTAGCGTAAGACAGTGACAGCATACTGGCCTCTACATCAGCCACCACGAGATAGATCAAGCGTCTCTTTGAGCACACAATTCCTCAGGTCTCCGTTGCACTAACCTCATCATATCATAAGTCCACATCATTCTTGTCATGCTCTGATAATTCCGGAGCATGCTTTGCTATTAACTTAATTCAAACCATTTCCTTCCCCGCAGCTACCGCACATTGTGACAGCGCCAGATGATTTTGAAATGCTGGTCTGGCGGCTGGCTCTGTTAGGCCATGATCATTCTTTCTGGGTACACCTAACAGTTTTCCAGTCAATGTCATCGGAATGGTAAAGCATGTGTTAAAGGCATATATCATCACCAACCATACTAGCAACGTGGCTGCGAGACCCTTGAAAACAGATGAGTCCAGTTCGTGTGACAGAGAGATGAAGGCCGTCGCCATTGTGCCAACTGGGAAGATCGTGCTCCACCAAATGAGTCCAAGGTGCAGCTTGCGTTTAATCAATGCCTCAGCTATAGCGAAGTACGAAATGCAGATCCAGAAGACACCAAAGCCGACTAAGAGCATGGCTGCCATTACACTTGTTGCAAAGATAATCTTGGCAGGCTCTGCTTGAAGGAAGGTGCCACGGTTGTACCCTGCAAAGACGCCTTTTGAGCTTGCTGCTGTACCAAGGATTTGTAGAGCTGTAGCGGACTGTCCCATAGGTCCAATCTATCGCCTGTTAGTATGTCAACCAGCCAAGGTAGAACGCCACTCACAGTCAGAATCATTCCTGGTATCTTTGCAGGTTCGGGCCAACCGGTCAGTATCAATCGATGCATGTATTGAGCATACATCGTGATTGCCAGCAGTAAAGCATATCCTAGACACAGATATGACACAATGATGACAGGTTCTGCCATTTGTGGAGACATCTTGTAGGAGTATACCACGATGTTGCCTCCCACGACCGCCGCAGTCATCATGCCCACAACCGGTAGGAATACAGCAGTGGGCAGTGTCTCGTCGTTCGACAATTGGTTTTTGGCCAAGCAAATGTACAACATTGTGCAGATGGTAAGTATCCACGCCACCCCAATCCACCAGAGGACGTATGCCAGAACCGTGAAGGAGTGACCCCACGCTGTGGAGCAGGTAATACCAACTTGGGCGACAATGGTGAAATAAGCGATGACTGGTGCTCCGAGAAACGCGATTTCTTCCGTATCCGCAAAGGTTTTGCGGTATGTTTCAACAGGATACATCGCCCAGCGTGCAATGAGAACCGCACTAAATGTTAAGAAGAGGACGATATTGAGAACAAATAAGACTGTGGAAATTACATGCAGTCCTGAGAATTGCCATGGAAGGTTGTGGGTGATCAGGCTTAGAACACCAGTATCCAAACTGATAGTAAACCTAGAGCGGAATGGTCAGCAGCTGCTCTGACCATAGAATACCTGTCAAACCCACCATACGGTGGAGAAGTTTCGGATTGCCATATGTACAGGATGTTGGTTTGAAGCCTCCAGTGTGAGACGGTTGGCGGCGCATCCCTGTGTGTTTGCAAGCTTATCGTGGGAATCTCCAGTCGAGTCAGGTAACACGCTGGGTGATGGCGTGCTTCCAGAGAGAGTCAGACTGTTCACGGAAGACACGGCCATGGCTTGTCGATCAGAAACGGGGTTGTGTACAGTAGCTTCTGTGTATCTCATTCCAGGCGGTAGCCTGACAAACGATCTGTAATCGCCAAGCGAGCTCGAACTTCTGGATTGTGTCGCTGGACGTGAGAAACCAGGTGGTCTGATTCTCATACATTAGGTGGTCTGATATCTATAAGGCACTTATATACATGGTCGATCCTCTTCCTCAAGTTCCGACCAGCTTCGATGTCACCTCCATTTTCCAACGACGCGAATGTTGCCCAGTTCCAATCGGTGCGATTGCAGCAGACTCGACGACAACTCATCATGACTCATTGACATGATACTGTAGTCGCTGATATATAGGGTTTATGCTCTTCTCAGCAAGAGTACGATCTGCGAAACTCAGTTTGTTAGGTTAGTGATGTTGCAATGGCTTTGCGAGGATAGCGCTACAAACCCACTTGAAGTGTTGACCAACCTTGAGCCATGCCGTACAACAGTCCAGCACAACTGCAGCCACAAAATGCTCAGTCGTCACTCGTACCGTAAGTGAGCGCGCTTACCGGGTAAACCATACCACTTCCAGCCAATGCTCCACTTCCCAAAATGCCAAGCATTTTGATGGATAAAAGTATTAACAGACTCCCGCACCAATTGGAATGTCCTATCCGAAAATACTGGTAATGCCTGCATGTCAAATTCGCCATCTGAGCTACACGTTTCTACAAGTCTTCCAATATCTCATAATGACAAGGTTGAATAGATTAGCCACAATAATACAGTCCCATGAACGGATACCATCGGAGACATTCGTTGCTGATTATGCTTTGGTGCTTAGTGGGCACAACTCAAGATCCGAAGATGCCGTTGTCGACATGCCATAAGTATCAACGATAGCGTGCCATTCACAAGCTCTTAGCAGCACATATTTTGCAACCCTCAAAGGTTTAGAGCAGCGCAAACTTCGAAACACATACGCCCAAACTCTTCAGCCACAACCAGCGCAATGGCTCCCGAGTCGAAACACGTCCGTTCCCTCCTCAACACAGAACCTTTCTGCAAATCCGAACTCGGCTCTCTTCAGCGCGTCGACGTCGAAACCCTCCCGATCCTCAAAAATCTTTCTATCAAGCGCCTCATTCTTGCCCCAGGTTCTATCCGCGAACCACACTGGCATGCAAATTGCAATGAATTAGCCTACTGCCTTCGCGGTTCCCTCATTGTCTCCATCCTCGACAACGGAAGCGAATTTTCCTCCTTTACCATCTCAGCCGGAGAGATGTTCCACATTGTATCTGGCTCCCTCCACTATATCGAGAATATTGGCGATGATGAAGCAGAATGCATAATCGCCTTCCGTCACGAGAAACCTGAAGATTTCTCTCTCCAAGCCTCCTTCGGTGCAATGAGCGATGCCGTGCTGGGAAATACCTATGACCAACCCGCCTCTCAATGGAAGAATATCAAGCGCGACACAAATCCGCGTTGGCTTCTCAAGCGCGATGGTCCTGCCAAAGTCGACATCAAAGGCAATAAAACAATTCACCTCGGCAATCCCCACAAATTCAACATTGAAGGCATGACACCCCCTGTCGCAGCGGACATCGGCTCTGCTAGGACCGCCCGCAAACAGTTTTGGCCCATTCTAGACAACATCTCGATGTACTCCTTGCGTGTCGAGGAAGACGGCATGCGCGAGCCTCACTGGCACCCCGAGACCGCAGAAATGGGCTACGTCCACGAAGGCCGTGCACGAATGAGCATCATGGATCCTGATGGTTCTGTCGACACATACACACTTCAACCAGGTGATATGTACTTCATCCCACGTGCGTACCCTCATCAAATAGAGGTATTGGGCGACGAGAAGATCCATTTCTTGATCTTCTTTGATCAGCCAACGCCCCAGGATATTGGTTATAGGACTTCGGCTACGCTTGTTAGTGGAGAGGTCATGGCTGCCACGTTTGGGGTTAGTGAGGATAAACTGCCGGTTTTTCCGTTAACTTCGAAGGATCCATTGATTGTAGGGAAAGCGAACATGGTGGATCCGGTTGTGAATGGGACTTTCAGTACCTAGGCAACGACTCGGTTGGAGGTGGGTTGTGAAAACGATGGGGGAACTGTATTAGTATGACGGTGGCGCTGTACTGTATAGCAATCAAGAATAGATCCGTATCATAAAAGTTTGTATTCGTAAGTTGATCTGATTCTAAGCTTATGCGAAAGCACGACAAAGGGACTTTCCTTCTCATGGCCACTTCCACCACTCCTCATGCAGACTCCTAAGATCCACCGTTCCCTCCTTCCGAAGGTATGGCGTAATGTCCGCATCCGCATCTCGCTCCTTCCTGGTCCAACCATTGCCAAACCACCCAGCGAAACGATTACCGCTGTCATGCCAGTATTCGTACACCCAGTCCTCCCACCTAGGCTCCTTGCGCACGAGTGTCACGTGACCCGCACTGCCCGGCCAGATTCCATGGATCCTTTGCCCCGCCTTGCCACCATTAGCCCACGAGCTACAGTTGTCGGTCAACACTGTCTTCGGGAAGAATGCATCTGCGTACTTGATGAAGTCATCTGCGGCTTGTCTAGATGGTGCCACAGACTTGATTCCCTGCGACGAGACTTTGCGTAACAACTTGGCATAGTACGTCAGCTGAACCTCCACACTGTGCGGCACGGTGCCTGAGAGTCCAGTGCCGTGAGGCCCAAGAATGAAGAGTAAATTGGGCACGTCGGGTACGGCAAGGCCGAGGTATGTATACGGGAAGCCGTAGTGGAGCGGATCGCGCTTGGCATCCTCAGTACCAGGCTTCCAGGCTTCCTGTAGGTCAATGCCACGAGAACGGATGCGGAAAGGAGGGACAGAATCGACTGCTGCACCCGTCGCGCAGAGAATTGCGTCAACAGGGCGGTGCTTGCCTGTTACTGTTTCGATACCGGTCTCGGTAAAGCGTGCAATACGGTCTTGGATAAGGGTTACATTTGAGGCGGTGAGGGCTTCGAGATAGCCAGGTCCTGGGGTCAGGCGGCGGCAATTTGGGCTGAAGTCAGGGATGAGCCGCTCAATAAGGTCTCTATTCTGTCCTGTGCGATGGCCCATAATCTGAATGAAGCGCTCGCGCGTGTCCTTCCCTTCTTTGGAGCCACGAAGCCATGAGGAGAATTGACGCCAGTAATTCGCTTCAAGGTCCTTCCGAAAGACGAGGTACTTATCGGGATCTTGGAGCTCGAATTTCTTCTCCGCTTCGTACCATTGCGGTTCAACGGTGCGTCCGTCACCAGTCCAGGATGCAGCGATCCACGTCCTGTTCCGCGCGTAATGGTCGACATGTTTGGCGATTCGTTGAAGGTTTGGCACAACTTGAACGCCGCTCGCGCCATTGCCAATGACGGCGACTGTCTTTCCGATTGGGTCGAAAGACGGATCCCAATTTGATATATGTCGGAGATGGCCTCTATATTCAGAGACTCCGGGATATTTGGGGAGCTTCCAGTCATTGAAGCGGCCGATGGCAGGCAGCACGAAATCTGCTCGTTCCTCGAATGGCTCTCCGGATTTTGTATCAACTCCTCTGATTATCCACTCGGCTTTCTGATCGTCCCAGCTGGCATCCTGAACCAGTCTGGCGAAGCTGATGTATTTGTACACCTCGTACTTGCGAGCAGTCGATTGCCAGTAGTTCCTAATCTCATCACCAGGCGCAAATTGCTGAGACCACTGTGTGTTTGGCGCAAAGGTCGATTGATATGCATGAGCATGGACATCACATCTCACTCCAGGATATCTGTTCTCCAGCCATGCCCCACCCTATATCAAATCGTCAGCACCAATTTCATGCATAGGAGCAAGCATCCACTATGAACTTACCACATCATCGTTCTTCTCGAGTATTTTGAGTTGTATCTTTGGGACCTTTGCCGGAAGCATTATTCCAGAGACGATTCCAGAGAGCCCTGCTCCTATTACCGTCACCCGCAAGCTTCTAACATCATCAATATGGTGATCTGGAAGCTCCAGGTCGGAGATTGGATACAGTTCATGCAGAGTATCCGAAGGCCTTGCCCTGTTCTCTGCATTGGACTCTGCACCTGGATCTGGCAGTAATGTTTCCGCGTAGCTCGATCCTGTATTGCCTCGAGTACTTTTCATGGATGCTATACTGGAGAGTGAGACGACATTACCTCGAGCATGCTGGCTCTCGTCCGATTTCAGGGCCGTCAGGCGGGTATAATCCTCCATCTCCACGAAGTATTAAGACCCTGTGTCAATAATGTACGGAAGGGTATCGATGTCGCAATCCAGGGGCGGGCTCGACCGTGGAACGAGAATGACCTAATTATTCGGTGGCAGGTACTATGGACGGTTTTCAATGCTTTACATTCAAGCCACCGGGCTCTGGTAGACTGGCAACGTTCACATTCATTTCACGTGCTAAGTTGCATCCCTAAATGTGTCTTAAGAGACGAACACCCACAGTATACAGTTCTTGACGTAGTTGTTGCAATGCCGGCCAATAGCACGAAAAGCCGTTTTCGAGGACCTATCCGGGCATCTGCCTGTAAGTTTTGTGCAATTTTATCACTACACGATAGTACCTTATGCCTGCAGTTTGGAGATGCAGTACCAGATAAGCAGGACGATCTCACTGTTACTATCGAACTTGGAATCTCCACCTGAGATGCTGTTCAAACAGGGGTTGCTTAACCGAATAGCACCACTGGCCATTGAACTCGCAACAATAACAAAGCCTGATTGATCAGAGCCTTACTTTGGACGAGCGATAAAAACAGTGTGCCACAGCTTAAAACCAGGTACTAATAGTACATATGGACTCAAAAACTACGCTTAGGTAGGGAACTGGTCAAAGAAGGATTAGTAAATGTAAAGTTCAAGGTTATCATGTGGTATGAATCATAAGCACCCGGCGAAATGTTTTTAAATAAAGCGGACTATGGCCAACTACGTAAGAAAGAAGCCATTTCCATTTAAAGTTAAGTACTTACCGTGTCTTCCACGACGACCAAACAAGCTAGCGCGCGTAGTAGTCTGCCGCAGTGGAGACACAGCTTGTGGCTTACGGCTTGGCACGCAAGTCCTGGAACTTGAACCTTTTTGGACTAAAGTACTTGTACCAAACACTGCACTACTCGGACATCACTGTTACAAATGTTTGATTGACCTTCGTAACACCAGTAGGCGAGAGATGTTAGGTGTCTTGGCGAGAGCAGTAAGCCACTTGCAGCGTCAAAAGCGATGCTTGAACAAAACCTTCTCTCTGATTCTGCTGATTAAAGCATGTCTCTCATGCGTACTCTAGCTCGAAGAAGAATACAGAACACAACAGACTCAGCACAACAGTATGGATGTACGCCACAATCTCCACTGTAAAGCGCGCCCAAGTTGGCATGATGTCAACATCATAGCCTTCTCCAACCGCATGCTCTCTTCTGCGTCCGCGAAGCGGCCCATCAGCTCACTCAGAAACACACCAGCCGAAATCTCGATCTCACTTGGTACATTGAACAAGAGTCCTAACAACACATCACACCCTGGAGATATAAAACCAAAATTGTGCCCCAGAATCTTGTTCCATTTCGTGAGCGCCGATGAGACTTTGGCCATACCAATAGCATTGTATCTATCGATCGTCTTGCTCTCGAAAGTTGGAATGTAGGTTTTCGCACCTTGTGTGTCAAGGGTTGTTGCAAGTACAAACATGCTCCATAGGAGTATGCTGATGCGAGCAAACTCGGCCGATTGCGAAGGCATATCATCAAAGTTCCAGGCATCGAGTAGGCAGATGATGATTGATACACACTTCTTTCGCGCCCAGTATCCATTGATTTTTAGCTTCTGGTCCGTCCATGACTGCTGCAAAATGTGAGTACAAGAAATCAATTGCTGAACAGCCGATTTTAGAATTCTTCGGGGAAGCTCTCGAATCCAGTCAGGGCTTATGATAAAATGACATGAATTTCCCAATTCCTCCAGGCAGGAAACTGGCGGCTTGTCGTTGAAATTGACGCGGTGACCCAGAATGGGTCGTGCGAGTACTGATAATGCTAGATAGAAGTCGGAGAACAGGAACATCTCGCTGGCGTAGTTCAAAACATTAGAGACACCACCGACGGCCTCAAGTAGGTGCTTAACTGCTCCTAGGTGCATGCGCGCGGCAGGAAAATCGCGCCTGTACACCTCGATGAGACACATGTAAGACACGATCTCTAAAAGCTGCATGGGGTTCTGATCTGCCCTGCTGAATGCTGCCCTCAATGCCCAAATTGTTTTCAAGTGTAAGGCATCTGTGAGGTCGGACCGGCTGCCTGGAAGCTTCAGCATCTCCATTTGGACCGAGGTAAACGTAATGATCGAAAGCATGTAGAGAGGATTTTGGAAGCATTTGTGCGTAATCACAACGTCGGCAGGCTGTGATAAATCGACTTCGTGCCATGTCTTCCAATCTGGGGCCACAGCTCGCCACCATTCGATGTGAAAGGTCAAAAGCTGCTGGGCGTGTACATCCACCGCCAACGTGGTTACCCTAAATGGGTCTGTCGCGGATGCCAATGTCATTGGGTACGTTTTGGGAGAAAGATCTTCATCGTCTGAAGGTGATGAGTGGTAACTGTTAGTGTCCGGCTTGAGCGCGAACTCCAGGTTTCTAAACTTGGACGTGATTGGCTGAGTACGACGAAGCTTTCGGCGACTGGCGCATACTGTTTGGATGTGGCCACGGATCAGCGACCATTCGTGACCATTGCTTGACGATAGGGACTTTGAAAATTGGTCCTTATTTACCCACAGATACGCTCCAGATGCAGTAGGCATGGTGATGAGCTGGAAGTGTGTCAACAGGGCGTGGTAAAGTAGTGGCTGGTATACACGATAATCGGTGCTCTGTGCTTTCGCAGATGGTTGCGGAGGATCTAACCCGTGTTCATCAATTAAGGGATATATGATCTAGTGCTCGAAGCCAGCTTAGAAAGCAATACAACAGCTTCTCAAGATGCATACACCCAGCGCAGCGGGCAGGAGAATCTGCCGAAGGCTGTGAATGAGCCCTAACGAATCAAAAGCTAGCGCTATTTATGGCTGGATGAGCCGCATTGTGTCAAGTGATGTTTTGTCATCGGCAAAGCGGTAGCTTGTAACCTTTCTAGGTGATGCCGATACAGTTCAGTATTGTTGTACGTGAATTGAGATGCCTGAAGGAAGAGGCAGCTATCCAAGCTTCGGACTCTTCACTAATACCTCAAAGTAATCAAGGTGGAGCGATGGTAAAAAGGGTGGAAGTTATCATGCTCTCCGGAGGCAGCCGATTTGGCCAATACAAGACACAGCTCTTGCTTGCACGCCTGTCTTCCGCATAGAATCAAACTAGCCATACTTCACTTTAAACTTCATGGGGGGGTTTCGAGACCGAAAGCGGTATGTTACTTCTTTCCTGATCGGACGCTAGCTTCTCGCATAAATAATGACCGAAATCACGTTGCGCCTAGTGCCAAATTGACCCATGCAGCATCAGGTATTTGGGCGGTGAACTCGGTGGGCTGTCGCTAGGCTGCAATGCTTAACCGTAGGTACCTGCAGCTGCCTTGGCTGACAAACATATCGCCACTGCAGCCACTATATCGCTAGCCGCCTCAACATTGATCGAACCAGTAGTGAAGAAGCGAGCTAATGCAGCCATCCCTCCAAGTGCGTTGAGGCTTAGCATAAAACGGAAAATGGTGTTCTTACTCAGGCGCACGCACGCTCATGTCGGCAAGGTCCTTCTTGCAGTCTCTGGGTTGAAAGAATAAAGTACCACATGGATTGGAAGACTTGGAGAAACTGTAGAACACTACTGTAGTTGTTGTACTTTTCCCACATGATCAGGAAAAAGCACACATACACTTCTTACAGTGCGTTGTGACGTAGAATTCCGAATTCTTTTCACCCAAACAGTGAGATTTCCTGGACGATTCCAGTAAGGTTTCTTCGCCGTCATCTGGACACCGCCAATCCAACCAAGCTACTATCTCAACGCATGATGCTCTATCTCGGGACAAGCGACATCAAGTCTCCATCCTGGTCCAAGCTCGTACGCCATGCGACAAGACCCTATGCTGGCTAAGGATGGTCTTCAAGCTCATGCAAACTTGCACATCTGCGTAAAAATTATGTTTCCAATGGCAATTCGTTCGCCAGGTGCGGCAGCCGACATATCCCTGTCTTCGTGCCGGTACTTCATTGGAGGCAACCCATCGCGACGATGAATCGGCTAGCCACTATGATCATTCGCCACGGTTGCGAACAAT
>Ga0190273_10001004_pt1 | contig 10169 bp, 10 predicted proteins | sample Popmic504IS_FD_134513 | JGI IMG/M metagenome (GOLD analysis project Ga0190273, IMG submission 134513) | Populus adjacent soil microbial communities from riparian zone of Shoshone River, Wyoming, USA - 504 IS | ecosystem: Environmental > Terrestrial > Soil > Riparian zone > Trees stand | place...
GGATTGGGTCTGCGTCGGCCGCGACGACGGCCAGCCCGTCGCGGTCTCGCACGCGGGCGTCTTCGCCGGCCGCTCCGCGTTCCTGGTCTTCATACGGCTGCCGGAGGGGAGGGCCGCCACGCTCTCTTATCTCAGACAGCTTTACGAATTCGCCAAGCTCTGGACGCGCGACGCGCGAGACCTCGGGCAGATAGTGCTCAACCCGGACACCCCGCAATTCCCCGTCGGCACGCAGGTGGCTTTGGTGCGGCGCACGCTGCTGGTCGACGACCGCGGGGAGTTGACCCCGACCAATCTCGTGGAGGACGTGCAGCTACGCGTCTACCACGCGATACCGCCCGGCGCGGACAGGATCAGCTCGCGCGCGCAAGCCTCGCAGCATTTTTACGAGTTCAAGCTGAGTCGGGAAATGTTATTCGCGGGCGAGGCGGGCGGGCTGCGTCGCGTCGCGCCGACGGACGAAGAGTTTCGGATATTCGGGTCGCAGGTCGTTGACCCTTTCGAGGGCGCGTCGGGCTACGCGCATAGCGAAAACCCGGGGCGCGTCCTCGGCACTTGCGCGACCTGTCACGCCGCGCCCGGCATCCACTCGGTGCTGAGTTTGCAACGCCGCGCAAAGTTAGTTGACCTGCATCCCGCCGACGAAATCACGCGCGCGCTCGAATGGAAAAGTCGGCAGCAGTCGTGGGCGAAGCTACGCGAGTTCCTGTCCTCGTTGTGATTTGGTTGCGATTCGTTTTCAATTAATCAGAACCTATTGACACGAGCGACGAGTGGAGTTATATACACGCCCACTTGCGCTGACACGACAAATGGGCTTCGACCTCTCGAACCCGACGCATCCTCTGAGAGGCCCGTCTCGACGCTCTTGCCGTACCGGAGCAGTACCCCCGGGCACATCCCCCAGCAAGCTGAATCCCTAACGTGGGATTAGCGTCAACCGAGGTTGCGTGCAGCGATACCGCCGCCGCTCACCTTACAGACGTAACCGGCTATCCTCGCGAGTTCCGAACGCCCTGCGCACTTCCCGGCAGTGCGCCTCAACCTCAACTGACTTCCTCGCTCCTAAACGTCCGCACCCGCGCTGACGAGGGCCGAAGTGTGTGTTCCGCGATTAACTCGTTAGAGCAGAGGTTGTAAAGCGTGCGCGCGCTCTCACCGAAAGAGTTTCGCGAAGCCGCGCGCTTTACTAAAAAGTTTCAGGAGTCATACGACCATGCAAAACATCGAGCAGGCGCTCGCTAACGAATACACGTATCTGTTCGCCAGAACGCTGGTCGGTCTCGTCCTGCTGACGGCCGGCCTCGCCAAGCTCTTCGGCGGGCGCAAGTTCGTCGAGGTGGTGCGTAATTACAAGCTGCTGCCGGAGGCGCTAGTCGCGCCGGTCGGCCGTCTGATTCCGTTCGCCGAGGTGTTCGTCGCCGTCCTCGTCTTCGCCGACCTCCTTCAGCCGTTCGCGGCGCTCGCGGCGGCTCTGCTGTTCCTGATGTTCGGCGGGGCGCTCGCCATCAATCTACTGCGCGGGCGAACACATATCTCGTGCGGCTGCTTCGGGGTGTCTGAGGAGCAGCGTCTGAGTTGGGCGCTCGTCTGGCGCAACCTGCTCTTCGCCGCGCTGGCCTTCTTACCGCAACTGGCGCGCGCCGCCGGGGTCGCCCCGGCGCGACTCGCGCCAGAGGAGGCGGCGTTGACGATTCTTCTCGCCGGCGCGGCGCTGGCCTCTTTTCTGATGTTGGGCGTAATCGTGAAGAACTGGGACGTGGCCGAGGGCGAGCCGGAGTAGCGACGCGCGCCGAGCGGCGGTCACAGAGTTGTGCCGACAGGTTGAGCCGTGGAGGTGATAAACGAGATGAGTGGCATCTGGCTGATTTCCTATTTGGGTCTCTGGCTTCTGGTTTTCCTTCTCACCGTGGTCGTCCTGGCGCTGGCGCGCCAGATCGGCGTGCTCAACACACGCCTCGGCCACTCGGGGGCGCGGATGATTAACGCCGGCCCCGAGATTGACGATCCCGCGCCGGTCGTGACCGTCCCAGACCTCTCCGGGGAGGAGCTGGTTTTCGGCGGCGCGCGCGGCCGCCCGAGCCTGCTGGTCTTTATGAGCACCGGCTGCGGCTCGTGCGCCGCGCTGGCCCCGGCGGTGCGCACCATCTGGAAGAGCGAGCGCCGCCGCGTCGACGTGAAGCTCGTCAGCATGTACAGCGGCCGCGCCGAGACCATCAAGTTTTTAGAGCGGTACAAGATGTCGCAGGTGCCCTGCACTGTCGCGCTCGACGTGAACGAGAAGTATCAGGTGATGACAGCGCCCTACGCCGTGCTCCTCGACGCCGAGGGTGTCGTGCGCTCGAAGGGCGCGGTTAACCACGCCGAGCACCTTGAGAGCCTGCTCAACGTGCTCGACGAGGGGTACGCGAGCGTGCAGGACTGGTACTACGCGACAGTCGAGCCGCTGCCCGCCACGGCCGACGCCACGCCGGCTAATAAGTGAGGCGCGGACGGGAGCTTTGATTCGGGTCGTCGTGAGTGCGCCGCGGGCCGCAACGCCCGTCCGGCCTTAAACGAGAAGAGGACGTATGAGCCACAACGGGTTTGAGGATGACAAATTCGACATCGACGTCACGACGGCCCGCGTCTTGAGGCGCTTCTCGGAGCGCGTCTCACGGCGCAGCATGATCGCGCGCGTCGGCAAGTTGACCCTCACGCTGCTCGGGGTCTCCACGTTCCCGCTGCTCCCGTTCGATCGCATGATGCGGACGGCCGAGGCCCAGTCGGGCGTCTGCGCGCAGTGGCAGCTGTGCGGCATCAACGGGAGGCTGTGTAACTCGTGCACGTGCGCGGCGGGCACGGTGCAGTCGTGCCCGCGCTGCACCTATCAGGGTTCGCTTTGGCGTCAGTGCTGCCCCGTCAGGGTCAACGGCGACGGCGCCCCCACGGGCGAGTGGAAGACCGTCGAATACATCGACTGCTGCGGCCAGCAGGGGACATGCACCCCGACCAACAACGCGGACAGTTGCGACGGCGGAACCATCTGCTCGAACAACCCCGGCTCGGGGCTTTGGTGTCAGGCGTCGGGCGCGCAAGTCCCCGGCAAGCGATACCACTGCACGCACGCCAGAATCCTGAACGGGTCTTACGGCGACAACACGTGTTCGACGCCGTTATAGCGTCGGGCGCGGGCGAGTCAGTTGAGTCGGGTTAGTGTGGCCGGAGCCGGTCAGGAGGCTCGGCGTGCGCGGCCCGCGGCGAAGAGTTGGGTTGAGGCACAGAAGATGAGTTCTCTAGTCACGGAGCAGAGGGGAGTGGTACTGCCGGGCCGCCGCAGAAGGCTCGCGCTGTTCGCTACTTTCGCTCTGATGGGCGGGTCGGCCGCGTACCTGATGCCGTCGGCCGTCGCGTGGGAGCAGGCGGCGGCGGGCGTCACGCTCCTGGCCGTCGTCGCGGGTCTGTCGGCGCTCTGGTCGCCTTGAGGGTACTCGATGGTGGGCACCATCCTCTACGTCGTGAACGTAGACCGAGAAAACGGGAGGGGAAGAGGGGTGTTGTGGGCGCACCTATTGGCATACCTCGTCGGCTCGACCCTCGTCGGCGGGCTGCTCGGCGCGGTGGGCGCGCTGCTCACGCCGCAGGCGGCGACACCGACGCGGACGCTCGCGGTGCTTGGGGCCACCGGCGTCGCGGCGCTCCTCTACGGACTAGGCGAGCTGAGTCTGTTGAGAGTCCCCACGCCGAGGGTCCGCCGACAAGTTCCTTCGGGTCTGCGGCTGACGATGAGAAGAAGAAAGCTGATGGCGGTCGTCTACGGGTTCGAGCTTGGGGTCGGGTTTACGACTTACGTCACGGCAACCACCTTCTACGTCGTCGCCCTGTGGATCGTCCTCGCCGGGAGTCCGTTGCTCGGAGTGTTGACGATGATGGGCTTCGGTCTGGGCCGTGCCGTGCCGATGCTGATGTTGAGCCGGTATCGGGGCGACACGGCGTGGCGCAGCCGCCTGATCGAAGGGCTTGAAGGCTGGACGCCGTTGGTTCACCTGGCGAACGGTCTCATCTTGGGGTTTTGCGGGGCGTCGTTCCTCGTGGCCGGGCTAATCACTCGCTGAGGTTTCGCCGCCTTGACAGTCGAGAACCCGCGACGAGCGGGAGGCGGGCACGATTCGGCACACTTCTTTAGCCGATGCCGTGTCGGTGAGTCAGATCGGAGGCAGAAATGGGACAAGCCATTGAGAAGTCGGCGGCCGAGACCTTGAGCGCCGACGCCTACACCACCACGCGCAGACTTCGCGGAGCGTCTGTTCTCCTCTTGCTGTCAGTCGTCTGTCTGTCGCTCATCGCGCCGCGCGCCTACGTCGCGGCGGGCGACGGGCGGCGGGCGAACGGCCCGGCCGAGAAACCGCAGGCCGGGTGGCTCTACGTCTTAGACTCTAATAATGGGCGGAAGACGGCGCAAATCCTCGTCGTCAACCCGGCCGACGGCAGCGTCGTCAGAACCTACCCGACCGGCATGATGCCCGACTTCGCGCTCTCGCCGGACGGGACACGCCTCTACGTCGCTTCGACGCGGGTTAAGGGCGAGTCCACCCATGAGCAGCCGGACGAACTGGCGACGATAGACACGGCCACCGGCAAGGTGCTTCGCGTCGTCGCCAACCCCGACCGCATTCTCTACATCGTGACGCCCCCGAGTTCGGGGATGGCCCTCGCGCCTAACGGGCGCTGGCTCTACGTCATGAAGTACGAAACCATCACCCCCGACAACGTCCTCTACTGGGTCGAGACCTACGACACGAGGGCCGGCAAGTTTCTGCCGGAGAAGGCCGAAGTGCCTCTCTGCGGGTGGGGGCGGCTGATCGCGTCGGACAAGGAGCGACAGGTTCAGGTCGTCTGCACCGACACGAAGGACGTGCGGCTGCTGAAGATTACTCCGAGGGGGAGCGCCGTCGGCGCGAAGGCGCGGCTGACCCGCAAGGACGTGACGGCCGCCGAGCTGGCCGCCCTCCAACCCGCGGCGGCGGGCCTGGTCAACGACGCCGCGTCGATGCTCGCCAGGGAGCGCGCGAAGAAGTTGATCGACGAGAGTGCGTCGCATGAGGTGACGGCGGGCCTGAGCGTCGCGCCTTCGGAGAGCCTCGTGCTGATGAAGAACGGGCAGCTGTTTAAGGTCAACGAGTCGAACGCGGCCTTCACGAATACGGCCGTGAGCTTGCCCGAGGGGAAGTTGATCCATAGCGCCGCCGCCCCGTCACCCGGTCGTTTGCTGCTCGGGTTGAGCGTGCCGTTTTACAAAGGGCCCTGGCTGGCGACTGAAATTGTGGCCGTCAATCCCAACGGCTCGGCGGAGCGTTCGGCACAGACGAGCAGAGGCTTCCACTACCTTTCGGTCAGCCGCGACGGGCAGACGCTCTACGCCGTCAACTCCACGAGCAGCGAGCTGATGCTCATTGACGCGGCGACGCTGAGCGAGACGCGCGTGCTCGGCGGTCTCGGGGTTACGCCGTCGCTCATCATCGAAGCGCCGTAGGGGCGGCGCTCGCGGGACGCGGACGTGAGGCCGTGCGGCACGCGCCGCGCGGACGGGAGAGACGAGATGAAGGTGCTGTGCCGGAACGCGGCCCTTGCATTCTTCGCACTGCTGGCGGGTCTTCAGCTGGTGCTACCGCGGAGTCACATGGCGAGTCAACCGCAACGTGAATGGCGTTTCGTCGAGTCGCGCGGCAGCGCGTTGGGCGACGCGCCGCGCGAGGCCGACGCCGTCTACACGCCCGACCCCGCGCACCTCTGGAATCGCCTCCACCGTCACTTCCACACGAGACGCGCGAGCGACGGACAGGCATTCGGCGGCGACGGCCTCGACCCGCTCCTGTGGTACGAAACCAGGCACCTCCTCGACGGGCCATCGCACGCCGAGGCCGTCGCGCTGCTCGACGAGTTCCTCGCCGCGCGCGCCGAGCGTTTAATCACCGACCCGCTCAAGCGCGCGACGTTGCAGCGCGACCTGTGGGCCGTTTTCGACTGGCTCAGCGCGCGGGGGGATAACTATTTCGCGCAGCGGCGGCAGTTGCAAGTCAGACTGGGGAGCATCATCCACCGCCTCGCGCTGACGGCCGAGCAGATTAAGGCGCTGCCGGACAACTACGCGCGGGCCGTGGCCGAGAGGGCCTTCCCGCCCGCCTACCAGACCGAGAACCCTGAGGCGGCCTTCCTGCCCGCCGACATCTTCCAACCCGAAGGGCCGTGGGTCTGCCTCGGCAACGGGCAAGGCCCGCTGCTGGCACGCACGCACACCGAAGCCTTCAACGGCCGCTCGGCGTTTCTGGTCTTCATGCGTCTGCCCGGCGGGCGGCGCGAGACGGTCGAATACCTCGCGCGCCTGAAGGACTTTCCTCAGCCGCTCATCCCCAACACCGAAGGCTCGTCAGTCCTCGGCCCGGTTCGCTTCAACCCGGAGCTGCCGCAGTTCCCCGTCGGCACGCAGTTGGCGCTCATCAGGCAACAGATTCTCATTGACGACGAAGGCCGTCTCGTCCCTTCGCGCCTCACCGAGAGCGTGCAGATACGCGTCTACCGCGAGATCAGCGGCGTGGCCGACCCCTACGTCATCAACGCCGCGCGCGCCGCGCGCCACACGCAGGCGACGCACAAGTTCGTCCTGAGCCGGAGCGGACTCTTCGCGGGCGTCACCGGCGGGCTGCGGCCCGTTAGCCCGGAGGAGAAGGAGTTCGCGGTCTTCATGGCGCGGGGGATTGACTGGTTCGAGCAGCTCACGCAAGAGGGCGGGCCGGAACGTGTCCGGGAGGACGTGCTCGGCTCCTGCATCGTCTGTCACGCCGCGCCCGGCGTCCACTCGATGCTCAGTTACACGCGCGGGCGCTTCTCGACGCAGGGCTTGCAGCCGCCGGACATCGTCCCGGCCGACCCGACGGGCGAGGCGAGCAATACGACGCTCTGGAAGGCCGACCAGTTCAACTGGGGACTGCTGCAAGGGATTTGGGCGCAGCCGGAGCCGCGCGCTCTGCACGCAAAAAGGGCGAGTCGGTAAGTGAGTCGAGGACTTCGGTCGCGGCGGCGCGGCAGGGCATTAGAGGTGGTCGTCAAGGACAAGGGAACAGAGATGGGCTTCAGAAAGAAATCTCACGCGGCGCTGGCGGGCTTCTTGAGCTTGTGCCTCGCGGCAGCGTCTTACGCGCAGCACGGCGGGCACACGCCGCAGGCCGCGCCGTCGCATGCCACCGACGAGAAGTCGGCGCAGCACACGCCCGCGCCCGCGCACCGACACGCGGCCGAGGGCGAGAAGGAGCGGGTCCCGGATTTCATCACAGACGCGCGGCAGTTAAATCACCTGCCCCCGATTCTGTCGGAGGAGGAGTTGTTGAGCAAAGCGCCCGACGGCTACAAGCAAGACCCGGAAGCGCAGGAGGTCGTCGCGGCGTACAGGGCGGCGCGGGAGATTCCCAGGACGCTCGCGCAACTCCCCTGCTACTGCTACTGCGACCGGCGCGTCGGCCACAAAAGTCTTCACAACTGCTTTACGACCAAGCACGCCGCCTTCTGCAAGAAGTGCTCTTACGAGGCGCTGCTCGCCTACGAGCTTCAGAAGGAGGGCATGAGCGTGGAGCAGATACGAGAGCGCATCATCAAGCGGAAGGGGAACGAAACCCCTCAGAGCATTTTGCAGAAGAGGGCGAAGGCGCAGCCCGCCGCAAGTGCGGGGCAATCCGACGATTAGAGTCGTGAAGGGTTCTGACAGTCGGCACAAGCAAATCTCTCGGCCGCGCGCCCCGCGGCGTCCGGCCGGGATTCCCGGCGTACAAACAGCCACGTGAGGAGAGTCTTATGGCTAATAGAGGTAAGCAGGTGGGCCGGACGAAGGTTTCACGTCTCTTAAAAGTCATTTCTCTATTAGTGATTGTCGCGCTGCCGGCGCTGCCCCCGTCCGCGAATTTCATCGGGTCGCCGCCGGTCGCGCGCGCGCAGGACTCCTGCGAGATCGACCCGTGCGGGGGCGACCCGTGCTGCGGAGACCCGTGTTGCGGCGACCCGTGTTGCTACGACCCGTGCTGCGGAGACCCCTGCTGCGGTGATCCGTGCTGCGGCGATCCGTGTTGCGGCGATCCGTGCTGCGGCGACCCGTGCTGCGGCGACCCGGAGTGCGGCGGCGACGACTGCTGGACGGAGTGCACACAGGTCTGCTGGGAACAGTGCGCGGCGTATGACGACTGCGGCGAGTGCTACTGGTGGGAGACGTGGTGCGACCCGCCGGTGTGTAACACGTACTGCAACTGACGCGACGCGCGGGCCGTCGGCGCTCCGGCGTCGGCGTGAGTTCGATTCGGCGCGGGTGGGGGGGCGGGGTGAGGTTGCGGTCGGGTGAGACGCAGAAGCGCTGTCAGTCTGTGAGCCGCCGCCGGCGGCCGCCAGAGTTGGGGAGGGGAAGATGAAAAGAAGAGTCATGTGGATTTCGACCCTGTGTCTGGGCCTGGCCGCGCTCCTTTACGGCGCGGCGGCCGGCCACATCGCAAAGTCTTTCTCCGGCGCCGCGGCGCCGCGCGTCGCAACCGCTCAGCAAGCGAAGAAGGGCGAGCTGCGCGAGTTCACACGCACCGTTTTATACCCGAAGGCCGGGCCGCGCTACGACACCGTCAGGCAACTGGTGGCCGAGAGCGACGCCATCGTCGTCGGGACTCCGATCTTCAAAGTCGGCCACCGCCGCTCGGCCACCGACAAGTTCATCTGGACTTACTTCCAGTTGAAGATCGTCGAGAGCCTCAAGGGGAATGTGCAGCAGGGCCGGAAGCTCTCGCTGCGCGTCATCGGGGGGCGGACGGTGGACGCGAACGGGACGACCGTCGAGCAGTTGATGCCCGAGTTCTGGAAAGACCCCGAGCAGGGGAAGGGCTATGTCTTCTTCCTCAAGAAGGGGACGGCGGCCGCGCAGGGGAAGGCCGCGCCCTACACGCTCGTCGGCGGGCCGCAGGGGCTGTTTGAAATCAACCCGTGGCCGGAGGGCGCGCCCCCCAAGGGCGCGGCGGAGTTGGGGCCGGGCCGGGCCGTCGTCCCGCAGGTGCGCGAGGGCGACCCGCTGATGAGGACCTATAAGGGGATGAATCTCGCGACATTCCTCCAGCAGGTTCGCCGAGCGGTCGGCGCGTCGTGAGGGCCTTACTTATAGGCAACCGGAGGAAAGGAGTCCAAAGCCATGTTACGTAGACGGCTGATGTTTTTAACTATTCTGGCGGCGCTCACGGTCATCGGCTTCGGCCTGCCGATATTCCCCGCGCAAAAAGGTGGCCCGGAGACCACGGCGGCGCAGACCCTCCGCGACCCCGACCGCGCGCTCGTCGAGGCGGTCGGCAGGGGCGACGCGAAGGCGGTCGAGGAGTTGCTCGGCGCGGGCGCGAACCCGAACGCGAGGGGCGAGCGGCAAGCCAAGCGGCCGACCGTGTTGATGCTGGCGGCGGGCGGGGGCTCGGTCGAGGTCGTCCGCATCCTCCTCGCGTGCAGGGCGGACGTGAACGCGACGAACGAAGTCGGGACGAACGCTTTAATGCAGGCCGCGGGGGGCGGACACACGGAGGTTCTCCGAGTCTTGACGGAGGGCGGCGCGTCGGTCGCGCAGGCCAACAAGTTCGGCGACACGGCGCTCATCCTCGCGTCCAAGTTCGGCCACCTCGGCGCGGTCAGGTTTCTGCTCGAACGCGACGCAGACCTCAACGCCGAGAAGCGGCAGGTATTCGACCTCGCGTGGTTCGCGTCCATTAAAGGTGAGGACGGGAGCAACCCGCCCTTCGCCTCCGGCGCGGACATGCGGCAGAAGTTGCGGCCCGGCTCGGAGAACATGAGGCTCGTGCTCAGGACGAGCGCGCTGGCGACCGCGCTCCTGCACAACCGTTTCGAGGTCGCCGCCCTGCTGCTTGAGAAGGGCGCGCTCCTGACTTTCCTCAACGACGAGACCGGCGGAGAGATGCTCCGCTTCGTCGCGCGCAAGGGGCAGCCCGAGTTGGTGCAGGCGCTCGTCGCCCGCGGCGTGGACGTTGATGCGCGGAGCATGAGCGAACGCACGGCGCTGATGGAGGCGGCGCGGAGCGGCCAGGCGGCCGTCGTCGAGGAACTGCTCAGGCGCGGCGCGCAGGTCAACGCCCGGGACGGCGGGGGCTACAACGCTTTCCTGCTCGCGGCCC
>Ga0190273_10001005_pt1 | contig 10159 bp, 3 predicted proteins | sample Popmic504IS_FD_134513 | JGI IMG/M metagenome (GOLD analysis project Ga0190273, IMG submission 134513) | Populus adjacent soil microbial communities from riparian zone of Shoshone River, Wyoming, USA - 504 IS | ecosystem: Environmental > Terrestrial > Soil > Riparian zone > Trees stand | place...
CACTCCACCTCAAGAGTAATGTGGCAACGCAGGAACTGAAATCATTAGACCGTTTCTGAAACCAGTAGTGAAGTATGTTATTTAATTCGATGATCCGCGAATAACCTTACCACAATTTGAATGTTCTAATTTTTATATAATTTATATAGTTTAAGGTAAACATAATGTAATTTAATAAAATTATATTAAAGTATTATATGTAATTATATCACATAGATCACATGCGTTGCATGGCTGTCTTCAGTTAATGTCGTGAGATTTGGTTAGGTCCATTAAATTAACGTAAACCCTTGCTTTATTTAATGTAATAAGGCAGCTCTCCGCCCACAACTGGATATGACAACAGGGACTAAGACAAGTCATCATGGCCTTAATATTGTGGGCTATAGACGTGCCACATATGCCTTTACAAAGGGATGCAATAATGCGAATTGGAGCTAATCCCCTAAAATAGGATAAAGTATGGATTGTAGTCTGAAATTCGACTGCATGAAAAAGGAATTACTAGTAATCGTGAGTAATCACATCACGGTGAATTTAATCTCAGATAGGTACTAACCACTCGTCAGGCGCTGAAAGGAGTATGTGCAATAAGTTTGGTAGCTGCTGTTTGTTATTCTAAATAACCAGGTTTAGATCTTTTGGCAGAAGTATCTTCGTATGCGTGACTCTGATTGGTGTTAAGTCGAAATACGGTTCGGGTTGGGGAACTAGCCCGGGATTAATGAATATTAACAATGCACCCAAAAAAATATAAAAAAAAATAAAATAAAAAAAATAAAATAAAAAAAAGTCTGTGCAAGGAGCATAAATATTATATATTTATAGTGGTTCAAGTCCATAGATAGGCTCATGAGTAGTTTAGTTTAATTACCTCTATTAAGAGGGATCATTGAGGTTATAAACCCTTAATTTATATTATTATACATATTATAAAATTTTTAATCTTACTACTGGATTTATATTAGTATATAAAAAACTTTAGGACTAATATTTATTAAGATAACTTACAAAAATTGGTTTATTACAAAAAAAATATTTAAAAGCATTTGTCTTTTCAAATATACATATAATGATTCCATTATATTCTAATTAATTAGAATTCTTAGAGTTATCATAGTATATAATATTAAGTGTAGCTTATATCTTTGAGTTACACACCAAAATATACAAAAGGAGAGTTCCTTTATTGGTAAGAAGGGTTGAGCTGTAAACTCAATAGTAGTGTACTTTTAAGAGTTCGAATCTCTTGTCTCCTAGAATATATATAATTAATGGAGATATTATGTAATTAAATATTGATATTTATATAATTAAATACTGATACTTATGTAATTAAATATTGGTATTTATCTAATTAAATACTGATACTTATGTAATTAAATATTGATATTTATCTAATTAAATATTGATACCTATGTGATTAAATATTGATATTTATATAATTAAATATAAAGATGTATACAATTAAATACCAATATTACTTATTATAAACACCAGATCTAAATATACCAGATCCTACTTGGTTATATTATACTACTTTCCAGACAAAGCGTAGTAAATGATTTAATTGCCTTTATAGCTCAATGGTAGAGCGGAATACTGTTAATATTCTGATAAATGTTCAATTCATTTTAAGGGCTTACATATATACACTAAGGTACACATACAGATATACTTACAGATCTCATTATTACAAAGAGTATTATTCCAAATAGTATTCTTTCAAATAGTATTCTTTAAAATAGTATTCTTTCAAATAGTATTTTTTTAAATAGTATTCTTTCAAATAGTATTCTTTCAAAAGGTATACTTATTAATACCATTATACTAAATAGCATTAGTTTATAGCTACATTCTTATGTATTTTAAGTCTTTTATTTAAGAAGATTTATTATAGTTTAAAAGTTTTCAGACAATATATATTCATCCAATAATAAACAGCCTTATAAGGAATTAGGTTATTAGCTTATATCTTTGTTGTGGTAAAATGTAAAGTTATCATAATAAACTTATAAAACGGTGGTTGTCATGATAAGGATTAAGAATAATTTAACATGTTGTATATGATAAAGGAATTTACGTTTAGTGGTTACAATGATATAAGTTTAGATATTATATATATTTTGGCTATCTTACTAGGTACTTTAGTTATTATTAGTAAAAACCCTGTAATCTCTGTATTATTTTTAATAGGGTTATTTTTAAGTATATCTTGTTACTTAATATTAACAGGGTTAAACTTTATTGGTTTATCTTATTTATTAGTGTATATAGGAGCTGTATCCATACTATTTCTATTTATATTAATGTTAATTAATGTAAGAATTTCTGAATTATTAATAGACAATCTAAATGGTATACCTTTAGCTATAGTACTAGGTAGTTTTTTTATTTATTTTGTTAATAATGTTTTACCCTACATGGTCATAGCTTTTAATAGTTTTCTATATCATATTAATACTAATGTAAGATTAGCCAATGTAACATCTGTATCATGAGATGGATATTTAGCAGAAACTTCCCATATTACAAGTATAGGGAATATATTATATGGTAATTATTCTATATGATTAATACTTACATCTATCATATTATTACTAGCGATGGTGGGCTCTATAATAATAACTATTAAACAAAAAACTGACGACTAAAAGCTGGTATATATATAAAGCTACTATTACTTATAAGAATTTTTTTTTTATTTATTTTTTATTGGTATCATAATTAATTCTATATTTTGATTATATTGGCCTTATATTGGCTTTATGTTTTCATTATCTTGATCTTATCATGACTTTATATTGGGTTTATTTTTACTTTATACGTATCTAAATGCATATATAGAGTATTATTTTTAATATAGTAAGCCAACTTAGCTATTTAAAGCCTTCGGCTCTCAATAGAAAAACCTAGTTTCTCTACTTTCCTTTAATTTAGGAATATACTTTTATAAAATAGCTTTAAACACTATTAAGTTTCTATTTTCCTCCATAACACCTCAAATATTAAAATTATCTTATTTTGTAGTTTACTCTATTTTTGAGGTCACCCCCCCCCCCTTTTTTTTTGATATTATCCTCTTTTGGATATTATCCTCTTTTGGATATTATAGTGTTTTTTAGGTTATCCCGTTGGGGATATACCTAGCTTTTATATAAAATACTTACTTTATTCATCTTTAAATAAAATATGTACAGGTACGTATATTATGTAAAGTACTGGACCTTTCCATCTAAGTATACCTATCTTTGGTTTAAATTTTAAATATTCACTATATTGAAAAAGAAGAAATACATATACTTAGACTAGATAAATAACATAAAATATATAAAAAAAAAAATAAGTATATACTCTTAGAGTAGATAAATAACATAAAAACCTATAAAAAATAATAAAGATTTATAATTAGAGTAGGTAAATAATAAACATAAAAAAAGAAATTAGCTCAATTGGTAGAGCATCCGTTTTACACACGGCAGGTTAAGTGTTCGAATCACTTATTTCTTAATACTTATGTATAATAAGTATGTATCTTTAGAGATCTTAGCTTAATGGTAAAGCGTATGACTTTTAATCATTATCATAAGGGTTCAAGTCCCTTAGATCTTAAATATATATATACGGCCTCAACTAAAGTCTTTTTTAAGGCAATAATTTTTATTATCTACCACATGATATGTGCCTACTAGAGCATTTTTTAGTTTGGCATGTCTTTATTACAAGAATTTTTAAGTAACTGCCACCTTATATTACCATTACAGATAGTTAAGGTTAATATATTAAAGCCCAAAAAGAAATAGCTAGATGTAGTTTTAATTAATAATGGTATGTAAATACTTAGGGATTATAGGATGCAAATCCTTAATAGCTAGATGGTAAAATTAATTAAAATAAATATGTTAGAGAGTTTAAAAGTAAGGTTATTTAGTGAGCATCCAAATTTATATCGTTGGTATATTATGTTATTATGTATAAATCTATTGCTATATTTACTATTGCTATCATCTACAATGGGGGGAGGGGTAATACCATAAGATCTTTTATGTATACCTTACCAGTTGCTATTTATACGGATACCCTTAAACAAAAGGGAGACATCTTTAAAGAGAATCACAAAAAAAATCTGTAATTTACAGATTAATTATTAAGTCATCGGGTAAAACTTATGTAAGTTCTGCTATATATTTAACCCATAGGTTTAGAAATTATTTTTCCTAGAAGCAATTTAAGATAGGAATAGGCTATTAAATAGATATTATATGATAGAAAATTATATTTATAAAAAAAACAGCTATAGGATAATGGTTAGTCCAATCGTCTTCCAAACGATGTGTACCGATTCGAATTCGGTTAGCTGTATAGGGTTAGTATCTTAATTGGTAAAGGATTTTCTTGTCACGAAAGTAGATGCCGGTTCAAACCCGGTCTGACCCGTGTTGTAAAATTAATGCAATATAAAAAAAAATTTTTCAAGTATATATCAAATATATTATAATTAATAATTAAAAGTTTTCGATTAATAACTTAAGATTAGATGATGATAATTAAAAAGTTTGCGATTAATAACTTAAGATTAGATGATGATAATTAAAAAGTTTGTGATTAATAACTTAAGATTAGATAATTAACAATTAAAAATTTTCGCAATTTACTTAGTAATACTAATTAAAGTAAAGTATTATAAAAAATATAAATATAATCATTACTAAAAATAATACGGTTAGAGAAAAAAAAAAGATTGTAAGAAAAGTTTTAGGGTAAAAAGGAAAAGTTGCTATAGGTAAGGCGAGATATTTGCTAAATATTGTGTTTAACACCTGGTGGTTCAAATCCACTCTTTTCCGAAGCTAGTTAATGAATAAAAAACATACGTAGCTTATATATTAATAATAGGTAAGCTATAATGTTATTAATTTTTAATTAAATAGAGTATAGTTTAATAAAAAAAAATAACAAGTATTATAAATATATTAATATATAGCAGATTTACAGGTATTTATTTAATAATCATAGACTTTAAAGAATACATTTAAAATAAAGACTTTTTAATAACTTTTATTAATATAGTACAATACTTTATATTAGCATTTATTTAAAATAAATACTTTTTTTTAAGGAGTACTTTTTTTTTATAACTACTATTAATATAACAGAATATTTTATTATTAGCATTAAATTTAATAACATAATATAATATTTTACTCTTGATTGCCCCCCCCCCGTTATACAAATAATCATAAATTTATGTATAATGTATGTACTATATAAAAAACAAAAATGTTAATGAGTCTTATTTTGCAAAAATTATTAAATTAATAATATATTATGGATATCTTTAAAAAGAGTATAGTTTAATTGGTAAAATAGGAAGCTTCAAACTTCAAATTTCCAGTTCAAGTCTGGATGCTCTTGTAGTAGTATAATATATTTATAATATAGAATATAACTTATTTTGTATAATATCGCTTATAAAGTATAGTGTCACTTATAAGGTGTAATGTTAATTATAGTATATTACATCATTTATAAGGTATAATATCATTTATGTTGTATAATATCATTTATGTTGTATAATATCACTTATAAGGTACAATCTTCAAATAAAAAAAAGGATTTTAAATATTATAAACAACAAATTGTGTTATTATAAAGGTTCCTTAGCTTAATAGGTAAAGCGCATTTTTGATAAGGATGTGATCGACGTTCAATTCGTTGAGGAATCAAAAAGTGCGTTAGTTAAATTGGTATAATAGCATGCTACGGACATGTTTTTACAAGTTCGAGTCTTGTACGCACTTATACCTTAAGTGGATAATGTGTCTTTAAATAAAGAAGGTATATATAAATTAATAAAGTATATTTAAATTTATAGGCCATGTTTAAATTAATAAATGTGTCTTTAAATAAAGGTATGTATAAATTAATAAAGTATGTTTAAATTTATAGGTATGTTTAAATTTATAGGGTATATCTTATAGGAGGTACTATTAATTTAGAGCATCTTGTAATATATAAGTATGTTTAAGGAATAATTATGTTTTAATGAATATGTTTTAATTAATAAGTCTTATTTAATTAATAGATTATATTGTATTATAAGTCTCTTATAATTAATAGCGTATATTGTATTATAAGCCTCTTTTAATAGATTATATTGTATTATAAGCCTCTTTTAATAGATTATAATTGTATTATAAGTGCTTAGGATTACTAGGGCCTCCTGGAACGTTAGTCCCAGGAGGAAACTCTTCCAATGAACTTGGTTAAGTCCCCCCCCCTTTTTGATGAGGGGATCCCTGGGTTACCATATTCCAAAGCCGTAGGTTAGGTTTGAAAGCGGGTCCATATTTCGATGGGACGCCTGAAAACAAGCTTGTGCTGTAGCTAATAACTTCGGCATAAGTATCGAAAAGACTTAGACAGATACTGTACTGTCATGGTCCATTAGAAACAAAGTCTATATCTCTGGTGGCCAGGATTGACCTGGATGGGTAACTGCCCACGGCTTCTATAATTATTGAGCCGCCAAGTCAGCAATACAGTATTCCCTCTTTGATACTCAAGGGATTAGAGAAGTCCCTAGCAAGACTATATTTGTAAAAATTGATATAATTTGGCAAAGATATGTTCTATTTGGAAAAACTAAATCATAACGCAATAAAAGAAATCACTTTTTTACAAATATTTAATAAGTTTAATCTATTTTTAATATTATATATGATATACCAAATAACTATTTATAAAGAATAGAGCCTAAAAATTTTTAAAAAGAGAATTGACTGAGTGGTTTATAGTGGTAAGCTTGAAACTTATTTGGTTGAAAAACCACATCCGTTCGAATCGGATATTCTCTGTTACATTTATAATATAAATGCTATAAACGGGTTAGAGCCAGGTTGGTTAGGCGCCTCATTTGGGTTGAGGAGTAGTTATGTTCGAATCATAATAACCCGATATTATTTTTAATAAGTATCTAAAAAAATATATTTACAATGTATTTTCTTTGGTATGTAATTATATAGTAATGTATTTGATATGTAATGTATTATTTCATAGCTTTTACACCTTAATATTATTATTATGTAATTTAAGGTCTAAGTTTATGGCAAGTATATAAAGAGACTATTAAGGATTTTTAGCTGTATATGTATATTGATTCAGAAGAAATTCTGTGGATAAACGAAGTGAATTGAAATATCTTATTAGCTTCAGGAAAAAAAATCAAACGAGATTCTATAAGTAGTGTGAATGAAAGTAGAGTATAGGCTTTAAAGTAAAATGGTTTAGCTGTTTGAATATAGGGGAACCTTCCTCTAAGCCTAAATATAATATACAAGCGATAGAGAATTAGTACTGTGAAGGAAAATTTGAATTAGTAGTCTTATAAGCAGCTCAAGTTAAGTTTAATAAACATATGAGAGCGTACCTTTTGTATAATGGGTCAGCAAGTTCTAGTTAGATGCAAGCAAGCACTGGTTAATTATTATAAAGAAAGTAATGTAAATAAAAACTTTACCTTATTTACTGATATTAAACAAGTTTGCCTAGATAATCCAATTATTAAGTAATGAATTAGTATCTAAAGAGAGACCCGAAGAGTAGTGATCTTACTATGATCAGGCTTATAAAAGGCCGAATGGTTTATTGTTGTAAAAATATCCAAAGAATCATGGTAAGTTAGTGAAAGACAATACTGACTACTATAGCTGGTTTTCCGCGAAACATATGTAAGTATGTAGTTTTAAAGTACATCATAGCAGGTACAGAACTGTAATCTCGGACAATTTGTGCATTATTATCATTTTAAGGTTTATCCCTTTTTTATAGTAATGCCTTGTGCATATAGGGGGGTCGTGAAGACTCTATCTGCGAGTATTTGCTCTCGGAAGGGCAATGATGAATCTTGAACTATCAGACATTTAACGATAAGGTTGTATGTCAAAAGGGAAACAGCCCAGAACAAGTGTTAAGGTTCCAAAGTTTTTGTTAAGTGAAAGTAAGGAAGTATTTAAACTATACAACCAGGAAATAGGCTTAGAAGCGGCCATTTTTTAAAGACCTCGTAACAGAGCACTGGTTCAAATGGTTATTTATTAACAGATTTATTCATTAACATTATTAGTTATTGATAGATTCAGTTAGTTGTTAACATATTTAGTTAAAAGCGCCGAAAATATAACGGATCTAAACAAAACACCGACACCTTGTCCATAATATATTTAAATTATGAATTTTTAGTATAAATTATACCAAAAAGTAGGGTTTAAATTATAAATTTCTAGTAAATACTTAAGTATAGATATTTTAAATTATGGGGTAGCGGAACGTTGGGTAATATTAAAAAAAAAAGGTTGCATTAGACTGAATCTGAATAAGGTACATCCCAAGTGAGAATGCTGACACGAGTAACGAAAAGGACTATACCCAGAGACTAAGGGAGTATATGATCCCGCCTTAAGCTTATGGTTTACATAAATACGGTCTCTAAATTAAACCTAAAGGATAAAATGATGAGAATGTATATGCAACATAAAAGAGATACTTTTTTTATAGCAAATCTTGTATGTTAAATATAATAGTGTGAATATTTCAAATAATAAGTCTTGCCTATCAGGTCAGGCTTATGTCGTCTACTTTTTATTATATTTTAAGAAATATTGAAAAGGATCTATGAAGATATTATATTTAATGTATGACTTATAGTTTGCGGCAGAGAAAGTATTTGAATAAATTGTTCTGGAAAAGGCATATACTAGTTTGTAATCTCACCTATTGTTTAGGGGATAAGGATTTAAACAAATTACAAAAGTTAAAATTAACCGTACCTAAAAACTACCACAAGTAAGCTAGTAGAGAATACGAAGGCGTTTGAGCTAACAATAATTAAGGAACTCGGCAAATTGACACCGTAACTGAGGGAGAAGGTGTGCCATTCCTACTGATTAATATCAGGCTAGGAAGAGGAGACATAGAATGGTGTTGTACGACTGTTTAATTAAAACACAGCACTTTGCGTAAGATGTAAATCAATGTATAGAGTGCGCTATCTGCCCAATGATGGCTGGTTAACGGATTTTCTTAGCCGATTAGGTTAGGTTTTGAAGGAACCCCCATTTAATGGCGGCCTTACCTATAAGGGTCCTAAGGTAGCGAAATACCTTGGCATTTAAATGATGTCGCGCATGAATGATCTCACGATGCAACAGCTGTCTCAATTATTGGCTCAGTGAAACTGGAATGGCAGTGAAGATACTGCCTATCTCTAGATAGACGAGAAGACCCCATGCAGCTTTACTGTTACTAGTTACAGGGTATAATTTAACAGGTTTTAGTGGAGAAGGTAGTTGATAAGACAGAATTGAAACACCTTTACTCTGGTTGTTATATTAGTGGAATAAGTTAACAATAATCTTCTTGTTTGCTTACTTCTGCCACCCAAAAGTGTTATCTAAAAAAGGAGAATAAATGATAGGAGAATTAAATTTTATATAAAAGGATAATGATATTTATATAAAAGGATATTGACGTAAGAGACATGCAATTTGAGAAATATCCAAATTAATACTATTGGTCTCAGGAGACAGTGGCTAGCGGACGGTTTATGCGGGGCACAGATCCCATAAAGAGTACCTGGGAGTATCCAAATTTAATATTGTAATATGCTATACGCATAATACATGGAGCTTTTATTGCTTTATGTATTAAGTTATATTTTTTAATTATTATATTTAGTTTGTTATTTTTTATATTTACTTTTAAAAGTATCTATAACTAATTCAGTTATATTTCTACTTGAGTTAGAACTAAAACAACTTAAACTAAGTAAGATTTTACCTATATGGAAAATAGGTGTAGATAAAGTATTAAGAATTAATATGTACTAAAATAAATACAGTACAAATAAATTATTAATTATTATACTATTAGTTATTTTTTGCTTTTTGGTATTTTATGTTTCATGACGAAAGGAAAAGAAATTTAATTATAAAAACAAAAAATGATATTGAGATATACTTCCAAAGTTTAATGGCTAAATCTTGCTTTACTGTTTGACATACACGTCTATCAGTTGCGTAAGCAGGGCATAAAGACCGCAAGACGCAGTAAGGAAAGGTCTTGTATTATTGAAAAAGCTACGCTGGGGATAACAGGCTAA
>Ga0190273_10001006_pt1 | contig 10156 bp, 8 predicted proteins | sample Popmic504IS_FD_134513 | JGI IMG/M metagenome (GOLD analysis project Ga0190273, IMG submission 134513) | Populus adjacent soil microbial communities from riparian zone of Shoshone River, Wyoming, USA - 504 IS | ecosystem: Environmental > Terrestrial > Soil > Riparian zone > Trees stand | place...
ACCGACCCGCCGCGGCGAGCCCTGCGATGGTTTCGAGGTAGACCTCGCTCTGGCGGTCCCACGCGAGCTGCGAACGCACTCGTTCCCGGCCGACCCGGCCGAGCCGCACCCGCTCCAAGGGGCGGTCGAGCAGGCTGACCAGCTCACGAGCCAGCGCCTCGGTATCCCCGGGAGCCACCAGCACCCCGGCGCCCTCGGCCAGTAGCCGAGTCTCCTGCACGTCGTAGGCCACCAGCGGCAACCCGACTCCGAGGTATTCCAAAGCCTTCACGGGGGTGACTTCCGGTTGCAAGGAGGTGTCGACGCCGACGTCGGCCGCAGCCAGATGGCGATACAGATCGATGTCATTCAGCCAACCCGGGAACCAGACGTTCCCGCGCAGGCCGAGCTCGTCGACCATGAGCTGCAGCTCGTCGCGGCATTCACCATCTCCGATCAGCGCGAACACCACGTCGTCCCGACCCAACGCGTGGACCACACGTCCTGCCACCCTCACCACGTCGTCGACACGATCCTGTCGACCCATCTTTCCGGCCCACGCCACCGCGAAGGAGAAGTCCCGGCGAACCTGAGGCGGGGTCGGCAGGTGCGGCGCCTCGCGCCCACGTTCGAGTCGGTCCAGCACAGGCCCGTTGCGGACCACCTGGATGCTCCCGGGCGCGCCACCCGAGCCGATCAACCGGTCGCGCAGGTAGTCGTTGACGGTCAGGCTCGCGTCGACGTGGGCCTGGGTGCGTCTCTCCAGCCAGTGCAGTACCTGAATCGCTCCTGGCGGCGCGGAAGAAAATCTCTGCGTAACGGTCTCTGGCATCAGGTCCCGCTGGTCGATCAGCACCATCACGCCGAGTCGTCGAGCCAGTTCGGCCAGCGGGAAGTACAGGTCGGGTGGCTGGCAGATCTGCAGGACGTCGATGCGCTCACGCCGGTGCAGCTGGAGCAGGCGCGGGATCTGCCGCATCAACGAGGCAGCATATTCGCGAACGTGCCCCGCAGCGGACTCGCCGTCGACCGGCGCCCGGTACTCAAGAACCGTCAGCCCCGGCCGGTTCCGCCATGGCTCGTTGGCGTCATGACGGCGCGTGATCACCGAGACCTGACATCCCGCCGAGAGGAGCGAGTCGACCTGTTTACGCAGGCGACCGTCAACGCCCAGTGACACGTTTTGCACCATCGCCGCGACGTGGATGCCGTGGAGGTCAGCCATGAGCGGATCCTGAGCCATCAGTGACCATCGCTTCGGTCGTTCGACTCCCCGTCGGCGACGACCACGTCACCACGGCCTCGCCGGCGGCCGGGCCACTCACCACCCACGCCCCGTCGGCCAGTTCCGGGACCGACTGCGCCCGGCGCCGCCACCAAGCGGCAACCTCTCGCGGGAGTGCGTGCCACGCATCGGGGTCTGTGCTCAGCTGCTCCAGGAGGTCGTCCCATGCCCGAAGCATCCCCGGGCAGTGCACGTAGTCGGGGTGGGCGATCATCAACACCAGAGCGCCCCGGGACCGGAGTGCGTCGACCTTGGAGCGCCACACCGATCCATCTGTCATGCCGAGGACGTCGAACAGGGTGTGATCCTGTGGCAGCGTGATGGGGAGCTCGACGAGGTCGTCGATGAAGAATGGGAAGTACGTGCAACAACCGCCCGGGCGTGGTTCGTGTGGCGCACTGTCGGTGTAGGACGAGTCGTAGTCAAAGCCGAGCAGGGGCATCAGGTCCCACGATCGCTGCGTGGCAGGCGACCGGAAGCCGACCGCACCCCATCGGTCCGCCCAGGCCCGGATCGCCGGAAGCCGCTTGCGCAGCATGCGCCTCGACGCCAGGTCGTGACCGTCGTGGCGCAGCCCGTGCACGCCGATCTCGCAGCCCTCGGACCGCAATCGGTCGAGCAGCTCATCGGGCACGGGGTAGCGCTCGGGCACCAGATTCCACACGGAACGGAGGCCGCGCGCACGTTCCGGAGCACGCAGCGTCTCGATCGCGTCCCGGCCTGCCGAGGTCTCGACGTCGTGGGTGAGCACGAAGGCCGAGGTATGACCGTTCGGCCACGGGTGAAGGTACGGGACGGGCTCCCCGGCGACGTGCTCGAGCCGCTCCAGGAGCCAGTCGTAGAGGTCGTGCAGCGCATGCTCCTCGGGCCATCCGGGGAAGTCCGGGTATGTCTGTCGTGCCGCGTAACCGCGGCGGAGCAGGAGCTGAAGCCTCCGCGGCAGCAATGGGCGGATCGTGTAGTAGACGGTCACGAGCAGCTGACGAAGCCGGTTTCGCAGACGAACGTCGCCGAGCGTGGTGTACCGCTCCGACCACAGCCACGACATCGCCTCGCCCGGATCGAAGGGGAGGAACAGGCTGCCCTGGTCGTTGGTCCAGACCTGCGCAACGGCGTCGCCTTGGAGATTTTGGACTGGGGTGAGGGGCCGCCACCCCTCACCCCCCGTCCATCGACGACATCCGATCTCCTCGGGTGTCCCGGTGAATACCGGGCACACGAGGTCGATGCCGGCGAGCTTGTGGTGACCCGTCAGGGTGTGGGGCGCCTGGCGGCCCTTCTCGGAGCGGACCCACAGGAGTCTTGGCCCGTTCGGTGATGCGGAGGCGTGCAGTGCGCCGACGTGATGGGGAAGGTTGCGACTGAGGGTCCGGTCGACGGTGACCGGGATTCGCATGTAGTCGGCGAACTCGAAGGGGACCGATGAGGTGAACATGTGACACCTTCTTGTCTAGAGTCCGCGGCGAATCGCGAGGCGTGGCAGGATGCCGAGCTCGGCCAGCGCCGGCAGGGGATCGTCGGCCGCCCAGACTGCGCCCACGTCGATCCCGCGCAGGGAGCGCAGGTAGTCGGCGGCTCGGAGTTGCCGGTGACGGATGTCGCGGAGGGCGTTCGGCAGGTCCGTGGTCAACCGAACCCAGCGCACTCCGGCGCGGGCACGGCAGGGGTGCACCGGCAGTCCCAGCTGGTCCCGGTGCAGGAGAGCGGGGAAGTCGACGCCCGCTGCGGCACCAAGTCCGTGGTAGCCCCACGTTCTTGCGTTGACGTCGAGCAGCTTGATCACGCCGCTGCGCTCATCTCGCTTGTACTCCAGCTCGACCAGGCCGTAGTAGTTCATCTCTCGCAGAAGTCGCAGGGAGGGCGCCACCAGCTCCGGCAGATTGATGGTCTCGACGAAGGTGCTGGCGCGGCCGAAGTCCGACGGGTGCTGACGCCGACGGACCACGGTCATCGTCCCGACCGGCTCGCCGTCCTTGACGAAGGCGCAGAAGGCCAGCTGTCGCTCGCCGCCGCCGGGAACCAGCTCCTGGACGATCACTTCCTCGGCCGGGATGATCGCCGTGGCCAGGCGGAACTTCTCCAGCAGCTCTGCTGGATCGTTCGCGCGCCACGCCTTCGCCCCGGTCTCGTAGAAGAAGTGCTCCTTGATCGCGGGCTTGATGATCACGGGGCCGTCGAACGTGACTTCGGACAGGTCGGCCTCGCTGCGTGGGAACCAGCACCGGGGAACCTCGATGCCGAGCTTCTCGGCGACTTGATAGGTCTGGCGCTTGTCCCAGGCGATCTGGACCGTCTCCCATGACGGTGTCGGGACCCGGAAGGTCCGCGCGAGCTCGTCCCGGTTCTGCGCCACCGCGGCCACCGTCTCCTCGCGGGTCGGGAACAGGACCCACCCGTCGAGTCCGAAGCGGCGGGCCGCCTCGTGCAGGGCGTCCATCGTGGCCTCTGAGCTGCGCAGTGTCGGCACCCGCAAGGAGTGCTGCACGTATCGAGACGAGGGGGCGATGGAGACCTCGTCGTCGAGGACCGCAACGGGGATGCCGCGCCGGCCAAGGCTCCTGGCGATCCCGAGCCCCTGGTAGTCACCGCCGATCACCAGCGCTCCCGGCGTGTCGCTCGATGCTGCGTAGCTGTGCGATCGGCCGGTTTCGGTGGTGGTCATCACGCGACAGCCGCAGGGCGCGGCGTACGTCGAAGTGTTCGCCGCGTGTCCTGCGCCGCGACGGTCTTCGCGATCGCCTTGGAGCTGAACCAGCTGCCGGCAACGAAGCGCATGACCGGGCCGAAGGAGCGGGCGGCAGGTGCCCCCAGGAAGTGCAGCCGCGGGACCGATGACTCCAGGCCGCGCTTGAGTACGGGATAGCCGTCGGCGCATCGGATCTGGTCGGCCAGTGCCCGATCGAGGAACGGATAGCGGCGGATGTCGACGTCGTACCCCGTGGCGAAGAGCAGGTGGTCCACTCGACGTCTGGTGCCGTCCGAGAGCTGTAGGTCGAGCTTGTCGTGATCTGGGATCGCGCGGGTGACGACCGCACCGGTGGTGATCGGCACCTCGGGCAGTCGGGGCTTGAGCCATGCCGCCCCAGCCGGGCGGATCGCGCGTGCGGCAATCACGTCGAAGACCGGGCGGGGGAGACGGCGGAAGACCTCGGGTGTCGAGACGAGCCGTGAGATCCCCACTGGGCCGACGTCGGTCGGTGAATAGAACACCGGCGCGAACGGGCCGAGGGACGTGATCAGACCGCCGCTGTGGAGCCAGTGAACCTGCGGCTGCCTGGCCAGCACCTCGACGCCGGCACCGCCCTCGTGCATGAGGGCTGCCGACTCCAACGCGCTCTGCCCTGCCCCGATGATCGCCACACTCCTGCCACGGAACCGTTCGTAGTTGCCGTGGTCGGCCACGTGCGAGGCGAGGTCGGTCGGCAGCTCACGCAACATGGCCGGCCGCCGGGGGAACTCGCCGATACCCGTGGCGACGAGGACACGGCCGGCGAGAAGACGGGTGCCGTCGTCGAACGTGATCAGGAAGCCACGAGGGTGACGTTGCAGCCGGACGACCTGCCGGCGAATGACATCGGGAGCGACGCGACTCTGGTACCAGAGGCCGTAGTCGATGAAGGACGTGAGTGACATGTGTTGTTCGACCGTGGCCTGGGTGTCGGCGGTGTACCCCTCCATCGACAGCGGCCCGGTGACGTTGCCGATGGACGATCCAGCGCGGCGCGACCGCATCCAGAGACCCTTCGGCATGGTCTGCCAGAAGGACATGGGTTCGCCGATCACGCACACTTCGCGTCCGGCTGCGCGTAGGCGCTCGGTCGCCCCCAGGCCATGGGGACCGGCCCCGATCACCGCAATCTCCGTCTCGTCCATCGCCGGCTCCGTCTGATCGAGAGGCGCCGGGGTGACGAGGCCTCGCGGGTGGGTTGGAACCGATGCTAGGCACGGGCAGGAGGCGGCAGAATCCCACGTTGTGGCCATCTTTTCGCCGCAATATCCCAATGCCGACAAATCGAACCATTGGTGTTCGAGAACACCGCGGGTGGCAGCGCGAGACAATCGGCGGGAAGGGAACTTTGCCATGACAGTCCAGCTCAATCACACGATCGTGGAGACCCGGGACAAGCAGGAAGCCGCGACGTTCTTCGCGGAGATCCTCGGCCTGCCGGAGCCCCAGGCGTACGGACCGTTCCTGGTCCTGCAGACCGGAAACGACGTCTCGCTCGACTTCGTCGATGCCCAGGGCCCGGTGCATCCGCAGCACTATGCGTTCCTGGTCGACGAGGAGGAGTTTGACCAGGTTCTGGGGCGGATCACGGATCGCGGCCTGGCGTACTGGGCCGATCCGTTCCACCGGCAGCCGGAGCGGATCAACCACAACGACGGCGGCCGGGGCGTCTACTGGGCCGACCCCAACGGCCACAACCTCGAGATCATCACGCGCCCCTACGGCGGATGAACGACAGCACCGCGACCGGGTCGGCCGCGGTGCTGTCGGGTCGCGCCTACGCGTCCAGTTTGCCGAAGAACTCGCGGATGTCGGCCGACAGGACGTCGGGACGCTCGAGCGCGGCGTAGTGGCCACCGGTCTCGAACTCGGACCAGTGCACGACGTTGCTGTTGTCGCGATCGGCGAACGTACGGATCGACTTGAAGTCGTCGGAGAACACCGCGACTCCGGTGGGTGCGTGGTTGACGGCGGGCTCGGTCCCGGCGTGGGCCTCCGAGTAGTGGTAGCGACCCACCGTCGCCGAGGTGTTGGTGAACCACTCGAGCGACACCTCGGTGAGGATCTGCTCGCGGGTGACCAGGCTCGTGCCGTTGCCGAACGACATGAACAGCTCGTTCCAGGCCAGCTGGCCGACGGGGGAGTCCGAGATCCCCGCGGCGATCGTCTGGGGCCGCGACGCGTTGATCGCGTTGTAGCCGCCGACGGACTGGAACCACTCCATGTGCTCGAGCGCTGCGTAGTCCTTGGGCTCGAGCTTCTCGAACTCCGTCGGGTCGCCGGACGGGAAGGAGAACAGCTGCAGCACGTGCAGGCCGAGGAACCCTTCGGGCTGCAGCAGGCCGAGCTCACGAGCGACCATCGCGCCGCCGTCGCTGCCGTGGGCGCCGTAGGAGTCGTAGCCGAGCCGACGCATCAGGGCGTCGTACGTACGTGCGACCCTCGCCATGGTCCAGCCGTGATCGGTCACCGGTGTGCTGAACGCGAATCCGGGCATCGACGGGACGACGACCGAGAACGCATCCTCGGCCTTGCCGCCGTGGGCGACCGGGTCCGTGAGCGGGCCGACCATGTCGAGGAAGTCGACGAACGATCCCGGGTAGCTGTGCAGCAGCAGGAGCGGCGTCGCGCCTGCCTCGGCCGACGGCACGTGGATGAAGTGGATCGTCTGGCCGTCGATGTCGGTCAGGTAGTGCGGGAACTCGTTCATCCGGGCTTCGTGCGCACGCCAGTCGAACTCGCCACGCCACTGGGCCACCATCTCCTGGAGGTAGTGGTTGGGCACGCCGTACGTCCAGTCGTCGCCGGGGGCGGGTGTGGGGTAGCGAGTCCGGGCGAGCCGGTTGTCGAGGTCATCGAGGTCTGCCTGGGGGATGTCGATGACGAAGGGGCGGATGTCGGATGAGGTGTTTCGCTGTGTGGTCATGTATCCACGTTAGAACCGATATAGGAACGTTTGATTCCTAGTTTGTGAGACAATTTTCTACATGCTCGACACCTCCGCGAGACTGCTCTCGCTCCTCGCCCTGCTGCAGTCCAGACCCCAGTGGTCCGGCACCGAGCTGGCCGAGCGGCTCGACGTCACGACCCGCACGATCCGCAACGACATCGACCGGTTGCGGTCGCTCGGCTATCCCGTCAACGCCGAACGCGGCGTGCACGGCAGCTACCGGCTCGGCGCCGGCGCGGCCCTGCCGCCACTCCTGCTGGAGGACGACGAGGCGATCGCCGTGGTCCTGGGGCTGCGCGCCGCGTCGACCAGCGCGATCGAACGGGTCGCCGAGAGCAGCGCCGTCGCGCTCGCCAAGCTCGAGCAGGTTTTGCCGTCGCGACTGCGGCGCCAGGTCAACACGCTCTCGCAAGTCACGACCCAGGTCGCCGACGACGCCGGCATCAACGATGCCGATCCGACGTTCGATCCCGAGACGCTGACGGCTGTCGCTGCGGCGATCCGCGACGTCGAGTGGCTCCGGTTCGACTACGACGGCACGCCGCGACTCGTCGAGCCCTATCGGCTGGTCAGCTGGGAGCGTCGGTGGTACCTCCTCGGCCGTGAGCCGGAGGCCGATTCATGGGGTGTGTTCCGCCTCGACCGGATGGAGTTGCGCATGCGTACGGGCCGCCGGTTCGCGCCGCAGCCTCTGCCCGACGAGGACGTGAGCGCGTACGTCATGCGGGCCGTCGCGTACGAGGGCTGGGCCGTGCACGCGCGCATCACCGTGCTCGCCCCGGCATCCGAGGTCCGGGAGCGGATCAACGCGGCCGTCGGCATCGTCGAACCGATCGACGACAAGACCTGCGTGCTCATCACCGGAGCCGACAGCGTCGCGACCATGGCGGTGTACGCCGGCCTGCTCGACATGGACATCCGGGTCGAGGAGCCACCAGAGCTCGTCGAGCGGATGAAGGTGCTGAGTCGCCGCTACGGCGATGCGGTGAGCGAAGTCTGAGACGTCCGCGGGGGAACCTGCGAGTATCTACTCATGGCCGACCTGCTCGTCGTCGAGGATGAGGTGAGCTTGGCCAAGACGCTGGAAACCGCGCTCTGCGACTTCGGCTTCACCGTGAGGGTCGAGCACGACGGGTTCGCCGGTTACCACGCCGCCAAGGGCGCCGACTTCGATCTCATCGTGCTCGACTGGATGCTGCCCGGGATGTCCGGATTGGACCTGTGCCGTCGGTTGCGGTCCGAGGACGTCGTGACGCGCATCCTGATGCTCACGGCCAAGATCGGGATTGCCGACGAGAGTGAGGCGCTACAGGCGGGAGCGGACGACTACCTGCGCAAGCCCTTCGCCCTGTCGGTCCTCGAGGCCCGGTGCAACGCGTTGCTCCGGCGTACCGCTGCCACCACGTGGCCGGAGCTGACTGCCGGTGACCTCGTGTTCGACGTCCGACGCCGACAGGTCCGTCGAGGAGCTGTGCGCGTCGATCTCAGCCGCCGGGAGGCCGCGCTGCTCGAGTACCTGTTGCGTGCGGAAGGTGCGACGCGGTCGAGGGAGGAGATTCTCCGCGACGTGTGGGGTGACGTCGAAAGCAGGAACTCGAACGTCGTCGAGGTCTACATCGCCTATCTGCGCGCGAAGCTCGACGCCCCGTTCGATGCGAACCTCGTACGCACCGTTCGAGGCAAGGGCTACCGGCTGGACGTGCCGTGACGTCAGGTCGCTGGCTTCAGCAGATCCCGATCCGTACGAAAGTGCTACTGCTCTCCTCGACGGCGGTTGCCATGGTCATGGCCGTCGCCGGAGTCTTGATGGTCCTGCTGCTCCGCAATGAGCTGATCGGCGCGGCGCAGGACCTGGGGGAGGACTCGGCCCAGGAGATCGCCGCGATCGCAAACGATGGACCACTTCCAGCGGTGCTGCCGAAAGTCAGCGAGGAAGCGCCGGCCATCCAGGTCGTGCAGTCAGGTCGGGTGATCAGTCAGAGCGCGGGCGACCCCGCACAGCGGCTTCTTCCGGTTCCCGAGCAGCGCCCTGGAACCGTGCGCTTCTATCAAAGGGACGCGTTGCCGATCATCGAGGACGGGCCGTTCATGGTCGCCGCCCTCGGGATCGACACGCCCACGGGTGCGGCCACGATCTTCGTGGCTGTCGAAATCGAAGAAGTGGACGAAGTCATCAAGATCGCCCGCGACGTCCTTGCACTCGGGTTCATCGCCCTGATCGTCGTGCTGAGCGGAGTGTTGTGGGTCGTGATCGGCAGGACGCTCGCGCCCGTCGCGGCGATCCGCGAGCAAGCCGACAACATCAGTGGCACCGACTTGCATCGTCGCGTTCCCGAGCCACCCGGAGGGGACGAGATCGCTGAACTTGCCAGGACGATCAACGCCATGCTGGGCCGTCTCGAAGCAAGCGCGGAGCGTCAGGAGGCATTCGTCGCGGATGCCGCGCACGAGCTGCGCACTCCGATCGCGAGCCTGCGAGCCCGCATAGAGACGGCGCTCCACGGAGGCGAGTCGGACGAACGGCTTCTGCTGCATGACCAGCTGGTCGACACCGAGCGCATGGCCCGCCTCGTCGACGACTTGCTCCTGCTCTCGCGCAGTGACTCGGGCACACTCGGCGATGACGTCTTGCCGGTCGATCTCGAGGACATCATCAATGACGTGATGCTGACGTTCGGGAAAACGACAGTGCCGATCACCGCATCACAGGTCGATCCCGTGCAGGTGCAGGGGCAGGCGTTTCTCCTCGAGCTGGTGGTGACGAACCTGCTGGACAACGCCTTGCGATACGCCCGCTCGGCGATCGAGATCACGTTGTGCGCCTCTGACGGCCAGGCCATCCTCACGGTTGACGACGACGGGCCCGGCATACCTCCCGAACGCCGTGCGGACGTTCTCCAGCGGTTCGTGCGGAACGATGAGTCACGCGACCGGGACACCGGCGGAGCCGGCCTGGGCCTCGCGATCGTCTCGGAGATCGTGCGCCTCCATCACGGTTCGGTCGAGGTCGGCGAATCGCCGGCGGGTGGCGCTCGCCTTCGGGTCACGATTCCGCAGACATAGGTCTCGGACTCGCCGGCAGGACTCCGTCGGGCGCTGAGCGCCCTCCTCCCCGAATCCTGGACGCCGGGGAGTTACGACATAAGCCAACGTTTTGCTGTGCGCCCCCGGCAGGATTCGAACCTGCGCTTCCGCCTCCGGAGGGCGGCGCTCT
>Ga0190273_10001007_pt1 | contig 10148 bp, 8 predicted proteins | sample Popmic504IS_FD_134513 | JGI IMG/M metagenome (GOLD analysis project Ga0190273, IMG submission 134513) | Populus adjacent soil microbial communities from riparian zone of Shoshone River, Wyoming, USA - 504 IS | ecosystem: Environmental > Terrestrial > Soil > Riparian zone > Trees stand | place...
GCATAAGGCATTACAAAACCAAAATCGGTTTTCTTATAGTCCGAAAAGTTTGTTGTTACCTCTACATCCTGGCCCTGCATGTTGCCTTTTGCGATGGTTTTAATAATATAATAGGTGGTACCGTCGATAAAATAAGTTGCATCAACTCCGTTGCTCGTAACTTTTAGTTTATGATTATTACCATCTTTTCCCGCGTATTCTACTTTGCTGCCTTTCTCCGCATAATTGTATAAAGGACCACCGGCATAAATTTGTCCTTTCACTGCCTTAAATTGATCTTCAGGAATCGGCTGCGGATCTGTTGCTCCTGTCATTGGATTTATACTCCAGCCCCCTTTATCGGTGTAAGCCTGAATAATTTTCTGACCGCCCATGTCAAGCTCTGTTTTAAAACCCTTACCATTTAATATATAGGTACTGGTTGGAGCCTCATTGCCCATGATGTTCATCGTGCTTTCCTGGTAAATAGATTTAATCTGCGCTATCTTCTCCTTGCCACCAAGGGCCTCGATGTGTTTCGCCACGATCTCATCTGCTGTCTGCGCTGTTACTGCCATCGAGCTCAAAATTGCTGTTATTCCTACTAAGCAAAGCTTTACATGTTTCATTCTTGTTGTTTTTATGAATTTATTCAAAATTAATCGCAATCAACAAATGCCCGGAAAATATATGCTAACCGGCAAATGTGAATCAAACCCTGGCTTAAGAATCAAAAGCTGTTCCGCTTTATCGTTCCTGGCGCTTCTTTTTCCTGAAATGGATGAAAATTCCGGCATTGGGAAATTTAACCCTTTTGGCACCTTGTTAATGGTCTGATCATCAAGACGATGAAGAATGGCACTTTGGTTGCCTACCAGGTGATATCTGTACATCACAACAAATAATTATGAAAACTATTTTTACAACACTTTTTTCTCTCTTCATACTAGCAGGAATATTAACTGCGCAAACAACTTATAAGATCACTGCCAGTGAAACCTGGGGTAGCAGTGGCAATACCAGCTATCCAAATCCCTGTTTTGATTGCACCTTTAACCTTGCGTCAAACGTGGTTTTGACCATTGAAAAAGATGTTACATTTTCAGACGTTACGATAAACGGGGGAACGATCATCATCAATAAGAAGGACCTTATGTTGTGGTCGAAAGGCGGAAAAAACAAATTCAATTCCACTAAGCTGATATTCAATGGTAACCAGTTCACTGCGAACGGCCCGATCTTATTAGACAATTCGACATTTACGTTTTCAGGTTCTTCTAACTTTCTTTCAAACAACAGTCTTGAAATGTTTTCGAGCAAAGTAACCTTCAACGAAAGTTCATATCTCGTTGGACAGGGTTCTAAAGTAAGTTTAACAAACAGCCACCTGGTGGCCGGCGACGGATTAGCATCAAGCAAAGCCTATATCAAAATGAATGGTGCCAAACTGGTACTGGAAGATAAGTTTTCAGGTGTTGAGGTACTTAACAGCAGCAACTATTATTTCAACTGGTCCGATTACACATCAGCTTCTTCAAATCAATCAATAAAAACTACCAACAATAGCAAAAATTGCGGCGGAGCTTCTGCAAACAGTTGCTCAGCACCGGTTGTATATGGACCAATTGCCCTCACACCAACCGGCCTTGGTGCTACACTTGTTCTTCCGGTCATCATTAAAGATCTCTTCGCTATTGCAGGCAATGGTTCAGTGAATATCAGCTGGTCAACAAAACAGGAATCAAATAGTGCTTTGTTTGTAATTGAGCGTAGCAACGATGGCAGCAGCTGGAGCCGCGTTGGCGAGGTTAAGGCAGCAGGAAACAGTAACAATGTATTGTCGTATCATTTTAGTGATGTTTTTGCTTCAGGTAGTGTAGTTCATTATCGTCTTAAACTGATCGACCTTGATAATAAATTTGTTTACAGTGATGTTAAATCGGTTCGCCTTTCATCATCTGCTTCTGTCAGGGTTTATCCAAACCCTTCATCGGACTATGCAACCATCACACTTGATTCAAAGTCGGGTAATACAAAGATTCGTCTCATCAATCAGAACGGACAGGTAATGACTGAAAAGTCTGTCCCTGCCAACAGTGCTGCACTTTCATTGCCTTTGAAACAATATCAGGATGGCGCCTATGTTTTGAGTATAGCTGATCAAAGCGGTAATCAGCAAACGATAAGATTAATCATCACTCACGGAAAATAAAACCCAATTGATAAGATTGATTAGCAGTCACGGAGCGTAAAACCCAATCGATAAGATTGATCATCAGTGACGGAGAATCAAACCCAATTGATAAAATTAATCATCAGTGACGTAAAATAAATTTTAATCATCGATTAAAGACAAAGTAATGTAGTACAAACAAGCGATGAGTTCATAAACTGGTTTTCATTTCGGTTCATATACAGATATACAGATCAACGGCACGGATTACACAGTCAAATGTGATAATCCGTGTCTTTGTTTAGATATGTCCCGGGAAGGCTATCTTCATGTAATTGTAATCTTTAATGATGAACAAAATATTTTGCTGCGATTGGGGCACTACCAATCTAAGGCTGCGTTTAGTCGACATTGCGACCGGATTAATTATTGCTGAATTAAATACTGAAGATGGAATTGCAAGCGTCCACACAGAGTGGAAAAAGACCACTATAGCACGCGGGGAGTTTTATACACGGCTGCTGATGGATAAGATTTCTATATTACAGCAACAATTAAACATAGACGAAACTGAAAAAACACATTGGCAAGCATATCCCATCATAATCTCCGGTATGGCTTCTTCTACACTCGGGATCAAGGAACTCCCTTATGCCGATTTGCCCTTCAGTGCGAAGGGTGACTCAGTTGTGATTTCAAATATAACAACATCAGGACTAAGTCACCATGTAATGCTGATATCCGGTGTGAAATCGGGTAATGATGTTATGCGTGGTGAAGAAACACAGTGGCTGGGACTGATGCAGGATAAAAGATTCAGTTCAGAAGAGGAACTGTTATTTATTTTACCCGGCACGCACTCCAAACATGTTCATGTGCGATCAGGCAATATGGTCGCATTCAAAACATATATGACCGGCGAGTTCTTTAATCTCTTATCAACGCAGTCGGTACTTAAAAATAGTGTTTCGATTCAAAAAAGGTTTGAAAACGCTGCTGAAAAAGCGGCATTTTTACAGGGCGTTGAAGCTTCGTCGACAAGCAACCTCTTGCATGAAGCCTTTATGATTCGTACAAACCAGGTCTTTGGAAAGATGGATTTACGAAGCAATGGTTTTTATTTGAGTGGACTGCTGATTGGCTCGGAATTACGACATGCCACGGGATATAAAATTGTCCTTGCCGCCGGAACGGAACTCTCTTCCTTTTATGAAGCTGCACTTCAACACCTGGATAAGAGTGATGAATTCATCATTGTTTCAGGCCTTTTGGCAGACATGGCGGTAGTGACGGGTCAATTAGTTATTTTTAAAAAAATATCCGGCGTAAATGCATAAGTTTTCCTGGGATCTTTTCAACACCGTTCCTGTTGTGGGGATCGTCCGAAACCTGCCCATGGATCTCATCCGCGAGATTGCCACTGCATATGCAGACGCAGGTTTGACCACTATTGAAATTACGCTTAATACCCCGGGTGCCCTGCAGGCAATTACTGATCTGCAGACGATCCTGGGCGACCGGCTTAATATTGGCGCGGGTACTGTTTGTTCAATCCAGGAGCTTGATCTCGCGATTAATGCTGGCGCTGCTTTCATAGTAGCACCAGTGATCAACGATGCCGTCATCAGCAAATGTGTTGCTAATAACATAACCATATTTCCAGGGGCTTACACTCCGTCAGAAATATACCATGGCTGGTCGCTCGGAGCGGAGATGATAAAGGTGTTCCCTGCAACAAAACTCGGTGTCGATTATATCAAAGACGTGTTGGCGCCATTAAATAAGATAAAGCTGATGCCAACCGGCGGGGTGTCAAAAGAAAATTGCGCTGCATTCTTTAAGGCGGGCGCAACCGGGGTAGGGATGGGCAGTAATCTATTTCCAAAAGACATTATTCAGAAGCAGGACTGGGCGATGCTGAAAAGTAACCTTTCTGAATACACCGCCTTGCTCCGCGAAATAAAGGCAGGAAAAGAATAGTATTGTATCACCAATATATTTGTACGAGGTTTAAACCTGTATCGTCATAATCAAATCATATGAAATTCAGAAGCAGCGAATGGTTCGGCAAGAAAGATAAGATGGGATTCATCTACAGAAGCTGGATGAAGAACCAGGGTTTTCCTGCTGATCTTTTTGATGGCCGTCCGGTTATTGGAATCTGTAATACCTGGTCGGAACTTACTCCTTGTAATGCGCACCTTCGGGATATTGCTGAATCAGTAAAACGTGGTGTTTACGAAGCAGGCGGGTTTCCGCTCGAATTTCCCATCATGTCACTTGGCGAAACATTACTGAAACCAACCGCGATGTTGTTTCGTAACCTCGCAAGCATGGATGCCGAAGAATCTATCCGGGGCAATCCCCTGGATGGTGTTGTACTGCTTACTGGTTGCGATAAAACAACACCTTCCACACTGATGGGGGCGGCCAGTGTAAATCTGCCGACAATAGTTGTACCCGGAGGTCCCATGTTAAATGGAAAGTACCAGGGAAAAGATATTGGAAGCGGCACCCATGTCTGGAAGTTTGATGAAGACGTTAAAACGGGCAGGATGACGGCTGATGAACACCTCTTCGCCGAGAGCTGTATGTCACGCAGCCCGGGTCATTGTATGACTATGGGTACAGCCAGTACGATGGCCTGTATGGTTGAATCACTGGGCATGACATTGTCCGGTGCCGCTGCAATACCGGCAGTAGACTCCCGTAAAAAAGTGATTGCCCAGCTTTCAGGTCGCAGGATAGTTCAGATGGTAAAGGATGATCTTAAGATTTCGGATATACTTACCCGTGAGGCATTTGAAAATGCCATCAAGGTAAACGCAGCTGTTGGTGGTTCCACAAATTTCATCATTCATTTAACAGCCATCGCCGGCCGTGTAGGGGTAGATTTGAAACTCGGGGATTTTGATGATTTAGGCAGCAAGATTCCATTGTTGCTTAACCTGATGCCATCCGGAAAATTTTTGATGGAAGACTTTTACTATGCCGGCGGACTTCCGGTGATACTTAATGAGCTGAAGGAACACCTGCATATGAATGCTATAACCGTTACCGGAAAATCGCATGCAGAAAACATTCATCTCAATTACTCCTGTTATAACAGTGATGTAATATATGGGATTAACGAACCCCTGATCAAAGAGGCCGGTATAGCCGTATTAAAAGGCAACCTTGCTGAAGATGGTGCCGTTATAAAGCCGTCTGCCGCTACCCCTTCTTTAATGCAACACCGTGGGCGGGCCGTGGTGTTTGAAAACATTGAAGATTATCATGCAAGGATAGATAATCCTGATCTTGATATCGATGAAACCTGTGTGATGGTTCTGAAGAATGTGGGACCTGCAGGTTATCCGGGGATGCCGGAGGTTGGGAATATGGCGCTGCCGAAAAAGCTGTTGGACAAAGGTGTCACAGACATGGTACGCATTTCGGACGGGCGAATGAGCGGAACCGCATATGGCACAGTTGTACTGCATGTGTCGCCGGAAGCTGCCATCGGCGGCAACCTGGCACTGGTGCAGAACGGTGACATGATTGAACTGGATGTAGCTAACCGGCGACTTAACCTTGAGGTAAGTGAGGAGGAACTTGTAACGCGGAGGCTGAACTGGCAGATACCATCGCCGGTTGCTGACCGTGGTTATGTTGGCTTGTACGTAAAGCATGTTCAACAGGCGCATCTGGGTGCCGACCTCGATTTTCTTGTTGGTGGTTCAGGATCCCAGGTCACCAGGGATTCACACTAATTCATCGGTGTCGCATTGCCGAAGACTCGCGTTTATTCAAAATTGTACCAAGTTCAATGGTCTCGGCGACCGGGCTGGTAGCTTTGGATTCAATCATATTTATAAGCAATTCTGCGGAACGCTGACCAATGTCCAGGGTTGGCTGACTCACTGAACTTAGCGATGGATTCAGATATTCATTCAGCGGGTTATCTGAAAATCCGATCAGCGCACAATCTTCGGGTATCCGGACCTCCATTTGTTTAAGTACGATAATACATCGCATTACAATCCTTTCCACAGAAGCCATGATTGCATCCGGCTTATCATTCCCGGTAAATAAATTTCTGATTGCCTCATCAATATCAGCCGGATCAAAGTTGCAGTGCCTGATCCAGTCTTCATTGACGGATAATCCATGTTTTCTTATCGCATCTTTAAACCCATTCAGCCGGTTTTGAGTGATTGACAGATTTTTTGAAATGGTAAGATGGGCTATTTTCGAATAACCCTGTTCAATCAGGTGTTCCGTGGCGAGGAACGCACCCAGCTTATCATTCACAACAACTTTATGACTATTTATTTCGTCCGCCACCCGGTCGAACATTACTACCGGAGTTCCTTTTTCAATGAGATCCGTGATATGACCGTATTGCCTTGTTTCATTCGACATTGCTATAATCAACCCATCCATCCTGCGCGAGGAAACGAGGCGCGTATTAATAACCTCGCGTTCATAAGTTTCATGACTTTGAAAAATGGTGACATGATAGCCACGGCCGTAAGCCACTTCCTCTATCCCGGCAATGGTAGAAGAACAAAATGTATTTGCGATTTCAGGAACGATCACCCCGATAACTTTCGAGCGTTTTTCTTTAAGTGACAACGCGATGGGGTTTGGTGTGTAATTGAGCCGTGCAGCAAGCTGTTGCACCAGTTCCCGGGTTTCCGGTCTGATTTCTGATCGGTCCCGCATTGCCCTTGATACTGTGGAGACGGACAACTTCAGGGCCTTTGCAATATCTTTTATGGTCACATTATGCTGGGCGCTCATCTGTCAATATTATTTGTATTTACACGCTCGTCAAAACTTCTTATTCTTTATTTCCAGCTTCGTTTAACCAGCGCACTAATTATGCAAACGTTACCGGTAACGGTTGAGTGAATTTTTATACTTGCGTTCGCAAATTTACAATACCTTACGACTGCTTAATATAGCGCTTTAACGCGGGCTAACGATCGCTGTTTGCATGCCAATGAAATGTTGAGGCCTGGTTGCTAACCGGATCATATCCCGGTCGGCAGGAATTAGTTCCAGCCTGTTTCGTTTTCGTGTCAGACTGCTGAGTGGCCACCAGACGCTCATCAAAATAATTGTTAATGATACGTTTTTCTTCAGCTGGTGCATCCTATTCGTTATTTAATATTGTTATTCTTGTTTTTGCCCTAAACCTTTTTCTGCCGTTTGCCGGCAATACACAAAAAACAACATCACCGAAAGTTGAATGGAAGCGGATCTCGGTGTTGGTTTATACAAGGAACGGTAAGGGATATGTTCATACAAATATCCCCTTGGCCGTTGCCGCGATAAAGGAAATGGGCGCAAAGGCGGGATTTACAGTTGACGTTTCCGACACGCCAACGGTATTTACCGAATCAAATCTGATGAAGTATAACGCCCTCATTTTTACAAGCACAAATAACGAAGTTTTCGATACCGACGAACAAAAAGTGGCCTTGATGCGATATGTACAGGCGGGGGGTGGCTTTGTGGGCATTCATTCAGTTACCGGCACCGAAAGAAAATGGGAATGGTTTAAGCGTCTTGTAGGAGGGACGTTTGTGCGGCATGCAAAACAACAAACATTCAGGCAACTGGTTGTAGATAAAAATCATCCGGCTACCAAAGGCTTACCTGAACATTGGGAAAATAATGACGAGTGTTATTATGTTACCACAATGAACCCGGATCTGCATGTACTGCTTGCCCATGATCTTAGTTCTGTGGATGATAAAGATAAACCACTATGGTTTGGCAATGCCTTTCCATCTGCATGGTATCATGAATGGGATGGCGGAAGACAATTCTATACCGCACTGGGACATGATGGAACTATGTATAACGATCCTGTCTTCAGGAACCATATTCTTGGAGGTTTGGAGTGGGTCGTAAGTATAAACCGGAAACCGGATTACCGGAAGGCCCATGCAAAAACACCGGAAGATCCATTACCTTATTAGCAGACACCGCCTAGTGGAATAACCAGGTGTGCTCAATTTTTAATACCAGGATTTGATCATAAAATCTAACGATAACTCAGCTATATGAAGAATTCAGATGCTTCAACTTCCAGACGCAAATTCCTCAAAAATTCCATTGCCGGGGCGGCGGGCACTTTCGCGTTTTCGGCTTTTCCAACGATTGTACCTGCCAGCGTAATAGGTAAATATGCTCCGAGTAATCGTATCAATATAGGTGCGATAGGTATCGGGCGTATTTCTACAACACATGACTTGCCCGGTGTACTGAATTACGATAAGTCAACAGTGATGGCGGTTTGTGATCTTGATTCCAGGAGATTAAAACAAGGACAGGAACTGGTCGATGGGTATTATGCAAAGAAATCCGGCAAAAATTACAGTGGTACGAAAACATATGAAAATTATGAAGATCTTATCGCCAATAAAGACATTGATGCGGTTGTAATCAGCACCCCGGATCACTGGCACGTTATCCCGGCAATGGCTGCCATCCGTGCGGGTAAAGATGTATATATGCAAAAGCCTGCATCACTAACCATTTCGGAAGGGCGTATGCTTAGTAATGAAGTGCATAAGACAGGAAGAATATTTCAGATCGGTAGTCAGCAGCGGTCGATGCCGCAGTTTAAACGTGCTTGTGAGCTTGTACGTAATGGTCGCATTGGCAAGGTGCATACCGTGTACGTTGGCCTGCCGATCGACGATCCAAAAGAAGCAACCGTTGAAAAAGAAATGCCTGTTCCACCGAATTTAAACTACGATAAGTGGCTTGGCTCTACTCCAAAGATCTGGTATACTGAAAAACGTGTGCATCCGCAGGATGGTGGTTACGGCCGACCCGGGTGGCTGCGTTGTGAACAATTTGGTGCCGGTATGATAACCGGTTGGGGCGTTCACCATTTTGATATTGTTAACTGGGCTTTGGATCTCGAGTATACGGGACCGGTAGAGATCACAGGTAAGGCGCAATATCCTGATAAGAAATATTTGTGGGATGTTCATGGTCCGTATAAAAATGAATTTACATATGCAAACGGTGTGAAAGTTTATGCAAGCAATGAGTATCCGAATGGTGTTAAATTCGTCGGCTCAGATGGATGGATATTTGTTACGCGTGGAAACTATTCGGTGACCGCCAGTGATCCGGTTTCAAAAACAAATCAAAAAGCACTCGAAGCAAGCGATCCGAAGATACTTGGGTCTGAAATAGGGGCCGATGAAGTACATCTTTATGAAAGTAAGGAACATCATGCTAACTGGCTCGACTGTGTGATCAGCCGGCAGCAACCCATAACACCGATAGAGGTTGGTCACCGCGCATGTTCAGTTTGCTTATTGAATCATACCGCCATGAAACTGGGTCGCACACTTCACTGGGACCCGATGGCTGAGAAATTTATAAAAGATAATGAGGCAAATAAATTCCTGTCAAGACCGCAGCGTGCCCCTTATCTGGTTTCCTAATGATAGTGGTAAATGCATTGGTTGGGACATATCCCGTACTAATGTTTAGTACATTTGTCCGTCTCAAACAGCAAAGCAATGAAGTTTTATAAATATCTCGGATTGATGGCGTTGCCAGTTGTAATTGCCGGATGTGGCGGTCAGACGGAAACGCCGGCACCGAAGGAAGCTGAGAAAAAACCTGCACCGGTGGCTGATGTCAGATTAATTACACTTGATCCGGGACATTTTCATGCTGCTCTTGTTCAGAAAATTATGTATCCCGGCATAGATGCCCAGGTGCATGTGTATGCTCCCGACAGCACCGAGTTGGTTTCATATCTCGGCCTGATAGATCAGTACAAGAGCCGGCCCGATAAACCTGCAACCTGGAATGAGATTGTCTATACAGGTAATGACTACATGAATAAAATGCTTGCCGAGAAGAAAGGAAATGTAGTTGTATTATCAGGTAATAACAGGCAAAAAACCGAATACATTCAGCAGTCGGTTGATGCAGGCCTTAACGTGCTTGCAGACAAGCCTATGGCCATCAATGA
>Ga0190273_10001008_pt1 | contig 10141 bp, 7 predicted proteins | sample Popmic504IS_FD_134513 | JGI IMG/M metagenome (GOLD analysis project Ga0190273, IMG submission 134513) | Populus adjacent soil microbial communities from riparian zone of Shoshone River, Wyoming, USA - 504 IS | ecosystem: Environmental > Terrestrial > Soil > Riparian zone > Trees stand | place...
AGGGCGAGCGCGGCGAGGGTCAACAGTGTCACGGCGCAAGCAAAACGTTTCATTGTCTCGTGTCTCTCCTTAGACGAATTTGGGAAGTCCGCGGCGGGGGCGCGACAGATTACCACCGCACGCGCGCCGTGTTCAATTCGGGCGTGCGCGCCCGCGCTCCCGGCGCGCGGCGTTTCTGTGATAAATTCTCGCGCGATCCTACAGGACAAGTTTTCAAGCCGCGGACGTTTGCGGAGGAGGGATGTGATGAGACGTAACAGTTCACGCCTGTGCGCGCTGGCGCTCGTCGTCGCCGCGTGCGCGGCCTCGGCCGAGGCACAGTCGGCGCGACTCACCGTCGAAGAGCTTTTGAAGATTCAGCGCGTCGGCGACCCGCAACTGTCGCCCGACGGCAAGTGGGTCGCCTACACGGTCGCCGTGCCGGACGTTGCGGCCAACCGCAGCCGCACGCAGATTTACCGCGTCGCCGTAGCGGGCGGCGAGCCGAAGCGCCTGACCGACGGGGCCGCCTCGTCCACCACGCCGCGCTGGTCGCCCGACGGGCGCAAGATCGCCTACACCACCGGCGGCCAGGTTTGGAAGATGGACGCCGACGGCGACGACAAGGAGCAGTTGACGAAAATCTCCTCCGGCGCCGGAGACCCCGTCTGGTCGCCCGACGGCCGTGTGATCGCCTTCGTCTCCGACATCTACCCCGACTGCCGCGACGACGAGTGCAACCAGAAGCGCGACGCGCAGGCGGAGGCGAGCAAGGTCAAGGCGCGCACCGTCGAGCGCCTGCTCTACCGCCACTGGACGAGCTGGAAGGACAACAAGCGCACGCACGTCTTCGTCGTAGGCAGTGACGGGGGCGCGGCGCGCGACCTGACGCCCGGCGACTTCGACGCCCCGCCCTTCTCCCTCGGCGGCCCCACCGACTACGCCTTCTCGCCCGACTCGCGCGAGCTGGCGTTTGCGCGCAACACCGACAAGGCGGAAGCCCTTTCGACGAACAGCGACCTCTTCATCGTGCCCGTCGCGGGCGGGGAGCCGCGCCGCATCACGGGCACCAACAAGGGCGCCGACCAGTCGCCCGTCTACTCGCCCGACGGGCGCTTCATCGCCTACCGCTCGCAGGCCACGGCCGGCTTCGAGAGCGACCGCTGGCGCCTGATGCTCTACGACCGCCAGACGGGCCGCGCGCGCGACCTGCTGCCGCGCTTCGACGCCTACGTCGATAGCCTCACCTTCACGCCCGACTCGCAGCGCCTCTACTTCACCTCCGGCGAGCGCGGGCGCAGCCCCGTTTACGTCGTTTCAGTCGAAGGCGGGCAGCCCACAAAAGTCATCGACGGCTTCAACGACGACGTGAAGGTGTCGCCCGACGACCGCTTCCTCGTCTTCACGCGCTCGACGGCCGCGCGGCCGACCGAGATTTACACGGCGCGGCTTGACGGCGTCGTGCCGCCCGGCCGCGGCGGCGATCAGGCCGTGCAGCTCACGCACACGAACGACGAACTGATGCGCGGCTTCTCCCTGCGCGACGCCGAGGAGGTCGTGTGGACGGGCGCGGGCGGCGCGCGCGTCTCCGGCTGGCTCGTCCGTCCGCCGGACTTCGACGCGTCCAGAAAGTACCCGCTCCTCGTCCTCATCCACGGCGGGCCGCAGGGCGCGTGGAACGACAGTTGGGGCTACCGCTGGAACCCGCAGGTCTTCGCCGCGCACGGCTACGTCGTCTTCCAGCCGAACCCGCGCGGCTCCACGGGCTTCGGGCAGCAGTTCACCAACGAGATTTCCGGCGACTGGGCGGGCCGCGTCTACACCGACCTGATGAACGGCGTGGCGAAGGTCGCCGCGATGCCGTTCGTTGACCGGCAGAACGTCGCCGCGGCCGGCGCCAGCTACGGCGGCTACATGGTCAACTGGATACTCGGCCACAACACCGACCCGCGCGTCCAGTTCAAGACGCTCGTCTCACACGCCGGCGTTTTCAATCTGACGAGCATGTACGGCGTGACCGAGGAGCTGTGGTTCCCCGAGTGGGAGTTCAAGGGGACGCCGTGGACGAACCCCGTGATGTACGAACGCTGGTCGCCGCACCGCTTCGCCAGAAACTTCAAGACGCCGACGCTCGTCACGCACGGCGAGCTGGACTACCGCGTGCCCGTCGGCGAGGGCCTGCAACTGTTCACCTACCTCCAGCGGCAGGGCGTCCAGTCCAAGCTCCTCGTCTTCCCCGACGAGGGCCACTGGATTCTCAAGCCCGCCAACTCGCAGCACTGGTACGCGGCCGTCATCGGCTGGCTCGACTCTCAACTCAAGCGCGGCACCTAGAGCGCCGTTCGGGTGTGTTTCAACGAGCCGCCAGGGGCGGGGGCGGCAAACGTCGCCCCCGCCTCGCCCGACATTGAGTCATCACCTTCGCGCCCTTCGCGTGAACTGCCCCCACGGCAGGACAACCTCAAACGAAGGGCGCTTGCCCCTGAGATAAAAGCTGACGTTTCTTCCGCCGGTACGCTAGGCTTCCACCTGCACTTTGCGGGTCGATTCGTTGACCCGACCGTCAGGGCGACCGCCCGTTCAAAAAAATCGCGTAAAAGCTCCCGTTAATCTCCCCGATAGACTGAGGATTCGCATGTCGCCCGCGCCCCGTGAACGGCCACGCGGCTCGCGCCCGGACGCCCCAACAGATTAGGAGACCTCAATGATTTCGCGAACCTCCCTTCGCCACAAACTCACCGCCCTCCTTATCGCGACGCTCTTCGCGAACTCGTTCCCGGCGGCGACGCCCGCCCGCGCACGCGCCCCCGCGCCCCGCGCAGGGTCAGGTCCAGAGCAACATCAGGCGCGTGGACTTCAGGACGAACGACCTCGTCTACAACGAGCAGACCCAGAAGATTTACGCGAGCGTGCCGTCGGCCGCCGGGCCGGGCGGCAACAGCATCACGCCCGTAGACCCGGCCACCGGCGCGACGGGCGCGCCCGTCTTCATCGGCAGCGAGCCGACCGTGCTGGCGCTCTCCGACGACAACCACACCCTCTACGCCTCGCTCGAAGGCGCCCAGGCCATCCGGCGCTTCGACATCGACACGCAGGCCGCCGGGCCGCAGTTCGCCATCCCGGGCGCCCGCCCCTCCGACCTCGAAGTCATGCCGGGCAGCCCGCAGACGGTCGCCGTCGTCAGCGGCGAGGCGGTTAACATTTACGACGACGGGGTGAAGCGCGCGGCGACGACCGACTTCAGCACCCGCGTCGGCGTGATCGAGTTCTCGTCGAACCCTTCGAGACTCTACGCCTACAACACCGGCAGCACGGGCTTCAACCTCTACAAGCTGGACGTGGGGGCCTCGGCCATCAGCGTCGCGGGCCAGGTGGGCAGCCTCGTCTCCTCGGGCTTCGGGGCCAACATCGATTTCTTGAACGGCCTGCTCTACGTGACGAACGGCCGCGTCATCGACCCCGAGGCGTTCCGCCTCGTCGGCACCTTCCAGGGGATCGGCTTCTCCTCCGCGATGGCGATTGACCCGGCGCTCGGCCGCGCGTTCTTCCTCACGGGCGACGGCGGGAACATCATGCTGCGCGCCTACGACCTCAACACCTTCCTGCCCGTCGGGCAGGTGACGCTGCCTATCTCGGGCACGCCCGCCCGGATGGTGCGCTGGGGCGCCAACGGCCTCGCCTTCCGCGCCTTTGAGAACTTCGGCTCGGGAGACGGCAAGCTCTATATCATCCAGAGCGCGCTCGTCTCGGCCGCCGCGCCCGTCCCGACCGGGCTACAGCTCGGCGGCTCGACGCTCCAGGTCGGCGAGGGCACGCACGCGACCATCAACGTCACGCGCACGGGCGACCTCTCCGCCGCGTCGTCGGTCGATTACGCGACCGGGGGCGGCACCGCCAGCGAGCGCACCGACTACACCACGGCCTCCGGCACGCTCCACTTCACGCCCGGCGAGAGCGTCAAGCAGCTCACCGTCCTCATCACGGACGACGCCTACGTCGAGGGCCAGGAGACCGTCAACATAACCCTCTCGAACGCGCGGGGGGCGGAGCTTGCCGGGCCGAACGCGGCCACCCTCACGATCTTCGACAACGACTTCGGCACGCCCACGTCGAACCCCATCGACCAGTCGCAGTTCTTCGTCCGGCAGCACTACGCAGACTTCCTCAACCGCGAGCCGGACTCGCCGGGGCTGTTCTTCTGGACTAACCAGATCACCTCGTGCGGCAACAACGCCGGCTGCCGCGAGATCAGGCGCGTCAACGTCTCGGCCGCCTTCATCCTCTCCATCGAATTCCAGCAGACGGGCTTCCTCGTCCACCGCCTCCAGCGGGCCTCGTTCGCAACGCTGCCGCGCTACCCGCCCTTCCTGCGCGACACGCAGGAGATCGGGCGCGACGTAGTCGTCAACTCGCCCGGCTGGGAGGAGCAGTTGGAGGAGAACCGGCAGCAGTTCATCGCCGCCTGGGTCGAGCGCCCCGCCTTCAAGGCCGCCTACGACGCGCTGACTAACGCGCAATACGTGGACGCGCTCATCGCCAACACGGGCGCGGCCTTCACCCAGGCGGAGAGGGCCGCGCTCGTCAACGGGCTGAGCGCGGCCACGGAGACGCGCGCCACGGTGCTGCGCAAGGTGGCCGAGAACCCGGACTTCGCCGCGCGCGAGAAGAACTCGGCCTTCGTGCTCGCGCAGTACTTCGGCTACCTGAGAAGAAACCCCGACGACGCGCCGGACAACAACATGGACGGATACAACTTCTGGCTCCAGAAGCTGAATAACCACGGCGGCGACTTCGTCTCGGCCGAGATGGTCAAGGCGTTCCTCGTCGCGGGCGAGTACAGGTCGCGGTTCGGCCCGAACTGAGGCGCGGGCGGCGGCGCCGTCACGTCTCCGCGCCGAAGGTCGAGCGCGTCTGACAGAAGCGCTTCTCTGAATCGCGCATGCTCTTGAGCATCCCGGCCATGTGCTCGGCGGCCCACACGCCGACGTTCGGCCGCCGCCCGTCCACGTCCTCGAAGCCGTACTCGTCGGCGAGCGACCAGGAACTGAACGCGCGGCCCGTCTTCTTCAAGACCTTCGGGTCGGAGGCCAGCGCCGCCACGGCCCGGCCGACGTAGAAGGGCGTCTCCGAGTCGATGAACGAGGGGTACTTCCTGGCGCCGTCGCGCCAGTTCTCTTCGGTGACGCCGAGGTGTTCGAGCATCGCCTCCGAGCGCAGGAAGCCGGGCGTGACGGCGACGGCCGCCACCCGGTGTCGGCGCAGCTCCTCGCTCATCGCGAAGGCGAGGCGGATGCAGGAGACCTTGACGAAGTCGTAGAAGAACTGCCCACGGTAGTAGAGGCCGTCGCCGTCCGTGATCTCGACGATGAGGCCGGAGCGGCGCTCGACCATGAGCGGCGCGGCGTAGCGGGCGGTGATGACGTGCGTGTGGACGGCGCGCTCGATCATCTTCAGGCCGTCGCGCACGTCGAGCTTCCAGAAGGGCTTGCCCCACGCGGTCAACTCGTCGCCGCCCCACACGTCGTTGACGAGGATGTCGAGCCGGCCCCTCTGCTCGCGCCGCACGCGGCGGAAGAGGGCCGCCACCTGCGCCGGGTCGGTGTGATCGACCCGCGCGTGTACGCCTCGGCCGCCGCGCGCCGAGACCATCTCGGCCGTCTCCTCAATCGTCTCGGGGCGCTTCTCCAGAACGAAAGCGTCCTTGCTCCCGCGCCGCGCGGGGGCGGCGCGACGCCCGCGCACGCTCCGCCCCGTGCAGTAGACGGTCGCGCCCGCCTCGCCGAGCGCGCACGCAATCCCTCGGCCCGCCCCGCGCGTCGCCCCGGCGACGACGGCCACACTTCCCTCAAGCGGCTTCTTCGCGCGCACCCTCGGGCCTCCTTACTCGTCGGCACTCGTGAGCGGCGCTTCACGCCGCGCGCCCGTCGGCCGTCTCCCGCTTCTCCCCCAGGTAGAAACGCCCGCGCCCGGCGAGTCGGTCGAGCCAGGCGACGTGGCGCTCGGTGCCTTCCTTCATCGCCTTCATCGAAGGGACGATGTGCTCGACGAAGTGTTGGCCGATGTCGGGCCGCCGCCCGTCGTAGTCGGTCAGGCCGTACTCGCGCCCCAGCTCGTAGGAGCTGGTGAGGTAGCCCGTCTTCTTCAAGACCTTCGGGTCGGCGGCCAGCGCGGCGACGGCCCGGCCGATGAAGAGCGGCGACTCGGACTCGAGGAAGGTCGGGTCTTTCTTCCCGCCCTCGCGCCAGTTCTCTTCGGTGACGCCGAAGTGTTCGAGCATCCTCTCCGAGCGCAGGTAGCCCGGCGTGATGGCGACGGCCGCCACCCGGTGTTTGCGCAGCTCCTCGGCCATCATCGACGCCAGCCCCTTGATGGAAAACTTGACGAGCTGCGCGAGGATGTTGCCACCGCAGAAGAGCAGGTCGAACTCGGTGACTTCGACGATGAGGCCGCGCTTCTTTTTAATCATCAGCGGCGCGGCGTGCTTCGCCGTGATGACGTGCGTAAGCAGGGCGTTCTCGAAGATGGCGAGGCCGTCCTTGAGGTCGGTCTTCCAGAAGGAAGTCCACCCGGCCATCCTCATGTCTTCGCCCGCGACGCAGTTCGCCAGCACGTCGAGGCGGCCGTGCTCGCGCTCGACCCGCTCGAAGAGTGCGCGCACTTCGTCTTCTTTAGTGTGATCGACGCGGACGTGGACGGCGCGGCCGCCCGCCGCGTTAATCATCTCGGCCGTCTCCTCGACGGTCTCGGGCCGGCCGTAGGGCGAGGGGTTCCCGCGCACGCTCCGCCCCGTGCAATACACTGTGGCCCCCGCCTCGGCCAGCCCCCGGGCAATCCCGCGGCCCGCCCCGCGCGTCGCCCCGGCGACGACGGCCACACTTCCTTTCAAACTTTTCATCGCCTGTCTCCTCCGGTAGTCGGACGCTTCCCCTGAGTTCCGTCGGAAAAATACTCCCCGTTCCTGACACCTTGTGTCATATTTGTTTGATAAAGTCAGGGCCGATTTCAGGCGCCATCGCCGGGGGAGGACTGCTTATGCGGGCTGACCGACTGGTCTCGATTCTTTTGCTGCTACAGATGAACCGGCGCATGACGGCGCGCGAGCTGGCCGAGCGCCTGGAGGTCTCCGAGCGGACGATTCACCGCGACATGGAGTCACTGGGGGCGGCCGGCGTGCCCGTCCTAGCCGAGCGCGGGGCGGGCGGCGGGTGGATGCTGATGGACGGGTATCGCACGAACCTGACGGGCCTCAACGACGCCGAAGTGCAGGCGCTCTTCCTCGGCGGCCCCGTGAGCGTGCTGGCTGATTTGAAACTCGACAAGGCTTCGGACGCGGCGCTCATCAAGCTGCTGGCATCGCTCCCGGCCGTCTCGCGGCGCGACGCCGAGTACGCGCGCCAGCGCCTGCACGTGGACGTGTCGGGCTGGAACCGACAGGAGGAGACTGTGCCCTGTCTGCACGCGCTCCAGGAGGCCGTGTGGCAGGGACGGCGCGCGCGCCTCGGCTACCGGCGCGGCGTCGGCGGGGACGACTGCGAGGTGGTCGAGCGCACGGTCGATCCGCTCGGGCTGGTGGCGAAGGGGAGCGTTTGGTATCTGGTGGCGAACGTGGGGGGCGAGACGCGCAGCTACCGCGTCTCGCGCGTCGCGTCCGTCGAGGTGCTCGAAGAGCCGTGCGCGCGCCCCGAAGGGTTCGACCTCGCGGCCTTCTGGGAGCGATCCAACAGAGAGTTCAAGGACAGGTTCCCGCGCTTCTACGCACGCTTCCGCGCGCGCGCCGACGTGGTGCCACTAATGCACTTCGCGGGGCGCTTCGCGCGCGTCGAGGAGGTGGGCGAGCCGGACGCGGAGGGGTGGGTCGAGGTCAGGATGCGCTTCCAGTTCGACCGGGAGGCGTGCGAGTTCGCGCTGAGCTTCGGGCCGACGGTCGAGATCGTCGAGCCGGAAGAGTTGCGCGGGCGCGTGGTGCGCCTCGCCGAGAGCGTCGTCGAATTCTACACGCGGGGGCGGAGCGCGCGGGCGGGTGGGAATGAGGTCAGCCCTTAGTTCCCTCTGCGCCCCTCGGCGTCCTCCGCGCCTCCGCGTTGAGTCATAGTCCCCCTTCACTCAACGCGCAGATTACTTCTTCAGCCGTTCGAGGAAGTGCTTGCGGAGCTTCGCGACCTTCGGCGCGACGACGGCGCGGCAGTAGGGCTGCTCCGAGTTGCGCGCGAAGTATTCCTGGTGGTAGTCCTCGGCCGGGTAGAACTCCCCGAGCGGCGCGACCTCGGTGACGACGGGCGCGCCCCACAGACCCTCGGCGCCGAGCCGCGCGATCACCTCGCGGGCCGTCGCCTCCTGCTCGGGCGTGTGGTAGAAGACGGCCGAGCGGTACTGCGTGCCCACGTCGGCGCCCTGCCGGTTGAGGGTCGTCGGGTCGTGGATGGTGAAGAAGACTTCGAGGAGTTCGCGGAAGGAGACCTCCCGCGGGTCGAAGGCGACCTGCACCACCTCGGCGTGACCCGTCGTCCCCGCGCACACCTGCCGGTACGTCGGGTTCGGCACCGCCCCGCCCGCGTAGCCCGACACCACACTCTCCACCCCGCGCAGCTCGTCGAAGACGGCCTCCAGACACCAGAAGCACCCGCCCCCGAGCGTCGCCACCTCCCTGCCGTTCTCTGAACTCATAACAAGAACCCCCTTAAAGCCGTGAATCGTGAATCGTAAAATAGCCATTAGCTTTTAGCTGTTAGCTAAGAGCTGTTCTTTGTCCGTGGTCAGTGGTCAGTTGTTTACGTCGCCCGGCTCGAACCTTCCGGCGCGGGCGGCGGGTCGCGTGAAACGAACAACGGACAACGGACAACTGACCACGGACAGCTTATAGCTAATAGCTGATAGCTAAAAGCTAAAAGCTATCTCACGATTCACGGCTTTTACCCTGTGGTGTGGACGGCCGCGCCCCGGCGCAGGGGGTTGTGGAGCATGAGCCACGCCGAGGGGGCGGCGACGAGGAGGATGCCGACGGCCGTGAGGCGGTCGAGCGGGCGGCGCCACACCAGCAGGTCGTAGACGATGGCGAAGACGATCTGCGTGAGGCCGACGACGGAGACGCGCGGCGGGCTACCCTGTGCGAACGCCCGCGTCATGAAAATCTGCCCGGCGGTGCCGGCCAGGCCCACGCCGAGGAGCAGCGCGAGCGTCGCCGGGTCGCGCGGCAGGTCGAGCGCGCCCTCCCCGGCGGTCGCCGCGAGGAAGACGAGCACGAAGACGGTCGAGACGCCCGAGAAGTGTGTCACCACGGCGCGCGCGTCCGTCGCGCCCAACTTGTTGAGGCCGATGGTGGCGACGGCCGTGCAGGCGGCGCTGACGACGGCCAGCGCGCCGGCCAGCCAGCCGCCCGACACTTCGGGGCGCTGGACGAGGACGACGCCGCCCAGACCCACGCCGACCGCCGCCCAGACGCGCGCCTGCGGGCGCTGCCCGAGCAGCGGCCACGCGAGCAGCGTCACCCAGACGGGCACGGTGCTGGAGAGCGTGAGCGCCGTCGAGACGGGCAGGTGCGTGAGCGCATAGAAGGCGCACAGGAGTCCCGTGCTCCCCGCGACGCTGCGAACCCAGAGGACGCGCGGCCCCGGAAAGACCGGCCGCACGCCGGCCGAGAGCGTCAGCCCGAGCGCGAAGACGAAGGCGAGCGACGTGCGGGCCGCGGCGACGAAGCGCCAGTCGCAACGCTCCCCCGCGAGGTGGCTCAAGGCCCCCATCGTCGCGAACGCCAGCGAACTCCAGAGCGCGTAGACGTATGCCTGTGTCGGGTGAGCTTCGCTCGAGAGGCGGGCCTGATTCCCCTGTGTTCCGCTTGCGGGCACGAAAGGTTTATACCACACGGGCCGCGGCGCCCGGTCGCGCGCACAGTCGCTCAGTTGTTGGCCGCGTTGTCGCGCGGGTGCGTGGGTTCGGCCTTGAGCCACGGCCCCCAGCGACCGCCGCCGCGCTGCTTCTTCTTCAGCTCGCGCGGGGCGACGAGGTAGCGCACCGTGGTCTTGCCCTCGGCGCACTCCAGCTCGGCCGTGAAGAGGATGCCGTGAAGCGACGTGGAGACGAAGTAGGGCGTGAAGTTCGTCCGCACCTCGCCCTCGCAGGAGTCCGACCGGAAGGGCTGGCGCTCGGCGCGCGCGCGGCTCATGCG
>Ga0190273_10001009_pt1 | contig 10137 bp, 6 predicted proteins | sample Popmic504IS_FD_134513 | JGI IMG/M metagenome (GOLD analysis project Ga0190273, IMG submission 134513) | Populus adjacent soil microbial communities from riparian zone of Shoshone River, Wyoming, USA - 504 IS | ecosystem: Environmental > Terrestrial > Soil > Riparian zone > Trees stand | place...
CGACGGCATCAGCTTCGCCATGACGCACGAGCTGCGCCGCGTCTATGAGCAGGAGTTAAGTGGAATCAGCGCGACGGAATCTGATCGAACGGTGCGCGGTCGCATCACTCATGCGCGCGGGCTGCTCAGCAACTGTTTTCAACAATCGCTGATCGCGCTCGTGCAGGTCTTCGACCCGGCGCTGACGGGCGTACAGCTCTTTAACGATCTTCCAACACGTGTCGAGCAATCCATCGTCCTCCGAAAAGATTTGTGGACGCTCGTGCAGCTTGCGCGCCGCGCGGAGGTCGGGGGCGATCTTGAATCGACCATCTCTTTTATCCAGTATCTTGAAACTTTTCGCCACGGCAGTATGCATTTCCTGATGTACAGGGACTGGCAGGTCTACGAGCGTTTCGTCGATGAAGTGATGGAGACGGGCAGCGTCTCGGAGCTTGCACCCGTGCTTGATCGTTTCGCCTGCTATCTGGAAACCCTCTTCGGTCAGGTGCGTATGCGCGCCGTGCTCGCCAATCATCCGTTCGACGCCGCCGATTAAGCTTATTAAATCTCGGACGGGCCTTTCTCTCTAAGGCTTCGTCAATGAACAAAAGAGTCCGGGCCTGTGGTAACTATCTGCGCAACAGACCCGGACTTCTTTCGCTCATAGTCATTCGCTCATAGTTAGTGGAGGCTGCGCGATTCTACGGTGTTGATTGCCTACCGCACGCCTCAGAAGTTAAGCTATCGGGTACAGAGAGAGGCCGCCGCGAGCGTGGAAGTTCGCGGCGGCCTCTCGATACGCTCTAACCTATTTTTCTGTAGTCGAGTCCTTCCCACCAGAGCCGCGTAACTCCTCAAAGTGCTTGCGGTCAACGGGCAGGTTCGGCATCTTAAATAAAGACGCATCGGGCTCGCCGAAGGTCAGGCTCAAAGGCTCAAGAACAGTTATTGTTTCACTCCCGGCGCGCCTCACCATCTTAATAATGTCGCCGCCGAGTGAAGGCGCACGATAAAGCTCTACAACATTATCAGGGCTGCCGGTTTTCAGAACGACGGCAGCTTGCCCCAGAACGGTTTCCGTGCGGACAAAATTTGGAGACTTCTGCAACTTCTCCAGACTCATCATCGGATTTGATGCATCGTAGTCGGAGAGAAAGTTAAGCTTGGAACCGACTTTGGCATACACGCCACGCCCGATTAAAGCAAACGTTTCGTCGCTTCTGCCGTTTGCGTACAAGCGTAGGCTGTACCAATTACCATTAGCTGAGGCATATCGCGTTTCCGTATAGACAGCAGTTCCTTTGCCGGAGGCGTCGTATTCCGTCGATTGCAACACAATGGTATACGCAGTTTTCTTGTTCTGCATCGCGCGTGTGAAGCTCATGCGTGTAATAACGCCGAGGACGGCGGCACCGATCAAAATGATGAGCACTAAATGCACCCTTTTCATCTTCTTATCCTCTCCTACGGCAGCGTCGGCTGACCGATTAATTCTCCCAACAGTTGCGTCTGATGTTCTTAAATCAGCGGCGCGATCAACTACAGCGAGTCGTATCCGGGGCATTGCCCACCACAAATCGTCGAGTAGCCCTCCATATACTGGTTGTTGATGCAAGTTCCGCCTTCCTGATAGCAACAGTTGGTGTACTTGAATCCAAACTCGTCTGTGCAGCCGCATCCCCTCGTGCACATCCACCACTCCACGCGATAGCTGCATCTGGTTTGCGTACGTGTGCAGTTGAAGGTTTGTCCCAGCGCCGGGGACGCAATAAAACCCGCTGCGAAGCCGACAAATACAAGCAGCAGAACAGAGATTGTGTTTCTCAAGAGGGAATGTGAGATCATGACTCCGTCTCCAAAGTGGGTTAGAGAAAGCCTGAGTTTGACAGGAGCGAAACTCTTCACGGGAGCTGCTCCAAACATCGCCCTTATATCCATTACGATGAGAAAAGTCAACAGGATTTTCGGCTCAAATTGCCGGGCCTGTTGAACCGAAAATCATCCTCGGTATTCCGGAATTTTAATCGCAGTTTGATTTTAGAGTTGCGCTGCCATGCTATGATTTGTTTCCGATGAGTACGCTAAATATTGATCGCTATCACGCCGCGATGGGCGATGCGTCCTTTAAGGCGGAGACGCGCCTGCACGACAAACCTTTGAGCGAGGCGATTGCGACCTTTTACGTGACGCAGCGCAAACTGACGTTCGCCCCGTGCCTGGGGCACGAGCGGCTTGTAAGCTTGCTGATCGACAATCAGGTTGATCGACCGCGCCTGCGTTTTCTGGAACAGGATCGCGGCGGCCTGAAGCTCTTCGCGCGTGCCATAGAGGATGTACATTCGGTCGGCGCAGTGCGCGCGGTTCGTCCGGGCACAATCGTCTTTGCGAATCAACCCTTCGCGGACATCACGGGCCGTTTCGCTTTAACGCAGGCGCAGGAGATCAAGTTCGAGCATGCTTTTGATATGCCTATGACGACCGCCAGTCTCGCGATGCAATTTCGTATGGCGGCGGGCGAGCGCTGGCTCTCGGATTTCTCTCTGCGACGCGACGGCGATGTGGAACGCGCCGTCGAAGTCGCGACCTACGCCTTTATCGGCGGTTTCAACGATACGTCGAATATGGAGGCCGCGCATCGTCTGGACATTCCGGCGGTCGGGACGCTGGCCCATTACTGGCAGCAGGCCTTTCTCGAATATATGTACGAGCCGGAGATAGAGCCGCGTACAGGTGGGCCCAAGCATTTCGAGCAGGTCGCGTTCGAGCGCTGGCTAGACGCCAACCCGAACGGCACAACGCTGCTACTGGATACAGTGGATGTTTTTCTCGGCGCGGCTCACGCTGCAATGGCCGCCACTTCGAGCGAGAGCCGTCGCCAGGCCTTCAAAGGATTTCGCGTTGACTCCGGCGATCTGGCGAAACTCGGCGCGTGGTGTCTGCGTTTCTTTGAAGCGAACGAACTTCATGGATCGATGCCGATTTTGACGGGCGACCTGGATGTAGAGAAGGTGCGCCGTATCGTCGCAGAGTTTCCTGAGGCCGCGGGCTTCGGGATCGGCACGAAGCTTTCAAGCGAGGTCAAACAAATAGCGGGCGTGATCTTCAAGCAGTGTTTGATCGGGGGGCGACCGACTCTGAAAGCTTCTAACACTCCTGAGAAATCCACGCTGCCCGGTCGCCTGCAAATCTTTCGCGGGATAGATAAGCGGGGCAATTACGTGGCCGATTGTACGGGGCTCGACGAAGAGGAGATAGAGATTCCCGGCGCGCACAGGACTGAGCGGTTGCTTTTGCCTTTCTGGGAAAACGGCTATTACGAGATGATTCCCTCCATCGAGAAGCAGAAGGCTTTCGTCGAAGATCAGCGGGCGCGCTTCGCAGACATCTTTAATTATCCCTGTACCTTGAGCGACCGCTTACGCCGTCTGCGACTTGAGCTGACGGAGGCGATGCGCGAGGATCGTTCCGGCTGGCAAAATGTTTTGAAGCTACCGCCCGAACTTCGTGCGGAAATCGAGCCCAATAATTCCGAATAGATATTGCCGTCAGCGTAGGATACATCTTAAAATCTCACAGGCTTTGCGATGAGTATCCTTTCAGCCCAGCGAAAGATTGCGGCGTCCTTTCCTCCAACCCTTTGGCTGGTCGCATGGCTTTCCCTCGCGATGCTCTCCTTTACGCTTATCTTCGCTTCCTCTTCCCTCGCGCAAACTTCCTCCGAGACAAAGCATCAAGCTATTCTCCGCGCGGAAGACAATAACGATAAGAATGCTGTCTCGCGGCAGGGCTCGGACGAGGTGGATATTCCGGCCCTGGTGCGCGAGAGCGATTTCAACGGCGCGACGAGCCACGAGCGCCTTCTGGATTACACCTACACGCAGAAGAGAACGCGGCGTAAGCTGGACGCGCACAGCAAGGTGAAGGACGAGGATATCAGTATCTTTGAAGCATATCCGGTTATGGGCATGCACCTGCTGATAAGGGTCAGCAGAAACGGGTCGCCCGTTTCCGAAGCGAAGATGCTGGAGGCACGCAAACGCGCGGGCGAGGATTTGACCAGAGCAGAGACAGCCGCCACAAACCAGCGGACGGCTGTCTCCAGGGCTACGGCGGGCAGTAATCTTAAAAGACATCTGAGCGTCGGCATGATGGTCGGTTCTTCCGGCAAAAAGGCCGTCTCTATCTTCTGGGATCTGTCCGATTTTTTACGTCTGTGTGAATTTAGCGCGCCGCGCCGCGACACTTTGAATAACCGTGAAACGATTGTCCTGGATTTTCGCGCACGTCCCGGTCTGAATTTCCCCAGGAGCAAATCTTTTATCCAGCGCCTGGTGGGCCGTCTCTGGATTGACAAGCTGGATCACGTGGTCGTGCGTCTGGAAGGCTGGCTGCCGTCCGCTGCCCCGACAGATAAGAGCAAAGGTCAGGAGACGATAACGCCGCCCGCGTCTGCGATTGTTTACGAGCAGGCGCGGCTGCCGACCGGCGAGTGGTTTCCGCATTACGCGCGCATGAACTCCGGCGGCGATGAGACCCTCTTCAACGGACTGAACTGGGACATCTCATTCGAGTTCAGCGACTATAAACGCTTCAACACCGACATCAAACAGGTCGAGATCGAAGACCCCCAAAAGAAGCCCCCGAAATGAAGGGATGAAGGATGGGGGATGAGGGATGAATAAGAAAGGATTCAACTTGAATCAGCATTCCTTTCATCCCTCATCCCTCCGCCCTCATCCCTTACTTAATCCCTCATCCTTCATCCCTTCATCGTCCGGGCTTGATCGTGTATAATTTCTCCCGTCTCCATCAAATTTAGCTCAAAATCAATTCAGGAGAATATACGAAATGAAACCATTGATTCTCGTGACGCTCCTGTTGTGTTTGCCTTTCGCGGTCTTTGCGCAGCGCAGCGGTTCCGGCGACTCGCGCACGAAGGCAGACCGGCAGCCAGCAAAGCGTTCGCATCCCAATCAACAGACGCAGCGCAAGCTGTTTCCGTATGATTACAAGATAGACGATCTGCCCAACGGCCTGCGTCTCATCACCATCCCGACAGATTATCCCAACCTCGTCGCCCTCTACATCGTCGTCTCGACGGGCTCGCGCAACGAGGTCGAGCCGGGCAAGAGCGGTTTCGCTCACCTCTTCGAGCATCTGATGTTTCGCGGCAGCGAGAACTACACGGCGGCCCAGCGCGACGAGATTTTGCAGCGCGCGGGCGCGTCCACGAACGCCTACACGACGGACGACCGCACGGTCTATCACGCAGTCTTCTCCAAGGAAGACCTTGACCAGATTATGAAGGTTGAGGCCGACCGCTTCCAGCGCCTTAAGTACGAGGAAGCGGCCTACAAGACGGAGACGCGCGCGGTGCTCGGTGAATACAACAAGAACAGCGCCAACCCCGGCTCGAAGCTCTACGAGAAGCTGCGCGAGACGGCGTTTGGCACGCACACCTACTCGCATACGACGATGGGCTTTATCAAAGACATCGAGGATATGCCCAACCAGTACCAGTACAGCCTTGAGTTCTACAAGCGCTACTATCGCCCCGAATACACGACCATCGTGATCGTCGGCGACGTGACGCACGATCAGGCGCTCTCGCTCACGAAGCAGTACTTCGGCCCGTGGCAGCGCGGCAATTATGTCCCGCAGATTCCCAAAGAGCCGGATCAGACGGCCCCGCGCACGGCGCACGTCGATTGGCCCTCGCCGACACTTCCCTACCTCGTCGTAGGCTTTCGCGGCCCGGCTTATTCCGACACGGTGAAGGACAAGGCCGCGCTCGACCTGCTCGCGCAGATAGCCTTCGGCGACAACTCGGATATTTATCAAAAGCTCGTGCTCAAAGAGCAGAAGGTTGATTTCGTCGGGCCAAACTTCGACGATCAGGTAGACCCTGAATTGTTCAGCATCTTCAGCCGGATCAAGGATCAGAAGGATGTCGATTACGTTCGCGACCAGATTCTGGCGACCTTCGAGCGCTTCAAGAAAGATGCTATTCCGCAGGCCAAGCTGGATGCGACGCGCTCGCGTCTGCGCTACAGCGCCGCGCTCGCCTTAAATAGCTCGGAAGCGATTGCCAGCGGCATTGCTCCATACATCGCGCTCAAGCGCACGCCGGACACTCTCAACAAGCTGTTCGCGCTCTACGACCAGATCACGCCCGAAGACATACGCGCCGCCGCGCAGCGTTATTTCGTAGACAATCGCCGCACCATCGTCACGCTCTCGACGAAGGCCGACACCACCGCAAGCAAAGGGGGCGAAGAATAATGTTACGCTTCTTCACCATTTCACTGATGATTATTTCCGTTTCGCTTTCAGCATCGGCGCTTCCCTTGAAGGCCAGTGCCACGACTGCGCCGGCCAAGATGGCGACGGTGCTTCAACCCAATCGCTCGCCGCTCGTCACCTTCCGTATACTCTTTATGACGGGCTCTGCTTCCGACCCTAAGGGGAAAGAGGGCGTGGCGGCACTGACCGCGGCGCTGCTCTCACAGGGCGGCTCGCGCGCGATGTCCTACGATCAGATCACGGAAGCCTTTTACCCGATGGCGACCTCCTTCAACTGGCAGATCGACAAGGAGATGACTGTCTTTACAGGGACGACGCACATAGACAATCTCAACAAGTATTACGGGATCATCAGCCAGATGCTGCTCGATCCAGGCTTTCGCGAAGAGGACTTCACGCGTCTCAAAACGGACGCGATCAATTTCCTGAAAGTCTCTTTGCGCGAAGGCAACGACGAAGAGCTTGGCAAGGAGTATCTCTACAACATCATCTACAAGGGCCACCCTTACGGGCATCACAACGTCGGCAATCTCAGCGCGCTTCAGGCGTTGACGCTTGAGGATGTGCGCAGCTTCTACAAACAGAATTACACGCAGGCCAATATGGTGTTGGGGCTCGCGGGCGGGTATCCGGCGGATTTTCCCAAAAAGGTCGAGGCCGATTTCGCTAAGCTTCCGGCGGGCTCTGCCGCGACGATGAAATTCGCTGCGCCGACCGTAGCACCCGGCACGCGCATCGAGATCATCAAGCGAGACACGCGCTCGACGGCCATCTCGCTTGGCTTTCCGATCAGCGTTCGTCGCGGCGATAAGGACTGGGCGGCGCTCGCCGTCGTGGCCTCTTACCTGGGCCAGCATCGCTCGTCGAACAGCTATCTATACGGGCGTCTGCGCGAGGCGCGTGGTCTCAATTATGGCGACTACGCTTACATAGAGTATTTCCCGCGCGGGATGTTCCAGTTCCAGCCCGATCCTAACCTTGGTCGCCAGCAGCAGATTTTTCAAATCTGGATTCGACCCGTCGAGCCCATGAACGCGATGTTCGCGCTGCGTGCGACGCTCTTCGAATACGATAAGCTGGTAAAGGATGGAATGACGGCGGAAACTTTTGAGGCGACGCGTGAGTTTCTGAAGAAGTACACCAACATCCTGACACAGACGCAGGACACGCAGCTTGGCTATGCGCTCGACAGTCGTTATTACGGCATCCCGGATTTTAATTCGTATATGCGCGAGCAACTGGCGAAGATCACCCTGGCGGATGTCAACAACGCGATCAAAAAGTATCTGGCATCAGACCGGATGCAGATCGTCCTTATCACGAAGGATGCGGAAGCGTTGCGTGATGCTATCGTGAACGGCAAGCCGACGCCGATCACTTATGTTTCTCCGAAACCGAAGGAGATCACCGACGAAGACAAGATCATCGAAGCCTACAAGATCAACGTCAAGCCGGAAAACGTCGTCATCGTTCCGATCGAAAAAATCTTCGAGTAACGCCCAGGAAGATTTTATAAAAAGCAGAAGGCGGAGCGTCCATCGCGCGCTCCGCCTTCTGCTTTTCTCTTTTGGAGTGTTCTCTTAGAAGCTGCGACGGAAGAGGTATGACATCTTGATAAAAAACGTTCGACCGTTGCGACGGAATCCGGGCTCAAGATTTTCCGAGAACGGGTTAAAGCCGTTGAGATTAAGATCGTCGTTGTAGCCTACGTAAAAGGCTGTGCCGGGGTTGGGAGCCCACCCGAGTAGGAATTGCCCGCGCACGCTCGATTGGAGTGTGTCGTAATCTATGCGCGCGCGCGCGAATGTAAAGCGCGTGAACTGATATGTGCCGCGCAGGGCGAAGATATTGTCGTCGAATGCCGTGCGCCCGGTGTCGCTGCGTACCAGCCTCTCCTTAAAGTAATCGAGCGAGAGACGCAGCGCGTCGGTCGGCTGATAGACGAAGTTAGACTCTATGTGCCAGTTGTTGCCAGCGCCTGGGTCTTGCGGAGCGTCCGCGTTAAGGAGCGCGCCAGGACTGACGCGCGGATATTTATCGCCTGCGCCGAAGTCGAAATCAAGTAATCCCCAATCGCGCGCCACCAGCATAAACATCGAAAACTTCTTGCTCGGCGTCGTTCCGCCATAGACGTAAATGTTCTTTCTGTAGGCGGTGCGCTCAGAGTCATCGCCCGCGAACTGGCCCGCCTGGCCCACCCTGCGCCTTGGCCCAAACTCGAATTCAAAGACGCGCTCGTAGCCGAACTGCGTGGCAAACGCGATAAAGCTTTGCAGCGGGAAATTGAATCGGATTTGCGTCTCGTTATTCCAACGCTGCATGCGTCCCTGGAAATCAAAGTTCGTGTTGAGATCATTATAAAAGCGCCAGGAAACCAGCCGCGCCTTCGGATCGGGCTCTGAGTTGTAGCGCAGGAACAGGTCGTGCAGGTTCGTATTGGTGCGACGGTTAAAGCCTACGTCCGAGCGATAATCGATGGTGCGGCCCACGGCGTTATAGTTGTAGCCGAAGTGCCTGCCGTCATTATTCAACGCGTAGGCGTAGATAAAGCCGTTGCCTGTGCGATACTCGGTTGTATCTGTCTCAGAATTATAAAATGGAAAGCGCGAGGTCGAGCCCAGCACCTGAAAGTCAAAGGTCGTGACTTTGTCCAGCTTAAAGCGGCCATCAAAGCCTGCCAGTTGATTGTGCTTCTCTATAAAATTGTAAGTGGTCGCCAGCAAGCCGATACTGTTTTCCTTGCCGACATCGCGCTTTAACCTGAGCACGCCGACGTAAGCATTTTTATCCACGATGTTATCAAACTCACAGACGAGCGTCGGGTCAAAGCTTCTTCTCTCCAAACACACGCGCAGTTCATCGCGATCATTTTCGTCTATGTTGCCGGGCGCGTTGTCAGACGCTAAAAGCAGTCCGAAGCTGTTGCGGCCAAGCTTCCCCGTCAACTTGGCCGCAACATCCGGATCGACGATGGCGCGTGTGTGCACTGCCAGAATCTGCGTGCGAAAGATGTCTATGCCTTCCAGAAAGAAAGGTCGCTTCTCTTCAAAGAAAATAGGAAAGCGCTGGTTCGCCGTGACGACCGTTTGATCCGCTTCGACCTGCGCAAAATCAGGATTCAAGGCGAAGTCCAGAGTCACGGTCGGCGTGATTCCGTATTTGACGGTCACGCCGGGATCGAACTTGACAGGCTCGTTGACTAAACGACCCGGATCGACCATCCCTCTGTTGGCTTCAAGGATTGAGGGAGCGATAGTGCTTTTGCGCTTGCCCGTCTCTGAAAGTGTGAGGCTCGGGATAATCTCAAGCGTGCGCTCCGTCGAGAGCCCTTCGAGCCCTGTGATGTGTCCGGCCTGGGCCAACCAACTTGATATGTCGCGCGAGAGCGGTATCCACATATCAAGCTCGTTATTAAAACGCTTGATGCGACGATAAAAGTGTACGCCCCAGAGCTTGTCCTTGCCCGCTTCGTAGCGTAGCGATTTGAATGGGATCGCGACCTCGACGATATAGCCGTCGTCTACGACCTGGCCCTTGGATTCGACGACGATGTCGACGCTGAAGTCTTCGCCCTGGCTATCCGTCATAATCCCGTCGGCCTGCACGCCCAGCGGATTAAAGTTCATCTCATAAGCTTTACGCTTATCGTTAAAAGTATCGAAGAACAAACCTACGTAATCATCGTCGAAGATGGCATCGCGTTTGGCTACGGTGGCGCGCACTTTATCCCGCTCGTCGTAGGCGTGATAAGCGATGTATAGAAACCGCGCGTCGTAACCGATGTAAACTATCGTCGGTTTTGACGGAGCGATATTGTAGCCGGGCTGGACTTGATAAAAATCTTTGATGACG
>Ga0190273_10001010_pt1 | contig 10134 bp, 3 predicted proteins | sample Popmic504IS_FD_134513 | JGI IMG/M metagenome (GOLD analysis project Ga0190273, IMG submission 134513) | Populus adjacent soil microbial communities from riparian zone of Shoshone River, Wyoming, USA - 504 IS | ecosystem: Environmental > Terrestrial > Soil > Riparian zone > Trees stand | place...
AGCGTGACCCTGCCGAGATCGGAACTATCCACGGTGGCCGCACCGGTGGTCGTACCCGTGAGGAACGAAGGCGCGGAATGCTGAGCGACTCCCGACGCCGGCGTGATGAAACTGGCGGGCGCGCTCACGGTTCGGTTGCCCGTCGCATCGAGCGATACGACGTCGTACCAGTAGGTCTTCCCCGGCGCGAGATCGCTGAGCAGCATGCTGTGCTCACGAGATAGCGCCGTCGTACGGGTGCGCTGGATCAGCTTTGCCGAGGCCGTACCCACGCGCACCACGCCCGCGGTTGGCTCGTCTGTCGTCCATCTGACGAGCGCCGTACCGCCCGGCAGCGGGGTCATGCGGGGAGCCGTCGCCTTGGGTGCGACGCGATCCAGCAAGGGAGTGGTGAAGGTAGCCGGTGCGGCCGTCGACGCGGGAGACGAGGTCACCCGACCGGTGGTGTCCTTGGACACCACCCGGTAGAAGTACTTCGTCCCCGGTTTGAGTCCCTTGACCAGCAGCCTGTGGCCGCGGGTCGACTCGCCCAGAGACCTGGTCACGTCGAGAGTGGCGGCCGTCGTGCCCAGCAGCACCGTGCTGGAAGCCACCTTGTTGGTCTGCCAGGAGATGATGGCCGTCTGCTCGGTCGCCGCCGGCGCGGAGTCGGTCGTCACGGAGTCGGTCATATCGGGCGCCGTCTTCGCCGTCGGGGCTGTGGCGGCCAATGCGGTGGTACCCCCGCCGTAGCTCGCGGAATAAGTCCCGGCTGCCGCTGGATAAGACGCGTACTCGAGTCCCTTGACCGTGCTTGTGGTGTAGCTCACCGCGGTGCCGCCCCGGCTGATGCCGGTGAGCTGGGTGCCGTTCGGTCCGGCGGTGGGCAGCATTCCCGTCAGGCCGGTGGCTCCGGTGCCCACACCGACGGTGAACGTCAGGGTGTTCGCGCTCCAGCCGATGGAGCTGTGCCTGGAGCCGTTGCGGCCATCGATCCACTCGAGCATCTGCCTGCCGCTGACAATGGGCACCCCGTGGGCCTTGGCGGAGGCAAGCACGCCGTCACTGTCGGCCGTCGTCGCGGCGTCGGTGTGCATGTTGACCGTGAAGGCGCCGTAGTAGCCGGGAGCGCCGAGTGCGTTGCCCAAGAGCGAGTCGGCGGTGTAGGGGTATGCCTGGCCCGACTCATCAGTCATCTGGGTGGCGGCCTGGAAGATGTCGACCATGGCGCCCGTCGTGTCGGCGAACCGCATGGGCATGCCGGACCCGGTCATGAAGCCGGGTCTGTTCTGCACCCAGGACCCCGGCCAGTAGTAGTAGTTGGTGTCCATCCGCATCCCGTTCGCCAGTTCGACCTTGGGTTGGGAGATCCAGTCACTGAACGCCAGGCAGTGAGTGCGGTTGGTCACCGGGCTCGGAACGGTCGGCAAATTGGACTTCCAGCTGGCCAGCTGGCTGCTGAACACATTGGCGATGGAGGTCGGCGTGTAGTTCTGGCAGTTGGTCGACGGGTGCAGGCCTACTTCGAACCCACGGTTCGCGTAGCCGGCTGCCGCCGAGTCCGAGAGGGGCGTGCCCGCGTACATGTACGAGCTGAACCGGTAGCACTTCCAGTCGCTGACCACACAGTTGGCCGGGCTGTTCGCCTCGTACTGGTTAAACCGACCCGCCGTACCCCCGTTCCCGTGGTCATCGCCCGTGCCGATCACGACCGCCTTCAGCTGGTCGGGGAAGTACCAGAAGCGGGGTAGCGGCTTCTTGTCGCGGTTCATCACCTGGATCAGGTTCGCGAGCAGGCGCTGTTGTTCGTCAGCCTGGGGAATAGCCACCTTGCCGAGGTTGACCCAGTCGGTCTGGTTGCCGCCGAAGAACATGTCGTCGGAACGGATCGGCGCCTGCCCGTCGCGCTCGGTACCGGCCCAGGCGAGGTTGCCCTGTCGGGTCGCCACGATCGAGGCCGGCAGGTCGAAGGTGAACGCAGCCGCCTGCCCACCGTTCGTGCCGACGTCCCGCAGGGTGACAGCGGGGTTGGCGGTGGCCGCCGACGCGGTCGAGTAGAGGGTCGCAACCGTGTTGGCGCCCGATAGGGTGTAGCGGTCCGCGGTGCCGTGGAACTGGATCGTCTCCCCGACGATCCCGGCGCCCGGACCGGTAGATGGATCGACCTTCAGATAGCCGTTGGTCACCGATGTGCTCACAGCGGTGAGCCCGAGAAGGCTTGACAGGCTGCTGCCCGGACGCATGGCGATCAAGTTTCCGCCGCCGTTGACCCACGTGCTCAGGTCGCTGGCTTGCCCAGCCGTTACGGGCACGGCGCCGAGCACCACGACGTCGTACGCGGCCAGCGTCGATGGCGACAGCGTCGCAACGTCGATGGTGGCGAACTCGTTGAGACCTTCGGTGCGGAGGATCTCGGCGAGGTAGCTGGAGTACGGGTTGCTGCTCGAGGTGACAACCGCGATCGGCCCACCGGGGCCCTGAGTGGGCGGCGGCGGAGCTGGCGCCGCTGTTGTGAAGGACCACTCCACGGGGGTCATGGTGTTGTTAGCCGGGTCTTGCGCCCCACTGACGGTGGCGGTGTACGTCGTTGAGGTGTCGAGCGCGGCACTGGGCGTGAGGGTCGTGGTCCGCGTGGCCGCGTCGTAGCCGGTGGTCGCCGTCACCGCGCCGGACCCATCGGTTTTCCTGAGCGTCATGACCACCGCCGAGACCGGCTCAGAGAAGGTCGCCGTGACCTTGCCGGTCACCGCCGCCCCACTCGACCCGGGAGCCGGGGTCCGCGCCGTCACGGTAGGCGCTGTGGTGTCGGTCACGGAGGTGTCGAAGACGACATCGACCCAGTAGTTGGTCGACTGATAGCTAGCACTCGGGAACCCTGAAGCCCCGTACCGGTAAACTCCGTTGCCCCCGTCGCTCCCGTTCGACAGTGCCGTAAGCGGTCCGCGGGTCGTGGCCGCGCCGGCGAAGTAGCTTCCGCTGGTGGCGTAGCGACCCACGGGGGCGTAGTAGGACGCGACGTAGGTGGTGTTCGCGTCGACCGGGACGGGGGCTGCGAAGGTCGCCTGTTGCCAGCCGGTCGCTGATTCGCCGGAGAAGGTGACCGAGGCCAGCTTCGTGCCGGTTCTTGTCCACAGCGACCCCACGTGGGTTCCGGAGTTGCCGCTGCCCTTGTAGAAGCGGAGGCCCGTAAGGTAGCCAGCCTGGCTGGTCCGCAGTTTCACGCCCACCTCGACCGCTGAGGAGTCGGCAGTGGCCGCCGTAATCGGGGTCGTCGAACTAGGCCAGATGGTGCAGGGGCAGCCGGTGGCCGTGGCTGCCGTCGTGAAGGACCAGGTGACGTCGCCCATCACGTTGCCGGCGGTGTCGCGAACCCCGGAGAGGCTAACGGTGTAGGTCGTCGAGGTCGCGAGGGGGCTGGACGGCGTCAAGGTGGCCGTGCGGGTGGCCGCGTCATACCCGACCGTGCCGGACGTCGGGTTGGCGCCCGCGGCAAGGGTCATGGGGACCGGCTGCTGCACGGGCTCGTCAAAGGTGACCGAGGGGGCGGTAGAGACGGGGACGCCAGTGGCGCCGGCGGCCGGCTGCCGGTCCGTCACGGTCGGGGAGGTGGTGTCGGGACCACTGGGGTTGAAGATCAGGTCCACCCAGTAGTTGGAGGCGTTATAGGTGCTGGACGGGAAGCCGCCGCCGGCGCCGTATCGGTAGACCCCGTTACCGCCATCGGTGCCGTCCTGGAGCGCTGTAAGCGGCGCATTGCCCACGGCGGCACTGAACCCGCCGACATTTATGGCATAGCCCCCCCGGGGGGCGTAGTAGGAGGCCACGTACGTCGTGTTGGCGGCGACGGCCACCGGTGAGGCGAAGCTTGCCTGCTGCCAGCCGTTCGTGGTCTCGGCCGTGAACGTCACCGTGGCCAGCCGACTACCGGCGCTGCTCCACAACGAGCCAGTATGGGTGCCGGTGTTCCCGGTGCCCTTGTAGAAACGAATCCCGGTGATGAAACCGGCCTGGTCCGCCCGGAACTTCACGCCCAGCTCGACGGCGGAGGTGTCACTGTCCGAGGCAACCGCTGGAGTCTGGGTCGCGGTGAAGATGGTGCACGGACAGGTGGCGGCGCGAGCCGGCTCGGGAGGCGCCGAGACCAGCAGGCCCAGGGCGAGCGCCAGCGCGACAAGAGCTGCGACCACCGCTCGGCGTCGGGCGGGCATCACCCTGGTTGTGGAACGCATGGACATCCTTCCGATGAAGGGATCAGCTCGGCTTGAAGACGACGTCGACCCAGTAGTTGCTCGAGTTGTACCCCGTGCCGGGGAATGCGCTCGCCCCGTAGCGGTAGACCCCGTTCACTCCGTCCGTGCCGTTCTGCAACGCGGTCAACGGACCACGCGTGGTCGGGGCCGAGAAGTAGTTCTCGGTGAGTGAGTAGCGTCCAACCGGGGCGCGGTACGAGGCGACATACGTGGTGTTGGCCGTCACCGCCACCGGGGTGGTGAACAGCACCTCCTGCCAGCCCGTCGCGGTCTCCCCGACGAAGCTGGCGCTGGCCAGTCGGGTGCCGGTACGCGACCACAGGGAGCCGACATGCGTGCCGGTGTTTCCGGGGCCCTTGTAGAAGCGGACGCCGGTGATGGACCCGGCCTGAGCGGTCCGGAACTTGACCCCGAGGTTGACGGCGGCGGTGTCTGGGTCGGCGGCGACAACCGGAGTCGCGGTACTGGGCCAGATGCTGCAGGGACAGGTACCCGCGGCGGGGGCGGTGGTGAAAGTCCACGCACTCGTGGCCATGGTGTTGCCGGCGGTGTCCTTGACACCGGCGACCGTGACCCAGTAAGTCGTGGCTACGGCGAGGTTGGCGCTGGGTGTGAAGGTGAAGGTACGGCTGGCGGCGTTGTAGGAGCTCGTGCCAGAGATGGGGCTCGCGTTCTCGCCGGGCCTCATCGTGAAGCCGATGGTGGCTTCCTGGACAGCCTCGCTGAACGTCATGGTCACCCCACTTGAGACCGCCACATCAATCGCGCCCGAGGCCGGCGTTCGGCCGGTGATGGACGGCGGGGTGGTATCGCTCGGTGGGGCGGCCGCGGTGGTGAAGGTCCAGGTGTCCTCGGACATGACGTTACCGGCGGCATCCCGAGCACCCGAGACGGTGACGGTGTAGCTCGTCGACGTGGTCAGCGGTGACCCCGGTGTGAAGGTCAGCTGCCGCGTTGCGGAGTCGTACTGGCTGCTGCCGGGCACCGCTGTACCCGCACTGCTGGTCTTGAGGGTTGCCGAGGATGCTGACACCGGCTCGCTGAAGATCGCCGTCACGGTGGTCGTCGCCGCGACGCCGGTCGCCCCGGGCGCGGGCTGGCGGCCGGTCAATACTGGCTTCGTGGTGTCAGCGCTGCTGGTAGTGAAGACGACATCCACCCAGTAGTTGGATGCCAGGTAGCCGGCGGTCGGGAACCCCGTCGACCCGTATCGGTAGACGCCGTTCGGCCCGTCCGTGCTGTCCTGGAGTGCAGTCAGCGGCCCTTGGCTGGTCGGGTTACGGAAGTAGTTCTCGTCGACGGCGTAGTGGCCGTTGGGGGCGAAGTAGGACGCCACGTAAGTGGTGTTGGCCGTTACCGCAACCGGCGAGGCGAACTGAACCTGCTGCCATCCTGAGCTGGACTCAGTGGCGAAGGCGGCCGAGGCGAGCTTGGCACCGGCCGCCGACCACAATGACCCGACGTGTGTCCCGGTGTTGGTCGACGCCTTGTAGAACCGTAGGCCCGTCACGTAACCGGCCTGGTTGGTCCGGAACTTGACCCCCACCTCGATCGCGGTGGTGTCTGCGTCGGCGGCCACGACAGGCGTTGCCGACCCCGGCCAGATGCTGCAGGGGCAGCTTCCCGGGGGTACGGGCCCGCTGCCGACAGTGATGGTTCGGCCGGGGGCGGGCGTTTCCATCCGCAGGCTGTCGTCAGTGGCTCGACTACGGACGGTCAACTGACCGTCGGTGCTTGGCGTGTAGGTGTACGACCACGAGTCGCGGCCGGTGGCCGGCTGCCAGGTCGAGCCGTTGTCGAGCGAGACCTCGACTCCGCCGACCTTTCCGCCCGCGTCAGTCGCCGTTCCGCTGATGGTCAGCGGCTGCCCGGCCGGGACCGTGGCTCCCATGGCCGGAGACGAGATCGTCGATGTGGGCACGGTGGAGTCGGAGCTGGGCGTGGCGGCCACGAGGCCGGACTGGAGAGTGGCGGGCTGAGCGCCCATGTCGGCGAAAAGGTTGACGGTCGCTTGCCGTACGGCGGTGTCCGAGGTCGCTCCGGAGCCGCCCGAATGGTTGTCGTCCAGACCCCAGGCCCACTGCACGCTGCCCCCGCCGAAGACGAGTGCGCCGCTGGCGGCGCGGTAAAGCGTGAGGTTGTGGGTGGCCGTTCCCGAGGCGTACGTGCTGCCGTAGTCCTGGAGGACATCCATCCCGGTTCTTCTGGTCGTGGACAGCTTCACCAGGCCCGCAGGTTGATGTCCGTTGGCCGGCGACTCGTCCCACTCATAACCGAGGATCCCGGAACCCAGCACGGTTGACTGCGTCGGAGACAGGTTGGCCACTCGGGTGTTACGCCAGAATCGCATCTGGCCGTCGATACCGTTGACGTCCATGTCGGTTGTGCAGCAGTTGGCCCGAAAAGACTGCCCGGTGAGTCCGTTCTCCGGTCTACCCCCGTCTCCGGGCGGACTGAAGCGGGGATCCCGCCAGGTGCCGGTCCACGTGGCCGCGCCGGCCGGGTCGATCTTGGCGTTGGCCAGCGTCTCCTTGTAGGTGACCAGAGTCCGGTACGCAGCGCCCCCGGCGGTCGGGCTGTTCTCGTACCGCGTCTTCCAGAACACCTCGTTACCGCTGAAGAAGGCCAGGTTGACCCCGGCGTCACGCGCCGCCTCCACATTGGCCCGCTGCGCACCGGACCAGTACTCGTCATGGCCGACGGACAGGAAGGTCTTGTGGTTCTTGATCAGGTCTCCGCGCCGATCGGTGTCCACGCCTGTGGTGTAGCTGACGTCGTACCCGTTCGCCTCCAGGAATCGGACCATGGGGTACTCCGCATTCCAGACGAAGTCGTGGGCCTCGACCCCGCTGTTGGTGTTGAACGGCCGGTTGTAGCTGACCTTGTACGCGCGGCCGACGGGGGCGCCGGTATAGAGACTGTTGCCGCCATAGTTGTTGTAGGCCTGCCACGTGGTGTCGGAGGTCTGGAACAGGAGGTCGGAGGTACTGGAATCGTCGCGAACGACGAACGTGATGTGACTGGCCGCCGTGCCGGCGACCAGCTTGGCGAAGTAGATGCCCGCGACAGCACTTGCCGGGACGTCCCACTTCGCGGTCTGGGTCCAGTTCCCGCAGTCGACGAGGCCCGTGCTGCTCTGCGTCAGGCAGGCGGGCTGAGTGACGAAGACCGTGGGCGTCACCGTGGTGATCTTGCGTGCGCCGGCCCCGCCGTAATAGCCCATCCGGTAGATGTCCAGGCGATAGTTCGCGGCCGTCGTGAGCACCTTGAAGCCGACAGTGCTACCCCGGTTGACGCTGATGTCCGTGGCGAAGCCCTGGATCGAGGAACTGCCGGCACCCGTGATGCTCCACTCGCTGCTCGGGTTTCCGGGCAACGTGTTCTCGCAAGCGATGCTCGTGGGCACGTCGCAGGCCGCGGCCGCGGCCGCCGGGGGCGGTGGGACCACGAGCATGCCCAAGCCGAAGCCGAGCGTCAAGACCACCGCCCACAGCCGACGCCCTCGCCAGCCAGGCACTATCGAGCCCCCGCTCTACCCACGACGCTAACCCCCAGAAAGTCGCGCTCAGCGGTTCGAAAATGGGTACCCCCGAGGCCCCAGCACCGAGATGCCCCAACTGGAGTCCGCCGCCCCCAGCTCGTTCAGTGGGCCAGAGTCAAGCACAGCCAGCCCGGCTCGGAGGACAAACCGAAAAATCGGAAAACATCGATCGCAACCTCAGGGACCGTCTGGTCGGCCAGCCGGCGATCAGCGCATCCCGGGGGTCGGGGGGGGAGCCGAAGGACTATTACGCCGCGGGCCAGACGGTGCCGCCCGACGCGACGACACGTACCGCCCGGACGAGCATGGCCGGATCGCCATCCTTGAGGACGAAGCCCACCGCCCCCGCTTCGACCGCCTTGTCGACATTGGCGCCAGCTCCTGAGGCTGTGAGAATCACGACCCGAATGGAGGGATAGGTGTCCATGAGCTGCCGGGTCGCGTCCGTGCCGGAGACGAGCGGCATGCGGTAGTCCATCAGGACCACGTCGGGTTGCACCTCGGACGCCCTGCTCAGCACTTCGGAGCCATCAGCACACTCGCCGACTACCTCGATCCCGGCAGCCGAGCTGAGGATCATCGATACGCCCATCCGGATGAGCGCATGGTCGTCGACCAGCATGACGCGGATCCTGGCGTCGCCGTTCGGCGGTGATGAGCTCACGGACCCACTTTTCCTCAGGGCCCAGGGCCACACCAGCCCCAGTTTGGGGGTCCCGCCGGTCGATCTTGCGGGATCGGCCCCGAGCCGGAAGTCTTCTCCTATAGTTTCGCTTGGGGGTGGGACTGATGTCTCGAGGGGTCGGGCAATGAGTATGGGTACTGCAGTATCGATGGAAGACGTCGCTGACGAACAGTTGATGTCGATTTTGATCGTCGACGATCACCGATCATTCGCTGACCTGCTGTCTGCGGCCCTGAATTCGGTACCAGGGATGGTTTGTGTCGGCACGGCAACCTCGGCGTCAGAGGGGGTCTCCAAGGCCGTTCAGGTCAAGCCAGACATCGTGGTCATGGATATTCAGATGCCGGGTCAGGATGGCCTACTCGCGACGCGGCAGATCCGCGAACTCGTTCCGGAGACTCTGGTGGTTGTCGTTACCGCCCACTCGGATGCGGACTGGGTGTCACGGGCGTCACAAGCTGGGGCCTCGGCCTTCATTCCCAAGAATGGGTCGTTGGCGGAGATGATCGACATTCTGCGTCGTGCCCGCACGGGCCCGATACTGGTCGCCCCGTCGACCTTCAGAGGTCGGCCGGCTCGGCCCGCTGCCCCGTCGGTGGCGGTGGTTCCGGCGCTTACCCCTCGCGAACTTGAGGTGCTGACCTATCTCGGGCAAGGCATGCAGGTCGGGGCAATGACGCGAGTGCTCGGCATAAGCCTCCACACGTGCCGTGGTTACATCAAGACGATCCACAGCAAGCTCGGGGTAAGCAGCCAGCTCGAGGCTGTCCTCAAGGCGCAGATGCTGGGGCTGATCGGCTCCGCCGATTAGCCGAAAGGTGCACTGGCCCCATCGTGCTGGCCGGAGCTCCATACGAGGCGGTGTTCGTCGTCAACTTCTCTTCCTCTGCGCGGCGGCGGCCCTGACACTGATCGTGCTTTCGCTGGGCGCGGTCGTGGCCAGCCGGTCTGTCGCGCGCACGCAGGCGTTGGAAGAGTCGGTCGCCATGACGGGCCGGCTCGCGCGCCTGGTCGTTGAACCCCGCGTGGCGGGCATGTTCCAGGGCAGCCCGTACGAACGTATCCAGGCCCGGGAGGCGCTGACCGCCGACGTCATTAGCCGAAGAAGCGATGGATATCTGCGAGAAGTCCTCGTCTGGCGGCTGGACGGATCCCTCGTTTACGCGAGTTACACCGACAAAGTTGGGTTGCGGTTCGATCCCCCGGATGAGGTTATTGCTGCGATCACCGAGGGCAGATCGTCGTCTGCATTCGAAAGCCAACCCGAGGTGCCTGGCGCAACTTCACAACCGGAGCACCCCGGATTCGTTGAGGTGTACGTCCCCTTCGACGTTGCCGGGCAGCCGCGAATGGCCTTCGAGGCCTACTACGACTATGGACACGTCAACAACACGGCGAATGCGCTGCTTTCAGATATGCTTCCCGTCGTTCTGATTCCCCTCCTCCTCCTCCAGCTGTTCCAAATTCCTATCGCGGTGTCTCTCGCGCGCAGAGTTCGACATCATGAAGCTGAACAGTCCAGTAGGCTCGAATGGGCACTTCGTACGTCAGAAAATGAACGTAGCCGGCTGGCGGCCGATTTGCACGATGGCCCGATCCAAGACCTCGCGGGGATCGGGTATGCGCTCGGCGCCATTGCCCCGTCCATCCAGGAGGAATACAGATCGCTGATGAGCGGG
>Ga0190273_10001011_pt1 | contig 10132 bp, 9 predicted proteins | sample Popmic504IS_FD_134513 | JGI IMG/M metagenome (GOLD analysis project Ga0190273, IMG submission 134513) | Populus adjacent soil microbial communities from riparian zone of Shoshone River, Wyoming, USA - 504 IS | ecosystem: Environmental > Terrestrial > Soil > Riparian zone > Trees stand | place...
CGTGCGTGATCCGCTCGCCGACCGGCAGCGAGCGCCACTCCTCGGTCGCGACCTCCTTGACCGAGCCGTCGCCGGCGAAGTCGTTGGCGATCTCGAGCAGCCGCTCGGTCGAGTCGTCGCGCCGGTTGAGGATGACGTCCTCGATGCGGTCGCGCAACAGCTCGGGCACCTCGTCATAGACCTCGAGAGCGCCCGCGTTGACGATTCCCATGTCCATACCGGCGGAGATCGCGTGGTAGAGGAACACCGCGTGGATCGCCTCACGCACGGGGTTGTTGCCGCGGAACGAGAACGAGACGTTGGAGACGCCGCCGGAGACCAGCGCGCCGGGGAGGTTCTGCTTGATCCAGCGCGTGGCCTCGATGAAGTCGAGGCCGTAGTTGGCGTGCTCCTCGATGCCCGTCGCGACGGCGAACACGTTGGGGTCGAAGATGATGTCTTCGGGCGGGAAGCCCACCTCGTTGACGAGGATGTCGTACGCCCGCTGGCAGATCTGCTTGCGGCGCTCGAGGTTGTCGGCCTGGCCTTCCTCGTCGAATGCCATGACGACGACGGCGGCGCCGTACTTGCGGCACAGCCTGGCCTCACGGACGAACTTCTCCTCGCCCTCCTTCATGGAGATCGAGTTGACGATCGACTTGCCCTGGACACACTTGAGCCCGGCCTCGATGACCTCCCACTTGGAGGAGTCGATCATGGTGGGCACCCGGCAGATGTCGGGCTCGGTGGCGACCAGCTTGGTGAAGCGATCCATCGCCTCGACGCCGTCGATCATGCCCTCGTCCATGTTGATGTCGATGACCTGGGCCCCGGCCTCGACCTGCTGGCGCGCGACGGCGAGGGCCGCCGTGTAGTCGCCGGCCTTGATGAGGTTGCGGAACCGCGCCGAGCCGGTGATGTTCGTACGCTCACCGACGTTGACGAAGAGCGTGTCCTCGACGACCGTGACGGGCTCGAGGCCGGACAGCCGCAGCGCCGGGGTCGCCTCGACTGGGACACGGGGCGTCTTGCCCTCGACGGCCTTGGCGATCGCCGCGATGTGTGCCGGCGTGGTGCCGCAGCAGCCGCCGACGAGGTTGACGAATCCGCTGTCGGCGAACTCCTCGATGATCGCGGCGGTCTCGTGGGGCGCCTCGTCGTACTCACCGAACGCATTGGGCAGCCCGGCGTTCGGGTAGCACGACACGAAGGTGTCGGCGATGCGCGCCATCTCGGCGATGTATGGCCTCATCTCCTTGGCGCCCAGGGCGCAGTTGAGGCCGACGAGAAGCGGGTTGACGTGACGCACCGAGTGCCAGAACGCCTCGGTCACCTGACCCGACAAGGTACGCCCGGAGGCGTCCGTGATCGTGCCCGAGATGACGACGGGCCAGCGGCGACCGTACTCCTCGAAGATCGTCTCGACCGCGAAGATCGCCGCCTTGGCGTTGAGGGTGTCGAAGATCGTCTCGATGAAGATGACGTCGGAGCCGCCGTCGAGCAGACCCTTGGTGGCGGTCTTGTAGGCCTCGACGAGCTGGTCGTAGGTCACGTTGCGCGCGCTCGGGTCGTTCACGTCCGGCGAGATCGACGCTGTGCGCGTCGTCGGTCCGAGTGCGCCGGCGACATAGCGCGGCTTGTCGGGCGTCTTGGCGGTGATGGCGTCGCACTCGCGGCGGGCCAGCCGCGCCGACTCGAAGTTGAACTCGTAGTCGAGCTCTTCCATCCCGTAGTCGCTCAGCGAGATCGCGTTGGCGTTGAACGTGTTGGTCTCGATCATGTCGGCGCCGGCTTCGAGGTACTCGCGGTGGATGCCGGCGATGATCTCGGGCTGGGTCAGCGTCAGGAGATCGTTGTTGCCCTGGACATCCGAAGGCCAGTCGGCGAACCGTTCGCCGCGATAGCCCGCCTCGTCGGGGCGATCCCGCTGGATCGCCGTACCCATCGCGCCATCCAGCACCATGATGCGGCTCTGCAAGAGCTCGGTCAGGGCGGACGTGGCGTCAGGACGGAGGTTGGGGGACTCAGACACAAGCAATCCTCGAGGAGTTGATCGTTAGGAGTGCTGGGAAGCTCCAGCCGGCGGCGGGCTCGCCTAGGCCTCGGGAGCTCCCGAACTTCGTGCTGTCAGTATCTCACGACCGGCAAGGACGTGTCGGCACCTTCCACCAGCGTGGACACGTTCTTCCACGACGCCGGTGGCCAACCCACCTGCGAGACCACTGCACTGTCCTGTCATCGGCCTGATCTACGGTGTATGGGTGACTGAATACGCCGCTGTCCTGTGGGATCTCGACGGAACCATCGTCGACACCGAGCCACTGTGGATGGCCGCCGAGCATGCGCTGGCCGCGGAGCACGGCAAGATCTGGACCGAAGAGGACGGGCTGGCGCTGGTTGGCAACTCGCTGATCGCCTCCGGCCACTACATCCGCGAGAAGCTCGAGATCGAGATGTCAGCTGAGGATGTCGTCGACTACCTCGTACGACAGCTCGCCTCGTCGCTGTCCGAGCACATCGACTGGCGGCCGGGTGCCCGCGACCTGATCGAGGCACTCGCGGCCGAAGGCGTGCCGCAGGCACTCGTTACGATGTCGTACACCCCGATCGCCGAGCCTGTCGTCGCCTCGTTGCCGTTCAAGGCCGTGGTCACGGGTGACATCGTCTCGCGGCCCAAGCCGCACCCCGATCCGTACCTGTTGGCAGCCGAGCTGCTGGGTGTCGACGCCGGGGACTGCCTCGCGATCGAGGACTCAGGCACCGGCGCGGCCTCGGCCAACGCAGCCGGCTGCGACGTCCTCGTGGTGCCGCACTTCGTCAACGTGCCGGAAGCCGAGAGTCGCGTCCAGATCCCCACGCTGGAGGGCATCAAGCCCGAAGCCCTGGACACCTTCTTCGAGTAGTCGTCAGCGGTTGAACAGCCCGCTGAGGAAGCCCTTCTTGCGGTGCCAACCGCGCTGTTCGAGGAATGTGAACAGCGGCTCCTTGATGCGTTTGGTGGAGAACGAGTAGGTCACCGGGTCCATCGATATGCCGTCGTCGGTCTTGTTGAGGCCGCCGAACTCGAAGCTGAACTCCTTTCGGGTGCTCTTGCCGGAGAAGGAGCTCTTCTCGAAACTGGCTCCACTTGCATCGACTGAGCCGCTCGACGCGGTGTGGACCTCGTTGAAGTCGAAGGTTCCCTTGGCGGCGTCGAACGTCACCGTGATGCGGTAGTCCTTGTCGATCGACGTGAGCTGCGTGGGGTAGAGCGAGGTCGCCTTGACGATGTCCCAGCTGCCGACGATCGTCTCGCCCTCGACCGCGTAGGCGAACGGCTCGTTGGGATCGTTGATGGACGGGACAGCCGCGAGTACGTCGGCGAGGGGAGTCGTCATGGCCAAACCGTACGGGTCTCAGGACGCCTTTGGGACGTTGATGACCTCGAACATCGGCATCTCCGGGGGAGTGCCACCGAACTCGGGGCACAGCGCCTTGTGGGCGCACCAGCCGCAGAGTCCACTCTTGCGGGGCGGGAAGTCACGCAGCTCGATGGCGCGCTCGATCGCTGCCCACAACGCGACCAGCTTGCGCTCGGTCGCCAGTAGCTCTTGCTCGTCAGGCTCATAGGTGAGGAACGAGCCATCGCCGAGATACATCAACTGCAGCAGCGTCGGCAGGACGCCTCGCGTGCGCCAGATGACCAGCGCATAGAAGCGCATCTGGAACATCGCCTTGTCCTCGAACCGGGGGTTTGGGGACCTCCCCGTCTTGTAGTCGACCACTCTGACGCGGCCATCGGGCGCGACGTCGATGCGGTCGACAATGCCGGCAAATGTCACGCCGGACTCCAGCTCGTAGGCCACGCGCTCCTCGCGCGAGGCCGGCTCGAGCCAGCGAGGGTCCTCCATGTCGAAGTACGTCCGCAGCAAGTCGACGCACGACGCCAGCCAGGCGGTCTCGTCGGCAGCCTGCTCGGCAGTGAAGAGCTCGGCGAGCCGCGGCTCATCCTCACGCAGCTTGTCCCACTCGCCGGGCAGCAGCTCGACGGCGCGGTCGAGCGTTCGTCCGGGAGCTTCCTCACCGAACAAGTCCTCCAGCACGGCGTGCACGAGCGTGCCGCGGACCATGACCGGGTCGGCCGGCTCAGGCAGCCGGTCGATCGTGCGGAACCGGTAGAGGAGAGGGCAGTTCTGGAAGTCACCGGCACGGCTCGGCGACAACGATCGGCGCACGGTCAGCAGTGTCTCGGAGTCGTCCATGCCAGCACCTTAGTTCCGCCCACCGACGAATCGAATCACGCCACGCGACCCGATAGGTTGAGTCGGTGAGCACAACCCCGCACCCCGGCACCTGGCGCCTCGGACGCCTCGTCGGCGTCGACGTGCTGATCAAGCCGTCGCTGTTGTTGATGGGTGTGGCACTCGTCTACCTGTTCTCGTCGCGGTTCGACGATCGCACCGACTCCAACCCGTACGTTCTGGCGACGGCCTTCGTGTTGGGGCTCTACGTCTCGGTGCTGATTCACGAGCTGGCGCACGTCGCCGTGGCTCGAGGCTTCCGGATGCGTGTGCACTCCGTGACCTTGCACCTCCTCGGCGGCGAGACGCTCATCGAGGGTGAGAGCCGCAAGGCTTCGCAGGAGCTGGCGATCTCGATTGCCGGACCGCTGTCCTCACTGGCGATCGGCCTCGCGTGCTTCGCGATCGAGCCCGCGCTCAGCGGCACGTCGGCGGACGTCGTCTACGCGATCGCCCAGCTCAACATCCTCGTCGCGATCTTCAACATGCTCCCGGGTCTGCCGCTCGACGGCGGCCGGGTGTTCCGCGCGATCATCTGGCAGGTCACCGGACGGGAGGAAGCCGGCATCCGCATCGCGGCGTGGCTCGGCCGCTTCACCGCCGTCGCCATCGTCGCGTACGCCTTCACGCGGAGCGACGAGCCCAGCTTCGAGATCGACGTCGTGATCGCGGTGATCGTCGGCTGGTACCTCTGGCAGGGTGCTGGCGATGCTCTCAGCAACGCCGGCCGATCGGCCAGGATCAACGCCCTCGATGCGCGCGTGATCGGCTTTCCCGGCGCCACCCCACCACCCAACGCCGAGCAACTCTCGGCCAATCTCCACGGAGCTGAACTCTTGAAGGCAATGGCAGCACGACCCGCCGAGGCGTACGCCCTCATCGAGCAGGACGGGACCGTCTACGGCGTACTCACGGCGCGCGCCGTCGACGAGGCATACAGGGCAGGCCGCCGATGACGTCGTTCATGCGCAGCGGGCCCCTGGAAGCAGGGGAGTGGGTACGCCTCACAGACCCCAAGGGCCGCAAGCACAACGTGCAGCTAGTCGCGGGCGCGGAGTACTCGACCAAGAAGGGCCAGCTCAGCCACGACGCCATGATCGGCCACCCCGAAGGCATCGTCATCGAGTCGTCGATGGGCGCGCCCTACCAGGTGTTCCGTCCGCTCCTGTTCGAGTACGTCGTGTCGATGCCGCGCGGAGCCGCGATCATCTATCCCAAGGACGCCGCCCAGATCGTGGCGCAGGCCGACATCTATCCCGGTGCCCGGGTCGTCGAGGCCGGAGCAGGCTCAGGCAGCCTGACGGCCTACCTGCTCCGCGCGATCGGCCCGACGGGGACGCTCGGCTCGTACGAGATCCGCGAGGACTTCGCCGAGAACGTCGTGCGCAACGTCCATCAGGTCGCCGGCCCCAACCCGCCCGGCTGGACGCTCACCGTCGGCGACGTGCGCGAGGTCATCAGCGAGACCGAGATCGACCGACTGATCCTCGACATGGTCGATCCGTGGACCTGCATCCCTCTGGCAGCCGAACGCCTCGAGCCCGGCGGCATCATCTGCGCCTATGTCGCGACGACGACCCAGCTGTCCCGGTTCGTCGAGACCGTACGCGAGCAGGGCGGCTTCACCGAGCCCCGTGCCTGGGAGACGCTTGAGCGCGACTGGCACCTCGAGGGCCTCGCTGTCCGCCCTGATCACAAGATGAACGGCCACACGGCGTTCCTCGTGACCGCTCGCAAGATGGCGCCCGGACAGACGTCGCTCGAGAAGTCCCGTCGGCCCGCGCCCGGGGCATACGGCCCGGACTACAAGGGTCCGCGACCAGCTGGATTCGTCGAGGAGTAGTCACGTCGGTGCAACGTCATCCAAAAGACACTTTCCTTGTGTCCGAGATGACAGACGTAGATGCCGCGCGGGCGGGTAGGGTCTTTTGTACGAGCAGGAGGTGGCCATGACCGACAACGAGCCCATCCAGACGAGCGGTTCCGAACAGGAGCTCGCCTACTTGCGCGCGGAGGTCGAGCACCTCAGGCGCCGTCTCGGCACGGAGGGATCCACCGACTCCAGGCTTACGGAGCTCGAGGCGAAGCTCTCTGCCACCAGCTCGCAGAACGAGCGCCTGACCTCAACCCTGCGTGAGGCCCGCGACCAGATCGTGACGCTCAAGGAAGAGGTCGACCGGCTGGCACAGCCGCCGACCGGATTCGGCACGTTCTTGCAGCGCAACGACGACGAGTCGGTGGACGTGTTCACGGGCGGCCGCAAGCTGCGCGTCAACGTCAGCCCCTCAGTCGACAAGGAAGCACTTCAGAAGGGCCAAGAAGTCATCCTCAACGAGGCCATGAACGTTGTCATGGCGCTCGATTTCGAGCTCGTCGGCGAGGTCGTCTCGCTCAAGGAGATCCTGGCCGACAACGAGCGTGCCCTCGTGATGGGCAACGCCGACGAGGAGCGCATCGTGCGCCTCGCCGAGTCGCTCGAAGGCGTCAAGCTCCGTCCCGGCGACTCGCTGCTGCTCGACTCGCGTTCGGGCTACGTCTACGAGCGCATTCCCAAGAGCGAGGTCGAGGACCTGGTCCTCGAAGAGGTCCCCGACATCGACTACGAGAGCATCGGCGGTCTGCGCAACCAGATCGAGTCGATCCGCGACGCGGTCGAGCTGCCCTACCTGCACCCTGAGATCTTCATCGAGCACGAGCTCAAGCCGCCCAAGGGCGTGCTGCTCTACGGCCCTCCCGGCTGCGGCAAGACCATGATCGCCAAGGCGGTCGCCGCATCGCTGGCCAAGAAGGTCTCGGAGCGCACCGGCGAGGAAGGCCGTTCCTACTTCCTCAACATCAAGGGCCCCGAGCTGCTCAACAAGTACGTCGGTGAGACCGAGCGGCACATCCGCCTGGTCTTCCAGCGCGCTCGTGAGAAGGCCAGTGAGGGCACACCCGTCATCGTGTTCTTCGACGAGATGGACTCGCTGTTCCGCACCCGCGGTTCTGGTGTCTCCTCCGACGTCGAGAACACGATCGTGCCCCAGCTGCTGAGCGAGATCGACGGCGTCGAAGGGCTCGAGAACGTGCTGGTCATAGGCGCCTCCAACCGCGAGGACATGATCGACCCGGCGATCCTGCGGCCCGGCCGTCTCGACGTCAAGATCAAGATCGAGCGCCCCGACGCCGAGTCGGCGACCGACATCTTCAGCAAGTACCTCACCCCGGGCCTGCCGCTGCACGCGGACGACCTGGCCGAGTGGAGCGGCGATCGACAGGCGTGCGTCACCGGCATGATCCAGCGCACCGTCGAGCGTATGTACACCGAGTCCGAGGACAACCAGTTCCTCGAGGTGACGTACGCCAATGGCGACAAGGAAGTGCTCTACTTCAAGGACTTCAACTCCGGCGCCATGATCCAGAACATCGTCGACCGGGCCAAGAAGATGGCGATCAAGGACCTCCTCGAGAGCGGTCAGCGCGGCTTGCGCGTGCAGCACCTGCTGCAGGCGTGCCTCGACGAGTTCAAGGAGAACGAGGACCTGCCCAACACGACCAACCCCGACGACTGGGCGCGGATCTCGGGCAAGAAGGGTGAGCGCATCGTGTTCATCCGCACCCTCATCTCCGGCAAGAGTGGCAACGAGCCGGGCCGGTCGATCGACACGGTGGCCAACACCGGCCAGTACCTCTGACGGTGTTGTCCTCTGAACCATCCGCAGTGAGCCTCGAGCTGCGCGCCGCCGCCTACGACAGCCGCGACGCGCAGCTGCTCACTGCCGAGGTCCAGCAGGAGTACGTCCGGCGCTACGGCGGCGAGGGTGACACGGCGCCGGTCGACACCACCGAGTTCGACGGCCCCAACGGCAGGTTCTTCATGGTCTACGTCGACGACGTGCCGGCCGCGATGGGCGGCTGGCGCCGGCACGCTCCCTTGGCGGAGTGGGACGACGCCGAGATCAAGCGGATGTATGTTCGCCCGGCCTACCAGGGTCGTGGACTGGCTCGGTTGATCCTGGCCGAGCTCGAGCGGACCGCCGTCGAGGCGGGCATCACCCGGCTGATCCTCGAGACGGGACTCGAGCAGCCCGAGGGCATCGCGCTCTACCGCTCGGCCGGTTACGACGACATCCCGGCGTTCGGCTACTACGCCGACGACCCGCTCAGCGTGCACCTCGGCAAGCCGCTCACCTGAGCAAACTTTCGCCGACGTCGGCCTCGTTGCGAGATCTGGCGGTGCTCCGCAAGGCGAGGACCACGCCGACAGCGGACAACCCCAGACCCGCCAGGCCTGCGGCGTGCACACGGTCCCCGAACATCGCTGCCGCCCACAGCATCGTCGTCGGCGGGGTGAGGTAGAGCAGGGTGCTGGCCCGCGTGGCCCCTTGAGTGCGGGTCACGTAGACGTACGAGCCGTAGCCACCGAAGCTCGACAGCACGACGAACCACGCCACGGCAACCCAGAATGCTGGGGGAGTCGCCGCGCCAGTCGTCCCTGCGACCAATGCCATCGCCCAGAAGGCCACCGCTGCCGTGCTGGTCTGGATCGTCAGTGCGACGAGCACCGACTCCGGGGGATCCCAACGTTGCTGGAGCACCGTCCCCGCCGAGAGACAGAGCATTCCGGCGAGCGGAAGCGTGTAGGCCCACCACGGCGTGTCACCCGCGCTCAGGTCGCCGGACACGACGAGCAGGACCCCGGCCAGGCCGAGCGCAAGACCGACCAGCTGCGCGACGCGAGCCCGTTCGGACAGGAACGCCGCCGCTAACGCCACGACGGCGAGGGGCTGTATGGCAGCGACCAAGGAAGCGGTGCCGGCGGAGACGCCGAGCCCGACGCCACCCACGATGAAGCCGAGATAGCCCGCCTGGCACAGCAGACCCAGGACCACCTGGCGACGTATGGCATCGCGGCTGAAACGCTCGCGACGCCACAGGCACACTGCGATGAGGATCGCGGCGGCGATGACATATCGCCACGCCAGCAGGATCGATGCGGGCGCCTCGCGCGTCCCGAGCTCGGCCCCCACGAAGCCCGAGCTCCACAGAACGACCAGGGCCATGGACGGCATGACCGTCGTGCGCAATTTCGCGTTCATGGAGGCAACGTAACCATACCGGTCGGTATACTTTCAGTATAGATCCGGGAGGAGTCCACATGCCGAGCATCACTCATCCGCGCATGACGCGCACGGCGACCCGCATCCTCGACACCGCCGAGGGCCTGTTCTACGAGCACGGTCTTCGCGCCGTGGGGGTGGAGCGCATCGCGGAGGAAGCCGATACGACGAAGAAGACTCTCTACGACCGGTTCGGCTCGAAGGACGGGCTCATCACGGCCTACCTGCGCCAGCGGCGCGACCGGTGGCACGCCTACGTGACGGCGTACGTCGACGAGCACCAGCCCGAGCCGGGCAGGGACCGGGTGCTGGCGGTGCTCGACGCCCTGGACAGCTGGATGGCTGACAACTCTCGCGGGTGCGGGTTCGTCAATGCATACGCCGAGCTGGCCGGGACCGGCCATGAGGCGCTGCCGATCATCGCCGAGGAGAAGATCTGGACGCGCGACTACTACGTGCAGCTCCTCACCGAGCTGGGCGTGCCGGAGGCCGATCGTCGCGGTCGTGAGCTGTCGCTCGTGCACGAAGGTGTGGTCGTGCAGCTGACCGCAGGAGCGCAGCCCGGGGCCATGGCCGACGCCCGGGAGCTGATGCGACGACTTGTTGATGACGGTGTCGCCGCACGGGACTCGTAGGGGACCGTAGGCTGGCCCCATGACAGTCAGACGCGTTCAGGGGAGTGAGGTCGAGTACGGCATCGCCGTGCAGGGACAGCCCCACGCCAACCCGATGGTCGCGTCGACGCACGTCGTCAACTCCTACGCCGCCGCGCAC
>Ga0190273_10001012_pt1 | contig 10132 bp, 6 predicted proteins | sample Popmic504IS_FD_134513 | JGI IMG/M metagenome (GOLD analysis project Ga0190273, IMG submission 134513) | Populus adjacent soil microbial communities from riparian zone of Shoshone River, Wyoming, USA - 504 IS | ecosystem: Environmental > Terrestrial > Soil > Riparian zone > Trees stand | place...
GTCTTATCACCTGCTCGCCTTCGTCAATCTGGTGACGGGTGAACAACTGGACGAATCAATCGAGCTGCTAAAAAAAGCTATGACGCTTCAGCCGGGCGAGCCGCGATTCAGCAGCGTGTTGGCCCAACTCTATATGCGCAAGCGTGATTTTAAGACCGCACGACAGATTCTGGAGCCCATCGCGCGCGCAGGCAGCAGCATAGACCAGCAAACAAGCGCGCAGGCCCAATCAATCCTACAGACCATCACCACTATGGAAGAGCAGGAGGCCCGCTCCCGCACTGCCGATGATGAAAGAAGCGCGCAGGATGCCGCGGGCGCACCCCAACTGAAACGGCGCGCGGAAGGGGAGGGGGCGACAGGCGACCGGGGTTCGCAGGCCGCCTTTCAACAAACGCTCCTGCCCAAACGCGAAGGCGAAGAGCAGACGCGCGGCCAACTGCTGCGTATCGATTGCAACGCGCAGGGCGTGACCATGATCATCAAGACTGGAGAGCGCACGTTGAAGCTTCACAACAACGAGCTGGCGAATATCAACTTTCGGACATACACGACGGACATGCGAGGCCAAATAGGTTGCGGCCCGCGCAATCCCGCTAACCCCGTCATCGTCAGCTACCGCGCCGCCAGGGACGCGAAACTGAAAACCGACGGCGAAGTGACGGCCATCGCTTTTATCTCCAAAGAGCTTGACGCGATGCAGTGAGTGAAAGCATTGTAGTCAGGCGTATTCTGTCAGTCGAAGGATGATCGAAATGAATAAACAGACTGCTAACACCGTCGCCACAATCCTTGGAGTCGTTGGCGTCCTCTTTATACTGGCGATGGCTTTTAGCATCATGCCCAAAAACCTCGCTCTGTTCCTCGGCATCGCGAGCTTTATCATCGCGGGATTGGTGCGTACTCTGGCCGTCAAAGCTTGAGACGAGGTCGCGATAGTTTCATCGAAAAACTTGCCGCTTCAAATGTCCGTTGCGTTGGCCGTAGGTTTATATCGACGGGAGCGCATTGAGCATATTCCTCTCTTGAAAATTTGATCGGCGCGCGCGGTGTATAAAATCATTGACATGAACTCCTCACAGGAATATCGTGACGAGCGTCTTACTCGCTCGCACGGCTCGTGAGCGTCTGCCTCTCAGAGTAATCTCACGTCACCGCTTCCCGAGCGATTGATTTAAAAGGTGATCCACGACAAGGGGTCGGCTCGAAACTCGCGAGCAGCACTATCCGAACGAAATTATCTACAAGTCCTTAAACTTTTTATCTACCCGACAGGATCAGTCCGCCGTCGGCCAGCGAGCGGCGTTCCCGTAGGCAACTCTCACAACACGGAAGGAGAGACATGACCAAAACGAAGAAAGGTTGGACGCGACGGCGCTTTCTGGAGATGGTCGGCATCGCTGGCGGCTCCGCGGCGGTTTACGAAACGATGACGGCTCTCGGGTTGATAAATATCCCGGCGGCCTACGCTGGCCCACCGGAGATTCCACAGGGCACAGGCAAGGGTAAATCAGTTCTTATCTTGGGCGCAGGCATAGGCGGGCTGACCACTGCCTACTTGCTCAGGAATGCCGGTTATCAAGTCCAGATTCTTGAAGCACAGAACCGCGCCGGTGGCCGCAGCCTCACTGCACGACAGGACACAATCATTACAGAGAACAGCACGGAGCACGGCACGACGACTCAAACGTGCAAGTTTGATAAAGACCTCTACCTCAACATGGGGCCGGGCAGGCTTCCCTATCATCACAGGCGAGTGCTCAAGTACTGCGAGTTGCTAGGCGTGCGTCTTGAGATTTACGTGATGGCGACGACCGCCAATCTTTTTCAGACGACGCTCGCCTTCGACGGCCAGCCTCAAGCCCGCCGCCGCATCTCAGACGATACACAGGGCTATGTCGCAGAGCTTCTGGCGAAAGCTGTTCGCAAACGAAGCCTGGACGAAGAACTGACCGAAGTTGATAGAGAGAAGCTGCTCAGTCTGCTTCAGACTTACGGCGATCTACAGAGCAACTATGTCTATGCCGGATCGACGCGCTCCGGTTGTGAATACGACCTCACCGTCGCACAGGCCTGCGAGCCGGAAACACGTCTGCCCTTGCAGTATCTGCTGAGCACGGAGTTCTGGAAACACCGTTTCTATCAACCCATCGATTTTGAATGGCAGCCGACTCTCTTTCAGCCCGTCGGCGGGATGGACAAGATCGTCGAAGGCTTTAAGGCAAAGGTCGGAGACCTGATCCAGTACGAAACGGAAGTGACCGGCATTCGTCTGGTCAAAGACGGCGGCAGGGATCAGGTCGAAGTCAGTTACGTGAACAACAAGACCGGCCTGAAAGATTCAAAGCTGGTGGACTTTTGTATCAACAATATCCCGCTGCCGCTGCTCAAGAAAATCCCCGCCAACTTCTCTGATGATTTTAAGAAGGCCGTCTATCAGGCGCGCTTCGCTCCGACCTGCAAGGTCGGCTGGCAGGCGAACAGGCGCTTCTGGGAGTCGAACAAAAACCAGATTTACGGCGGCATCAGTTACATCGACGACCCGATCACGCAAATGTGGTATCCGTCCAACGATTATTTCTCTGCGAAGGGCACACTGACGGGCGCTTATAACTACGATCAGGATGCGATCAATCTAGGAAAGAAGAGTCTGCGTGACAGGCTTGAGTTCGCGCGCAGAGGTGCTTACAAACTGCATCCTGAGTTTATGGACAATAGTATCGTGCCCATCGAGTTGGGGCTCTCTATCGCCTGGCAAAACGTTCCCTTCCAACACGGCGGCTGGGCCGAGTGGGACGATACAGTCCCGGAAGACCACTTAGCCTACAGCCGTCTACTCGATCCGGATGGCCGTTTTTACGTGATAGGAGATCAGGTTTCGCCTCTGCCCGGCTGGCAGGAAGGCGCGATGATGTCTGCCGAGTACGTCGTCGAGCAGGTCGTCGCCGCAACACTGCTTCGCGTCAGACCCACTCGTCCGGAAATCCGCCGCGCACCGAACACACGGCGCGTGGTTCAAGGACGATCCTGAGCGCGCTCCCTTACACGCTCGCGGCCCTGTGTCATTGAAAAGGAGGTCGGTCTCATTGATCGGCCTCCTTACCCTCTTTGGTAATTATCTTTCGAAACAGACAGGGATAGGATTGCTTCTTATCTTGAGCTTGAAGACTTGAGACGTTTCTTATCGTCACCTTAACTTCCGTGTTGGATGACTGTTGACTCTTACTAAGATTATAATCAGGGTCGGAGGTCAAAGGATGAATTACAAAGTTCTCCTGCATGAATCGGAAGAGGGTTACAGCGTTTCGTGTCCAGGCTTGCCCGGTTGCTGGTCACAGGGCAAAACTGAAGAGGAGGCACTTGAAAATATTCAAGACGCAATCAGAGAGTATTTAGCTGCCGTTGACGAATTGGCGAAGGGCGAGGACGTTCGTGAAATAGAGGTGACGGTTTAGCCGTGCCAAAGATTCCGGGCGTTAATCATCTGGATGCAGTCAGAGCTTTGGAACAGATTCTGTGCCGTGCTGTCACTCTCTGATGATGATTTTTCTTTCATTCCTTTTTCTCCCTGTCGCGCTCTTTCTTTATCTGGCTAAGACGACGGAGTGAACTGGAAATATTCGTTATTGTAAGAAAACCGCGAATACTCCCTTCATCAAGATTCTCAACCCAATACCACTTCATTTGCTTCAGCACGACCAATGGAGAGAAAATTCGTCCGTTGGTTTGTAGAGCCATGCGAATCTGACCAGCGAACAAATCGGCAGCTTGTAGCGGCATCACCTTCTTGTCATCCATAGGAATCAACGTTCCCATGATCGGCGGTGATAAATGAGAAAAGTTGTCACGGATGAACTCAAACATTGCGACAACGCGCTCAGACATTTTGCCGCTATCGAATATGAAATCTACTTTGTCATTTGGATTAGATTCATATTGATTATGCAGTACCCAGTCCACAAGACGATGCAGCAGAATGTAAAGCGGGTCTTTTATGTAATTGCGGTACAAAGTCCCACTTTTCTTGACTACCATTTCATCAACAATGCGAAAGTATTGTTCGCGGTCAAGAATTAAGCCAAAGGCTTTAAGATCATAGCGTGTGATGACAGAAGCAAGATTCACCGTCTTGAGTTCGGCCTCATCATCACTAAAACCCGCAAAGCATCCCTCACGGCCTCTAGCTTCACTATGCTTGAAGTATCGTTCATTCTTGTGAAGCACAAGAGGCTTTGGATTATTAGCTTCTAACGTAAGCTGCCACTCATCAGCGAATCTTTTCCACTGTTCTACACTCCCTACCCATGCAACCGCCATTAGCATGGGCTCACTCGCATCGTTGCCGCTTTCGTCTATAAAGACTCTGAACATACACAGCCGCCTAGAAAGCCGCTCAGGCTTGGGTATGCCGCATAGATGCGGCATAATCCGGCTTAGCTTTATTGTCGTGGAGGTCATACAGCTCCTCCACGCGAATCATCATCCCTTTTCGGAAATGATTCTTCAGGTATATTATTGCCCTAATTCGAGTTCTTAAATAACTTGCTCTCTCTCTTCCATTCAGGGCTTGGGCGGGCGTTTGTCGTTGGGGACGGCGCGGGGAATGTCGCCGTCGTCTAGGACTACGGGCGTGTCCGGCGAGTTTTGAAGCTTGGGCTTGCCGCGCATCACGGGCGGCAACTTGGGGCGCGGAATACTGACGGTGGCGAGGCCGTCCGTGCGCTTGAGGATCGCGCCGCCGCGACCTGCGACCCAAATATCAGTGCCGCCGTGATAAGCGACCGCGAACAGAGAGACGCTTGTATAAGTCATCTGCGGCTCCCACGTTTCGCCGCCGTTCTTTGTACGCAACACACGCCCCTGTTCGCCGGAGATGAGCGCATCGTCGCGCCCCGCCACGCCGACGGCGAAAAGGTTCGTATCGATCCCGCTCTCCTGATCCTTCCAAGTCGCGCCGCCGTCATCCGTGCGCAGGATAATGCCACGAGCGCCGACCGCATAACCGCGCTCTGCGTCGGCAAAGTCCACCGCATAGAGCCACTCTTTCAAGTTCGTGCTGACCTGTGCCCAGGTCTCGCCGCCATCAGTCGTGCGCAGGATTGTGCCCTGCGAGCCGACCGCGACACCGCGCTTTTCATCCACGAAGTGAACGTCCTCAAGCCATGCGAGTGTGTTTGTGACCTGCAAGTGCCAGGTCTCGCCGCCATCCGTCGTATGCAAAAGTGTGCCGCGCGCGCCGCTGATCCAGCCCTGCTTGGGCCCACTAAAGTGTATCCCGAATAAATCCTGTTTGGTCTCTGACAGAACGGGTGCCCAAGTCACGCCCCCGGTCGTCGAATGAAGAATCGTGCCACGTTCTCCGACTGTCCAGCCCTCTCGCTCACTTTGGAACATCACTGCGTTCAAGCGCACGGCAGTGCCGGATGGACGCACAGTCCAATCTTTTCCGCCAGAGCCCGTATAGAGAATCTTGCCGCGCGCGCCGACGGCCCAGCCATGATCGCCGTCCAGAAAAAAGATGTCCGACAGATCATCGCGTCCGCCTTCTGTGAGGCGCTTCCATTGTATTCCGCCGTCGTCCGTGCGCAGCACAAGGCCGTCGCTCCCGGCGGCCCATCCCGTCTGGCCGTCTGCGAAATAGACCGTCACGAGTCGCGGATTGGTACGCACATTGACGGCCAGCCATGTCGTGCCGCCGTCCGCAGTCGTCAGCACAACGCCGCCGTCACCGGCTATCCATCCGTGCTGCTTGTCAGGAAAATTTATGCTGAAGAGGTCTGCGCTCGTGTAAGCGTTGACGGGCGTCCAGCTTACTCCGCCGTCGTTAGTGCGAAAGATACGACCGCCGTAACCGACCGCCACGGCCCGCGCCGCGGAGATAAAAGCGATGCTGGTGAGCGGGAAATCCCCCAGGCCCGCGTGCTTCTTCCAGCTTTGACCGCCGTCGTCCGTGGAGAGCAGTGTTCCATGATCGCCGACGATTGCGCCGCGTCTGACACTAAAAAACGAGACCGAGAAGAGATGTGCCTTCACGTCGCTCGTCTGAGCTTTCCATGTTGCGCCGCCGTCCGTGGTGGCGACGATACTTCCATGTGTGCCGACGGCCCAGCCGCGCGAAGGGTCTTCGGGCGCGAAGGTGACAGCGTAAAGATGCTCTTTTGTATTGGTGGCCCTGAGTGCCCACTTCTCGCCGCCGTTCGCGGTCGTCAACACGACGCCGCGCGCTCCGACCGCGACAGCCCTTTCCTTGTCTTTAACATAAAGCCCGTAGAGCGTCGTGTTCGATGGCGATTTCTGCGTCTCCCATTCAAAACCGCCGCTCTCTGTATAAACGATCGTCCCGTCAGAGCCGACGGCCCAGCCCCTCTCTTTATCTTCTGCGAAGCGTATGGAGTAAATGGTATTGCCCTGCGGCAGAGGGTTCTGCCACTGCCAGCCGCGCATCTGCGCCCGGACAGTAGCAGTTCCTCCCGCGAAGAGAGTAAGGATGAGCGCGCAGAGCAAAAAAACTAAGGCTGCCGAGCCGCGTCTTGATGCGCGTTCGTCGCCAGCTTGAGCCGTGGATGAAAGGGGCGCAAACATCTGATTGTACTTCGGCGGACTCTAACCGCGAGTCTCAAAAAAAAGAAGAACCGACGTGATCTTTAAGAGAGGATTATAAAGGCGTCGGGGAACGAAAGCTAATCGCCGCAGAAGATTCGAGCGATGGAAGATTGTTTGAATTTACTATTGCCGGCAATCCGGCTCAACCCGATAAGTCTTTTTAACCTGACAGTCCTTCGTCTAACACTTCAACCGTGCCGACACGATCGACAGCATCCCTGAGCACGCTCTCGTCAACGCGACCGAGCGCGGCGATGCGGCGCGCGGCGCGATCCGCTGCCTCCTGTATGATGTGCCCGGCGTGTCCCTTGGCCCACTCCCAGTCTATCTTGTGCGCGCGTGCAGCCGCATCCAGCCTCGCCCACCACTCAGGGTTGGACTTGCGGCGAAAGCGACCCGACATCGTCTCGACGACATAGCGCGAATCCGTAACGACACGCACGCGGCAGGGCTCGTTGAGGGCTTCGAGGCCAACGGCGGCGGCGGCGATCTCCGCCTGCTGATTGGTCGCCGTGCCCAGATAAGTGCCGACCGCGCGCCATACTCCGCGATAGCCCAGGAGCGCGACCGCCGCAGCGCGCGTCTCACTCTGCCCGTTGCCCAGACTCGACCCATCACAAAAGATCGTCACAGCCTTTGAGGGATGAGGAATGAGGGATGAGGGATGAACTGAAGGAGATTCGCTTTTCTTATTCATCCCTCAGCCCTCCGCCCTCATCCCTTGGTTCGCCCTCATCGCTTCGTTGGCACTCATGCCTTCGTTGTTACGCTCGATGTGAATGATGTGATCGACGGATTCCGCGAAGGTATCGTCGTGCGAGATGACGAAGAGTTGATCGAAATGACGTATCTGTCCGATCTGCTGCGCGAGACGCTCGCGGCGCTCGGCGTCCATGTTGACCGTCGGCTCGTCAAAAAAGGCCAGACGAATATCCGAGAGCTGCTTTAAGAGGGCGAGGCGCACGGAGAGGGCAGCGGCCATCTGCTCGCCGCCCGACAGATTTTGAAAGGGGCGCTCGTGGCCCTCCTCTTCCAGAATGATCTCGTAATCGCGCGACCAGCGCAGCGCCCTCCCGGCATCGCCCGTAATCTCGCGAAACAACTGGTTGGCCTCAATCGAGATGTTATAAAGATAGCTCTCGGTGATGAGCGGCCCGGCCTTCTTGAGAGTATCGCGTATAAACTCCGTCGTCTCGTCCAAACCCTCCAGCTTCTCGCGTGTGCGAAACTCATCGCGCATCCTGTCACGCACTTCCTTGAGTCGCGCAAGCTCCGTCGAGAGTGAAGCCTCGCGAAGTTGCGCCGCTTCGAGCTTGGCGCGTGTGGCGGCGCTCTCGCTCGTGACCGCAGAAAGGCGCGCACGTTCCTCTGCATGCTGCTCGCGATTGTAAGCAAGTGTCGCGCGCTCGTGCGCGCGCCGCGCCTCTTCTGCCTCGCGAGTGATGCGCGCCTTTTCCTGTTCTGCCTTTTCCAACTCAGCCTGACGCGCGGGCAGCGTCGCGGCCAACGCCTCGCTCGCAAGATATTCACGATGCGCACGGTCGGTCGCGTCACGACTGCGGCGCGCCTCTTCCCAGCGCGCATCAAGACCGCTGAACTGGGCCAACTTCTTTTCAAGCTGCTGTGACTGCTTTTCCAACGCGCGGAGCGCATCGGCAGCGCCAGCCAGCTCAATCTTGCGCGCCGCTTCGCTCTCGGCCTCCGCGCGCAAATTGTGAGCGCGCCCGCGCGGATCGTTCAAGACGCGAAGCCTCTTTTCAGTCTCTTCAATATCTTTTTCCAGAGACTTGACGGCGTCGGCTGCCGCGGCGACAGAGGCGCGCTCGTCGCGTTTGCGCTTGCCCTCCTGCTCGATCTCCTTTAAGCGTTGCTGTAGAGGCTTCAACTCCGCATACCGCAGGGCTGCTTCGCGCAGCAGGATCAACTCGCCGTCAATGCCTGAGAGTTGCGCGCGCAGCTCGTTCAGATGCTCGCGCCCGGCGGGAGGAAGCATTGCGATCTCTCTATCAAGTCGCGCCAGCATCTCGTCACGATCGTTGAGTAAGCGGCGCGCGCTGTCCAGCTGAGCGCGCAGACTCTCAAGCCTTGAGAAGAATTTTTCCGCCTCGCGCGCCTCGCGTACCGCCACGCCGACCTGTACACGCTCTTTTTCCAGCGCGCCGAGTTGCGCCGTGTTCGTCGCATAGTGATCCTTAAAATAATCTTCGAGCGTTTGATCTTCGCCGATGTTCAGGCAGCGTTCGGACAGGATAGGGCAGAGACCGTTTTTGACTTCGGCGTGAAATTTTTCGTCGCGCGCGATCTCTGCGCGCAAGTGCGCGAGCAGTTCCGTCAACTCCGTCTCGCGCGCGAGCAGTCGCGGAGCATCAATCGCTTTGGCAGAGCTGCGTTCAAGAGCAGCGCTCTCGCGCTCGAAGCCAGCGATTTCTCGCCGCAGACGCTCTGCCTCGCGGGCGGCGTCCTTTCTTTGACTGGAGAGATGCTTGAGACTGGTCGCGGCCCTTTCCGCCTGGCTCAGACTCGTCTCTATTCCAAGCCGCTCGCTTTCAAGCTGTGCGAGCCTTGCTTCTGCTCCCTGACCCTTCTCTGCTTCTCTCGCTCGCTCGCGCGTTTGCACAAGCTGCGCGCGCAATTCTGTCAACTCGGCATCGAGCTTCGCGAGGCGCGAGCGTTCGCTCAAAGCTTCGGCGCGCAGGTCTCGCAGGCGTTCGCGTTCGCGCTCCAACTCCTCCTGCGCTTCGATGTCTGACTTGAGCGCAGCGATCTTTGCCACCGCGTCAGCGGCGCGCTCGACCAACTCTTCAAGCCTGCGTAGATGGCCGCGTGCTTCGACGACGAGCCGCGCGATACCTTCATCTTCCGCCCGCAAGCGATCACGCTCGCCGCGCTGCTGTTCAAGGTTTCTTAATTGTTCGAGCGCTTCCATGTGCGCAAGGTGCTCTGCCTCTGCGGCGCGCAGGCGCTCAAGCGCAGCGGCTGCGCGGTCGCGTTCCTGACGCAAATCCTCCAGGCGACGCGAGAGGGCATCGCTTTCAACTTCGAGCCGTACAAGCAGCGCTTGAGTTTCGCCCACGCGCAACTCTGCCACGTCCATCTGCGAGACCTTTTCGGCGCGCGCCGCAGCTTCGCGCTCCAACTCTTCCAGGGTTGCGAGCAACTCACGCGCGCGCGTCGCGACCTCTTCGTGTTCTTCGACCAACTCATCGTAACGCGCGAGCTGGCCTTCCGCGCCCGCGATGCGCTCGCGCACCAACGCCATACGCTCGCGTATCAGGTGAATCGTGTCGAGCAGTCGGTCTGCCCCGTCGCGATACTCTTCGACTTTGAGCAGACGATCAAAAGCGGCTTTGCGTGCGTTGGGCGCAAGCAAAAACTCGGCTGTGAAAGAGCCCTGCGGCACTCCTATGGCTGAGCGAAACAGCCCCTTCAAATCCGTTCCAGGCTCGATCCCAAGGTGTTGACGAAGCGTGGCCGAAACATCCGCCTTCTTCTCTGCGATGCGAATATTCAAGCCGTTATCGAAGACGTA
>Ga0190273_10001013_pt1 | contig 10131 bp, 6 predicted proteins | sample Popmic504IS_FD_134513 | JGI IMG/M metagenome (GOLD analysis project Ga0190273, IMG submission 134513) | Populus adjacent soil microbial communities from riparian zone of Shoshone River, Wyoming, USA - 504 IS | ecosystem: Environmental > Terrestrial > Soil > Riparian zone > Trees stand | place...
ATCATCGGCACATGACGCTGCTCGAGGTCGCTGAGTTGGCTCGCCGGGATCATTGGCGGCCTGGGTCGAACAAGGTGCGCCGTGTCATCCCGCACCTCGAAGCAGGATCCCGTTCACTCAAGGAGTCGGAGTCTCGCGCGGTGCTCGAATTCGCAGGACTCCCGAAGCCGGAGGTCAACAAGGCCGTGCGCAATGCGCGCGCGGAGCTCCTCGGCTACGGAGACCTCGTCTATCTGCTGTGGAAGTTGCTCGTCGAGTACGAAGGCCGCCAGCACCTGACCGACGTCAGCCAGTGGAACACCGACATCGACCGCTACCGCGGTTTCCGGGACGAAGGGTGGCGCTATGTCCAGATCACGAAGGAAAAGCTCGCCACTCCGAAGAAGCTTGTGGCCGAGGTCTACAGGCAACTCGTGCGTGGCGGCTACGACGGACCTGCCCCGACGTTCGGGCCGCGTTGGGCATCGCTGTTCGAGTCGATCCGGCCCATCGGCGAAAATGGGCGTCGGATCACGCGCCCATCGATGCCCTCGATCAGTGCCTAGCCCCCGCCGGGGATTGCGTCCGCGGCATTTTCACCACGTCAATGGCAGGCTGCCGATAGGATCTCGCCATGTCCGATGGGCCAAGCGCGGCGCCGCGATTCGAGGATCCCAGTCGACCGACCAAGGTCAGCAACATTCCCCCTCCTCCCAGTCTTTCCCGCCCGTGGCTCACGCTCGTGGTCGTGTTCCTCGTCGTGGTCTCGGCAGCCGCGTTCACGCTTGCGACGGTGCGAGTCGTGATCGATCAGCGGGCATTCAGGACGTTGCTGGAGGGCAAGCTGGCCCGTCGAGCCCCCGACTATTCGCAGAGCGACATCAAGACGGCCGTCTTGGTCGGAGTCATCGTCCTCGGAGTTCTCAGCGTCGCGTTCATGCTGGGTGAGCTTCGGTCATCTGCCCGTTTGCTCGAGAAGCGTCGAAGCGCACGAACCGGCTTGCTGGTCCTGACCTTGCTCCACCTGCCCATCGTCGGGGCGACTGCCCAGGCGTACGAGGGCCATGACGATGTACGGCTGGGGGCCGCTGTTGGCTCCGGAGCCTTGGTGCTGGCCGTGGCGACGGTGTATCTGTGGCCCATCGGCCGTTGGCTCAAGATGACCCAACGTCAGGGCCCGATCCCGTTGCGTCCGTCCGGGCCGAGTCAGAACTGAACGTCCACCAGATCGGCGACGATGCCCTCGCAGCTGCGAGCGGCGAGCCGACTGGCCTCGGCGGTGTCCGGATCCAGCAGCGGGTTGGCCGCCATGTCTCGCCACTTGCGCAAAGCCACCGCAGCCAGGGGCAGCAGATCATCGGCCGGGCCCGCCCCCAGGCGCTCCTCGGGCGAGACGCCACTGCCGCCGAGCAGCCGCTCCAGCTCGCGTCGATCGTCCAGGGACAGGATCAATCGTGATGAGTTGACTCGGCCGAGGAGCTTCATCTCCCGGAAGGGGTGAGAATCGGCCAACTGCTCCTCGATCGCCTCGAGAAGTTCTGCGGCATGGGGATTGGGGTGGTCGGTCAGGACCTGGTGGAGTCCGAGCAAGATGGCATGCGCCTTGAGCTGCGGGTGCCGCCGGCGAAAGTGCACGTCGATGACGCGCTGGAGCTCCTCGAGGCCGCTGTGCTTGACGAGCTCCTGCGACAACGTGGTTGCGTCGTCCGTGCCGATCCGGATCATCGCGACGGCGAGGCGCACACCGAACAGCCCCAACCGGCGCATCAGCTGATCGCGCACCTGGGGTGTCGGCACGCCGTCCACGTCGGCGGTGATGAACCGATCAGCCGACACCATCACCGTTGCCAGATCCGCCTCGGGCAGCTTGGCGATCTCGGCCAGCTGGACGAACTCGGACTGGCGGAGCGTCTGGCCGGCGAGGGCGAGCAACCCGGCGACCGGCACGATGGTCTCGCACGCCGCCTCGAGCGTGGGGTCCTCACGCAGTCGATCAACCGCCTTGTTGACGATCGCCATGGAGTTGAGCCGGCCCGACCCCATCTCGTCAGCGCGGGACAGGACCGCGATCGCACCCATGGACGATTCGCCACCACTGCGCTCGCTGAGGTTCCGCAGGAAATCTACGTCGTGGGCGTGGAGCGATCGCAAGAGGTAGACGACGGCGTCAGCTCCCGACATTCCACCGCCTGGGGCGATGAACTCCTGCGTACGCTCAGAGATTGCGGTGCTGATCGACGCGGTCCCTGGAGTGTCGATCAGCGTGAACTCCTCGAGGGGTGATGCCGGCCAGGTCACGTCCAGCCACTCGATCTCGTCGGCGTCGAGATGATCCAGGTCGAGCTCGAGGCGTTGGTCCTGACGGCGCATCGGAATCGGGATGTTCCCGTCGACGACGTGGTGGGCGCGAACGCCCGGACTCTTGCCGTGTCGGTACCAGGTGACGATTCGCGTGCACTCCCGGGCGTCGGTCGGTGCGACCTGCTCGCCGAGCAAGGCATTGAGGAGGGTGGATTTCCCGGACTTGACTGTGCCGACGAAGACCACCCGCAGGGGCTCGTCGATGCGCGTCCTGAGCGCATCGAGCTTGGCCACGACCGCCAGGTCGGCGCCGTAGAGAGCGATGGCCTGCTCGAGCGGGCCGCGCACGGCCTCCAGCGGGGAGGCGTTCACGCGTCGTCCAACCCGCCGACGAGTGCCTCGGCCTGAGCTCCGAACTGGCGCACTGACGTCAACTGGTCCTTGAGCAGATGTGTGCGTTCGTCGCGTTGTGGCGGCGCCGTGCCGGCGCCCCGTTTGGCGGAATCGAGTGATTCCTGCAGCGAGCGCCGGAACTCTTCGGCTGCTCCCTCGAAGGTGTCGCGCATCAGCCGCTTGACGTCGAGCAATCGGGTGCGGGACTCCTTGAGCACGTGGAAGTTCGTGTCGTCGATCAATCGTCGTACGGACACGCGTGCCTCGCTTCTGCGCCGCTCGAGGCGGCTGACGCCTTCTTGGCGTAGCGAGAACCCGCCGAGCAGCACCCCGGCGGCGAGCGAGATCGGGTTGATGAGTGCCATGCCGGCCAGGCTGGTGACGATGCCGGTCATCAGGATGCCGCTGTAGGAGCCGCGCAGGGCGCCGACGACCCGCTGGGTGCCGGTCATGCGGGTCCCGCGGATCACGTCGAGACCAGCCACCGGTGCGAGCATGTCGGTGGTGTCGATCGCGCGGAACTGGGGGATGAGGACGTCCCCTTCCAGGCGGAACGACTCAGCGACGACCGTCGCGAGCCGTTCACAGCGCTGATGAGCCCACACGAAGCTGTCGGCGATCGCCTCAGCGAGAGCGTCGGCGATCCACTGGCTCATGCTTTCCCAGGTCTCGGCCGGATCGCTCTCATCGACGAGCAGTTCCGCCTCGCGGCCCACTGAGCGAATCCGGTCTCGGATGTCGTACTCGATGTCGGCAAGGATGTCGCTGAATCCGTCGTTCAGGAGGACCTGCCAGCGCGACGCTCGCTTGCTCAGGTCGGCAGCGGCCTTCTGGGCCTCCTCGAGCGTCTGGATCAGTGCGGCCGCTTCGCCAGGGCCGACGAGGGATTCGAGCTCGGCCTGGAGGGCCATGGCGAGATGCTTGCTCACCGACTCGGCGTCCCGCGCGGCAGCCTGACGCAGTGTGGAGACCGCGCTTCGCCTCAAGTCGCCCGTGAGAATCTCGATCAGGGCCGGTACGCCCGACTCGACCGCGAGCTGAGCATCGTTCGCAGCCTGGGCGGACTGGTGGAGGACGGTCGACACCGGCATGACCGGGGCGTCGATGTCAGCCGCCTCAAGATGTTGCCGGTTGGCGTCGGCCACGACGCGCCAGTTCGGCTCGAGATCGATCTTGCTCAGGACGCAGTACACATTCGGACACACAGCAGCTGCTTGACGCAGGAACGCCAGCTCGGGTTCGGTGAACTCCTGGCTCGCGTCGGTCAGGACCAGCAAGGCATCCGCGTCCGGAAGCAGGGCGAGGGTCGTGGCGGCATGGCGCGCCACGGTGCCACCGATTCCCGGCGTGTCGACGAGGACGAGGCCGTCTCGGAGCAGGTGCTGCGGCAGCGTCACCTCAACCTTCGCGCTCTCCAAAGAACCGCCCGTCAGCCCGCTCTCGGTGACATGGCGGCGCAGGGCGTTGATGTCGATGGGAACCGACATCTGCTCGAGCTCGCCCGGAACGTCGGCGACGAGCCTCGCGCCGGGCTCGGGACCGAACCCGATGATGGTCGGCACCGCCGTGGCGGAGAAGTCGTCGACGGGACACACCGGGGCACCGACGATCGTGTTCACCAAGGAGCTCTTGCCGCGCTTGAAAGGGCCCACGACGACGACGCGCACCTCAGGTCGATCGAGCCGACGGAGCCACGGGTCCAATCGGTCGACGAGGTCGTCACGACCGGAGCCACGTGCCTGATCGAGCAGACCGTGGAGCACGCCAGCAAGCTCCGAAGTCTCGGAGCTTGCAGGGGAGTTTTCGTTGTTCATGTGGGAAAAATGGTGACACACCGAATCCCCCGGTCCGACAAGAACCGGGGGATTCGGGTGTCGTCCGATGAGATCAGTCGATCTCGACGTCGTCAGCCTCGCCGATGATCGGCGACTCCTCACCCTCGGTGAAGTTGCTGTCCTCGTTGAACGAATCGTCGTACGTGAAGCTGCCACCGTCGTCGGCCACGTCGCCGTCGCTGACGATGCCGTTGTCCTCGACCTGGATCACGTCACCGTCGTCGGTGATGATGCCGTTGTCCTCGACCTGCGTCACGTCGCCGCCGCTGATCACGCCGCCCTGCTGAGCGACGTCGCCGCCGCTGATGACGCCGTCGTCCTGGGCCACGTCGCCGGTGGCGCTGACGCCACCACCGTTGCTGATCTGCGAACCGGAGCCACCGACCTGGGCGTCGCCGCCGGAGTAGCCTGCGGCGTTGCCGCCGCCGGCGACGGACTGGTCGTCAGCCGCAACAGCGCCCGTTCCGGCCGCCACGTTGGTGCTGACCGGGCCGCCGCCCTGGCTGCTCGCGCCCGCACCCGTACCGAGCGCGTTGGTGTCCTCGTCCTCGACGTCGAACGTGACGTTGCCGAACGTGAACGAAGCCGGCTGGCTGATCGACGGATCGCCGCCCGTGGTCGTCGAGGCGCCGCCAGCGGCGCCTGGGCCACCGGAGCCGCCAACGCCGCCAACGCCGCCGGGTCCGCCGGGGCCGCCAACGCCGCCGAGGCCGCCGCCGGGGCCGCCAACGCCGCCAACGCCGCCAACGCCGCCTACACCGCCGTTACCGCCCGCACCGCCTGCGCCGCCGGGCGCACCCGTGGTCGTGTCGGTCAGCGTTGCGATCGGGCCGACGTAGGTCGCGCTCTGCGTGACGGTCTGCGTGTTGACGTCATCGTCGCTCGAGATGTTGGCGTTGTCGCCAGCGACCTCGGAACCGCCCGTGCCGACGTTGCCGTCAGTGGCGATGGCGTCCTGGCCGTTGGCCACGTTGCCGTCGGCGGCGATCGAACCGGCGCCGAACGCCAGGTCGTCACCCGCAATCTGCGAGTTCTGGATGACGTCGCCGCCCGCGAGCTGCGAGTTCTGGATCAGGTCGTCGCCAGCAATCTGCGAACCGCCCTCGGCGTGGATGAGGTCGCCGCCGGCGATCTGCGAGCCACCCTCGGCGTGGTTCACGTCGCCGTCGGAGACAATGATGTCGCTGGCGTTGGAGACGTTGACGATGTCCTCGCCTGCGACCTGGTTGTTGTCGCCCGTGACATTGTCGTCGCCGACCACGACCTCGCCGACGTTTTCGAACTCGACGTCGCCGTGTGCGGCAATGCCGCCGCCGTTCGCGACACCGCTGTGCTCGACGTCGCCGCCGATCACCAGGCCGCCGTCAGTGGCGATGTTGACATCCTCAACCTCATCGTTGGACGCGATGGCGATGCCACCAGGCGCTGCGAACGCCTGCGTCACGTCACCGTCGGCCCACACGTTGTTGATGCTGTCGGCGTAGTAGTTGTTGACGAACGAGTTGAGGATGTCGGCCGGAGCCGCGGCAGCGACCGGGATGGCGAAGGCGGCGGCCGGCGCGGCGCCGGCATTGACCAGCGTGCTGACGGTGCCGACCGTGTGGGCCACCTCAGCTGCCGTGACATCGCTCAGGCCGTTGTCGGCGAGTGTCTCTTCGGGGTTGGAGACGTACGACTCGGCGAGCTCGGGATCAGACAGCAATTGAAGAATGAAGTTGAGAAGGGTGGTCACACCAGCCATGGGTGGGGCTCCTAGTGGGAGTTGGGAGTTGTTGTGGGAGTGATACGCGGCCGCGGTGGCGATCGCATACGAACATCGACGCTAGTGATCGAGGGAAGGTGTCTCATCGGGGATGGTTCCCCTTGGTCGGGTTCGAACATGGGGACTCAGGCCCCGGGATGGGGGCATGCATGGGGGATCGGGCATGGGGGATTTGTTCTCAGACTGGGGAATTTTGCCCCGCGGCGCCTTTTGCGCTGATACGTTCGTCGCCGGGGGGAGACGATCCGGAGAGTTGGGTCGGGATGATCTCCAGGAGCTGGCAAGTTCGATGAACGTAGGGGTTGACCTAGGTTCGTCCGCCGTCAAGGTGGCCACGGACGCGGGTGTGAAGTCGATGCGCGGGCTCGTTGACCCCGAGCTGAGCTTCCGCATGGGGACCACAGCACCAGTGGTGCGACACGTCGGAAACGCTCTATCTCTTTGCTCGCCGCACGAGTCCTACGTCTTGGCGCTCTCGCGCGTACTCGGGGAGACGCCGAGCACTGAGGATGTCACGGTCGTGGTGCCCGACTGGTGGTCGCAACGCGCTCGGGACATGGTCAACCGGACCCTCACGGGGCAATACCCTGCGACCGCGCGACTGGTGGGGGCTGCGCCGGCGGCGCTGCGGGCCTTCGGGTCGACGCGGTCCGTGTTCGACCCCGTGGTCGCCGTCCTCGATGTAGGGGCGACCTGCTCGAGTGCGACGGTGGTGGTTGACGACGGTGTCAGCGAACCACAGGTGGCTGGGGTGCCGATGGTGCTCCACGGCCGCGGTGGTGACCGCCTCGACGCCCTGCTGCTGCACCACGTCCTTGACACGATCGTCGCTGGCGGGTGGTCGCGCGACCGTTCGGATCCGGACGTCCTCCACGCCGCTCGACGGCTCCTCAACGAGATCCGGGTCGCCAGGGAACAGTTCTCGACGCGTCCCGTCGCACGGGTCACTCCGCATCTGCCTGGTCTCGCATCCGAGCTGCGCCTCGTGCGTGCGGAGTTCGAGGACGTCGCTCGCCCGGTCATCGGCGAGATTGTCGGGATGCTCACGGCGTGCATCGCAGAGAGCAGTGTCGACGTCGCGGCCGTCATGTTGGTCGGCGGGGGCGCACCAACGCCAATGCTCACGCAGATGATCTCGGTGGATGTCGGGCTCCCGGTTCTCCTCGAAGAGGAGCCCACGTCGGCGGCAGCTCGTGGAGCCATGCGTTTCGGCCTGGATCACTCCGGTCGAAGCAAGCGTTCTCGGGGACGGAGCGCTGCACGGCAGGGCGTACGTGCGGGTCGTGGTTCGACCCCGCGCCCTGCACTGGCGGCCCGCATCGTCAGCATCCGGGCGGGGACTCCCGCCGCGGTCGTGCGCGAGGAGCCGGCAGTCTCGGCCCCCGATGAAATCGCTGCTGTGGTTCCCGATCCGCCAACGGTCTCGAAGTCTTCGGACGTCGTGGTGCCGTTTCCACCTGGTGTTCATCAGCCGCCTGTCAGCCGCCACGCCGCACCCCCGAGTCACTGGGTCCGCACGGGTGAGCCAGTCGGGGGAACGGGCTATCGAGGGCGCCGTCGGGCCGATGTCGGGCCCACAGAACCTCGCGACGAGTCCGAGCCGGCCGAGGCGGAATCCGCGGACGTCGAGCCGAGGGCGTCATCCGGACCGTCGGGACATGGGACGCCACGATGACCGAGATCGACACGCCCGAGGCAGCTGAGCGCGGGGATCTGCGTCGCGCCGAGGCATTGGCTGTGGAGGGACGGCAGTACCAAGAGGCGATGGTGGCCTTGGACGGAATGTTGGCCAAGGGTCCCTCAGAGCACTTCACGGAGGCTGTCCGGATCGCGGCCGCGGTCAATGCGCATCGCGGCATGCTTCGGCAGAGCGCCGACCTGTACGTACATGTGGCCCCGGAGGATCTCGGCGACGCCGCAGCTGACGCCGTCGTGGCTCTCGTTGGTGTCGGCGATCTGGCTCGGGCCGAGCCCATGCTGGCAGCAAGTCGGGTCGGATCTCCGACCATGCTGGCCACCTCGCGCCGAGCCACGGCGCGCGGCCTCGAGCTCAGCCTCTCTGGAGACGGAGCCGAGGCGGTGCCGGCACTTCTGCAGGCGGCGGCGACGGTGGCCACCACCGGTGATGTCGTGCTCCCGGACACGGCGGTGGCGTTGGCCGCGCTCGTGGCGTGCCATCTCGGGGAGCTCGACCTGGCCGAGTCCGTGTTGATGCGCGCCGAGGCGTCGGAGCTCGGCGGACCGGCTTTCGCTGCCCGTCATCGACTGTTGCTTGGCTGGGTGGCCATGCTGCGCGGTGATCTCACCCGAGCAACCGAGCTGTCGTCGACCGTCACGACGTCTCCGGAGCAGGTACGCGACGCGGTCTTCGCGCATGCACTGCGCGTTGGCATCGCTCGGCGGCGCAGCGATGTGGCGTTGCTTGCTGAGTCGTGGGAGGCTGCGCGTGCGCTGGTGGTGGGGAGCTCGGTAGACCTGTACACGCTCCTGCCGCTCGGCGAGCTGCTGGTCGGCTCGGCGCGCCTTCGGGACGATCACCGGCTGGCGCCCCAGGTGCGCGAGGCCGGTGACCTGCTTGATCGGCTCGGTCAACCGGCGCTGTGGTCGACGCCCTTCCACTGGTACGGCGTACAAGCCGCAATTGTCGGCGAGCAGCCGGACCGGTTGCTGCCGCACGCCGACGCCATCACAGCGGCTTCCACCGTCAGCCGCCACGCGGCACTTCTGGCGTCCGTCGGACGGACGTGGATAGACGTCCTCAAGGGCGAGGTGGATCCAGCGGCCGTCCACCGTGCTGTTGCCGACCTCAGCTCGGTCAGTCTGACCTGGGACGCGTCCCGACTCGCGGCGCATGCGGCCCTCCGGACCACCGACCGGAGGGCGAGCGTCGATCTGCTCAACGCGGCTCGGGCAGCGCAGGGGACGGGGACAACGCAGGAATCAGGTCCGCGCGGTCACGGGCTCACCGAGCGGGAGTGGGAGGTCGCCCAGCTCGTCGTGCAGGGCATCGAGTACCGCGAGATCGGTGCCCGACTGTTCATCTCGCCCAAGACGGTGGAGCACCACGTGGCGAGTGTGCGCCGCCGCCTCGGCTCGTCGAGCCGCAGCGACATGATCGAGAGCCTGCGGCTGATGCTGCAGGAGGACCGGTCGTCGACCGAATAGCGTTGAACCGAGCGCCTACTTCTTGCCGCGGTTGGCGCGGTTGCGCTCCGTGGCGTCGAGGATGATCTTGCGGATGCGCACGTTGGCGGGGGTGACCTCGACGCACTCGTCCTCGCGGCAGAACTCCAGCGACTGCTCGAGCGACAGCTTGCGCGGCGGCACGAGCTTCTCGAACTCGTCAGCGTTCGAGCGTACGTTGGTCTGCTTCTTCTCACGGACGATGTTGATGTCCATGTCGTCGGCGCGGGAGTTCTCGCCGACGATCATGCCCTCGTAGACCTCGGTCGCCGGCTCGATGAACAGCGTGCCGCGCTCCTGGATGTTGGTCATCGCGTACGAGGTCGCAGCCCCGGCGCGGTCCGACACGAGCGAACCTGACGGACGGGTCGAGATCTCGCCGGCCCACGGCTCGTACTTCTCGAACGTCTGGTGCGCGATGCCGGTGCCACGGGTGTCCGTGAGGAACTCGGTGCGGAAACCGATGAGACCACGCGCCGGCACGATGAACTCCATGCGGACCCAGCCGGTGCCGTGGTTGATCATCTGCTCCATGCGACCCTTGCGCACGGCCAGCAGCTGCGTGATCGCGCCGAGGTACTCCTCGGGAGCGTCGATCGTCAGGCGCTCCATCGGCTCGTGGATCTTGCCGTCGACCTCGCGGGTCACGACCTGCGGCTTGCCGACCGTGAGCTCATA
>Ga0190273_10001014_pt1 | contig 10121 bp, 7 predicted proteins | sample Popmic504IS_FD_134513 | JGI IMG/M metagenome (GOLD analysis project Ga0190273, IMG submission 134513) | Populus adjacent soil microbial communities from riparian zone of Shoshone River, Wyoming, USA - 504 IS | ecosystem: Environmental > Terrestrial > Soil > Riparian zone > Trees stand | place...
GCTGTCTTGGTACTTGTAGACCTGCCAGTTGTTTCAGGCCCTGGCCGGCCGAGAAAGCGCCTATAGGAAAGCGCAACAGTACCTTGTCTGCAACGGGAAGCAAGTGCTTTTTTGAGGGCAAATAAAGCAACCCGCCACTTGGTTCTGAATTCGATTCAAGTCACTAGCATCAGATTTGGTATCCTGGTCCACTTCTCACCGCTTCCTGTGCCCTTGAAACTTGTCGTGGAGGTACTCTAGCCAGAAAGGTTTCCTTAACCCTAGTCGAGCCTCTGCAGATCCATTCATTTAACAATAGCACTAAATCCTTTTCGTGGTCGCGCCAGCCCATAACCTATCACGGGCAACTTGTCTTGAGCTCTGTGGTGCCACCTTGAGTTCAAACGGCTTTCCCACTGAAGTTTGTAACACTACTGAGCTGATCCGGCACTCTTTGCTACCAAGTACCACTCCGCCTCCGCACATCCTTGTCGCTTCCTACTCCAGTCGGCAGTTGTATATTGCTCGATGCTGGAGATAAGGCTTGTTCTAGCACATCGACGGCCAGTTACAGCATATCTAGCGTCCACAACAGTTTGACTGCTCAACGGTCAAGCTCCGTTGATGAAGACAATGCACGTTTCGCAGGACATTGTCCAGCCGCGGAGCATGAGCCGAAGGCCGGATCGTTCGAAGTTGTGCCGAAACGTTCAATATCTTGGACCACGAAGTACGCCAGTTCCATGGCTGCAGGGTCTAAGGATGTGGTTCACTTGAGAGCAAGCAGCCAAGGCTCCGAACTTGCAGGATCATCCTTCAAACGGTCACTGTACTTGTGACCAGCTCACGATGGGCACGGAAGCTACCGAGACACCCACATCGACTAAGGGCATGCACGAGGCGCGGTCCAATCGTTCCGACTGAGTTCTAGAGAGCTGTGCAATAGGCGAAAAGTTGCGAAGCAGTACCTTGCAGCTCTGCCTTCCTGGTTTCACCGACGTCCGAGCACATCATCTAGATATACGCTAAGCTGTCGCGCCCCGATGTATACATAACATACGTCTGATATACGTCTGGACTCAATTCGTGTGGGCCGTTTATGCATCCGATCAATGCAACAGCACGACCGGCAAATACGCTACGATGGGCGTCCACCAGAATTTGAAGCCAGAAATCTCTTGCAACTACCTCCCATTGTCGAGAGCGGCACAGCCGAGGGGCATGGCCGGTCCAGCTTGCTTTCACTCAACGCGGACGTCAACATGTTGCCAACCGTTCCAGTCTATAGTTTCGGATCAGTGTCGCCCAGCGAACCGGGCGCTCTACCTAGCGACTACTTCCGCAACACCCAGTCTAGCGACATGGGCACGCATGTGGAGCATCTGAGTTCTGCCATGATACACAATCCTAAGCGCGCATATCGACAGCGAAGAAAAGACCCAAGTTGTGATGCTTGCCGCGAGCGTAAGGTTAAGGTCAGTTAGGACCCCTTCAGTTGAAAGTTAACTAATGCTCGAAAGTGCGATGCCACCGAAATCACGAGTTGCACAGAATGCTCCAGTCGTAATGTGCGCTGCCAATTCACTAAAGACACGAATCGACGGATGTCATCTATCAAGTAGGACAATGTTGCCACGAATGAAATACTCGCAACTAATACCGGCTAGGCAGGTGCAGGACCTCGAACGACAGCTGCAAGAGACAAGGGCACAGCTTGAGCGACTTAGAGCTTCTGAGCATTTTAGTGATTTACAAACAAGCTATGGCCCAGCATCTGTCGAGCAGGATATACCGGACGTCAGTCGCTCGCCTCGACATATGCTGAAACCAGGAACGCCTCGAGACTTATCTGCAGCTCGAGCTCAGCTCTCTGATGTGGGCAGAGGCATACTGAAGCCGCCTCTTGCTCCGTCATCAGCAGGACATAAAGACCGCCCTAGTCGGTTCCTATCGTCGCTACCCTCTCGTGAGGTGGCACAACATTGCTTGGAAAATTATTTCGAATGTGTTCACAGGCGAATTTCGGTATTGCATTGGCCCCTTTTCTACCAAGATTTCTGGACATTGTACTCGGCAGATACCGCAACTAGCATGACACGAGAAACTATAGCACTGCGCTTTTCTGTGCTTGCGCTGGGTGCTCTGTTCTCGTTAGATCCACGAACTAAGGACTCGAGCAGTGACTTCATCTCTGCCTCCTTCTCATCATTGGACTTCTTGGTTGACCCTGTCGGGATCGATCAAGGCCTTGCAAGTTTTCATATCAGCATATACCTGGCTGAGACCAACAAAAAGTCAACAAGCTATGTCTGGTTGGGCTCTACGATTCGAGTGGCTCAGGATAGGGGCTTGCACATCCAAGGCGGCCACTGGCCCATTGTGGATGGAGAGTTGCGCAAAAGAATATGGTACAGTCTTTATGTTTTTGATCGGTAAGTCAAACCAGACTTGTTGTCCAACGTTACTGATTCCTTCGCCAGAGTGATGGCACTAGAATTGGGTAAGCCTATGCTGATCAATGATGACGACTGTGATACCGAGTACCCTAGTCTTCTCGAGGAAGAAGAGAGCATCGCAGATACCTTCAATCCACAAAGGCCAACGTTGCTTCTAGCATCTGTCAACGTCGCAAGACTTCTCGGCCCACTGTCGAAACTTTGTCGATCACTGTGCATCACTGCGGAAGCCACGAATATTTTTGAGGCACGTCTGATAAGTTGTTTGCAGCTGTTCCCTTCTCAACTCCGGCTGGGTGCCAGCGGACCTCTTGACCCTCTCATTATCTCCCCACTGATGCACTTTCAGAATGCACGCATTTTATTATACCGACACAACATATCACCTACCTGCTCCGCCGAGCAGAGATCAGCAGCAATCGAAAAATGCGAAATTACGGCGCAAGATACAGCAAGCATCATATCACGCTGCTTTCAGGTCGCGACCGAGGAGGCAGAGCGTCGTCTCAGGGCGTCTGCTACTTTCTCAATATGCACGCATTTGTGGAGGTGCATGCTATTCCTCGCATTCAAACAATCCTGGAGCGCGTTCCATGTGCTGCTGCGCTACAGTGCTTTGATCAATGATAGCAAACCAGTGAACACAAGCTGTGGACGGCATCTTGACTCATTCCTGTACAGATTGCTCGAAATTTGCAAGCATGATCGAACTCAAAATCTCGAACAAGATGAAGAGCTTATTGCGCTGCTTTCAGGAGATCTCCATGCTGGAACGAAAAGTGGGTTGTGGGAAAACTCGGAGGCAGGTACGTTACTGAGCAGACAACGAAAGCATAGTCGTACAGCTCAAGCAACGCAGGAAGTAGCGCCCTCGTCAGGAAACACGCAGCGTGACATGTCAGCTGACTCATTAATGTCTGATGAGAGCATGCAGCAGTGGGCAGGGTGGCAAAGAATATACCAAACAGCACAATGGCTCGAGGAAGAACACAAAAGCCAGCTGCAGCATAGGCCTGATGGACTGTCCCCAGAGCGTCAGAGGTCACACAGTAAACCTGCCGCAGATCAGCACATGAACGCGACCAGATCCCGAATGACGATTGCGAGTATCACCGACCTCTGAAGCGGAACAGTACAGTACTCCAGAACAACCATATTTATACTTTAAGCACACAAGCAGGCGGCGTTCCATCATTATGATACCCTACAACTTTGGCTTTGGAAAAGGTGGAATCTTAGCACATAGGGATTGATTGTCGGATATTTACCCACGATATATACACGTAAAGCACATAGGACCGGATCTGATATTGCAGCAAGGATTGAAAGTCGAAACACAAAGGCGCGTGACCGCAAAGCAGATAGTCACTAGCTGAGAAGCTCTGTTATTACTTACCGAGTCACAACGCCATTCACACTATCTCGGGTTCCTGCAAGATCATTTGAGATGAATGGCTGTACCAGCGATTGGGTGAGCCTAATGTGATGGCGGCTGTATTGGTATCGCCTTGAAAAAGAGGTTTCAGACTGCTGAGAGAGGCCACGGACAGCATGCTCAGTGCTAAACAGGCCTCTATGGCGCAGCCGAAGTGCCGCTCGTACTCTCAGCCCGTCCCGAAGTCCGCTTTCCGTGACTTCATCCCTCATGCCACGTTTTCCAAGTCTCGTTCGTCTCACTAATATTGTCTTCAGGGTTAAAGTAAACACGCCGTCTTAAATTTGGTCTTTGCAATTTAAAACGCGCAAATGCTGTCGCTGAGCGTATCAGATCTCGGACATGCTCATGAACTGGCATGATGCATTGTCGCTGCACCTCTTCTGGTTGATCCTCTGCAGCTATTTCTCGACCATATTCGCAGGTCGCCATGGCGTCCCTGGCGCCCCTCACGTGGCAGCGCTCAAGCAAGAAACTGAAGAGTTGTTCTATCATGGCTTTGAGAACTACATGAAACATGCCTTCCCCGAGGACGAACTGCGACCATTGACTTGCAAGCCGTTGACCCGCGACCGGGAGAATCCAGCCCATATCGAAGTGAACGATGTTCTTGGGAATTATTCCTTAACACTGATAGATAGTCTCTCAACTCTTGCCATCCTCGCCTCCTCTCCCTCGGCCACGAAACGGAACAAGCCGTTGCTGATGTTTCAGAATGGTATCAAGGATCTGATAGAGCAATATGGAGATGGAACAGAAGGTATAACGGGGCGAGGGAAGCGCGCAAGAGGCTTCGATCTGGATAGCAAGGTGCAAGTGTTCGAGACTGCAATTCGAGGTCTCGGAGGTCTGCTGAGCGCCCATCTGTTCGCAGTAGGAGAGCTTCCCATTGCAGGATACCAACCTCCCCCACTACAAGCTGCAGTAGCCAAAGCATGGAATAATTCAGACAGTACAGGAAGTTCAACAGGCATCAAATGGCGCAACGGTCTAGTCTACGATGGTCAACTTCTTCGTCTGGCACACGACCTTGGCAACAGGCTTGTGCCGGCATTCTGGACATCGACTGGTATTCCTTATCCACGAGTGAATCTGATGCACGGCATTCCATTCTATGCTAGGTCCCCGGGCAACTTTGCTCCAGACGGGCAGTGCGATACTGAGAAGAAGGAATCGGCTGAGGTTACAGAAACTTGCAGTGCAGGTGCGGGAAGTCTGGTACTCGAATTCACAGTCCTTAGCCGACTTGTAGGTGACCCTAAATTTGAAGAGTTGGCGAAGCGTGCATTCTGGGCTATCTGGACGCGGAGAAGCCAGATCGATCTCATTGGATCTGGTATCGATGCTGAGACTGGAATCTGGCAACACGCCTGGACTGGCATTGGTGCCGGCATTGATAGCTTCTTCGAATATGCTTTCAAGTCACATATCCTGCTCTCAGGCCAGTCACATCTAGTGAGCAATAAGACAATTGACTCTCGTGATCCGAGGTCCCTTTTTGGCCCACTCTTGGAGCCGGAAAACTCGTCAGATGCCTTCCTGCAAGCCTGGGATACAGCTCATGCTGCCATAAAAAGACACATTTACCGTGGTACAAACTTTCAGCATCCCCACTACATTCAAGTCGACCTCAACACAGGAGCATCACGAGCGTTTTGGGTTGACGCACTCTCAGCATACTACCCAGGCCTTCTTGCTATGTCAGGCCACGTCGAGGAGGCAGTTGAAACACACCTGCTGTTCACAGCACTATGGCAGCGTTTCTCTGCGCTTCCAGAGCGCTACAATATGGCTAATGGAGGCATCGAGGGTGGACTGGGTTGGTGGGTTGGCCGACCGGAGTTGATAGAGTCAACGTGGTATCTCTACCGAGCGACGGAAGATCCCTTCTACATCTATGCCGGCGAGATGTTCTTGAGGGATATCAAGCGAAGGTGCTGGACTCGATGCGGCTGGACTGGTATCCAGAATGTTGTGACTGGTGAGAAGATCGACCGCATGGAGAGCTTCTTCCTCGGAGAGACTGTCAAGTACTTGTTCTTATTGTTCGACCCTGAACATCCTTTGAACAAGCTTGATGCGCCTTTTGTGTTTACTACTGAAGGACATCCCCTGATCATACCTAAAGGCGGAGGGACTGGCGCTAGGTCTGAAAGCACGATTGCTGACATCAACGACCGTACCTGTCCAGCCAAGAGGCAACCTGTGCCGCTGACCGTCTCTAATGTGGCAGCACGCGGAGACGTATATCATGCAGCGTCACTGGCGCGGTTGCACCTCATGCCAAAGCGTGGGCAGGTAGAGTCCGTACTCACAGAGTATGCAGCTGACCACCCGAGCATTACTCTCGCAGACTTGCAGTCGCCTTCGAACTGGACTCACTATCCATGGACTCTGCCTCTTGAGCTGATCCCGCAAGATGTTATGAGCTCAACCATGCCGGCTGCCCCAACGTTTGAGCTGTCATTTCCTGCGATGCAAAACCAAGCCAATGCCAATAGTGCACCTCTGCAGAGAGTGAATGGTGGAATTCTCATTAACTTCGTAGGCGGTCTACGGTTCTCGATGGTGCAGGATGTGCCACTGCTTGTCAATGATGACTTTACCAACGGCTACCGAATACACGCCATCAACAATGTCGCCCTAGGTAAGGATGAGAAAGTTTATCTTGCCCAGAGCACGGGCGCCAAGGCTTTAAATCCTCAAGATCCGCTGTTTGCAAGGGTTCGTGACACTTCGATGGTTGACATTGTTGTTGATCTTGGCTCGTTGGGGAGTCACGAAATAACTGGCATGCTCAATGCATCGATTGGCCATGAGATAGAGATCGAAATACCCGATCTTGGTAGCCTAGACGACAGCGCAATGAAGGGCGCATGGAACTCAATCTTGAGTCAGATTAGTGATTTAGTTAAGGATGCACAAGGTTTGGTGCTGGCGCAAGGTCACACCTCGAATGCACCGTCCCGCAGTGCAGGCAAGAGCAGGTTGTTCATACCAGCAATCACGCCAACTGGTATCGGCGCTGCACCATTGCCGGACTGGCCTGAAGTTTCTGCAATCAAAGCTGCCGACCAAAGTGATGACACCCTGCTATGGGCCAAAATCTTCGATGCGGGCGAGCTTTGCGATGAAAAAGTACCAACCAGTGTTCTCAAGTCCTACCAGATCATTCTAGTGAAACGAGGCAACTGCTCCTTCAGCAAGAAACTATCCAACATACCTACCGTCACTCCTGGTAGATCAGCCTTCCAACTTGTCATAGTGGTCGACTACGAGAACGTTGAGCAGCACGCGACGAATGATGTATTCCGTATAGGCTCCAATCCAGGTGATTTCTTGACCCGGCCGCTGCTGGACGAACCACAGAGTACGAGTAGTGGTCTACCAAGACAGAACTTGGTGCCAATGGCCATGGTAGCAGGGGGTGAGCAGACTTATCAAGCGCTGAGAAATGCGAGAGGTGTCGGCATCAAGAGGAGGTATAGTGTCACCTGCCAGGAAATTCCGATAGTGAATCTGATGATCGTTTGAGCTCAATAGATTCTGAGTCCTCTTTTCTGACAAGGAATGGAGCTCTTCCGGTTCTATTTGTGTTGGATCATGGTTTGTTCATATTTTGGTGCTCGTTACAAAGTCTGGAGAACTTGATCCATAACCTAAATAAGCCCACCTAGTGATTAGCATGGCATTTCGGCTCACCTGCAGATCCCCCAGCCCCCAGCTCCTGTGCCCCACGCGAGATCTAACGCAGGGCATATCTCCTAGATTAGCCGAAACTGGCCGCATCCTCGTGAGTCGTGCCTTCCACTAAACATCATCTGGTTGTGTCGATTAAACGCAGACCCCCACAAAGCAGCTCTTGTCCGTGCAGTAAGACAGATCACAGCCACACCTTCTATTCACTCAGCAAACAACTTGTGCAGAGATCCATCCTGGCGCGTCTAAAGCCAACGTATATCTTTCTCTCCCTCATCCTCTTCTTCTCCATCACCTTCTTCATCGTGGCGCCATTCCGCTCGATACCACGACTCTCCTCCATTGCAAATCAGTTCAACTTCAAGCCACTACGCCCTTCTGGAGTTTACTCAAGCCAACGCCCTCTGGTCACGGCCGCCATGGCACCTAACAAGTTTAAACAGCCGCCACAGGCCCCCCCTTTGTTCACAGGCACGCCGGAGTCCATAGTCAAAGATACGAAGGAGATGCTCGCAAAGTCCAAGAAAGTCATAGACGATATCGTAGCAAAGACGTCCGACAATGATGCCAGCTTCAAGAATGTCCTGCTGCCCATGGCTCACGACGAGAATCTCCAGACACTCTCTGCGCATATCCTAGGGTTCTATCAGTCTGTGAGCACGGATCAATCATTACGAGATGCATCAACTGAAGCAGAGAAATTGATGGACGAGTACAGCATCGATGCGAACATGCGAGAAGATGTGTTCAAGCTCGTGAATGCAGTTTCGAAGAAGGGAGAGAAGCTAGATGCCGAGTCTCAGAGATTACTAGAGAAAGAGCACAAGTCATATATTCGGAACGGATTGAATCTACCTGCTGGCCCAATACGGGATAGATTCAAGGAAATCAAAATGAGATTGAGTCAGTTGAGCATCGAGTTCAACAAAAATTTGAACGAGGAGAAAGGAGGTATTTGGTTCACGAAGGAGGAGCTGGATGGTGTACCGGACGATGTGGTAGATCTACTGAAGAAAGAGGATGGGAAGTACTGGCTCACGTTCAAATATCCAGACCTGTTCCCTACGCTGAAATATGCCAAGAACCCCGCAACGAGGCAGAAAGTGTTTGTTGCCAACGAGAACAAGGTGAACCAGAATGTACCATTATTCAAAGAAGCTATGCTGCTGAGAGACGAGATGGCGAGACTGCTAGGCTATGAGACTTTCGCGGAATTTGTGATTGAGGACAAGATGATGAAGAGTGCGAAGAAGGTGGACGACTTCTTGGCTGGCTTGAGAGGTCGGCTGGCTGATGGTGGACTGGATGAGATCAAAACCCTGAAAGCGCTCAAAAAGAAAGATCTTGAATCCAGAGGAGAGAAGTTCGATGACCGGTACTTCCTGTGGGACCATCGGTTTTATGACCGGATGATGCAGGAGCAGGACTATCAGCTCGACCACAATCTAATCTCTGAGTGGTTCCCGCTACAGTCGACTATTGAGGGAATGCTGAAGATCTTCGAGGAACTGTTCGGATTGGTGTTCGTGGAAGTCACCGGCAAGGATCGCGACAGCATATCTCCCACTGGCAAAGGAGACGACATCGTCTGGCATGAGGAAACTCAAGTCTTCAGCGTGTGGGACGACGAAGGAGAGGGGAGCGGTTTCGTAGGCTATCTCTACCTCGACCTTTTCCCAAGACAAGGTAAGTACGGCCACGCCGCCAACTTCAACCTTCAACCAGGCTTCATCACAGAAAACGGCACGCGAAGGTATCCTGCAACAGCGCTTGTCTGCAACTTCTCCAAACCAACAGCTAAGAAACCATCTCTTCTTAAACATGACGAAGTCACCACCCTCTTCCACGAACTCGGCCACGGCATTCATGATCTTGTCTCAAGAACCACGTACTCCCGCTTCCACGGTACCAGCACAGTTAGGGACTTTGTCGAGGCACCGTCACAAATGCTAGAGAATTGGTGTTGGACGCCGTCGCAGCTAAAAGCGCTTAGCAAGCACTACTCTACGCTGTCCGACGACTACTACAACGCATGGAAGGAGGCGAATTCCACATCATCAGGCAAGCCAGAAAACACACTACCAGATGATCTCATCCAGAAACTCCTCAAGACCAAAAACCTCAATGGCGCACTTTTCAACCTGAGACAGCTGCACTTCGGCACTTTCGACATGACTGTTCACGAGCCAAAGAGCCATGAAGAAATCGAGACGCTGCAGATATCTGAGCTGTACAACCATCTCAGGAAGGACATCTCTAAGCTTGATGGCCCCGAAGTCTTTGGTGACGGTGATGGGTGGGGCAACGGACAGGCGACATTTGGTCATCTGATGGGAGGCTATCAGGTAAGCACGTCTCCTTCATTTTTCGCCTTAATTTGACGAAGAGCACCACTAACATATATGTCTAGGCCGGCTACTACGGTTACCTCTCCTCCCAAGTCTACAGCACAGACATGTTCTACACAGTATTCAAAGCTGACCCGATGAATCATAAGGAGGGAAGAAGATACAGACATACAGTCTTGGAGAAAGGAGGCAGTCAAGATGAGA
>Ga0190273_10001015_pt1 | contig 10117 bp, 7 predicted proteins | sample Popmic504IS_FD_134513 | JGI IMG/M metagenome (GOLD analysis project Ga0190273, IMG submission 134513) | Populus adjacent soil microbial communities from riparian zone of Shoshone River, Wyoming, USA - 504 IS | ecosystem: Environmental > Terrestrial > Soil > Riparian zone > Trees stand | place...
GAGCGCGCCGGCTTCCGTCCCGAGCCGATCGACGACCGGCCCGATCTGCGTGCGCAGCAGCGCGAACGCCGCCAGCTGCTGCTGCGCATTGGCGTCTCCGGCGTGATGAGCATGCAGGTGATGATGCTCGCCGCCACACGCTACGCCGCGCCGACCGCGATTGATCCGGCGCTGGAGCTGGTGATGCGCTACGCACAATGGGCGATGTCGACGCCGGTGCTGCTGTATGCCGGCTGGCCCATTCTCAGCAGAGGCCTTGCCGACGTGCGCGCGCTGCGCGTCGGCATGGATGTACCGATCACGCTGGCATTGCTGCTGGGCTACCTCGCCAGCTGCGTCAACGTGCTGACGCGGCAAGGCCACGTCTATTTCGATTCGGTGACGATGTTCGTGTTCCTGCTGCTGGTCGCGCGCTGGTTCGAAGGCCGCGGTCGCGCGGAGGCTTCGCGGCGTCTGCGCGAGCTTGCGGCGGCGCAGCCACTGACCGCAATGCGCGAACGCGGCGGCGCCGTCGAAGAGGTCGCGAGTTCGGCGCTACGCCGCGGCGACGTGCTGCTGGTGCCGCCCTCGTCAGCCGTCGCTGCCGACGGCAGGCTGCTCAGCCGCTCTGCCGAGCTCGACGAATCGCTGCTGACCGGTGAAGCCGATCCTGCAATTCGTGCCTGCGGCGCCGAGGTCTACGCCGGCTCCGTGAACCTGGGTACTGCACCGCTACGTGTCGAGGTTGCCGCGACCGGCACGGCCACGCAGCTGTCCTACATCAACCACCTGGTGCATCACGCGCAAATGCACCGGCCACGGGTGCAGCAGCTCGCCGACCGCGTCGCCGGCTGGATCACGCTGGCGGTGCTCGCGGCCGCCGCCATCGGCGCGATCGCCTGGTGGCCCCATGACCCGCAGACCGCATTCGAAGTCGCGCTGGCAGTGCTGGTAGTGACCTGTCCCTGCGCGCTGTCGCTGGCGACACCCGCGGCTCTGGCCGCAGCCGGCTCGGCGCTGGCGAGCCGCGGCATGCTGCTGACGCGTGCCGACGCGCTGCTGGAACTGCCGCGCATCGACACCGTCTGCTTCGACAAGACCGGCACCCTGACCACCGGCGATATGCGCTGCGTCCAGGTGCTGCCCGCCGACGGCTACGGCATGCAGCACTGCCTGGATCTTGCGGCAGCGCTGGAGCGAGGCATTCAACATCCGGTCGCGAGCGCATTCAGGTCACGCACGCCGGGCTTTGCTGCCGAGGACGTCCAGACCCTGCCCGGCAGCGGCGTCCGCGGACTCATCGCCGGTCACGACATGCGCCTGGTCGGCACTCAGGGCACCGCCGCGCTCACCTGGCTGTCGTTGCAACAGGACGGCACTGAAATCGCGCGCATCGGCCTCAGCCATCAGCTGCGCGACGACGCGCTGTCGACAGTGCAAGCGCTGCAGGAGCGCGGACTGCGAGTGATGATCCTCAGCGGCGATGGCGCCAGTGCGGTCGCCGACGTCGCCCATAAGCTCGGCATCGGCGAATACCACGCCAAGCTGTCGCCGGCCGACAAGCTGGAAGTGCTGCAGCATCTGCGCGCCGGGGGATCGCGGGTGTGGATGATCGGCGACGGCGTCAACGACGCGCCGACGCTCGCGGCCGCCGAGGTCTCCACGGCGCTGGTCTCGGGCAGCGCCCTGGCGCAGGCCCAGGCCGCGCTGCTGCTGACGGCTCCCGGCCTGAGCGGACTACCGGAGGCCTTGAAGCTCGCGCAGCGGACACGCCGGGTGATCCGTCAGAACCTTGCGTGGGCCGCCTGCTACAACCTCGCCGCGATTCCGATGGCCCTGATGGGCGCCGTGACACCCTGGGTTGCCGCGCTGGGCATGGGTCTGAGCTCGGTGATGGTCGTCGCCAATGCGATGCGGCTGTCGCGCACGCGCACGCCCCTGGTCTCTACGCCCGACACCGCGTCGGTATTCGCATGAGCAGCCTTTTCGTGCTGGTTCCGCTAGGCGCGGTCTTCGCCGGGATCGCGGTCTGTTTCTTCGTGGCAGCAGTGAACGGCCGGCAGTTCGAGCAACTCGACGAACAGGCACGGCGCCTGCCGGACGACGAAGTATGAATCTGGGGCTGCCGATGGCCGGCATCATGCTCAGCGCGCCGGCACTGCTGATGCTGGGACTATCATCGAGCCCGCATTGCGCGCTGATGTGCGCGGCAATGACTCAGCTGGGGAACAAAGCCGGCGACCGCGCCGCATACAACACGCTGACGCTGCACCTGGGCCGGCTTGCCGCCTACGCCTTGCTCGGTGCGCTTGCGGGCGGCATCGGCGCGGCGCTGTTGATGGCGCTGGAGCGCTACGGCGTCGGCACCGCAGTTCGCTGGCTCGCTGCGGGCGCTCTACTGTCGATGGCGCTGATGCAGTGGCGGACCACCGCATCGCGGCCGGCCTGCTGTGGCCCGAAGCCGGTGCTGAGCCGGGCGCCGCTGCCGCCGTTCGCACGAGGCTTGCTTTGGGGTTTGCTGCCCTGCCCGCTGCTCTGGTCGGTGCTCGGGCTGGTGACGCTGACCGGCAGTACGTTTCAGGGTGCGTTGTTGACGGTATCGTTCGGGCTTGGCACATCACCGTTACTGCTGATGGCCAGCGGCGCGGGCGCGGGTCTCAGCCAACGACTGCAGGAGCGGCACCGGCGGGGCGCCGCCGCGGCGATGCTCGCGCTTGCCGGCATCTGGATCGCCGCGACGACGCCGCAGTGGCACTCGGCGGCATCGATTTTCTGCTCCGCCATTCCCTGATCGCCATAAAAAATCCCCCGACGCAGTCGAGGGATCTAGATGGACGCGGCCCGGATCAGCGCGGCATTGCCTTGCGCAAATCTCGGTACGCGTCGCGCAAGGTCTCTGCCAGCAGCCTCGCCGTGAGGCCGACTTCCAGGCTCGATCTGCTCGCGGCGTCACGCAAGGGTTCCAGCTTCTTCTGCAGTTCGTGCCACTGTACCTCGGCATCATCCCAGCGGTCTTTCACCTCTGCCCGGAAAAGATGAGCTTGCAGCCGCAACTCGTCCCGGACTTCATGCAGTCTATCGACGTCCTTGAAGGTGAATGCGGCCTTGAGAGCCGCTGCAGGCTCGCACTGGGCGCCATCAGCGGCCCGGTTCTCGGTTGTGGTTTTCGGTCCTGACTGGCTCACGATAACTCTCCTGTGTTCGGGGGAACGAGTCTCGACGATTCGATCGCCGACGGTCTTGACCGCGATCAAAGCGACCTTAGGCCGAACTCACGTCGACGTTGGAACTGCACATTGGCCTTGGCGCAGCCGGCGCTGATCCGCGAGGCCTGCCGACACCCTGGAGCCCGAGCGGGCGGCTCGATCACCGACCGCAGGTTCCGACGCGGCGATCAAGTCGGAGCAGATATGGCTTCCCGACGCCTCGATTTGATTCGGATCAACCCGGCCACTGGCAAAGTCGTTCACCCTGCTGCACGGTCTTCTTCGTCAGTGCACCGAGAAGGATGCTGGCCCAGATCGGGGAATACCGCCCTGATCTGGTGGTGAAGGACGTGCATCACGAACCGCTGCTGCGGCGCATGCTGCTTCATCCGCTGGACTGGCAGTTACTGCGCGAGTGTCCCAGCCCGCTGCTGCTCGTGGGCAGCCTGAAGCGCGCGGTGCCCACACGCGTCATCGCGGCAATCGATGTCTCCGGCGGTGGGCTCGTGCCCTCGCACCTGAATCGAAAAATCATGAGTCAGGCGCTGACGCTCGCGCAAGATTGCAACGCCGAGTTGCACATCGCCTACGTCTTCACGCTGCCGGTCAATGTGCCCGGCGACTTCGCCGGCACGATATACAGCGGGATTATGCAGGCCGATCGCAGGGCATTTGACGGGTTGGCGGACGAATATCGAATACCCCGACAGCGGGCGCACCTCTGCGTCGGCGCGCCCGCCAGCGAACTTCTTGATCTGGCCAGCAGAAAATCCGCGGATGTCATTGTGATAGGCGCGAGTCACCATCAGTGGATAGCCCGCATGGTGATGGGCACCACAGCGGAAGCCGTGCTTGAACGCGCTCCCTGCGATGTACTGGCAATCAAACCGGATCAACGGTCCATGGGGCGCGGCCCAGCCAAGCCCCACAAACTGCAAGGCCGCCAGCGATACCCGTTGTTCATTTGGAATGACGGCGACGGCGGCGCGCAACAGTAGCCAGCAACACAGTCTCGATAGCACCCGACGGACATGGACTCAGCGTCGCTTGAGCCAGTCCCGTTATCGTCACGGCCAGGGAGCGGTGTCCCTGCGCCGGGATTAATGATGAACGTACCGTGCCTTGTTCAGATGCTGGTCGATCACCGGGTACTACAGGACAGCACTACATTCCCAAGCTTCCATAGCGACCCATCAGCGGCAGCCATTTGGTTTCGATTCGGTTGCGCTTACTTTCGACCATGCCGATCACTGTGGTTTTGACAGGTCCGATACCCGAAAACGCAAGAACATTGCGCACGAGGCATTTCAAGCCATGAGACCGATAAAAGAAGCGATAAACGATCGAGGGCATTCCCATCGTTACGATCACCCGGGCCGATCGGCCGCGGAGCCGCTTCTTCCACCCGTGGCCAGACGAATCAATAGCGAAGCCCGGCCTGAATACCTGCTCCAAGAAAGCCTTCAACATCGCGGGCATCGAACCCAGCCACAGAGGATGCACGAGCAGAAGGTGATCCGCCCACTGGATGATTTCCTGTGCCGCTCGGACCGTATCGGACGCCTTACCTGACTCCCACTCAGCTTTACTGTGAAGCATCGGGATATCGAGTTCGGCGACATTGATCCTCCGTACCTCGTGCCCGGCTCGCTCAGCGGAATCGCAATAGGCTCTCGCCAGTGCGTGGCACAGATGGCAGTCACTGCGATCCGGATGCCCTTGAATGACAGCAATGCGCCTGCTCATGGCAATCCCTTTGAGTGGAGAGCACCCATCCTGACGCTAGACCATTCATATCGGTTTGATCTTGATCAAGTGAGTACGACTCGCCCGCGACGGAAGGCCTGCCGCCATCGCGTTACGCGGCGGCAGGATGACCTATGGCCTTGTTCTGCGGATACCGGAGCCGAACATTGACGCGATGGTCGACACAGGCAGGCACTCATCAACCCGGCGTGATCCATGCAGAATCCGGGAATCTACAAATGAAGACTTCTCCTGCGGATCTAGACGAAGGGATCGTCCATCCGGCGAGTGACGTACCACCTGTCAAACTGCTATCCACTACGCATTGGTCGGACCATCGATATCCGCGAAGCGGACATTGCCGCGATAACGGCAGATTGTCGTTCTCCGCCTGGAGTCAACAGGATCCATCTGGAAACCCAGGACTGATGTTCGTCTCGGATTCGCCGCAAGCCAGCCTATGCTCACCGTCACCAGCGCGAGATATCCTTTCGTCGCTCCGGCTAGATCTGCAGACTTTTCTGGGCATCGCGTCAGCCGACATCGATGTCTAAAACGTTCCTGTCCGCCTGCAAGTGTGCGGCAAGGATTGCTCGATCGACGAGTGCGGCTCCGCGCCGATGTGGGTTCGCAGCTGATGTGAAGACGAGTGGGCGATCATTCAAGACCAACGCGCCCACCCCACTGCCGGCGCCGCGAACCCTGTAGCGCACTTCGAGCGGCTGGCCGAAAAGACGTGTGTCGAAGCGCATTCCGTCGAGCGTCGGCGGAATGACGGGATCAATACTGACCCGGTCCCACTCCACACTCAGGCCCAGAAATCGCCTCATGATCAGCCCTAGGGCTATGCCAGCGCCGCTGGAGTAGATCCGCCAGCCTCCGTCGAGCGGGACGGTCCCCTCGCCCACCCGTTCGTATTCGTCGCTCGCCTGGTAGCGATCGTCGAACGCGGCATCGGAGCTCGAGTAGTAGCAGTTCGCCTGGCGCAGCGTCGCACTCGGTACCAGGGCGCGAATGCCGATCGGATTGGTCTGGCACAGCGCGCGGAAGAAGCGCTCGGCGTCGCCGACATGGGCCAGCGCCTGCGCGTAACGCAAATGCGCATGCATGTACATGAGGCCGATCTCGCGACCGAAATAGGTCGCGCTCTCGGCGCGCTGAAACAGCTGTTGCGGGCCACCGCGATATGTCATCGGGCGGTCGAAAAGTCGCAGGCCGTCGGGTCCGCTGAGTTGCGTCTCGAGCAGATGCAGATGCTCACGGGCCTGCTCTGGCGTGAACAGATCTTCGAGAATGGCGTGGACCATCGCGAGCGCGCTGTAGCGCACGCCGGTGATGGCATCGCTCGGGTGCAGAAGATGCTGGACATGGCCGCTCGCTTCGAAGTGCGCGTATCCGGTCAGTACGCCGTCGGCGACCAAATACTGTTGAAAATCGCGACGCACGGCCTCGACATGGTGCTCGAGGTGAGCGGCATCCTCCGATCGGCCGGCCGCGCGCAAACCGCGCGCCAGCGTGGTCAGGGTCTGAACGTGGAGCGTGACCGTCCAGGCGCTGCAAAGGCGTTCACGCAGAACCGGGTCTGCCGGCTGCAGCGAATCGTTCCAGTCACCGTGTCCATAAGCCGCGAGCGAGGTTCCCGGGATGACGCGTTCCCGGACCACCGCCAGCGCGCGCTGCACGTGTTCCCACACCGTGCCGCTGTCTCCGGCGTCGAAGAAGGGAACCTGCTCGCTCAGCAGATCAGCATCGCCCGACGCGATCAGATACTGGCCGAGAACCAGCAGCGGCCAGAACACGATGTCGCCGTGCGAGTCGCCCGGGCGGATGCCGCGCTCGCGTTCGAAGAACATGAACCACTGCGGCCAGTCGCCATCGGCGTTCTGCTGGCGCATGACGCGCAGCAGCAGGTTCCGGATCGGCGGCACCCGATCGAGAGCGAACAGCATTTCCACCGGGCCCTGGCAGACGTCCCGCGTTCCCCAGCCGCCACCGGAATATTGCTCAAGGCCGCGCGGCGACAGGTAGTGGACCAGCGCGTTGTGGGTAAGCCAGGGTGCGATATCGGCGACGCGCGCCAGTTGCTCCGATAGCGGGCTGCTCTGCTTCACGTGCAGGGAAAGCAGCGGAATCAGATCCTCGCCATTACCAGCCCGCTGCGGAGTCTGGCTGGCTTGCGCGATCAGGTCGCCGCTGATTCGCAGCCCGAGGCTCGACGCCGGCGCCATTTCGATGCAGATGAATGGCTCCTGGCGTGAACGACCATCCAGAAACAGGCGTTCGTCACCGGCAATCTTGTCGAACCGGGTCCCTGCCATAGCCGCGATGCGGAAGCTGCCCTGCGGAAAGCGGCGGCCGACGTCCGAGTCCTTGGCCGCGGTGATGATGATGTCGTGTTCCTCCTGTCGCCACAGCGCCGGGCCCGGCGTGCTGCCATCGTCGCCATTGAGCGCGATGTGAAGCGATACCAGGCATCGCACCGCCGGACCGGAGACCCTGTCGATGAAAAGCGTGACCGCGTGAGGCTCGCTGTGCGCTTCGGCGCGCACTCGAATTTCGCCACCCTGGTACCGATAGATCCACAAGCAGGATCCGCTTGATATTTCGAATGCCGACGGGATGCCCAGCAGACGCCAGTTACCTTCAATATCCACGAACACTCGTAGGCCGTGCGCGCGGAACAGGCCGAGGTAGCTGTGTACCGTTGATAGCAGACGGTTGATGCTGACATGCCCCTGGGTCAGCAACGAGTGGAAAACGCCGGTCATCCATGTGGTGGAGGTCAACGCGGATTCATCGGGCGTCAGATGCCGCCCGGTTCGCAAGATGTGCCCATGTGGCCGAAGCGTGGCCAGCTCCTTGTCACGGGTGACGACGTGGTGGCCGACCTTGTGGAAGAACGACAGTAGCTGGCCGCTCTCGCTCAATTCTGCGTGCCGCCAAGGCGGCGGAAACGCCGCTTTCAACTCGGCTTCGTCCAGGTCGATAGTCACCAGCAGCGGCGCGGTACTGAAGAGATTTGCAGCGGATGTCGCTGCAGCGGCAACGCTGGAATCGAACTCGCTGGGCTGCGCTTCTGGCAGGCAAAGCAGTTCGCTCACCCGCGGCAGGTCGGCGTTCGAGGTCGCTTCCGGATGATGGGCCCAGTAGCCTCCAAAGAAGCCTGCGTCGATGCGTCCGCCGGGTGCGAGTTGCATCGGTGCGTCGCGGATGACCACCAGAGAATGCTCGTGCTGAAGGCGACGACTCGGTAACTCGCCCGTAAGGCCGGCCGGCGTGGCGCCGCTGCGAGTCATCAATCCGTGAAACTGCAGGGCGTCCGTCGCAAACGATGCACCGGATCGCAGCGAGCCGATCAGAGCCCAGGGATTGCGGCCATCGACTGCCTGGTTCTGTCGTGAAGCGATGAGCAGGCCATGCTCTGCGTGCCGCAGCGGGGAGTGATCGAGATACTGGCTGACATAAAATTCGTTAAGGCGGGCCGCACCGTAGGGCGCAAGCGCCACGTCCTGCGCATAAGTGAGATCGAGTTGCTGTGTCGTCGCGTTGCCGTTTTCGGCGCAGACATGCCAGAACCACGCGGGCGCGGTCTTCGAGAGCACCAGCGAGATGGAATAGCGGATGCCGCACCATTCGCCGAATCCGATGACGGCGTGATCCGGCCCCTGCAGGCGAAACGTCGTCGGGCTGGACGGCCCCAGCAGCGGTGTCGACTCAACCCGGTCACCGAGACGGCGCAGATAGACGTTGCTGGCGCTGCCTTCGATTTCATTGCCAACGAACAGCGACAGCGCAACGCCATCACAATCGAAGTGGCGGATCGCGCCGCTCGTGGTGAGCTGCGCGCGCATTCCCGAATGGCCGTGGAGCAGGCGTCCCGCAGACGGGTCACTGGTTTTGTTCATGAGTTGTCTCCGTCAGCGCATTGGCCGTCATGAATCCGAACAACGATTCGGCGATTCTAGCGTCTCGCGTCTCTGTCGCCGCTGCCCACGGATCAGGGATGCTTCCAGAGGAACCTTTACTTCAGCGAGGCCAGGGACAATACGCGCCGTACAGTCGTTGCCGGCCGGCTGGTCGACAGCAAAGCACGATATAGGGTGGGCATTACGCTTCTCCAGCGAGGGGTCGACGCGGGGACGCCGGGAACGGCGCGGCGCAGCTCGAAGCCGGCTCCATAGCGGTCATGCTCTTCCGTACATCAGTCCTTGAGAAATTGCAGCAGGGCCGAGTCGAAGGCCTCTCGAGCGCCTATGTTCGACAGGTGTGCGGCACCGAGCGCGACCATCCGCGCGCCGGGAATCTCCGCGACAAGGGCTTCGCCGTCGGCAACCGTCGTCACCGGATCTCGCAGGCCCGCGATGACCAGAACAGGGATGCGGATCGCACCGAGCCGGCCGCGGAAATCGGCATCCCGCACGGCCGCGCAATTGGCGCAGTAGCCGGCCGGATCGCAGCCGAGCAGCTGGCGATGCACGGCGTCGACCGCTTCCGGATGCGCTATGGCGAACTCCGGCGTAAACCAACGAGCGATGGCTCCCGCTGCCGCTTCGGCCATTCCGTCGCGTGACACGCTTCTGATACGGGTGTCCCAGCCTTCGGCATTGCCGATCTTCGCCGCGGTGTTGCAAAGCACCAGCTTGCGCAGGCGCGCGCCTGCGTTGAGGCCGAGCCACTGACCGACGGCGCCGCCCATCGACAAGCCGCAGAAAAGAAAATTGCCGATGCCCAAGGCGTCGGCGAGCGCCAATACGTCGCCGCCGAGCAACCCGGCACTGAATTCCCGCGCGTCCTCGCCCTCGATCATGCGCGAGCCGCCGTGTCCACGCGTGTCCATGCGCAGTACCCGAAAATGCGGCAGTAGCGCGGGCAGGTTGTCGTCCCACATCTCCAAGGTAGTGCCGAGTGAGTTGGATAGGATCAGCACTGGCGCGCCTTCAGCGCCGTCGAGCTGGTAGCGGAAGCGGGTGCCGTGGATGTCGATGGTAGCCATTGGTTCTCTTTCGGATCCGAAGTCTAGAGTTGCAGCGACGTTGCGAGTAGGTGGTCGACGTACTCGCGGCGACTCCGCGCACGCCGCCGCAGATGCGCAAGGCGCTTTTTGCACAGCAGAGCATCGAGCCGGCCGCGGCATTCAGATGCACGCTCACCGGCACCTCCTATGCACTCGGATACATCACGGTTCA
>Ga0190273_10001016_pt1 | contig 10114 bp, 7 predicted proteins | sample Popmic504IS_FD_134513 | JGI IMG/M metagenome (GOLD analysis project Ga0190273, IMG submission 134513) | Populus adjacent soil microbial communities from riparian zone of Shoshone River, Wyoming, USA - 504 IS | ecosystem: Environmental > Terrestrial > Soil > Riparian zone > Trees stand | place...
AAGATGAGTGGCCATGCGCCGTAGAATGTGCCGTGGACGCAGACATCGGGAATACTGGAGGGGTCGTCCAAGGTGATAGGGGTGAAGAGCGAAGTGTCCGACGCGACGGTCTGGATGCTGTGGCCTTGAGTTGCGCGGATCTGGAAGTCTGTGGGGGGGAGGGGTGGTTGAGTGTTGCGGTAGTGTGCTATTGCACGGGCTGTTTCTGTTTCTGCTTGAACTTCTGAGGGTGTTGGTGTTGGTGCTGGTATTTGAGGATCCGAGAGCGGGATATAGTCCGCTGCCGGCGATGAGTCGCGCTGCTGCTTGTCGGGCTCAGCAAGCGCTTCAATTGTGGTCGCTGGCTGGTCCTGCATTTCGACATCCCTCTCACCAGCACCGGCCTCGGCAGCAGGTGAGGTCGTCTGCCTGAAGCCCATAGCCTTCGCTTTCTCAGCAACAGCCCTTGCCTCACTTGTTGACTGCGTCAAATGCTTCTTCGTAGCCTGTACATTCCCTCCATCCTTCACAGCACTTCCCTTGCCCACCCACCTAACAGCAAACCTCTTCTTCTCATTCTCCTCGACAACCTTCCAGATCTCCTCAATCGTTGGCGGCGGATTGACTCCATTTCTGGAACTTAGACCCTTCCATGCAAGAAGATGATCAAGTCTAACCCATCCGTCGTTCGTGATGGGTACACCTTCGTTGACGGCCTGATGTCGTAAGAGTCTCGAGAGTGCTTTTGAGATCAGGACTGTTCGGGATTGTGTCGAGCGTGGACCTCGTCCTCGTTCACCTTTCTTGGAGTGGGAGGGTGCGTCGTCTGGGCCTATTGTGCGGCCCATGTTGACCATTTGAATCTCTAGTTGAAGCACTTATAGAAGTTTTCTTTGGTGGTGAAATTGCCAAGATTCGTCAAAGCAGGAATCTGTGCTTTGATACAGGAACTAATTTTGTGCAAAATACCTTTGATATGTGAGGCAGTCAAGAATGTGAGGGGTTAACTCACTTGTCAGAAGAATATATAAGATGTGGCTAAAGAGTGTAGAAGTGATAAGAGTCAAACGACACGACAACATGCAAGAACCGGAATTAATCAGGCAGCACTTCTACGTCGGAGAAGTTGACTCACACTTTCACGAAAAGAAGCACAAATGATGACTGGTTCGCACTATAGGAGTGCAGCGTCTGGTTCGTATCAAGTGCTGGAGCCTGTTCATGAGGACTGGTCGAGGTGTAACTACCATTCCAAGGTGGGGGGACGATCAAGCCATTGCGAAACTGAGTAAAACCAAATAGATATCAGGATAAAAAATATGTACAATACAAGGCGTAAGATTTAGATATTTGGCCTGCTTATGGTGGATAGCGTGCCGATTTGTTCCTTGCTCCTACATTACAGCCTCTAGATTGAGACTAACCCTGTACAATGATCGAACATATATACAATTCCGATCTCCTCCCATAATGTCAACAAATCGGCAGTCACGATTAGCGTAAATAGTATGGTCGTAAGGAAATTCATCTCCGCTAATAATAGACCTGGGTATAACAGATGCTTCACAGATTCGGTATAGCTCGCCATAAACGCCGTGATATGCTGTAAAGTGAACGTAATTGTTTAGAAATTTTGTGCAATGCCGCCTTGTTGGGGGAAAGTCGGTGCCCGCTCAATTCGAGTGTTGCGTCTTGCTTGCACATCTCGTATAACAGGCTGATCGTTTTGTGCACCGTATGTGCCGTCACCGTAGGGACCGTGACCAGGCTGTGCTTCGTTGTAGATGTTATATGGTACTTCTTCTTGATAGTACGGCCTCGGCACATCAGGGACATCTGATGATGCCTCCGATGGAGCAACTCCATGCCCGGAATATGCTGAAGAAGCATTTGAAGGGCCTCTGTGTATGCTGCTGACCGCTTGGCTGTTTCTGTTTCGTGCTCCACCCGCGACAGCCGCACCGCCTAGGGCCGCTCCACCAACGACACCAGTTGTCGTCGCATCAGGGTAGCCATGAACCAGAGGGTCCTGCGACATTCCATCGGAGCCACCAGCTGATGGTGATGGCTGCATGTTGTAGCCACCTTGACTGCCGCTGTCGGACAAGCCACTCACGCCAGCCATAGCTGCAGTACGGCTATTCGAACCCAGAGTTGTTGATGGTTTGCGGTTTGAAGCAGAAGCAGTTGTCGCTCCCCAGCCACGATATCCCGAGTCGTCGTTGGCTTCAGAGACACCATCGACGTAGGCAGCCGGCCCTACTGGTAAGGTTGGATCATTGTTAGGGTTGAAGCCATATTCAGCCATCTCATTCTTGCGCAGCTCTTCGGCATTTTTCTTGGCCTTCCTCCTTCGCCAGAACCAAAGACCGAAGAAGACCAAACCTACAACTGCAGCAATCGGAATGATGACGGCGATTGCTATCGTTGCTCCACTACTTAACCCACCAGATGAGCCACTTCCCGAGCCGGAAGCACTGAGAGCTGATTGCGTCGAAGAGGGAGCAGAGGAGGTCTCGGAACGAGTAGAAGCATCGGAGGCTGTAGGCGTCACTGTGACTGGAGATTGCGTGGAATAAATTGTGGTGATGACGGCAGATTCTTGGGGGGTCCCACCTCCTGCTGGTGTCTCTGTGACAATAGACGTGACCTGAGTTACTACCGTGGTCGCTGGTATTTCTGATGTCGTCGGTGGTGGCACATATGTTGTAGAAGGCTCGGCTGAGACGATTGAAGTCGACGGAGGTAGAGTGGTGGTAGAAACAGCGGGCGATGTTGTTGCTGCCGAAGAAACTACCGAGGTCGACGGTGTGGTGGCGGCTGAGGTTGACGGTGTTGTAGCGACAGGCGTCGTGGTGGCTGTATCCGGGGTTGTGGTAACTGCTTGTCCGTTAGGCTCGGTAAGTCGCAGGAGCGTCTTGAAGGGTGTATACCTGATGACATGATTGACTTCGATCTATGGGTGGTATATGATCACCTAGCTATGTTCCAGCACTCTCGGAGCAGCGACGAACAGCTCGAGATGTTGTGAGATTGATGTATAGTGGTCGTCGTCGTTAGCTGGCGTTGCTGACCTGACCCGTCGAGGTAGAAACACACGCTCGTCCCTGGCTCTGAGTCGTAGCCAACTTGAAACGGTCGCTTGGAAGTCTCTAACGCGTAGATCCGCTGTGCTGTACTGTGACGGACTTATCGCCACCGGATACTTTTGTAGCTATGTTCTGCCTATTGGATTTTAATGGTACTCAAGCGAATGAGTCCGAAAGCGACAAGAATTAGGTTGTGAAATATTGTGTGCGGGCTGATTACAAAAGAGCGTGGGATGCCATGAAGAAACACCAAGAGTGATTAAGGCGCAGGGAACTTGGGACAGGACAAATGTGTGAGACTACACCGAGCTGCCAGCAGGAGGCGATGGATGGACATGGCCAGACAGGAAGCGGAAGATTGATGCAACATCCAAACTGCCACTATTCCCACAGAAGCTGGTGAAAGGGTTTTAGTCCTCAGTGGTGTCAACTTTATTGGAAGCTTTCAGCCACTCCATCCACACAAATCAATCAATCCCCAGGCCAATTCCAGCTTAATCCAGACGTGTCTTTAGCGTGCTAGGCCTATCAATAGCCCTGTCGCTCAAGCCCGTCGCGCTGCTCTGCAACCAGGCATAACCTCGTCGATCCATATACCACCCTTCGTGTATTGCGAAATGCTACCTGAGCTGCATGACAGTCATATTGCTGCGGTTGATACATGTACTGCAGTCATGTCCTTTTGTCATGTATTTTAATGCTATAAGTCTTTTGTATACTATAAGCCTTGCAACCCGGTTCGGGCTGCATCGATGCGCATAACACGAAGCTTGAGCGCCTCAGGACCGGGCTAGACTCCTGTAAGAGATTCGAGTGCACGTCTCATTGTCTATGACATGCCGTAACACTATTACGAGCACTTCCTTTCACCACGGTTACCTCGCTTGGTACGGTAGAGTTTTGGTGTAGGAGCACGCACACTCGCTTGTGCCGATTGACAGCTTCGCCCTGTGTATACTTTACCACTTCTATTATCTCAGCTACTCCAGCCGCGACGACACAAGGAAACACATCGACCACATATGCTCAATGATTCGGCTATGTGCATTTCATTAGATCCTTTTTGTTCTAGATTCTCATAAATGAGGCATGCTTTGCCAATAGCCAGTCAGAGCATTTCTCTCTCGGAAACAGATGCTTAAAGCTAATACTCGAATCATGCCTGTTTGTGCGAGGCGTGTACTCCCCTTTGGTGAAGGTAAAGTACGCCTCTGTTCTCGTTTCACGCGACTCCTCGTACGCGCCATATCATAACAACCTCACAGACACCAATACCGATGACAATTGGCTCGAGTTCTTTTCAGCTCGCCTCTGTGCTTGACTTTTCCTACATGCACCAGTCGTCTCACAGATCGTTGTTGAGGTGAATAAGCTAACACAATATCTCCTGGCACGATATGTATGGGACTAGGTCAGACATTCATAGTGCCGACGTTCTACCAAGAGATCTCGACACGACGGCTTTCCCCTGGTGCTCGGTTGTAGACAAGCCTGTGATCTTTCATACATTTCTCCGGTATTCCACTGTTCCGGCCTAGCATTTAAGGGTAATGTGCACTGACAGTAAACAAGTGATATTATCGATGTAGAGCAAAGACACATTTGTTTCAACTCTGTTTTATTTTGTGTAGCTTCGGGAACATGCGCTTCGGCAAGCTACCGGTACTTCAACGGTCGTGATGATGTCTATCTATACTCTTTACAAACAGTCATTTGCTTTTCAAATCGGTCCATGCCAGAACCCTGAAAATGTGGTGAAGCCGCGAGAAAGTGCGCGCCGCCTCGTATTCCTGGCCCCAGTCCCCCTCCATACCTCTATAGACATTACATGTTTCAAGTTTTTTCTAAGTGCTGCTGAACTGATCGCAGATCAGGTCCTACCTGAGAACTCCGCTGATATCACACTTTATTTTCTCTCCCTTTTCTCCCGCGAAATTACCTCAACGTAGGTGTTCCAGCGCCATCGCTTCTCATGTCCCACTTCGGCTTCAGCGCAGTGAACATATCATCTCTTGTGCCTGCGACTTCCTTCGGGATCCGGCTCACGCGGTAAGCACCGTTTCTAATGTTTGCTAACTGCATCTGAGAAATGTTGGATCTACCGCTCTTTACACTGCCTGTTTCGGACATGCTGTCGACGTGTTCTTTGAAGCGGCGGGGTGGTGCGAAATCAAGGCCTGTAAAGGTTCCAGACTTTCGGAGGGAGTGGCTGGCATATGTTAGTGAAGATTAACAGAGAGTAAATAAGAGGAGAACTCACGGGCTAGGCACAACAGCGAGGTCATCGAAGGCCGAATTTAATGGCACATGTGGTCGTACACTAGGTGAGTAAGGTCTTAGGCCGCCTCGCCCACTGTCCGGCGTTCCTGATCTCTGATTCTTGAATACTTGTGGTGGTGCGAAGTCGATAGCATTGGGCAGGAAATCATCGTCTTTGAGCTTATGAGGTGTGGGTAGTGACATGAGTGGCTTCGGTGGTGGGAGTTTCTTCTTTGGAGGCATACGTTGTCGTGGTGGACCACGCCCTGACATTGATGAATAGGCACGAGGACCACCTGGCGGGTGCATGCCATGGCTGCCATGTGAGAATGCCCGGTTTCGATTGTCTGAGCGGATAGATGGACCTCGAGAGTGGGATTGTTCATAATAACCATAATCGAAATCATCGTACTGCTCTGAACCATCATAGTATTCTGTTTGTCGGTTTGGCTGGCCAGGCTTGCCACTGTCCTCGAAGTATTCTTTGTAGAATGACCTGATGCGGTTCGCCCTCTGTTCTGGATTTTCAGAAGGATCGTCCGGTGGCAGGGGGCGCGTGCCCATAACGGAGCCTCTGTTATTGTATCCCATGTTATCCTGGTATTCATCGTACATTTCGTCCTCATAATAGTCCGACGCATCGTCGGCATACTCTGCAGGCGGGTGTTGAGATAGGTGTTGCTGGACGTTGACTTTGGGCACAGGCGGCATACTGTTGGTATCGAGGGCTTGCTGATTGTGGTTCGATGGATCACGTTTGCTTTGCGTCCGTTGAGGGAACTGTGATCGTGAGGCTGCGTCCATCTCGTAAGATGTGGTCTCAATGGTCGGAATCGTCGGCTCTTGGGCGTTGTCGTAGTGCACGGCATTATGGGTGCCTGAAAGCTCTGCAATGGCGGCATCTGACGGTTTCGCGTCATATACACTGCTTGACCGTTTGACGTTCACTGGCTGGCTGCGGACTACAGCTGCAGGCAGTTCGCGTGGCTCATCTGCGGGAGGTGTGACCTGAACCTCTGTCTCTGTGACAATTAAGCCAGGTTGGTCCTCCTTGTGGTCTTGTTTCTTCTCGGCGCCTCTGATAAACTGGCCAAGATAGTTATTGCTCGCCCGGAATGCGGCAGCGTTGCTACCTGTGCTGATGGTCGAGCTCCGGTCAGTTTCTTGCGGTATCGGTGCCAAGAGGCCAGTCTGTGACTTCTCGACAGCAGGTAGTGCCACTGGAGGGATGCGAGGCAGTAGATCCGTTTTGGAGTCTGAATTCATGGTGCCGGCCCTGTGGCGGGTTGAGCCAGTGAATACCGAAGAACCATCTCCACGACTTATGCTTGAAGGCGAGCGAATAGAGCCATCGTCAGGAATAAATGTCGTCGCGCGGTACTTATCATCGCCAGTATTGATAGACATTGACATACTATGCAAAGACTCTCGTGACTGGGCGACTTGTGGAGGCAGAAGGTACGGATTCGTTGTGCCCAGATCCATCGACAAACCACGATCTTTCCGCAAAGTATCCTTGACACTGGCCATACTCATTTCTGGAGCCTGACCTTTGTTCGCCTTTCCCTTCTTGTTCGCGATGCCGCTCTCGTCGATGCCAAAGTCGAGAGATTTGTATTTGTCGTTGGCCTCTTCGACCTTTGTTATCTTCTGCCGCCTTTTCCAGATCACGAACATAATAATGGCAATGATGACGACCGGTATCACAACGCCAATCACAATCGGTGTTGTATCAGTGCCGCCTGAGGAGGACTTGGAGCTCGAATCATCGTCGGAGGCTCGTCTCTGTATGGTGCGGAGGTCGGGAGTCAAGTCTCTGATTCTCATCTCAGGTATGGGTGCAGGTCTGTCGAAGAGGTCTCTGTTCTGTAGGACGGGGTCCGCCCGTCTGAAGAGATCCATCTTATTGGATAGAACGTGAACGTGGTGTGTTTCCCCTTCTCATTCTTGGCTTCTCAAAACATTACGTAGACCCGAACGATAGTCTTGAAGTTGTGATTGTGTCCAGATTGCGGTGAAGAGTGGTCTAGGCTTCTTCAGAAAGTGCGAGGATTTCAGCCGGCCGGAAGGGAGAGATTATTGCTATTAATGAGCGACTATGGTGAGGTGAATGTGCAAAAGAATGGCAGAGACGAAATCGTCTCGAGGCAGCTGCAGCTGTGAGGAGATGCTAAGAGCACGCGCCTTGAATGTATTGAGGCATGGAGAGGCAGAAGAAGCAGTAAACCTCTAAGCTCGAGGTCGTTCTAGGTGTAGCCACTTGGCATGCATGTCATAAAATTCACAACTGGAGAGTTAGGCTGCCCGGACCACTCAGAGTATGAGAAGGAGACGCAGGTACGCTGGTCTTGGGCGCCCCAGGGTGCTGCCATGCAGAGATTTAGGGGAAAGTGGAGGCGGCGGGTGACAGCTAGACTTTGCGCTTTAGAGCTTAGCCTCGATCTAGCAATGGTTCTGCCACTATTCAATATTCAGTGAACGCCGACTGGCTGGGACTTCGCTGGTACCTGGAAAAGAGTAAGATTGAGGAGCAGGGGTGCTTGATCTATCATTTTCTTTGCTTCTGCATCCACAGATATCTTCTTCATTGTGCTGCCCTCACTTCAAAGGGTTACTGGCTGAGGGTATTCGATCAGCCTACGCTTAGTTTAGAACCGATTGCCATGGTTGAAAGAAGTCGCCATCGATGATGGCAGAACTTCCATAAAAAGCTTCAGCATGAACCTCCTTCTCAGTGCTTGAATCGATGAGCTTTTCGCGGGAGAACCCTGTCCCGCTGGTGCAAGCAAGTGTTGCTGCTACCGTGTGGCTTGGTCACACCAAAGACATGCTAGGCACGTGAGCGTGTGGGTTGCAAATCAACAATTTCCGAATCTGCTGTGTCCGGATGCGTCCCCGATGTCATTCATATCGCATATCGCGCTTGTGGTTCCGCATCACCCACATCTATCTGGAACATTTCCACCAAAATAAGGTGTGGCTTTCATAGTCAGGCTTAACGGGAGAGGCTTGCACGCGTCGCCGTTGGACTTGCAACAGGTCCTCAACCTGGGCTAACGCCTCTTTCATCTCGAAGCGAGAAGTTGGACTCCGACATGCCGGCCAGGATGCTGCTCATGCGTGGTTGTTGTGAGAATATTCGATAAGCTCGCCGTTGCAAGCTGTACATGCGTTCATCTTAAAGAGATTCCAGGAGCATAGGTGGCTTTGTCTTTTGCATTGCATTTCGCGTTCGTTATCTTTAAGTCATCTCGATATCCTCATCCTTGTTATGATCGCCCTCGATGGCTTCGATATCATCTCCGTCCGACTCCTCATTATCGTCATCAGCGTCTTCCCACTCATCCTCATCGTCCGCAATCTCAAGCAGGCGATTGAGCTCTCGGACAAGTTCTTCAGCGTGATTACGAAGAGGCTCATCTTCATACTGCAGGGTCCGATACAGCTTCAGACAGTTCGCCAGCCACTCCCGTGCTTGCTGAGCATTTGTCGAGCTGACATCCTCCGCAAGGCGTGGCTTCTGGCTAATCAACAGATGACACCAGCCGCCTAGATACCAAGACTCAACGCTCTGGTCATCTTCCTTGACTAGACCTTCTAGCACAAACATAGCGTCTTGCTCCTGTTCGGCCTCCATCAGAAGTCTGACCAGACTAACGCGGGTCGCAAAATCCGGTCTAGCGGGATCTTCAGTGTCCGCCGGGATTTCCCTCCATATGGACAAGCTCTGGGCTAGCGTTCTCTGCGCCTCTTCGATCCTCTCTTGACTAATTCGTATGCTTGCTAGAGTCTGCAAGACACCCGCACTGAGGGCCTCGGGACATATAGCTACAGCCTCAGTGACCAGCTGCTCACATCTCTGCTCAGCATCGTCTTCCCAGCTCAGGTCGGTCATGTACACCTCTGCCATGGCACAAAGTGCATCTGCGACATTTGATCTTCTCATGTCCACTATCTGCTGCGTTCCTTCTATTTCCATCTGCTCATTCAAAACCTCAATCTCGTTTTTCATCACCTCAACAGCCTTCTCGAAATACTCGATACTCTTCCGACCACCCTCTTCACATAACTGAGCTAATTGCAGGTATGGCTCCGCCGACACAAGCGCCCCGTTCGGGTCGATCTGGACGGCCAGCTCGTACTGTGCTCTGGCTGTATTGACATCACCAAGAGCAGAAGATATATCGGCACCGAGCGTCAGGGCAGTGGGGAAGGTCGCCTTTTCCTGCGCAGCATTCTGTAGCAGTATGTCGACATCCGAGTAGGCGGCCTTGTCTGCTTCCAGTCTCTTCAATGCTTCTCGTACGAGTGGTAGTGCTTGCTCTGGTTGTGAGTGCTCGAGGAGGGTTGCAGCTTCAGCAAGCAGATCTTCGGTTGGCTTCTGCGATTTCGAGGTCGGCGCCGACTTTATTAGAGGCGCGTTCGCACTACGCAGGATATCCTTGCTGTTACTTCGTGATTTGGTTTTCGTTTTGGCCATTGTGAGATATCTTGCTGTCCGCCTTGTCGAATTGGTAGTATTGGCTCGTAAGACGTACCTCCAGTATAGTCAAGAGACTTGCAGTTGATCGATACAAAATTTCTGACGATTTTCCAGAAAGTTGTGGCTGCAAGGGCGCAATTGCAGGGTCCAGGACCAGGATCGGCGCCCGCAATTCGTCATCCCGCAGGGCCATGGTAGGCGGGAAAGTTTGAGTTTACTCGCATGGCGTTCAGACAGAGTTGAACGCCAATACCACGTTCGGCCCCTAAGTTCTGTACCGTGCAGCATTGATGTACAGAATTTG